>WNFX01005931.1_pt1 | contig 19855 bp, 20 predicted proteins | sample 5400111 | NCBI WGS metagenome assembly WNFX01 (sample SAMN13153363, study PRJNA577476) | soil metagenome | isolation source: 40 cm soil or saprolite under grassland replicate 1 | place: USA:California | collected 2016-06-15 | reverse complement strand
CTAGCTCCCACCCAGCCCGGGATCACGCTCAGGCTAGCCGCCTTGCACAAGGCGGCTTCAGGGGGGCATGGTGTGCCTGCGAGCTCAGCTTGACCTTCGTGCGACTTGCCGGGGGGTTGACAAATTCTATGGCTTCTTGGGATCATCCTCCTGAGTCTCATCAATCTCTATGTGCTCAGTGCAATCATTGTGCGATTCGTCCGTCGAGTCCGTCCAGGGCTCACCCCTCTTTTTGCTGCACCACAGCTCAATATGCCGTCGCGCTGGCGATTCTTCGGCACACCGGAGCTGATCCTCGACCACGCGGGCGTGGTCCCTGGCATGCAGGTGCTGGAGATTGGGCCTGGTCCGGGGGCCTTCACCGTCCCTTTAGCTCAACGTGTTGCAGAACAAAGCAAGCAGGGGCGCGTGATCTGCGTCGAAATTCAGCCGAAGATGGTGGCCATGCTGCGTGAGCATCTGGAGAGGGCGCAGGTGAACAATGTGGAGATCATCCAGGGCGATGGACGACAGATGTCCTTGCCAGACGACTGCTTCGATCTCGTCTTCCTGGCCGATGTCATTGGCGAGACTTCCGATCTGCCAGCACTCTTCCGGGAGTGCGCACGAGTCCTCAAACCAGGCGGGACCCTGGCAGTGACCGAGCAACTGATTGACCCAGATTTTCGTCTCCCGCGGACCGTGCGGGCACTGGCGATCAATGCCCGGCTCAGGAATGCTGATTACGTAGGACGAGCCTGGTGGGCCTACACCATCCGCTTTTCCAAGCCTCTCCCTAGCCTTGCTTGAGACAGGACGCTCAGAGCAGAACGCACTTACGGTAGCCTGTACCAGGTCGTCTATCTCCAGTTATGTCAAATCCTGAATTGTTGTGCTAAAGAAACACATTGTATTGACATGTCACAACAAATCTGTTATAGTAGTGCCAGGGTGGCGGAAGTTGCAAAAACAAAGAAACAAAGATCAGTAAGGAGGGCGTCGTGACAATCTCATGCAAATTTCGTCTGTTGCTTGCCAGGGTGAACGTCGAGCGCGCCAGGCAGGGGAGGTCCGCGCTGAGCCTGAGGCGCATGGCGGAAGAGAGCGGAGTGTCGTTGAGCGTACTGGCGGCATTGAATACGAATAAGAGCCAGCGCATCGATTACGCCACTATCGATCAGCTCCTGACCTACTTTAATTCATACTTCAAGGTCACCACCAATGACTTGCTCGCCTGGGAGAGATCGCGCGAGGTGGAGCGGGCCGTCTGATCGGTGAGTGCGGGGAAAGCATTCTCCTTATTGAATTGAGCAGGGGTTCTGCTAGTATTGAGAAAAGAGAGGATCATGGCAGTTATATTGAAATCGCGCCAGGAGGTTGCGCATCTACGCGAGGCCGGACGGCTCGTTGCGCAGACGTACGAGATCTTGCGTCCATATGTGGTGCCGGGGGCAACGACGGGTGAGCTAGACAAGATCGCCGAGGACTTCATCCGTAGCAGGGGAGGAATTCCGATCTACAAGGGCTACGGCGCGCGCCCCGGTCGCAACGGTCAACCAGGCGTACCGCCTTTTCCTGCGACGATCTGCGTCGCCATCAACGATGTGATCTGCCATGGCATCCCCAGCAACAAGCAGAAGCTAAAAGATGGTGATATCATCGGCATCGACATCGGCGCACTCTACAATGGCTGGGTCGGCGACTCCTGCGTCAGCTTCGGCGTTGGCAAGCTGAACGAGCAGTCGCAGAAATTGCTGGATGTCACCTATCGCTGCATGGAGCTGGGCATTGAGCAGGCGCGCCCCGGCAACCATCTGGGCGATATCGGTGCCGCCATTCAGACGTACGCCGAGGCGAACGGCTTCTCAGTTGTGCGCGATCTTGTGGGACACGGCGTCGGGCACTCCCTGCACGAAGATCCCAACGTGCCGCATTTCGGGCATCCAGGCACAGGTCTGAGAATTCGCCAGGGCATGGTTTTTACCATTGAGCCGATGATCAACGCCGGACGGCCTGAGACGCGCCTACTCTCCGATCGCTGGACAATCTGCACCGCCGACGGCTCACGCTCCGCCCAGTACGAGCACACGTTGGCGATAACCGATGGCGCACCCGAACTCCTGACGCTGCCCTGATTGGTCTGTGCGAGAAGAACCAATTACGCCTGCAACATACCAATCTTATCGCTGTTCGCCTCGGTAAACCAGAACATATGGTGTGCACCCACCGCTATGCCAAATGGCAGGCTGCCGGGCGTGGGAACATCGTAGTAGATAAAGCGGTTGGCGTTGACATCCAGGCGTGCAATCTTGTTCTCGGTGCTCACCGTGATCCAGACCTCGTCGTCCGGCGTCAGGGTCAATCCGTACAGGCCACCCGCCGCGCTGCCCGAGTGGGGCGCATAATAATAGGTGAAGGTTGCCGTCTGAGGATCGAGCCTGACCAGGAGGCCCGCAGTAAACGAGGTAGCCCAGATGCTACCGTGGACGTCACTGGCTATCTCCATCTGTGGGTTGCCCGGCGTGCGCGTATTAAAGAAACGCACGCCTCCCGTCCGCGGATCGAGATACCCGATGCGAGGGGTTGAGGATTCGGTAAACCAGATCCTGCCTGCCTGATCGATAGCTATGCCGTAGGGATCAAGTGTCTGCACGCTCTTCTTTGGCGTGAGCGGGTAGTGCCTGAAGCGTCCAGTCTTTACATCCAGCATCCCCAGTGAATCGGCGTTCAGCTCGGTAAACCAGACGTTGCCGTAAGCGTCGAGCGTCACATCATTCGGAGCGAGCGGCAGGGTAAGGGTTTTGTGGGGGTCGCTGGGATCGGGTGTGGTCAACGTCGGCAGAGTATAGAGGCGGAACGTATGTGTGCCGGGAAAGTAGTGCCCGATATAGTTCGCATACTGTTCGGCGAACCAGACGCTATTATCGGCAGCAACGGCGATGCCCATGATGCCGTCGGCACCATGTGGCGGCTTCATCTGCTGAAACGTCTGCGTCTGCGGATCAAAGACGGCAAGGAAATTGCGCCCCATCTCCCCGAACCAGACGCGTCCCTGATGATCCACGACCGGACGCATAAGCCCGCTCCGTGTCTGCGGTAAGGGATATTCACGGAAACTTCCTATAGCCGAAATTGCTGGTAGCATCCCTGATTTTTGGATGACAGTAGGCATAGTCGCGGCAGGGACATTCCCGCTCGTCGATGTACCGGGCGAGGACGTATTGCCGCAAGACGTGAGCAACAGAAGAACCGCCAGTAGAAAGCTGAAACGCAAGGACAGGGGTTTCGTCAAGGCTCGCCCTTCTTTCGGTAGCAATGGAGGCTACCCTACGTAACTGCCCGCGATACCGTCATCTACCAGGTGTGTCAGGCGCGCTTCGACCAGGGCGTGTCGCCAGTTGTGTCCCTGCTCGGGAAGATTGCCCACCTCGACGCGCAGATAATTGTCGGTCAGACCTTCCCAGCAGCCATTCTTATACTGCTCGATCAGTACATGAGCCGTCTGGCCGAGGAACTGTTGGCGGAAGAGGCGGCTATGCCCATCGTTCAGCGTCAGCAGGCGCTGGCTGCGTGCCTTCTTCACCTCATCCCTGATCTGCCCGCGCATACGCGCCGCCGGTGTACCCTGGCGCGGAGAGAAGCGGAAGACATGCGTTTTGGCGAACTCGAGCTGCTGTGCGAGCTGGTAGGTCTGCTCAAAATCTTCGTCGCTCTCGCCCGGAAAGCCAGTGATGATATCGGTGCTGATCGCCACGCCGGGGATCAGACGTTTTGCGGTCATGATGATAGTCTCGTAGCGGCTACTATTATAGCGGCGGGCCATGCGGCGCAGGATAGCATCCGAGCCACTCTGCATGGGCAGGTGGAAGTGGCGGCACATGCGCGGGTTCTCCCAATGTTCCAGCCACTCCAGGCGAAAATCTTCGGGCTCCAGGGAGGAGACGCGGATGCGCGCTATCTCCGTCTCGCGCAGCAGGGCCGCGATCAGATCGCCCAGATCGCGCTTCTCGTCATCATCGGGATGGTAGTCGCCCAGGTGAATCCCCGTCAGCACAATCTCCTGATAGCCGGCGCGCACCCGGCGCTGCACATGTTCGACGATAGATGCGATGCTGCGACTGCGTGACTTGCCACGCACATAAGGAACTATACAGTACGTGCAGCGATTATCGCAGCCATCCTGCACCTTCATCTGCACGCGCGTGCGCGAAAACAGGCGCTCGCTTGCATAAACGCTCTCGGAAAAGGGCGAGAGACGCGCCGGGTTGTCTGCCTGCGGCTCGGTCTCCATTGGATCGAAGGTCAGCGCGCCGTCGCTGCCGATATGCTGCGTATCGAGTGGCAGCATGGGTAAAGCACGGCTTTTCAGTGCGTCTGTTGGAACCAGATCTGTCGCAACAGTTCTATCGTGGCGTTTCTGCGCGATCGCGTCTACGAGCGTCTCCTTCGCGCCATTGCCCACGACCAGATCGACGCCGGGGAGTGTCGCGACCGCCTGCGGATTGAGCTCCGCGTAGCAGCCGGTCACGACCATGAGCGCGTCTGGATGGCGGCGATGGGCCTGCGCGATCATCTGGCGCGAGCTGCGATCGCCGAGGTGCGTCACCGTACAGGTATTGACGATATAGATATCCGCGACCTCATCGAAGTCGCGCTGCACAAAGCCCGCCGCGCTCATCTGCTCCCCGATGGCCTCGCTATCGGCCTGATTGACCTTGCAGCCGAGCGTCGTCACGGCGAATGTCGTCTCTTGTGAGATATGATCGGACATAGTTCCTGCTATCTTTTGCCGTAACTCTTGAGTAGGGATGGGGCTTGCCCCCATCCGGTTTCCCGAGAACGCTGCTTTCCATCCGGTCATACTGGCTGAGCCGAATGGGACAAGCCCCATCTCTAGATGAGGCGGTCTTGAATAGATACTCTTTTGCCTTGATTTAGAAAGCGATTTTGTGAGTTTGATTATAGCGCATTGTGGTCTTGTTGGGTAGAAGGGAAATTATCAGTCTTCACATAAGCGAGGCACATGTCGAGGCATCGAGCGAGATCCTCATCCGTATTCACCACTAACTTCGGCTCGTTGATCGGCTCAAAACGTGCCTTGATATCAAGATAGAGCGCATAATCTCTGTTTTCTGCCAGGTGCCTTTCCTTGCCAGCCGTCGCGTTCTCTAGCCGTTGACGTGCCGTTTCATCTGAACACACACATTCAATTATCCGCAGTGGGGTCTGGAGTTCCTGTGCGAAGTGTTTGAGTGTCATCACTTGAGAGCGGCGAGAAAATGGTCTACCATCAAGAAGCACATACTGCTGAGGGTCCTTTTGTAGTACATAGGCGCTGACCTGAAACATGACAGACATACAAAGGTCATCCTGCTCCGTCGTGTACTCGGTCCAGGGCGGCGGAAAGAGTGCTGCCCGAATGACATCCTTGTCCAACACGATGGCCGAAAGTGCGTTAGCTATGAGATGTGCAAGCGTACTTTTTCCCGTTCCTGGGAGTCCCGCCATAGCTATTAACATAAGGAAGCTCTTCTCCCTGGCTCGTTCGGCGTATTATGCCTGCTGAGAAGCATGCTGTTCCGACTCTACAGGCGCCTGCACTATCGCTGAGTCGGCAGGAGGCGCGGTAGCGGATACCGCGACCTGTTGCTGTACGGGTCGGTACGGACGACGCAGCGTGGGAACTGGTGGAGGCGCGTTAAGTATCGACTTCTGCATCAGTGGGAGTGCGAACCAGACGTTGCCCAGGCCGAAGAGCGTGCCCGTGATCACGCGCAGATACCATGTGCTCTCGCGTAAGCCAAACATCTGGGTTGTGCCGTCAAGAGCCATCGGCAGTATGAATAGAATCCAGACCCACCAGGGGATGCCGGGCAAACGTTTTTTGCTCAGGACGAAGATCAGGCTGCCCAGAAACATCGAGGTATAGATGGAGAAGTTGCGCGCGCACAGGCCGAGCTGATGACCCAGGATATAGAACGAATGCGCCGGAATCTGCGCGCAGACGTAGTGGAGCGCATAAAAGAGCGGCCTGGCGATGGCGTCCAGGCCCAGGTATGAGAGGAAAGGGATCGCGATCGCGATCAGCACGAGCGTACCCAGGATTGCAGTGATGATGTGCGCCCAGTAGTCCAGCAAGAAGTCGCCCATAGAGGAAAAAAAAAGCTCGATGCTGTGCTTGCTTATGAAATGAGTATGTCGCTGGTTGATCTGCTGTATAGCCATAACTCTTCTCTGCCCTAGTCCGTATATTGTTTCCGTGCGCTCTCTTGTGTGCTGCCCAATGCGTGAGCCAGTTCGCTATAATCTATACGCCCTTCGATCAGGATAGTTTCATTGATGACAATCACAGGAATGCGATAACGATACTGCTCAAATATTTCAAGATCGCTACGAATATCTATCTCAGTCAATTCAAATGACGTTTGAGCTGCGATATCGTCGAGCATATCGCGGGCATCCTCGCACAGGTGGCAGCCTGCCTTCGTATAGAAAGTCACCTGTGGTGGTGCCAGGAATTTCTGTTCGCTCATATTGCCTGCTTCCAATAGTCGTGTCACTGCTATCATAGCATAAATTAGCAAAAATGGGCAGAGAAACAGGACTAAAAATCGGGGCGAATCGTAATCCGCTTTTTCTCGTCACTTCTCGCGCCTTTGGCGCTCATACGGAGTCCCCATTCACGCAATTTTGAGCGTAAAAAGCAACTTCGTCACCAGTATCAGATGTGGAGAATATTGCTTGTTCGATGTTGAGTGAAAAACTCTGCTGAGAGAAGTACCACGGTCGACAGAGCTTTTTAAACATTCTCTGGTATCTGGGCCGTTTTGAGGAATCTGCGAGTCAACCAGAGCACGCTACCATTGAGGAGCATGAGGAGGACAATGAAGGTCACACCTGCAACGCCTGGGATGAAATCCTGTATGACAAACGCCAGAAGGAAGTAGAGGCTGTAAAGGGCAACCAGTACGGTTGGGAGGATCAGTGTCGCCGCAACCCATTGCCTTGTCAGAAGCAGAGCAAACTCGCCGAGCAGAAACAGCATTGGGAGCCAGAGAAACACGAAGGGAGACATAAGATAGAAGCTTCCAGAGATGAGCCATTCTAGACCCAGGATTCCTGAGCCGATGGCAAGGGACAGGCATGCCAGGGGAGTGAAGATCGTTCGGGGGCGCAATGGGAGGTGCAAGGTGCCAACAAACATGACCATGAAGCCGATGGGGACAACCACGAAGCCCCACGCAAGATCTGTGCGGGCATACCCAATGAGTGAGAGGACAAAAACAATCATCTCAAAGAAGAGCTGAATGGTCAATCCCCATGCGGCTGCCACACGTTTCAGCCAGACCAGCTGCGGCAAAGGGACTCGCAACAACGCTGCCACACTCGTGGCGAGGATGATAAGCACCCCCAGCAAAGGAAGAGCGGCTACGGCGGTGAACACGATCGTCAACAGATCAGGCCCAATGGCCACCACTTGCCATTCATACACAGGATGGGCACTCCCAGCGACTTGAGGATTGCTCTGGGTGAACATGGGAAGGAAGAACCCAAGCAAGACCAGGGCCACTCCCGCCAAGCTGACCATCGCACCCATGCGAGGAGATGATGATAAAGAGGATTGCATAGCCAACGTCTTTCTCTTGGCCGTTTCAAGGGCCAGATATCAGTACGAGTGAAAGGTGTCAATAGCGACTAAAAACTCATCAAACGAATGCTTCCAGTATAGCAGAGTTTCTCTTCAACATCTCTATGTTTTCAAATCAAAGAATGCCACCGGGAAGATACCCGGTGGCATTCTTTGTGCTTATCGAAAGTTCTGTTGATAGAGCCTAACCCCAGCAATGATACGGTGGAGGAGGACATCCCCAGGCGATAGTGTGCGCGGGCTTTGGAGGATTGGAAGAGGGTATCGTCACCAGCTTCATAGTCCAACTCAGTAGTCCGATCAGCAACACAAGTGCCAGGATCAACAGTAAAAGGGCGCGCCTGAAAGACAGAGTCATAGTACCACTCCTTCTGAATTGTGATGCGTAAAAAAGCAGGTTTACGCTTGTCGTACAGCAGGCAATTTGCCTGTCTGTAAGTCAGGTGGGAGATAGCACAGAAAATCTTGCAGTTTTGCTATTAATTTCCAGAATCGTCATTTTATTTAGAAGCCAGAGTTCATGTACGCAGGAGCTACTTACCCTGGAGGCGCTGGCCGAGCAGGTTCTCACAGAATGGCAGGAGATACGCAAGGGTGACGAGCAGCCCTCGCGCGAATTATTATGGCGTATAGCACAGCGTATCTGTAGTCGAGCACTCTACAGTGCATGGCGTTCGTCCGATGTCGCAAAACGCAATCAAGCTTTTTACAATCTCAGACGGTACCTGGAACAACTGTTGAGAAATTCGCGTTCCTTCTCGGAGCCAGGGGCGCACGCGGTCGATGACATCATCCACCAGGCGCTGGAGATACTCCTGCAGGAGAAAAATCCCGGCCCCAACGATCCGGCAGCCTTTTTAAAATGGACGCAGACCATCCTCATCCGCCAGGTGCATGTGTATCAACAAAAGTATCAATCTGACTCCTGCGTTTCGCTGGATGCTCAGATAGAACTTTTTCAAGCGCAATTCGTAACCAATAGTAGTAGTAGCGATATTCGTGATCCGCTGGATCAGGTAGTGTTACACGAGTTGCAGCAGGCGTTGGGGCGAGCAATTCTATCGATGCGCAATCCGCGTTATCAACAGGTACTGATCTATACCTATCTTGTAGGCGTAGATGAGGATGAGATGGCCCGTCGTCTCAATGTGCCAGTGCAGGATATCTACCTGTGGCGGCATCGCGCGCTGAAGGCGTTGCGTCATGATCCAGAAATCATGAACATATTGCGTTCTATGCTTGATTAGTGTAATGTGTTACTTAGATAGAGGCGTTAGCTGTTGGTTACGAAAAGTGTTGGCAATGGGCTGTGACAGGATCGCACAATTATTGAATATCGATTGGCAGACGGAAGAAGTAGATATGACAACCTATAGGGATGTAGTCGCCCATATCCGCTCCTGCCCCTTGTGTCGTCATGGCCTGATCTTTCTCTCCCGCGCGCTTTTGAGCGAGGATACGCTTTCCTGCGATCAGTGTCGCGCGCGTTTCCCCGATTACTACGAAGCCACGCGCCCCACCTACCCTCTTGTCGATATGCCAGAGCAGCAGATTGCCGAGGTTGCGCGGCATCTTGGTGGCTGCCCCTCCTGCCACAGAGAGTATGAAGATCTTGTGCTGCTCTCCGAGCTGGAGGAGCGCGGAGAGCTGATTTAGGCATATTTTGTATGAAGGACCAGGTTTTGAGATTGCCAGAAGCTGTGCAGCGATATCTGAACTATGCTCAGGTGGTGGGCAAAGAGCCTATCCGCTCGGTGCGCCTCAAACAGCGAGGCGAATATAGAATGAAGCCTGGTCAAAAGTGGCTCCCCTTTGTTGCAGAACAGCGCTTCACGACGAATCCGCCGGCGTTCCTCTGGCATATGACGAGCCGACCATTTCCACTCGTTTCAATCTCGGTCAAGGATCGGTTCTCCAGTGACCATGGCGATTTGCTCGTACAACTCTGGTCTCTCGTCCCCCTATCGCACGCGCGGGGTCCCGAGATCGACCAGGGCGAGTTGCAGCGCTATCTGCTCGAATCGGCCTGGTTCCCGACCGCCTGGCTGTCCGATGCCATCACGTGGCAGGCGGTCGACGATCACACGGCGAAGGCCACCATCCACCTGCAAGGATTGACGGCTGAGGGGGAATTTCATGTGGATGAGCAGGGTCAGGTGGCTCACGTGACGGCGCAACGCTACATAAAAGAGCATGGGCGCTATCAGCTTGAACCCTGGTCGGGTCGGTTCAGCGAGTATCGCGAGGCCGATGGTATGAGGATTCCGACCAGTTTTGAAGTCGCATGGCATCTCGCCGCTGGAGATTTTAGCTGGCTGCGAGCCTCTGTCACCGAGATCGAATACAACCAGTCGGGAAAGGTGACGGCGTTTTGAAGGCGGCCAGACGCTCATCACACTCCACTAAAAAAGCCGGCCCTATGGTTTTTCATAGGATCGGCTTTTCTCTTCCTCATTATTCCTGCGGGCGGTTGCGAGCGCGCTCGTGCTGTGTCAGGTAGCGTTTGCGCAGACGGATATTCAGTGGCGTCACCTCGACCAGCTCATCGTTATTGATGAAGTCGAGCGACTGCTCCAGGCTCATCAGAATCGGCGGCGTCAGGCGTACGGCGATGTCCGAAGTGGAGGAGCGGATGTTGGTTTTCTGCTTCTCTTTACAGATGTTGACGACCATATCCATCGGGCGGCTGTTGAGGCCAACGATCATGCCCTCATAGACCGGCGTGCCGGGTTCGATGAAGGTATCGCCACGCTGCTGGGCATTGCTCAGACCATACATCACGGCGACGCCCTGTTCGGAGGCGATCAGCGCGCCCATGCGCGTCGTGCCGATCTTGCCCATCCAGGGTTCGAAGCCTTCGAGCAGGCTGCTCATAGCACCGTTGCCCTTGGTTAAAGTCAAGAAGGCGTTGCGGAAACCGATCAGGCCGCGCGTGGGGATATTGTACTCCAGGCGTACCATGCCGGCTCCGTCATTCGTCATGTTAGTAAGCTGCGCTTTACGTGAGGCCAGCGTCTCCGTCAGGACACCGATAAACGTATCGCGCGTGTCGATTACCAGGTGCTCGATGGGTTCCAGGACGTGTCCATCTTCATCCATGCGCGTAATGACCTCTGGTCGTGAGACCTGGAACTCGTAGCCTTCACGCCGCATCGTCTCGATCAGGACCGAGAGGTGCAGCTCTCCACGTCCCGACACCACAAACTCGTCGGGCGAGTTGCCATCCTCGACGCGCAGGCTCACATTGGTCTCCAGCTCGCGGTAGAGGCGTGCACGCAGTTGGCGCGAGGTCGGGAACTTGCTTTCTCGACCGGCGAAGGGGCTGCTGTTGACGCCGAAGGTCATCTTCAACGTCGGTTCGCTGATCGCTATCGTCGGCAGTGCCTCGGGCGTATCTACGTCGGCGATCGTCTCACCGATGTTTGCGTCGGCAATGCCGGTCAGCGCTACGATGTCTCCGGCGAACGCTTCAGGTACCTCGACCCGCTGCAGACCTTTGTAGGTCAGGACGAGGTTGATCTTCTGCCGCGAGACGACGCCGTCGCGATTGATGCGCGCGACGAACGTATTGGGCGTGACGCGACCACGTGTGATGCGACCGATGACGTATTTGCCCTTGTAGTCGTCGTAGTCCAGCGCAGCCACCAGCATCTGCAGGGGCGCATCGATCTCGATCTGGGGCGCGGGCACGGTATTGATGATCGTCTCGAAGAGCGGCCCCAGATCTTTGCGCTCGTCATCGGGATGATACATCGCGACGCCATCGCGCCCGACGGCATACAGCGTCGGGAAGTTGAGATGGGCCTCGGTCGTTGCCAGTTCCAGGAATAGATCCTGCGTCCACTCAAGCACCTGGTCGATGCGCGCATCGCGGCGATCGATCTTGTTGATAACGACGATCGGCTGCAGGTTCAGCTCCAGCGCTTTTTGTAACACGAAGCGCGTCTGCGGCATCGGTCCCTCGACGGCATCGATCAGCAGGATGCAGCCATCGGCCATGTTGAGGACGCGCTCAACCTCGCCCCCGAAATCGGCGTGGCCCGGCGTGTCGATGATATTGATTTTGACGTCGCGATAGATGATCGCCGTATTCTTCGCCAGAATCGTGATGCCACGCTCGCGCTCCTGGTCGTTCGAGTCCATAATCAGCTCGCCCATGTCTTGATTGGCGCGGAAGATGTGGCTCTGTTTGAGTAGACCATCAACCAGCGTTGTCTTCCCATGATCGACATGGGCGATAATGGCCACATTGCGAATATCTTCTCTCGTAGTCAGTTTTGAATCCTTTTCTAAAGCCGTTTTAACTTGCATTGCCGTGATGTCTGTCCTCCATATGACGGCAAACTTGCCAGCGGACCTCTATAAAAGTTTTTCAGTCCGCTGGCAGCTTTGCCTGTACGCTGATTGTATGATTTTAGCTCAAGTCTTGCATCGATTCTTACATAGAAGAGAAGAAATGCATTATAAGTGCTTACCCTTGTGCGAATGATAAGTATCTCAGTATTCCCTGGAATGAACGCCGGGAGACGCAAGAATTGGAAGCCTCTGCACCGCAACATTGATCTACATATCATATGTATGATACCTCTAATTGCGCTGGCTGGCAACTATTTAGTAAATAAATCGGCATGAGATACCACATTGCATACGGCGGTGGGCGTTTGCAATGTATCCGAGAGTACGCGCGAAGCGGTGGTGCTACACCTATGATAACAAAAGTGAGCCTGTTTCCATTCCAACCCCTGATTAGTAGGGAAGGGCCTTGCGCCCCTCCGGCTCCCGAAGCGCGATCATGCCCAGAAGAGCGGTTCTCTGGAAACCGGAGGGGCGCAAGGCCCTTCCCTACTAAATGTATTGAAACAGGTTTTAAAAACTCTGGACAAATGTAGCCAAATATGGACATGGATGACAGTATTTTCATCATCATTGACATTTTGTTCTCTGTCAGCTATACTCCCCGCCAGAGCACTTTTCCAATCATGTTTCGCGGGGTTCGTAGGTAAACCGCTCCCTACGGTGAAAGCATGAGCGTGTTGGGAGGGTCCCCAACGTGCGGATCAGGCTCACTCACACTGCAAACGTTTTGCAGGAGCTTGATCGGCACTTATCGCTCCAGTAGAGGGATCAGTTCAGGTACCTTCTACGACGGTTGGTCGTAGTCCAACCGCCCGCCTGGTTCGTTCGTCAACAGGCGTAGGTCAAGGCAACAACGATGGGCAGATGTCAACATTTGTCCAGAGTTTTTGCAACTATTGGACCCCAGACGAATCACGGCTAGTAGTTCTCATCCAGAGGCGACCTCTGTGCTTTGTTAAGCGCCTGGTCGATATTGGTGCAGGCGGTGATGAGTGCCAGGTGCGTGAATGCCTGTGGGAAGTTGCCCAGCGCCTCGCCCGTCGGACCGATCTCTTCGGCGAACAGCCCGACGTGGTTGCCGTAGGTCAGCATCTTCTCCAACATCAGGCGCGCGTCATCCAGGCGGCCCGCGCGTGCCAGCGCCTCGGCCATCCAGAAGCTGCACGGGCTGAACGTTCCCTCCAGAGTGCCCAGGCCATCGTCGGCGGCGTCTTTAGGATCGTAGCGATGGACAAGGGAGTCCCGGCTCAGTTCTTTGCGCACACGCTCAATCGTCTGTAGGATGCGCGGATCGGTAGGACCTGCGAATCTGGTAATGACCATCAGCAGAGAACTGGCGTCGATCGCGTTGCTGCCGTAGTATTGCACAAAGCTTTTAGTCTTCTCGTTCCAACCCTTTGTCATAATCTCTTCATAGATGGTTGCGCTGGTGGCCATCCAGTCCGCCATAGGAGCGGGCAGGCCGCGCCGCCGGGTCAGGCGTAGCGCGCGATCGAAGGCGACCCAGCTCATCAGGCGCGAATGCACAAAGTCTTTGGGGCCGCCGCGCACCTCCCAGATGCCCTCATCGGGCTCCTGCCAGTGCTTGCTTAACCATTCCAGCAGGCGCCGCAGGTTCTCCCAGAGGTCGTAGCTGATCACGCCATAGCGGTTGTAGACATAGATGGCGTCCATCAGCTCACCGTAAATATCGAGCTGCCTCTGCTTGTACGCGCCATTGCCGATGCGCACGGGTCCACTTTGCTTGTAGCCTTCCAGATGATCGAGCGTGATCTCGGTTAGATCGTGTCCGCCATCGATAGTATACATCGGCTGTAGCGTCCCGTTCTCTCCCAGCTCATGGCAGCGCGCATCGAGCCAGCCCATAAACGCCTCCGCCTCCTGCGTAAAGCCCAGCGTGAGCAAGCTGTAGAGCGAGAACGCGGCATCGCGCAGCCACGTATAGCGGTAGTCCCAGTTGCGCGGGCCACCAATGGTCTCGGGCAGGCTCGTCGTTGCCGCCGCGACGATTGCACCAGTTGGCGCGTAGGTGAGCAGCTTCAAGACCAGGGCCGAGCGCTGGACCATCTCGCGCCAGCGGCCCTTGTACTGGCACTGTGCCAGCCAGCTCTGCCAGGAGCGCCGCGTCTGGGCGAATGCCTGCGCGTAATAGGGCTGCGAGTCCTCGTACGGCTTCATATCGCTGTTTTGGGCGCTCTCCAGAATGAAGCGCGCGGACTGGCCCTCGTGCAGCGTAAAGGTGGAGCGCACCGCTCCTTTGTCGTCCTGCTCAAGCGGAACCGAACTGACGAGGCCCAGGCAGAGGCTCGCGCTGTGAAAGATCGCACCCTTTGGTGAGAGACTGATGGTATGGGGATCGCGTGCGTAGTTGAACGCCGGTTTACAGACCATTGCAAAAGACAAAGAGCCGCGCACCACTGTTACCGAGCGCAGGATATGATGCTGGTGTTTGTCGGTGCCCCCGCGTTTGATCGGCATGAAATCGGTGATCTCGCCCACGCCGTCGACGGTCAGGAAGCGTGAGATCAAGACATTCGTTTCCGGCAGGTAGAGCTGGGTGTGGCGTGTGCCAGGCGTGTCTAGCGGCGCGATGCGAAAGAAGCCGCCTTTATCAGCATCGAGGAGTGCGCCAAAGACGCTCGGCGAGTCGAAGTGGGGCAGGCAACACCAGTCGATGGAGCCATTCTTGCCTACCAGCGCAACGGTGTAGAGGTCGCCAATGACCGCGTAATCCTCAATGGGCTGGTAGCGCGCCCTCCCTTGAGGAGTTTCGTAACGTTGCTCTAATGACATCTGTTTTTCCTTCGCAATGCTATATGAGACCATTTTATCATAGTTGTTTATAATACTGTTTCAGTGTAGAGAACGTTTCCACAGGGATAGGCTCCGTCTCATATAGTACTTCGTGGTAAGAAAGCATAGAATCTGTAACGATAGTTACCTCATCCTGAAACTCAATGCTAATGTCAATCGTGTTAGTGCAGTGTGCGCCCGCACAAATACAAACGAAACGCCTGACAATGTTATGTGATAAAGGAGGAGAACAATATATGTGGCCATACGATCAGAACAACCAGCAGATGTATCAGAACTACGCGAACGCCTGGGACCAGGGCACCTATTCACAGATTCCCGACCAGGAGGCATATCATAACTACAGACAGTTTGTAAATAATGCTCCCCCGCAGGTGGTTGAACAGGTGCACCAGCAATACTACCAGCAGATGCCTCCCCAGCAGCGCGGTGGCCTGTTGCAGGGACTGCTCGGTGGGCTGACGCAGCAGGGCTATAGCCCTCAACAAATGGGGCTGCAAAGCGCTGATCCCTACAATATGTCGCCCCAGGATGCGGGGCGTATGACTAGCTTCGCTCAGCAGCAGAGTCCCGACCTGTTACACCAGATCATGGGTCCCGGCGGTCCGCTGGGCAGCACGGGCGCGAAGTTAGCCGTTGCGGGCGTCGCCGCACTGGCTGCCAGGCAACTGCTCGGCATGGGCCCCGGTGGTAACAGAGGCGGACTGCTATAGACGCCTGAGCATTGCCCTCCGCTACGAAAGATGGCGCCTGCTCTCTCAGATGGAGCAGGCACCTTTTTATGCAAACGCCGCTAATGTTGGTGAGAGTGTTCGTGGCTGTGAGCGTGTCCGACGTAGGGCGCGTGGGCGTTGATGATGGGGCGGCGTTGCTCCGAAGCGAGGTGCTGCTTCAGCCAATCGACGACCACATCCAGGCCCGTGCCATCTTTGAGGTTCGTGAAAACGAATGGCCGCTCGCCGCGCTGGAGACGCGCGTCCCGCTCCATGACCTCCAGCGACGCGCCTACGTACGGAGCAAGGTCTATTTTGTTAATCACCAGCAGTTCTGAACGCGTGATGCCCGGCCCTCCCTTGCGCGGTATCTTGTCGCCGCCGGATACGTCGATGACGTAGATGGAGACATCCACCAGCTCGGGACTGAACGCCGCCGCCAGGTTGTCGCCGCCGCTCTCGATGAAGATCAGCTCAAGGCCGGGCAGACTCTCTTCCAGGTCGGCGATCGCCTCCAGGTTCATTGAGGCGTCTTCCCGGATCGCGGAATGTGGGCAGCCACCCGTCTCCACGCCGCGTACGCGCTCGCGTGGCAGTGTCCCCTGGCGCAATAGAAATTCGGCGTCCTCCCGCGTGTAGATGTCATTCGTCACCACCGCCAGGCTGATTGTGGGCCAGAGTCGCCTGCTCAGGCAATCTACCAGGGCCGTCTTGCCGCTGCCCACCGGACCCGCAATGCCAACGCGGAACGCCCGCGCTGAGTCATGTTCTGTCATCTCGCTCCCTTTCTGTAACTTTTCAGGGCCTCACCATCCCTACTAAACAGTTATCCCTTTCTTTGTCGGAGTCACTAAAACAGGAAATAGCGCTGGGCCAGCGGCAGCACCTCGGCGGGTTCGCAGGTGAGCAACTCGCCGTCTGCGCGCACCTCGTACGTCTCCGGGTCCACTTCGATGCGCGGGGTGGCCGCGTTGTGCAGCATATTGGCCTTGCCGATGTCCCGGCAGTGCTCAACGGCGACCGCAGTCTTGCGCAGGCCGAGCTGCTGCGGCATCTCCGCTTCGAGCGCCGCCCGCGAGACAAAGGTCAGGCTCGTGGGAGCTATCGCTGCGCCAAAAGAGCCGAACATGGGGCGGTAGAGTATGGGCTGCGGCGTCGGAATGGAGGCGTTCGCATCGCCCATGCCGCTCCAGGCGATAAAGCCGCCCTTGACGATCATCTCCGGCTTAACGCCGAAGAAGGCCGGTCGCCATAGAACGAGGTCTGCCAGCTTGCCTGCTTCGATCGAGCCGATCTGGTGGGCGACGCCGTGCGTGATGGCCGGGTTGATCGTATACTTGGCGACGTACCGCTTCACGCGCAGGTTGTCGTTGCGCTCGGAGTCTTGCGGGAGTGGGCCGCGCTGCACCTTCATCTTGTGCGCGGTCTGCCACGTGCGCGTCACAACCTCGCCGATGCGCCCCATCGCCTGCGAGTCGCTCGAAAGCATACTGAAGACGCCGAGATCGTGCAGAATGTCCTCGGCTGCGATCGTCTCGGGTCTGATGCGGCTCTCGGCGAAGGCCACATCCTCGGGCACCTGCGGATTGAGGTGATGGCAGACCATGAGCATATCCAGGTGCTCCGCGATCGTATTTTTGGTGTACGGTCTGGTGGGATTGGTGGAGGAGGGCAGGATATTGTCGTAGGAGGCGATGCGAATGATATCGGGTGCGTGTCCGCCGCCTGCTCCTTCGGTATGGTAGGTGTGGATAGCGCGTCCGCCGATGGCAGCGATGGTATCTTCGACAAAGCCCGCTTCATTGATGGTGTCGGTGTGGATGGCGACCTGGACGTCGTAGGCGTCGGCGACCTTGAGGCAGGCGTCGATCGCGGCGGGCGTCGTTCCCCAGTCCTCGTGCAGCTTGAGGCCGCACGCGCCCGCACGGAGCTGCTCCGCCAGTGGCTCTCCGGTCGTCGTATTACCCTTGCCGAGAAAACCAAAGTTCAGCGGCCACGCTTCGGCGGCCTGCAGCATGCGCGCGAGGTTCCAGGCGCCGGGCGTACAGGTGGTCGCGTTCGTGCCGGTCGCCGGACCCGTGCCACCGCCGATCATGGTGGTGATGCCGTTGGAGAGCGCTTCGTAGATCTGCTGTGGCGCGATGAAGTGGATATGACTATCGATGCCGCCCGCCGTTACCAGCATATTCTCGCCCGCGATCACCTCTGTCCCCGCGCCCACGACCAGTTCGGGATCTACGCCGTCCATGGTGTCGGGATTGCCCGCCTTGCCGACCTTCACGATGCGCCCATTTTTGACGCCGATATCGCCCTTCACAATGCCCCAGTGGTCGATGATCAGCGCGTTGGTAATCACCAGGTCCAGCGTGCCATTCGCCTCCTCGCGCGTGGCCCGGCTGCTCTGGCCCATGCCATCACGGATAACCTTGCCGCCGCCGAAGGTAATCTCGTCGCCATAGACGGTGTAGTCTTTCTCGACCTCAATAATCAGTTCGGTATCGGCCAGGCGCACTCTATCGCCGGTCGTGGGACCATACAGGTCTGCGTAAGTACGACGCGGTATTCTCAAACTCATTCTGCAACTCCTTGTGCGGTAGACGATCAGGACTTGAGCGGTCCGTTGACCAGTCCATTATGTCCGTAGATAATGCGATCGCCGCCAAAGGCGACCAGGGCGACCTCTTTCTCTTCGCCCGGCTCGAAGCGCACGGCGGTCCCGGCGGCGATGTTCAGGCGCATGCCGTAAGCGGCGTCACGCTCGAAGTGCAGGCCGCGATTGACCTCAAAGAAGTGATAGTGGCTCCCAACCTGTATGGGACGATCGCCTGTATTTTTGACCAGCACCGTCGCCGTCTTGCGGCCGCTGTTCGCCTCGATCTCGCCCTCGTTCAGCAGATATTCTCCCGGTTTCATAGCACCCTCCTGCCTCATCGAATAGGATCATGGATCGTAACCAGCTTCGTCCCATCGGGGAACGTCGCCTCGACCTGCACCTCGTGGATCATCTCGGCCACGCCCTCCATCACATCCTCGCGTCCCAATATGGCGCCGCCGAATGTCATGATCTCGGCGACGCTCTTACCATCGCGTGCCGCCTCCATGATCTCAGCCGACAGGATGGCGATGGCCTCCGGATAGTTGAGCTTGAGTCCGCGCGCCTGTCGTTTGCGTGCCAGCTCGGATGCTGTAAAAATCAACAGTTTCTCCTGTTCACGTTGCGTGAGATACACTGTGTCCCTCCTTCTGAAAATATCGATGATATTATGCGTCAATAAACCTTGCGCGGTGGAATAGCCTCCTTGCCATAAAGTGTCCGCTTTGCAGCTTTCCAGAATGCAAGCAGGCCCGTCGTTATATCTCTTCCCTGACAACTCAGGGCGCGCACGACCAGGCCATGCGCGCTAAGCGTGCTCACGCCCCAGCTTAGCGCGCCCGGTCGGCTGAGCTCTCGCGCAATTACGCCCAGGTCGCGTTCCAGGTCCGACCAGCGCTCGGGTGCCAGTCCGACGCGACAGATGTAGAAACTGCAGAAGTAGGAATAGGGGCCGAGCCTTGCCGGAGATGAAGGCACATGGCACGATGGTGCAAGCTTGAGACATTCTATAGCTAATGGTCTACCCTGGGCGCTGATATGCAGCCCCAGTTGTAATTGCTCGTATTGAAATAGTTCTCCGCGCGCCGTGCGTCCGGGCGCTACGGTCTCCCACCAGAACAGCCCGGCGTCATGTGCCAGTTCGATACGCGTGTGCTGCCTGTAGCTTGAGCCGGCGAAGGGGATGAGCGGGTCGGGCAGATATTCCAGCAGGCCGCCCTCCCGGATCTGGATGTCGTTCGTCTGCGCCGCCATCGCCGCTCCCGCCTGCCTGCGATAGAGGCGCGTAGAGCTGGTCGAGGTCAGTTGCGCGTAAGCATGTGCCCCTACCTCGACGCCCATAGATAGCTCATCGCCGCCCAGTATGCCGCCTGAGAGATTGTGGAGGTGGACCAGCGCGCCACCCTCTGGCAGCGGAAATGCGCGCACGACCTTTAGTGGCTGCTGCTGCTCACAGACCCTCATGCGCGTCTGCTGGAACGCCTCGTCATAGTAAAAGCCGAGACTCAGACTGCCTCGAACTCTGCTGGATTGTAGCTGATTGTTCAAATGACTTCCTGAAAATAAGGATCAGGGTACCTGTGCAGTAGAAGCAGAACAACTGCCCAGGAACGCTTAGGAATCGTCAAAAAATAAAGCTCTCAATTGAGCCAGTTCGCGGGAAGAGTGTATAGTTCCACTCACCATGAAAGGTGTCTGCAACGATGAAGAGCGTGCTCATCTCCTCATCAGATATCTTGCGCCCCGTCGGAT
>WNFX01009401.1_pt1 | contig 19864 bp, 15 predicted proteins | sample 5400111 | NCBI WGS metagenome assembly WNFX01 (sample SAMN13153363, study PRJNA577476) | soil metagenome | isolation source: 40 cm soil or saprolite under grassland replicate 1 | place: USA:California | collected 2016-06-15 | reverse complement strand
GTGATCCCCGAAGGTGTGGCCGCCAGGATGAAGCGCGCATCCTGATAGCAGGCGTAATTGAGCGCATCGAGCCCGCGCTCGATGAATGGATCGTACAGCGTTCCGATCGGCAGCAGCCGCTCGCCGAAGATCGTGTGGGAGAGCCCGAGCGCGGAAAGCAACAGGAACAAATTCATCTCCGCGATGCCGAGCTCGATGTGCTGGCCCTTCCCGGAGAACTCCCAATGGAACGTCGAGGGGATGCGCTCGTCCTTGAAGGTGTCGGCCATGGCTTCGCGAGCGAACAGGCCGCGGCGGTTCACCCAGGGTCCGAGGTTGGTCGACACCGTGACGTCCGGAGAAGCGGTAACGATGCGCTCGGTGAGCGGTACGCGCTGGCGCCCGAGCTCGTTGAGGAGCGCGCCGAAGCCGGTTTGCGTCGCCATCGCGGGCTGGATCGCGACCGGCAGGGCCTCGGGCACTTCGAGCGGCGGCGCCTTGAACCGGCGCGGGCCGCGGGCGGCGAACGGCACGCGCTCGAGAAATGCCTCGATTGTTTCCGGCGGCAGCGCCAGGCCTTCGAACTTGTCCCATTCGTGGCCGGGCCGCACCGCCATCGCGGCGCGGAATTTCTCCATCTGGGCCGGCGTCATCAGGCCGGCGTGATTGTCCTTGTGGCCCGCGAACGGCAGGCCCACGCCCTTGATCGTGTAGCAGATGAAGCAAACCGGCCGGTCGTGATCGACGGCCTCGAACGCCTCGATCAGCGAGGGCAGGTCGTGGCCGGCCAGATTGTTCATCAGTCGCGAGAGCTCGTCGTCGGAACGCGATTCGATCAGCCGCGTGACGGGCCCCTGATCGCCGATGTCGTCGAGCAGGCGCTTGCGCCAGGCGGCGCCGCCCTGGAACACCAGCGCGGAATACAGCGAGTTCGGGCAGCGATCGATCCACTCGCGCAGCCGCTCGCCGCCGGGCTCGCCGAACGCCCGGCGCATGAGAGAGCCGTATTTGAGGATGACCACGTCCCATCCGAATGCGCGGAACAGCTCCTCGTAGCGCGCCCACAGGTCCTCGCGCACCACCGCGTCGAGGCTCTGCCGGTTGTAGTCGATGATCCACCAGCAGTTCCGCAGGCCCTGCTTCCAGCCTTCGAGCAGGGCTTCGAACACGTTGCCTTCGTCGAGCTCGGCGTCGCCGACCAGCGCGATCATGCGGCCCTCGGGCCGCTCCAGGCCCCAGCCGTGGGCGCGCACGTAGTCCTGCACCAGCGAGGCGAACAGCGTTTGCGCCACGCCGAGGCCCACCGAGCCGGTCGAGAAATCGACGTCGTCGATGTCCTTGGTGCGCGAGGGATAGCTCTGGGCGCCGCCGTAGGCGCGGAATGCTTCGAGCTTCTCGCGGGTCTGGGCGCCGAGCAGATATTGGATCGCGTGGAACACCGGGCTCGCGTGCGGTTTTACCGCGACGCGATCCTGCGGCTTGAGCACGTGGAAATACAGCGCCGTCATGATGGCGGCGAGCGAGGCCGAGGAAGCCTGGTGCCCGCCGACTTTCAGCCCGTCGGAATTCTCGCGCAGATGATTGGCGTGATGGATCGTCCAGCTCGCGAGCCACAGCACCTTCTTCTCGAGCTCGCGCAGGATCTCGAGCTCGTCGCCCGCGGGAGCGGACATTTGTCGATCTTGCCGGAGTGCGCTCATGAGCTGCCGAGCAGGTTCATGGCGAGATATGGGCCGGATCGTTCGCAAAGACAATCCGGAAACCTGGCCGTGAACCGGCTCGCGATTTCACCGCAGGCCCGGCGGCGGGTAGAATGCGCCCGTCGCCGGATTTTTCGCCATGCTGCCCAGCTTCGAAACGCAGCGCCTCATCGTGCGCCCGCGCCGCATTGGCGATCTCAATCCCTGCCTCGCCATGGATCGCGACCCGGCGGTGCTGCGCTACATCGACATTCCGTGGAGCAACCCGCAAGAGCATCGCCAGTTCGTCGTGAACCGCATCACGCGCGCCTATCCGGCCGGGCTCGGCTATTGGTCCGTGGTCCTCAAGCTCGTGCCGGCCGCCTTCGTCGGCTGGGTGCTGCTCATTCCGTATGACGCGGTCGGGCCCGAGATCGAGATCGGCTGGCGGTTTTTGCGCTCGGCCTGGGGCAAGGGCTTGCGACCGAAGCGAGCCTCCCCGTGCTCGGGCACGGCTTCGAAACACTTGGGCTTGATCGCGTCGTCGCCGACATTCACCCGGATAACGCCGGCTCGCTGCGCGTTGCCGAAAAGCTGGGGCTGCGTTTCGCCGGCGAGCGCATGATCAAAGGCAAGATGCTGAAATCCTATGCGCTGACACGGGAGGAATATCTCGCGGCATCATTCCAGCCGAGCGCGCAGCGCGAGAGCCCGAACCCATGACCACCGGTGGTCCGCATCTCCATTCCGGGCCATGGATTCCTGCTCGCGCTCCCCCGGATCAAGCCGGGGTCGCTCGGCCGGGATAACATGCCCGTTCATTGCGCGTTGAGCACCTTGCGGCATTCGGCGGGCAAATTGGCCATCGTGAGCTGACGCGCCGGGCCGGAAGGCGGCTTCGGGTGCAGCACGCCTTCCGTGAACCAGAAATCGAGTTCCTTGCCGCAGCCCTCTTCGGAAGGCGGCGAGGGTTGCGGCTTGCACTCCGGATTGCCGGGCGGGCAGCGCAGGCGGATGTGCAAATGGTCCTGGTGGCGGTACCAAGGCCGCACCTTGTGCAGCCAGGAGCGGTCGGAGCCGGCCTTCTGGCACAGTTCCTTCTTGATGGCCGCATTGATGAAGATGCGCTCGACGTCCGGATCGAGCGCCGCCTGGCGGATCAGGGCGGCCTGGCCGGCGGTCCACAGCTTGCGATCCACCTCCTTGCCGTCCGAGGCGACGAAATTCGCGGCCCAGAAAGTCTCGCGCTCTTCCCGCGAGAGGTAATCCTTCATCGGGGTAAGCCAGACATCGACGTCGAGCCCGACCTGGTGGCTGGCGTGCCCGCTGAGCGCGGGTCCGCCGCGTGGCTGCGACAGGTCGCCGATCAGCACGCCGGGCCAATGCGCCGCTTGGGCCGCCTTGGGGGCGTAGCGCTCCAGGAACCGGATGAGGCTCGGGTGCCCCCAATTGCGGTTGCGCGAGAGCCGCATCACTTGCCACGTCGGCCCATCGATTGGCAGCGCGACCGCCCCGGCGAGACAGCCGTCCGCATAGCCGCCGATGACGCGCGGCGACAAATGTGCGGGCTCGGCCTTGCGCGCGAACAATTCGCGGGCCGCGACCTTCGGATCGTTGGGGTTGGGCAGCGGCGGCAGCGCCGCCGGAGCCACGTGTTTGACTTCGGGAGCGGTCGAGGGGGCGGTGGGGCTCGAGATCGGCGGCGGCTCCGCGCCCTTGTCCTCCGCCGGCACCGGCGGGCTCGTGTCCTCGGGCGGGGCCGGCGGGCCGACGTTCTCGGGCGGGGTCGGCCGGCTCTGCTGCGCGACCGCATGTCCGCAGCACGCAAGCGTGATTGCCATCAGCAAGCAACAGATCAGGCGAAGGTCGTTCATCGGATTGAGGATCTCACGAGGCCGGGATCTCGCCGGGTCGCCAACAAGAACCGCAGCGTGCGGCGATTGGCAAGCCGAAGCTCGGGCGCGGACCCGCATTTTGTGGAAAGCTCAGCGCCGCGGCGCGTTGACCGGTCCCACGCCGTTCTCGCGGTTCCTGTCGGCGATGCGCTGGAAATCGTCCGCCAGTCGCACCCATTGCTGCTCGAGCCGCAGGAACAGCTGGCGCCGGGTACGTGCCCGTGCCTTGCCGGCAAGCTCGGCGCATTCGGTCGCCTTGAGCAGGCAGTCCTCGACCTTGGGGTTCTCCGACCAGCGGCTCGGATCGACCAGGATGGCCCGGCCCTTGGAGAAGGCGTGCTCCCTACCGCAGTGCGGGCAGGGGATCCGGATGGCCACCTCGGGCAGCAACGCGAACGTGTCCGGATCGACGTCGATGCCGGTCGAGAGATACCGTCCGGTATGGGAGCACTGGATCAGGACTGTCGCCACCGCTGTCCTCCGCGGCGGGCATCAAAACAACGATTGTCCCGGGCCGCAATCAAATATTTTGGTACCAAGAGCTGCTCGTGGAGCTTTCCCGCGCGTCGTTCGCCTTGCGGGCCTCACACATCCACCTTCAGCGCGGCGATGAAGGCCTCCTGCGGGATCTCGACCTTGCCGAACTGGCGCATGCGCTTCTTGCCCTCCTTCTGCTTGTCGAGCAGTTTGCGCTTGCGCGTCACGTCGCCGCCGTAGCATTTCGCGGTGACGTCTTTTCGCAGCGCCCGCACCGTCTCGCGCGCGATGATTTTCGCGCCGATCGCGGCCTGGATCGGGATCTGGAACATGTGCGGCGGGATCAGCTCCTTGAGCTTCTCGCACATGGCGCGTCCGCGGGACTCGGCGCGGGCGCGGTGCACCAGCATCGAGAGCGCGTCGACCGGCTCGCCGTTGACCAGGATCGACATCTTGACGAGATCGGCTCCTCGGTAGTCGGTGAGGTGATAATCGAACGACGCATAGCCCTTCGACACCGATTTGAGCCGGTCATAGAAGTCGAACACCACTTCGTTGAGCGGTAGATCGTAGATCACCATGGCGCGCGCGCCGACGTAGTTGAGATCGACCTGCTCGCCCCGGCGGTCCTGGCACAGCTTGAGCACGCCGCCGAGATATTCGTCCGGCGTGAGAATGGTGGCGCGGATCCACGGTTCGTGGATTTCGGTGATCCGCACGACGTCGGGCATGTCCACCGGATTGTGGATCTCGATCTCCTCGCCGTTGGTGAGCCGCATCTTGTAGATCACCGAGGGCGCCGTCGCGATCAGGTTGAGGTTGAACTCGCGCTCGAGCCGCTCCTGCACGATCTCGAGATGCAGCAGGCCGAGAAAGCCGCAGCGGAACCCGAACCCGAGCGCCGCCGAAGTCTCCATCTCGTAGGTGAAGCTCGCGTCGTTGAGGCGCAGCCGCGCCATGGCGGCGCGCAGCGCCTCGAAGTCCGCGGCGTCGGCCGGGAACAGCCCGCAGAACACCACCGGAATGGCCGGACGGAACCCGGGCAGCGGCTCCTCGACCGGCTTGCGATCGTCCGTGATGGTGTCGCCGACCCGGGTGTCCGCGACGTCCTTGATCGAGGCGGTCAGGAACCCGATCTCGCCGGGACCCAGAACCTCCGCGTCCTGCATCTTCGGCGTGAACACCCCGACGCGGTCGACCTCGTAGGCCGCATGGGTGCCCATCAGGCGAATGCGCTGGTGCGCCTTGAGCGTGCCGTCGACGACGCGGATCAGCACGATGACGCCGAGGTAGGCGTCGTACCAGGAATCGACCAGCAGGGCTTTGAGCGGCGCCGCGCGGTCGCCGCGCGGGGGCGGCAGCCGCGTCACGATCGCCTCGAGCACTTCCGGCACGTTGAGCCCGGTCTTGGCCGAGATCTCCACCGCATGCGAAGCATCGAGCCCGATCACGTCCTCGATCTGCTGCTTGACCTGCTGCGGCTCGGCCGCCGGCAGGTCGATCTTGTTGAGCACCGGCACGATCTCGTGATCGTTGTCGAGCGCCTGATAGACGTTGGCGAGCGTCTGCGCCTCCACGCCCTGGCTGGCGTCGACCACGAGCAGCGAGCCTTCGCAGGCGGCGAGCGAGCGGTTGACCTCATAGGCGAAATCGACGTGGCCGGGCGTGTCGATGAGGTTGAGCACGTAATCCTTGCCGTCGCGCGCGCGGTAGGACAGCCGCACGGTCTGCGCCTTGATGGTGATGCCGCGCTCGCGCTCGATGTCCATGGAATCCAGCACCTGCTCGACCATCTCGCGGTCGGGCAGCCCGCCGGTGAGCTGGATCAGCCGGTCGGCGAGGGTGGATTTGCCGTGATCGATATGAGCGATGATCGCGAAATTGCGGACATTCTCGATGGGGACCGCCGTCATGGCCGGGGCTTAGCACTCGCTCGAGGCCAGCGGCAAGGAAAGATCAATCGCCAAACCTCGTGTCCCGGGCGCGGTGCATCACGAAGTGGTGCGCCCGAACCGGGACCCATTGTGCAAAGACAAATGGACCCCGGATCGCCGGTGCAGCGCTTGCGCGCTGCGCCGCGTCCGGGGCACGAGGACGGAGTTGCTCAATACCGGTACTGGTCCGACTTGTACGGGCCTTCGATCGGGATGCCGATATAGGCCGCCTGCTTCTGCGACATGCGCGTGAGCTTTGCGCCGATCTTGTCGAGGTGCAGGCGCGCCACCTTCTCGTCGAGCTGCTTGGGCAGCGTGTAGACCTTGTTCTCGTACTTGGCGCGATGGGTGAAGAGCTCGACCTGCGCCAGGGTCTGGTTGGTGAACGAGGCCGACATCACGAAGCTCGGGTGCCCCATGGCGTTGCCGAGGTTCACCAGGCGCCCTTCCGACAACAGGATGATGCGCTTGCCGCCCGGGAACTCGATCTCGTCGACCTGCGGCTTGACGTTGTGCCATTTGAAATTGCGCAGTGCCGCGACCTGAATCTCGGAATCGAAATGGCCGATGTTGGCGACGATGGCGCGGTCCTTCATCGCCCGCATGTGCTCGATGGTGATGACGTCGACGTTGCCGGTCGCGGTGACGAAGATGTCGGCGCGCGGCGCGGCGTCCTCCATGGTGGTGACCTCGTAGCCCTCCATCGCCGCCTGCAGCGCGCAGATCGGATCGACTTCGGCGACCAGCACCCGGCAGCCGGCCTGGCGCAGCGACGCGGCCGATCCTTTGCCGACGTCGCCGAAGCCGGCGACCATGGCGACCTTGCCGGCCATCATCACGTCGGTGCCGCGGCGGATGCCGTCGACCAGGCTCTCGCGGCAGCCGTAGAGATTGTCGAACTTCGATTTCGTCACCGAATCGTTGACGTTGATCGCCGGGAACAGCAGCCGGCCGTCCTTCTCCATCTGATAGAGCCGGTGCACGCCGGTCGTCGTCTCCTCGGTGACGCCGCGGATGTTCTTGGCGATCGCCGAATACCAGCCGGGGCTGCTGTCGAGCCGCGCCGCGATGGCACCGAACAGCACTTCCTCTTCCTCGTTGTTGGGGTGATGGAGCACCGCGCGGTCCTTCTCGGCCGCGACGCCGAGGTGCACCAGCAAGGTGGCGTCGCCGCCGTCGTCGAGGATCATGTTGGGCGTGCCGCCGTCGGACCATTCGAAGATGCGGTGCGTGAATTCCCAATAATCCGTCAGGCTTTCGCCCTTGTGGGCGAACACCGGAACGCCGCGCTCGGCGACCGCGGCGGCGGCATGGTCCTGGGTCGAATAGATGTTGCAGGAGGCCCAGCGCACGTCGGCGCCAAGCGCCTGCAGCGTCTCGATCAGCACCGCGGTTTGGATGGTCATGTGCAGCGAGCCCGCGATCCGCGCGCCGCGCAGCGGCTGCACGGGGCCGAACTCCCGGCGGATCGCGATCAGGCCCGGCATCTCCACTTCGGCGATGGCGATTTCCTTGCGGCCCCAGGAGGCGAGCGCCATGTCCTTGACGAAATGATCGGGGGTTCGGGGCTTCGGCTTTTGCGACGGCTTCATGGGGATTCCCTGGCTCGGGCGCAGCTGGCGCTCGCCTATAGCAGCCGCGCGGGCGCCGGGCAATTGGATATAAAGATTTCTTTATATCGCCTGGCGATCTACGCGCTTCAATCCTCTTCGCCGAAGCGGCTGGTGACGAGCTGCTCCAGGGCAGCCATGACCTCGGCGGCCTGCGGTCCGCAAGCCTCGATCTTGATCTGGGTGCCGGGACCGGCCGCGAGCATCATCAAGCCCATGATGGACGTGCCGCCCACGGTCTCGCTACCGCGCGTCACGCGGACTTGCGCGTCGTATTTCTCCACCGTCTGCACGAACTTGGCCGATGCGCGGGCGTGGAGCCCGCGGGTATTGACGATGTCGAGCACGCGGACGACGGAATCCTCCAGCTGCTGCCGGGGACAGCCGCCCTCCGCTCCGGAAGAGGAGCTCATTTCCCAGCGAGGACCCGGCTGGCGACGGTAATGTACTTGCGCCCGGCCTCCTGGGCCTGGGCCACGGCTTCGGCCAGCGGGCTTTCGCATCGCACTTTGGCGAGCTTGACCAGCATGGGCAGGTTGATTCCGGCCAATACCTCCACCCGAGGCTGGTTCATCACCGAGATCGACAGGTTGGACGGCGTGCCGCCGAACATATCGGTCAGGATCACGACCCCGTCGCCCTTGTCGACCTGCTTGACCGCCTCGATGATGTCGCGACGCCGGCGCTCCACGTCGTCGTCGGGGCCGATCGTCACCGCCTCGATCTGTTCCTGCGGGCCGACGACATGCTCCAGGGCCGCACGGAACTCGACGGCGAGCCGCCCGTGGGTAACGAGGACGATTCCGATCATCGAAGCTCCCCGCGGGCGCCGTTTTGATGCGCCGCACGAAAGGGCGCCAATCATGACCATGTTAAACCCGAGCGCAAGGGGATTTCTTTGGACTTATGCTAAAGTTGCAATGCAACAAGAGGGGCGCTCTGCGGCCTAAAATCCGGGGTCCGGGATCGCCATCGCGGCCAGCACCAGGGGGAGGGGGTCGGCCTCGGATGGCACGGCCAGGCGCGGCAAGGAAATACCTTCGAGCAGGACTTCCCGAGCCTGCGGGAGCGGCAGCCGCTGGGCGTCGGGAGCCCGGAGATCTCATCGGTCACGAGGCGGGCGAACCGCACCAGGCCCTGCTTCGCCGCGTCGAGCAGCGCGAGCGCCAGCCGCGATTTCCCGCAACCCGCCGGGCCACGGATCAGCACCGCGCGCGCCCCCACCAGCACCGCGGAAGCGTGGATATTGGCGGTGGCGGAAGCGTTCAAGGCGAGGCCCCGAAGGGGCCCGCGGATGTGCCGCCATGCTCCTGCCTCCCCGGCTTGCGGGGGAGGGATGGGGAGGGGGGAGTCTTTTGGGGCAGTCGCGCCCGCATGCCCCCTCCGGTCTCACGCATGCCAAGTCGGATGTTTCCGACTTGGCCAATATGAATCCCGAAATCGGCGTTAGCGGATTTCGGTTGGCGCGCGCGCCGACCTCCCCCGCAAGCGGGGGAGGCGACAGCGGCGAGCCGGCAGGCACGCGCGAGAGTGCAGCGCTGAGCGATCGAGCGAGCAGCAGCGCGGCCCATCACATGGCCGGAAGGCGGACCGCGAAGCGCGCGCCCAGCACCACCGGCAGGTCGTCCGCCCCCTTGGCGACGCCCAGCCGGTTCTCCGCGCGGATGCGCCCGCCATGCGCCTCGATGATCTGCTTCGAGATCGACAGGCCCAGGCCGGAATTCTGGCCGAAACCCTGATGCGGCCGGTCGGTGTAGAAGCGCTCGAAAATCCGCTCGAGCGCGTCGGGGCGGATCCCGGGGCCGTCGTCGTCGACGATGATCTCGACGCTGTTGCGCAGCCGTCGGCACAGGATGCGCACCATGCTGCCCGGAGCGGAGAACGAGCGGGCATTCTCGATCAGATTGTCGATGACCTGGCCGAGGCGGGAATCGTGCCCGAGCACGGTGAACGCGCGCGGGCCGCCGCCCTCGAAGGCGAGCGTGATCGAAACTCCGTCGTCGCGTCGCACCTCGTTGGCGACCGCCGCCACCGTGCCCAGGAGCTTCATCAGGTCCACCGGCGCCGCCTCCTGCCGCTGCAGTTCGGCATCCAGCCGACTGGCATCGGAGACGTCGGAGATCAGGCGATCGAGACGCTGCACGTCGTGCTCGATGATGTGCAGCAGCCGCGCCCGGCTGTCGTCGGTCTTGGCCAGCGGCAGGGTCTCCACCGCCGAACGCAGCGAGGTCAGCGGATTTTTCAATTCGTGAGCGACGTCGGCCGCGAAGCTCTCGATGGCTTCGATGCGGCTATAAAGCGCGTTGGTCATGTCGCGCAGCGCCCCCGACAGATGCCCGATCTCGTCGCGACGGTCGGTGAAATCCGGGATCTCGACCCGGGTGCGAATGCGGCGGCGAACGCGCTCGGCTGCGTCGGCAAGCCGCCGCACCGGACCCGCGATGGTGCCGGCGAGCAGCACCGAGAGCAGCACCATGACGCCGACCGCGATCAGGAACACCTTGAACACGGCGAGGCGCTCGGCCTCGACCATGTGGTCGATATCGCTGCCCCGGGTCGAGAGCAGCAACGCGCCGCGCACCGCGCGGAAGCGCTGCACCGGAACCGCCACCGAGACGATCACTTCGCCCCGATCGTTGATGCGAACGACGCTCGCCTTCTGGCCCTCGAGCGCATGCCCGACTTCGGGGTAGCCGCGGCCGTTCTCGGGTCCGAGCTCGCGATAGAGCGGCAGGTCGCCGCGGCCGAGCCAGGTCCGGATCGCGATCCAGGTGCGCTCCACCAATCCCGGAACTTCGGCTTTCGGAGGCGCCAGATCGAACCGCAGCACGTCGCCGCGGCCGTACAGATTGCGGCTGTCGAGCAGCAGCGCACCGTCGCGATCGTAGATGCGCCCGCGCGTGCGCGTCGGCTCGACCAGGCGGCGCAGCACCGGGGCGACCCGCTCGGGGTTGATGGGAAAGTCGAGACCCGACAGCACCTCGTCGGAAGGGCCGTAGCTTTCGCCGGCGTGCAATTCCAGCAGCCTGTCGGGATCGATGGTGATGGCGTTGGTCTCGATCGTCGCCGACGCGGCGATCGCCGCCGCCATGATCTCGCCCTGCACCAGCAGACTCTGGATGCGGGCGTCGATCAGGCCGGCGCGGAACTGCGACAGATACAGGATGCCGACGACCAGCGCGAGCAGGCCGGCGACGTTGAGAAACAGGATGCGGCGGGTGAGGCTGGAGAAACTCTGGGTGACGAAGAATTGCCACGCGCGGCGCAGCAGGTTCGTGCGCTCGAAGGCGACGGCATCCTCGGCCGGGGCATTGGCCTCGGCGATCGTCGACGATGCTAGTGCAGCGTTTCGATCATATCGAACGCGTCGTCCACCGACTTGAACTTCTTGCGCAGCCGCTTGATGTGGCTGTCGATCGTACGGTCGTCGACATAGACCTGATCGTCGTAGGCGGCGTCCATCAGCGCGTTGCGGCTCTTGACCACGCCGGGCCGGCTCGCCAGCGCCTGCAGGATCAGGAACTCGGTGACCGTGAGCGTGACCGCCTCGCTCTTCCAGGTGCAGACGTGACGCTCCGGATCCATGCGCAACAGTCCGCGCTCGAGCACCTTGGCGTCGGCTTCCTTGGGGTTGGCGCCGTCCTTGGAAGTCGCACGCCGCAGCACCGCCTTGACGCGCTCCACCAGCAGCCGTTGCGAGAACGGCTTGCGGATGAAATCGTCGGCGCCCATTTTGAGCCCGAACAGCTCGTCGATCTCTTCGTCCTTGGAAGTGAGAAAGATCACCGGCATGTCGGATTTCTGCCGCAGTCGGCGCAGCAGCTCCATGCCGTCCATGCGCGGCATCTTGATGTCGAGTATCGCAAGATCGGGAGGACTGGTCTTGAAACCGTCGAGCGCCGAAGCGCCGTCGGTATAGGTCATGATGCGATACCCCTCCGCTTCGAGTGCGATCGACACCGAAGTGAGAATATTGCGGTCGTCGTCAACGAGAGCGATGGTCGGCATGGCCTAACCTTCCCGTAATGCGCTCCGACGCGAGCCGGAGACTTCCACCTTGAAGCCTGCAAACATGGGCCGAAATGTGACAGCGCCTTGATCCCGCCGGTATCGGAGCCGGGGGCCGCATCCCACGCTCTGGCGGCTGGAAGCGCAATGCGTCATAACACGCCCATCCGGCGATCAGCAAACCCAAAGGATCTGCATTGAAGCCGGCTCCCGGTTTCGACCCCAAGTCCGCCGCGAAAAAGCTCTTGCGCGAAGCGCGCTCGGGTGCGCTCGCCACGCTGATGCCCGGCTCCGGCGATCCGTATTGCTCGCTCGTCAACGTGGCGAGCGCGCCCGATGGTTCGCCGCTGCTGCTGCTCTCGCGCCTCGCGGTGCATACCGGGAATCTTCTCTCCGACCCGCGCATATCCCTGATGCTCGACGAGCGCAAGGAGGGCGACCCGCTCGAAGGCGCGCGCGTGATGCTGACGGGGAGCGCCGTCGCAAGTGATGATGCCAATGACCGCCGGCGCTATCTTGCGCGCCAGCCGGAGGCGACGTCCTTCGCAGGCTTTGCCGATTTCGGCTTCTATCGAGTCGCGATCAAGGCCGTGCATCTCGTCGCCGGGTTCGGCCGCATCGTCGACCTTGCGCCCGCCGACGTGCTGATCGCGGTCGATGACGCCGCGGCGCTGATCGACGCCGAGGCACAGATCGTCGATCATCTCAACGGCGAGCACGCCGAAGCGCTGCGGATGTATGCGACGAAATTGCTCGGCGCGCCGGACGGCGCGTGGCGATGTGCGGGCTGCGATCCCGAAGGGCTTGAATTGCAGCTCGGCCGCTCGGCATCGCGATTGCCGTTTCGCCGTCGGATCGTGAGCCCGGGCGCGCTGCGAGCGCTGCTCAAGGAGCTCGCCGAGGAGGCGCGCGCCGGCTGATGTTCGCCCTCGGTCGCGCCAAGCCGCGCGAGTGTCGGCAGCGCCGGCGGTAACGTTGATTTCGTCTAGCCTTGGCACGGGCCGAGATGGCGATTATGGTCGCGGTCCTGGCCGCGCGATCCGGCCGATCCCGGAAAATTCGGGATCGAAAAATTCGGGATCAAAGTGGGCGCGAGTTCGTTGACAGGGGCCTGTGCGCTGCCGCAATGCGCCCGCACTCGGTGGCAGCGGCCGGAACGGGGCCGAATGAGCCCCGATGCTGCGGAGGAAATGAGAAAACTCCGGTAGATCAGTTGACCGGAGCCATTCGGAGGGTCTGCCGTGCAGGAAACCGGGACACGCAACGGCGCGTTCGGCGCCGACAAGTTCGGCTTCGAAGGCCTCGCGGCCGTGCATTGGAATCTCACGGCGCCGCCCCTCTACGAATATGCGGTCGCGGCGGGCGAGGCCAAGCTTGCCTACGGCGGGGCGCTTGCCGCGGAAACCGGCGTCCATACCGGCCGCTCGCCGAAGGACAAGTTCATCGTGAAAGACGCGATGACGGAGCGGAACGTCTGGTGGGACAACAACGGTTCGATCACGCCGGAGCAATTCGAGCGGCTGCATCGGGATTTCCTCGCGCATGCCAAAGGCAAGGAGCTGTTCGCGCAGGATCTCTATGCCGGAGCCGATCCCCGCCATCGCCTCAAGACCAGGGTCTTCACCGAATACGCCTGGCACTCGCTGTTCATCCGCAATCTGTTGATTCGTCCCGAGCCTGCCGAGCTGCGAAACTTCGTGCCCACGCTGACCATTCTCGATCTGCCTTCCTTCAAGGCCGACCCCAAGCGGCATGGCGTGCGATCGGAGACGATCATCGCCATCGATTTCAGCCGCAGGATGGTGCTGATCGGCGGCACCAGCTACGCCGGCGAGATGAAGAAGGCGGTGTTCACCACGCTCAATTATCTGCTTCCCGCCGAGAGCGTGATGCCGATGCATTGCTCGGCCAACGCCGGGTCGGGCGGCGACGTCGCGCTGTTCTTCGGACTGTCCGGCACCGGCAAGACCACGCTTTCCGCCGATCCGTCGCGCACGCTGCTCGGCGACGACGAGCACGGCTGGGCGCCGCAGGGCATCTTCAATTTCGAGGGCGGCTGCTACGCCAAGACCATCCGGCTCTCCGCCGAGGCCGAGCCGGAGATCTACGCCACCACCCATCGGTTCGGCACCGTGCTGGAGAACGTGGTGCTCGATCCGGACACCCGCGTTCCCGATTTCGACGACGGGTCCAAGACCGAGAACACCCGCTGCGCCTATCCGCTCAATTTCATTCCCAACGCGTCCAAGACCGGCCGCGCCGGGCATCCGACCAACATCATCATGCTCACCGCGGACGCGTTCGGCGTGATGCCGCCGATCGCCAAGCTCGCGCCCGCCCAGGCGATGTATCACTTCCTGTCCGGCTATACCGCGAAGGTCGCCGGCACCGAGAAAGGCGTCATCGATCCGGAAGCGACGTTCTCGACCTGCTTCGGCGCGCCGTTCATGCCGCGGCATCCTTCCGAATACGGCAACTTGCTGCGCGAGCTGATCGCCGCGCACGCGGTCGATTGCTGGCTGGTCAACACCGGCTGGACCGGCGGCAAGTTCGGCACCGGAAGGCGCATGCCGATCAAAGTGACGCGCACGCTGCTCTCCGCCGCGCTCGAGGGCTCGCTCAAGAACGCGTCGTTCCGCACCGATCCTTATTTCGGCTTCTCGGTGCCGACCTCGGTGCCGGGCGTCGAGCCGCACCTGCTCTATCCGTTCAAGACCTGGCGCGACAAGGCCGACTTCGATCAGACCGCGCGCAAGCTGGTGCGCATGTTCCGCGACAATTTCGTGCGGTTCGAGGGCCAGGTGGATGCCGACGTGAAGGCCGCCGCCCCCGAGGTGCGCATCGCGGCGGAGTAGGAGCCCCGGCGCGTGTCATCGCCCGCGCCTGCGGGTAGGCCGGGTGGAGCGCAGCGAAACCCGGGATGAGCCGAACTTGGGGATCGAGGTCCCCGCTTTCGCGGGGACGGCGGCGTAGAGCCGCCGATTACGCTTCGGTCCATCCGGACTAAATTCACTTCCATGCAAATTCTGGTCATCGGTGCCGGCGTCATCGGGCTCGCGGTTGCGCGCGCGGCCGCGCTCGCCGGCCATGATGTCGTCGTCGCCGAGCAGGCATCCGGCATCGGCAGCGGCATTTCCTCGCGCAACAGCGAGGTGATCCACGCCGGCATGTACTACCCGACCGGCTCGCTGCGCGCGATCCACTGCGCGCGCGGGCGGCGCATGCTTTACGCCTATTGCGCCGCGCACGGCGTGCCGCACCGCAAGTGCGGCAAGCTGATCGTCGCGACGAACGCGGCCGAAGAGATGCAACTCGCCGCGATCGAGCGGCAGGGCGAGGCGAACGGCATCGAGGGGCTCACGATGCTCGATGCGCCCGCGGCGCGGCGGCTCGAGCCGGCGCTCTCCTGCATCGCCGCGCTGCACTCGGCGCAAACCGGCATCATCGACGGTCATGCTTTCATGCTGGCGCTCGAAGGCGATCTCGAGGATCGCGGCGGCATGATCGCGTTCCGGACGCGGATCGAAAAGTTGCATCCGATCCCGCGCGGCTGGGCCGCCCAGTTCGGCGGGCAGGAGCCGGGCCTGCTCGAGATCGACGCGGTGGTGAACGCGGCGGGGCTTTCTGCGCAGGCGCTGGCGCGGGCGACAGAGGGCTATCCGCCCGCGCGCGTCCCGCGCCTCGTGTTCGCCAAAGGCAATTATTTCACCTATTCGGGCCGTCCGGCGTTCTCGCGCCTGATCTATCCCACGCCGGTCGACGGCGGGCTCGGCATCCATGTGACGCTCGATTTGTCCGGGCGCATGCGCTTCGGGCCCGACGTCGAGTGGGTCGACCGCGAGTTCTACGACGTGGATCCGCGCCGGGCCGGGCTGTTCTACGCTCGCATTCGCGGTTATTGGCCGCAGCTGCCGGACGACTCGCTGGTGCCGGATTATTCCGGCATTCGCCCCAAGCTGACCGGTCCCGGCGAGAAAGCCGCCGATTTCGTCATCGACGGTCCGGCCGGCCATGGCTTGCCCAGGCTCGTGCATTTGTTCGGAATCGAATCGCCGGGGCTCACCAGCGCGCTTTCGCTCGCCGAGGAAGTCGTCGCCCAACTCGGGGTGTAACGCGAGGAGCTGAGGCGCGTACCCATAAAACGAACTGCTGAAGTGCAGGCTTGCTCCGGGTCCGCTTACCACCGGATAGCGACCGGGTACCAGGCATGTTGGCAGGTCCGGGTCGTGCCAAACTCGGAAGTAGCGCCCGGCTATTCGACCACCTCGTCGGCGGTGGAAAGCGGGCCTGACGGCAATGTGAGACCGAGCGATTCGGCGGTCTTTAAATTGATGATGAATTCGAATTTGGTTGCCTGCACGACTGGTAGATCTGCTGGTTTTTCGCCCTTGAGAATACGTCCGACGTAGATCCCGGCCAAACGATAGTCGTCCACCAGATTGGTTCCGTAACTCGCAAGTCCACCTGCTTGTACAAACTCCCGCCACTCATAAATGGCTGGCAAACGGTAACGCGCCGCTAGGGCCACGATTTTTTGCCGTTGGCTATAGAAATATGGATCGGAGCCCACGAGCAGCCCGTTGACCCCTTGCTGCGCAAATGCCTCGAACGCTGTCTCGATCTCTTGCTCATTGCTGGCTTTCAACATGATGATCGGCCGGCTCAGCATGAGCCCGCCTTGCGCGATATCTTTCATTTGATTTTCGGCATTGTCGTTTTTTGGATTGATCAAAATACCGAAGATACGGGCGGCGGGGACAAGCTCGGAAAGCAAACCGAGCCGCTTCGCTTCCAATGTTGCCGTAAAGAAGCTCACCCCTGTTATGTTGCCCCCTGGTCGATTGAGGCTTTCTACCAAGCCGAATTGCACGGGGTCGCTGCCGTTTGCGAAGACCACGGGAATAGTGATGCTAGCGGCCTTCGCTGCAAGTGCCGCCTGCACCCCACCAGTTGCCGCGAGTACAGCGACCTCTCGGTTTACGAGTTCAGCGACCATCGCTGGCAGTCGATCATAATGCCCCTCTGCAAAGCGATATTGAATTCCAACATTCCGGCCTTCCACAAAGCCGGTGTCGCTGAGTCCCTTTCTAAATCCATTCACGTGCGGAGATTGCGAACCGCTGCCGAGAAGCCCGATCACTGGCGTGGGAGATTGCTGCGCACACGGCCCCAGCGGCCATGCTGCCGCCGCGCCAATGAGTGCTGCTGCGATAAACTCGTGCCGCTTCATGAGCTTCGCTCGGACCAAGAACCGCACCTACCACATCGTTGAATGGTCGCGTGGCCTGCGTCAAAGCACATTTGGCCGCCAATGTCGCCTATGGGGTCAGATTCGGTCCTTCGGAAGCATCGACCGAGTGCCGCTCTAGCTTCGTAAGCTGACCTGAATTCGCAATCACCGCATGTCGCGGACGTGCGGGAACGGGTACCCGAAAGAAAGCATCCATGTCCCGCTCTGGTCGACACCGAGCGGCGGAGGTCCCGGTCACACAACCTTTCCTCTTGGCCCATCCGAAGGGAGGCATACACTGGCGGTCGCGAGACCTGGCGTAGGCACCGACGAGGTGATCGAATGAGACGGCGGGGGTTCATCACGCTCCTTGGCGGTGCGGCGATCGCATGGCCGATCGGAGTGCTCGCCCAATCGTCAAAGCGGCCTCTCATCGCCTGGCTTTCATTGGGTGCGGAGACAGGCTCCTCGGCATTCACCGGCCCCTTTCTGCAAGGCATGCGAGAACTCGGTTATATCGAAAGCCGCGACTTCGATATCGTGTACCGTTTTGCCGGCGGTTATATGCAGCGGTTGCCCGCGCTTGCGGAAGAGGTGGTTCGTCTCAAGCCGAGCATCATCCTAGCCCCAGCCAGCGGCCCTGCTGTGGCGGCTAAGAAGGCGACAACGACCATTCCGATTGTGGTGCCGGCACTCGCCGACGCGTTGCATTTGGGCTTGGTCGCGAGCGAAGCGCGGCCAGGAGGTAACGTAACGGGGATAACGCCATACGTGGCGGGACTGCCGGCCAAACAAATGGAACTCGCACGTGAAGTCGTCCCTGGCACAAGCAGGATCGGGATCCTTGCCAACCTCGACGATCCAAAGGCTCCGCCTCAGTTCCAGGAGCTGGAGGCTGCAGGGTCGGCGCTCGAAATCAAGGTCATCGCCGCAGAGGCTAACACCCCCGACGATCTAGACGGTGCATTTCAGAGGCTGGGGACCGAGAGGGTTGATGTGATCATTGTCCTTCAGACCTCAATGCTCGTAAATGAGCGCCCACAAATTGCGGTGCTGGCCGCAGCGAAACGGCTTCCAGCCATCTATGGATATCGCGAACACGTGGAAGCCGGTGGGCTGATCAGCTATGGGGTCAATCTGAGATGGTGCTTTCGCCATGCCGCTGTTTTCGTGCAAAAGATTTTGAAGGGCGCCGCGCCCGGTGATCTGCCAGTCGAGTTTCCGACGGAGGTCGAGTTGGTCATCAATATGAAGACCGCCAAGGCGCTCGGCCTTAGCATTCCGCCCACGCTCCTCGCCCGCGCTGACGAGGTGATCGAATGAGGCGGTGATGCCGAGATTCAACCGCGCCGATGTCTGCCTTGGGGTCAGACTCGGCCCTTCGGCGGCATCGGGCGGGCGACCGCTCTTGCCTCGTAAGCTGACCTGAATTCACAACCACCGCATGTCGCGGAAGTGCCAACAGGGTCATTCGGCCAGTGGTCCGGACGGCGGGAGTCGAACGCCGCGTCCCCGATATGCTATCGTTTGAGTATTGAAAAATATGGGCCTCAGCTGGTGAGGTAGTTGGCATGAGGCGGCGGCAGTTCATTACGTTTCTTGGCGGCGCGGCGGTCACTTTTCCGCTGGCTGGACGCGCGCAGCAGCCCGCGATGCCGGTGATCGGGTTCCTAAGCGCTGCATCGGCGCAGGGATACGCCGCACCGTTGGCAGCATTTCGACTGGGCCTGCGTGAGGAGGGCTACAGCGAGGGCCAGAACGTAACGATCGAATATCGCTGGGCGGAGGATCAACTCGATCGGCTGCCGACTTTGGCTGCCGATTTGGTGCGCCGTCGGGTGGCCGTAATCGTCGTGGCCGGCGGCACCTCGACCGCGCTTGCGGCCAAGGCGGCAACGACGACAATCCCAATCGTCTTCGCGATCGGCGGCGATCCCGTCCAGGCCGGCCTAGTCGCGAGCCTGGGCCGGCCGGGCGCCAATGTCACCGGGGTGGCCCAACTCAGCCAGGTCCTGATCACCAAGCGACTCGAACTGGCACACGAACTGGTGCCCAAAGCGGCGGTCATTGCCTTTCTTCTCAACCCGAACAATCCGAATGCCGAGATCCGGGTGAGAGATGTGCAGGAGGCCGCTCACACCATCGGGCAGCAGCTGCGTATCTTGTATGCTGGCAGCGAACAACAATTTGACACCGCGTTTGCAACACTGGTGCAAGAAGGAATCGGCGCGCTCGTGGTGCAAAATGATCCGTTGTTCACCAATGGGCGCGAACGGCTTGTGGCGCTCGCAACGCGGCATGCGGTGCCAGCAACCTACGAATACCGCGAATTCGTGCTGGCGGGCGGCCTGCTCCGCGAATTCGTGCTGGCGGGCGGCCTGCTCAGCTATGGCGCCAGCGTGGCTGATACGTATCACCATGTCGCCATTTACACTGGCCGAATTCTCAAGGGGGCCAAGCCTGGCGATCTACCTGTGGAACAGCCAAGCAAATTCGATTTGGTCATCAACTTGAAAACCGCGAAGGCGCTCGGGCTCGCCATTCCGCCCACGCTCCTCGCCTCGTGGCGATGCACCGTCGCATTCTCGGTGTAACCTGCAGCGCCCGTCGGCCATTCCTCGGCCTCTGTCGAACCAAGTCCGCTGTGGGTCGTGTGTCACGAAAGCGCCGCGTGAGTACGGCGGCGCGGAACTGTACGAGAGATGAAGGATGGCCCTTCGAGGCCGGCAGTCAGGTTCTGGCCTCAAGCCACCGCAAGCTGCCGTCGTCAAAAGCGATGGTGGTGAGCGTTGCGGAAACGCCGGGACAAGATTCCGGCAGGCAAGGTTGAGAGAGGCGAGCGCAAGCGAACCGTCGATGAAGTGTCGAAAGCGGATTAGGCGATGTCGAAACCGGGGGGTGACCCTTCCTCCGGGATCAGCTCGGAAGAACCCTGAAGCCTGTCCGAGCGGCATCCGGCATGTAGGCGGCGCGAAGCTCAACCAGGCTCTTGTACGGAACGTGAGAACCTGTCCTCCGATGCAAAGGGAGAGATCGCAAGCGGCTCAAACCG
>WNFX01004959.1_pt1 | contig 19866 bp, 15 predicted proteins | sample 5400111 | NCBI WGS metagenome assembly WNFX01 (sample SAMN13153363, study PRJNA577476) | soil metagenome | isolation source: 40 cm soil or saprolite under grassland replicate 1 | place: USA:California | collected 2016-06-15 | reverse complement strand
GACGATAAAACACTGCTTGCTTTCATTTTTGTTAACACTATAGATCTTCATATCTCCATGGGTACTTTATACAAAAACCCACAACAAAAGATTCTGTTGGACCTATATTTCGATCTCCTCTACTTGTTAGTTTTGAACATGAAATGCATGTGTTGCAGCATATACAAATATCTTGTTCTGCACTTGCCGCCTAAAAAATCTTCAGTTGGTATTCGGGTTCCGATACAAGGATCTGTGTGTTCATTTTAGCTTCCAATTCCTAGACATATCTTATAACTCCCAGTCCGCCTCTAATATTTCGAGCTCTGTTCTCCTTTTAGACCTATTGTCGTAAAAAGTTAGACCTACAATATTGTGACAACTTAGTAACTCACTAAGCACTCCGATACGATTATGTGGATTTATTAGACTAATCTTTTCTTGCATGTAGTCAAAAGTGCATAGTAATACTAGTAATGATTTAGATATAGAACATCACATACTGCTAATTCTAGTAGCGTGTAACAGAAATAATAATAACACATTGCAATATCATATCTTGATATTAGGACTATTTCTCACATGATTAGCAAGACAAACAGTTTTTAACATCCCAGCTCAAAATATATCATGGCAAGAACTACTTCAAATCAGATTTTAAAAAATGGGCAAAAAGCGCCGGATTTTGCACTACAAGGCGTGGACCATAAAATACACTCCCTGGCTGATTATACTAAGAGTGAAATGCTGCTTGTCGTTTTTATTTGTAACCATTGTCCTTATGTGAAGGCTAGGATTGGCGATATCAAAGATTTACAAACAAAATTTACACCTTCGGAACTTCAAATAATATCAATTAACAGTAACGATCCAAGCTATGAGCAGGAAGGTTTTGAAAATATGATTGAATTCGCAAGAGATTATCACATCAATTTTCCCTACCTAATAGATCATACTCAAGAGGTAGCTAAAATATACGGAGCGGTATGTACACCAGATCCTTTTCTATTTGATTCGAGTCGTAAGTTAATATTCCATGGCCGAATTAACGATGCACTAGAACCTGAAATGATCCCTAAGATCCAAGTAATGGAAAATAACATAAGAAAAGCATTAAAGGGCGAAACCATAGAAAGAGAATTTGATCCATCGGTTGGCTGCTCTATAAAATGGAAAAACTAACCGATGTTATCTTAAATTATCCGTATACATAGTGAATTCCTTTTTCGCCCCTTGGATGTCTCCATTGAGTTTCCTTAGCGCATGTCCCACACTCTATGCATCCTTCATGCTGTAGCAAAACTTCTTCTTGTTCCATACTATAGCATTTTGTTGGGCAAAGTATCACCATCTTTTTCATAAAATTACTTTTCGGGTTAAGCACTTTAATGTGCGAAATGACATCATCATCATATTTTAATTTAGCAATACGTTGGGCAAGAGATGGAATTGTAGGCGAATACGTCGATATAATCTGGGTACCTAATTTTTCTGCTAGCTCAATTGGCACCTGTACGTACGTGTCTTCTGATTCTATTAAAGGCAGAAGACGATCATATCCTAATATGTTTGCGAATCCTACGGCTAGACCTCGGAATGTACCACTAGATAGTAATTTGAAGATCATTCCGTATCGCGAGCCTATAATATCCTTTGGAACATCCTTTGCTGCATCGAGAAATATCTTCAAATAATCTTTGTCTATCTCTTCCATATCGTCCAGCTGCATCTCCCACAAACAAAACGTTATTGTGAAAAGGTTTTTTCATCCTACAACGCTTCCCATCAGGGATCAATTTCGCGCTAAATTCTAATTCCACATAGTCTGTCACGAATTTTGTCTTGTACTTTTGCTTTAATTCCTCATAGATAGAATCGATTTTGCCTTGAATTTCTTCGATATTTTTATACTTCCCGCTCTCTATGAGCTTTGCCCTACCGACCGGGGAGTAAAAAGCTTCACGAAGATTATTCCACGTCATAATAAGCTTACTTACAGCAAACCTCGTTCTGAGTTGCTCTTCTTTTGGAAGATTTTTGTCTATATCCTGCTTTACTGGTACTTCGTCCTTGATGAATTGACTGACCATAGGATTAGTTAACAGCTTATCGACTAATGCAGAGGGTTCATCTGATTTTTGGATTAGAGAGTCGTAATGATACACTGCGCCAATTGATAACGTGTCTCTATTTGTATAAAGAAAACCACCTCCTATGTGGTTTAACGTTATATCGCCAGCAAAAAGGTGAGCGGCTCCTTCGTCAACTGATAAACCAAATCTATCCTCAATAATTTTCTCTGGTAATTTTGCAACAACCTTAACTCCTTGATAAAGCTCTTCAGGGGTGAACTTATTTCTAGCTCCGGTGATTTCTGCAACTTCTGAATTTACTCCATCAGCGGCAATTACTGCCTTTACTTCAAAGGGCTCAAGCTCGTCTGTTTCTATTACTGTTGTATCATTCTGCCATCTAATCTTCCGCACGTGTACTCCAGACACAATGCCACCTCCCTGTTTTTCAGCAGTTTCTTCGGCCATTGTTGCAAACCAGGAGTTTAACTTGTTTAAGAGGACAGAGTAGCCAAAGTTAGCTTGGTATTTGTGCGCGGAGGTAAGATCGATGGTATATACTTTGTCTTTTGATGTAGCTTGAAGGAAGTATTTAGTAATTAGTCTCTCTAGAGGAGCTTCTTTGATAAAGTCTTCTCCGTAAACGTCTTCAACGTTGAATACCTTTCCTCTCTTTGGCTTTTTTGAGTAAAGGATTCCTCCGGATATGTTTTTCGAACCAACCGTCTTTCCTGCCTCTAACAAAATAGCCTGCTTTCCTAGGTTAGATAGCTGTTTCAACGCAGCTAACCCTGATGAGCCTCCACCAATTATTGCGACGTCAAAATGTTCCATTGGCTATTTTCGTATCTCCATCAGTGGTTTGGTTTTTTTAATTTCTTCGATTAGCAGGGGCACAACGTCTTCCATACGACCCTTTATGAATACGTCACATTCTTCTTTCATAGGTGAGTTTTCATCAGGGTTAATTCCGACTACAAATTGGGACTCCTTCATCCCAGCTATATGCTGCACTGCCCCACTAATTCCTACAGCAATATAGACCAATGGTGCAACCTTTCGTCCACTAGTTCCAATTACCCTATCTGAAGACATATATTTAGATGACAGATTTTGGTTCACCGCATAGGGTTTTTTTGATATTGGTAAAGATACTCCTATCTGCGCCCCTAATTCTTTTGCTAGCTCCTCGATCAACTTAATATTTTCTTCTGGAGAATTTTTGATCCCTCGTCCAAAGCTTACCACAGATTTATAGCTATCAAAATCGACAGTGCTTTTCATGGCTTTTCGGCTCAAAATCTTCAATTTCAGATCCTGTTCATTTAATTTTGGTAAATACTCTAGGATTATTCCACTTCTAGAGCTATCACGTTGAAGAGGACTGAAGACTCCAGGAATTATGCTACAGGCCTGGGGATGGTACTCTCTTTGTATTGCGGGATTTCGGTTATCAAGACATAGAATAGTAGTCCACAGAAAACCAGAAAAGTCTGGTCTGTACATCTGTAGGGTTTTCTCATATTTTATAGCTTGACCTTTTGTCTTATGCTCATGTCTAATTTCTAGATCCCCTACTACCAATTTGTTAATATCAGATGCGAGCCCTGATTCAAGTTCGGCTAGGACAGTCGATGAAAGATGTCTTCCAATATTATCTGCAGAAAAGAACATATAACGCGGTTTCTTAAATTCTTCAGCGAAATTTGGAGAGATTTGTTCCACGCATTTTTTGTCTTGAGCGATCTGACTGATGACCTTTGTATCAGCTAGGTTTCTTGGATGCTTAAGCTCCGGACTTTCTGCGTAGATAACGGCGTCTGCTCCAAACAGGATCAGTTCTTTACATAACTCTTTGACTTTGTACCCTAGTACAACTGCAACTACTTTCTCGTCCGATGAATACTTTTTGTTGAATTCATCCATTATCCTCCTGGCTTCTCCTAGCATCTCTAGGCTAACAGGGATGATTCTTCCTTCTTCATGTTCAATAATCACATATAAGTGTCTATAAGTTTCTTCAATTCTACCTTGATTGTATGTCATATGTTAGAGCATCAGATCCCTTGCATACTTGTTAGAATCATTTAATTATTGTTGCGCCTAGCATTTCGTGTACCCGCTTAATAACGTTGCGAATATGATTGGGGTCTGACCCATCTACAATATCGACCTTTCTACTTGTTTTTGCCTTTGGAATTTTCTCCACCTTATACACAATAGTAGGAGATCCAGGAAGACCAACAAACTTCGCGTCGACACCCAGTTGTTCTGCATTGAAAACTTTGAGATATTTTTTATACTCTTCAGCACGTTCCTTTGCTTCCTTTTGGTACCTTAAAAACGCCAACCGTTGTGAAACAGTATTAAAGGTCGACTTGTATGAAGGATCTATAGTAATAAAAACTGGAAGAGGTGCTTCTACTTCTTCCATTATATCATGAAATCCCTGTAAGGTAATTAGACGCTTCGCTGTTACAACCCTCCTTTGGGGATCAAAATCATAATCTATTACATTTCCGATAAAAGTGTAGCCAAGCTTCCATGCAGTTTGAGGACCAGTCTGGCCTGTTTCGCCATCAGAAGCTCTATGTCCAGAAAAGACAATATCCATCTTTTCTCCGCCCTTCATTTTTCCTATACCGTTTTTCAAAACCTCAGCAGTTGCTAGCGTATCGGCTCCTGCGAATATTCTATCGCTATAAAGGTGCAATTCGTCAGCATCAGACATCAATTGGGCCTGCTTCAATGCAATATCAGCAATTGGAGGACCCATAGTGGCTATTGAAATGTACGCACCATACTTCACTTTGCTATAAAATGCGGCAAGTGAGGCAATGGCACTATGAGGCCCCAAGATACTCTTTGTCTCTGCTCTATTCAACGTGCCGTCAGAGTTATAACTAACACTTCCTTCTGAAAAGTCAGGCTCAAGCTTTATTATAACCGCGATGTTAACTGATGATGAAATCATTAGATTTGCTATCTCCGTAGCCATTCCTATAATAACCAATCTACATAATCTATTTAGCCATACATTTCCGCGTCTTCATTTCCTTAAGAATATCTTCGCTAGCTACGGAAGATATGTTGGAACCAAGAACTGTTATTTTGGGACCTTTTCAAGGATTCATAACAATTTAATTACTATTTTGTTATCATTATGCTCTGCTTGTTATTCCTTCGGTTTGTGGCATGGTAAGAGTTTGTTCATAATATGCTGAACGCAATTTTTCATAAGTAGATCTTATCTGCCTGTAAAAAATAGGCATTTTGGGATTTAACATGCTGTAAGCTAAGTAAAAATCCTCTGCTTCTCGAAGATAACGTTTTATTTTATCATACACAATCTTCTTGTTTAAGCTAGCCCTATCATATATAAACTTCATATTATTTAGCCTATCGGCGAGCTTGATGACCTTTACGTCATGGTCTGACGAAGTAAGAATTTCGCAATATTCCTGAAATCTCGCCATTTGACGCTCTTCATCATTATTTGCTGGATAATTTTCTAATGGACGGACTTTTAAATCAATAGCTATATCATATACTCGACTACCGAATCTATAGTTGAGATAAGCCTCAAAGCCATACTCCTTCGTTTTATATAGATCTAATATTCTTTCATTATCTTCTAATACATCATGTAGTATAGCAGAGGCTACCTCTACGCTTGTAATATTTCGATTAATCGAAGTGTAATACTTTACTACATCAATTGTGACAGGCCATGTATGTGTTTCAAGAAAAGACGAAACGCCATCTTCCCTTTTTAGTCCGAAGTGAACTTCCTCGGCTACCTCAACAGCGCCTTCAATAAACTGATCTATTCGTACAAGATCCTCCTTACTATTTATTATTCTAAAGTATAAACATTATATGGAGTTTTGACGAATATCCTTGTCTGTGTCAAAAAATTCCAGGCTTTTTAGATTAACGGAAAGCGCGTTCCCACCACGAGGAGATCAACCGGAAGCAATTAAAAAATTGGCAAGCGGATTATCCTCGAAAAAGGGACGACAAACTTTACTTGGGGTAACAGGTAGTGGAAAAACATTCACAATCGCCAATGTTATCGCAAAGTCAAATAAAAACACTTTAGTAATTTCGCATAATAAGACTTTGGCTGCCCAGTTGTTCGGTGAGTTCAAGGAGTTCTTCCCAAATAATAACGTTGGATATTTTGTTAGTTTCTATGACTATTATCAGCCTGAGAGCTATATTCCGCAAACAGATACTTACATAGAAAAGGACACCGAGGTTAATGAAAAGATTGAGAAAATGAGGTTGGAAGCCACTGCAATGCTGCTGTCAGGTGAACCTACAATAATAGTATCAACCGTTTCTTGTATTTACTCGCTAGGATCCCCAAGAGAGTGGGAAGAAACTGCTACAACCCTCATGAAGGGAATGGCGATCAACAGAAAAGCTTTGATACATAATTTAATTGAATCACGCTATGAACGGAATGACATTTCTGTTGTCCCAGGCAAATTCAGAGTTCGGGGCGATACCATCGATATTATCCCAGGATACTCCGATGATCTAATCCGCATTTGTCTATTTGGAGATGAGATTGAAAACATCTCCGTTCACGATCACTTAACCATGAAAAAGATAAGAGACACCGATACTATAAAGATCTTCCCTGCAAAACATTACGTAGTCGGAGACAATTCTAGGCTATCTGCAATAGAATCAATTAAAGAAGAGCTACAATCGTGGCTTCCAAATTTGCCATCGGAACTTGAAAGGCAAAGACTATCTTCTCGCACAAAATATGACTTAGAAATGATACAAGAATTAGGCTATTGCTCAGGTATCGAAAACTACTCTAGACATTTAGAAGGGAGGAACCCCGGACAAGAAAAATATCTTCAAAATGTAATTTTTGTGTCTGCGACACCGGGAAATTATGAGCTAAATTTAAGCTGCCAAGTAGTTGAACAACTAGTCCGACCTACTGGCCTAGTCGACCCCAAGGTTGAGATCCGACCCACTAAGAATCAGATACAAAATCTGATAGCAGAAATTAGTATGAGGACAAAAAAGAATCAGAGAACGTTAGTCACTACTTTAACCAAGAGAATGGCAGAAGACCTAGCGGAATTTTTGGCTAAATCGGATGTAAAAGTTCGTTATATGCATTCTGAAATTGAAGGAATAGAGAGGACTGAGTTAATACGTCAGCTCCGTTTAGGCGAATTCGATGTGTTAGTAGGCATCAATCTCCTTAGAGAAGGTTTAGATATTCCAGAAGTAGCATTAGTAGCTATACTAGATGCAGACAAAGAGGGATTCTTACGTAACGATACAAGTTTGATACAAACCTTTGGACGTGCAGCTAGAAATATAGATGGAGCTGTAATAATGTATGCTGATCAGGTTACTCAATCGATTATAGCCGCAATAGCAGAAACAGACAGAAGACGCGAGACGCAGATAAGATACAATAAAGATAATGCAATAAGTCCTAAATCAGTGGTCAAATCTATTCCTGAAAGAGCAACTGATAATCGTGTTCTGTTATTGAATACAAAATCCATGACCAAATCGGATTTGATAAAGCTTTCTTTGGAGACCGAGGCATCCATGAAAAAATTCGCAGAAGAGCTAGATTTTGAAAAAGCCATAGAATTTAGGGAGAAATTATCGACTATAAAGAAAGCCATTGGAGAACCAATGCTTTCTGAGGTTCATTAGAGATATGCATGACAAAATAATTATCAGAGGTGCACGTCAGCATAATTTAAAAAATATAGATCTTGAAATTCCGAAAAATAAATTAGTTGTTATAACGGGACTTTCGGGATCTGGTAAATCTACTCTTGCATTTGACACCATTTATGCCGAAGGTCAAAGACGTTACGTTGAGTCCTTATCAGCCTATGCAAGACAATTCTTGGAGTTAATGGATAAACCAGATGTTGACACTATCGACGGATTGTCACCAGCAATATCCATCCAACAGAAAACCACAAGTAAAAATCCCAGGTCGACTGTGGGTACAGTTACAGAAATATATGATTATCTTAGACTCCTCTATGCTAGAATTGGGACGCCTTTTTGTCCAAAATGTCATCGAAAAATTACCAGTCAATCTTCGGAGTTGATCACCGATTCGGTATTAAAATCTGCCAATCAAAGAGACACATTGATATTAGCTCCAATCATTCAGGGGAAAAAAGGAACATATGAAAAATTATTTGCTCAACTGAAACAGGATGGCTTTTCTAGGATCAGATTAGATGGTGAAATAAGCAATATAGAGAATGAAGAGGCAGAAAAATCAGGATATCCTAGACTAGATAGGCAGAAGAAGCATACAATCGAAGTCGTAATCGATAGGTTAAAAGTCTCTGTGGAGGAAAAAAGCAGGTTGAACGAATCTGTTGAATCGGCATTGAAGGTCGGAAATGGACTCGTGATTGCTTCAATTGATGGTAAAGACAATCTATTTTCACAACGAAACGCATGTCCTCTTTGCGAAATTAGCCTAGGGGATTTAGAACCGCGGATGTTCTCTTTCAACTCACCGTTTGGAGCTTGCGGGGAATGTAATGGGCTAGGAGTTAAGATTGAATTCGATCCCGATTTAATTATTCCTATAAAGTCAAAAAGCATCTTGGAAGGGGCTGTTAAACCTTGGTCGGGCCATTTTGCTACGTTTCGCTCAGCGATGCTTGGAGACGTAGGAAAGCGCTTTGGATTTGACCTTAACACACCCATTTCCAAAATGACAAAGGATCAGCTCGATGTTATCCTTTATGGAAGTGATGAAAATATTCACTATAAATATGAATCAAGATATACCAATAGCAAATGGGAATACAGAGGATCGTTTGAGGGTGTAATCCCAAATCTGGAGAGGACATACAAGCAGACTGAATCCGAATCGAAGCGAGAGGAGATTATTCAATTTATGCGTGAACAACCCTGTGATGGGTGTCACGGAAGGCGCTTGCGCAAGGAAGCACTATCGGTAAAAATCCAGAACCATTCAATAATGGATGTTTGCGACCTTTCTATAGATAATTGCTACAAGTTCTTTAATACAGTAGAACTTACAGAGAGTGAGAAGTATATTGCAAGAACGATACTAAAGGAGATCGTTTCACGAATCGAATTTTTACGTAATGTCGGCTTGAACTATTTAACGTTGAATAGAATGGCAGCCACTCTTTCTGGAGGTGAATCACAAAGAATTCGATTGGCAACACAGATCGGTTCAAACTTGACTGGAGTGCTATATGTCCTTGACGAACCTACCATTGGTTTACATCAGAGAGACAATCATAGATTAATTGATACTTTAAAAAATTTACGAGATCTAGACAATACTTTATTGGTAGTTGAGCATGATGAAGAAGTTACCCGTAATGCAGATTGGATCATCGATATAGGCCCAGGGGCAGGTATCCATGGCGGAAACATAGTTGCCACAGGTACATTGGAAGATATTCTTAAAAACCAAGATTCTATTACCGGAGCCTTTCTAAGGAGAGAAAAAACAGTATTTCATCCTGGCAAGAGTCTGAAGAAACCTGAAAAATGGATAACTCTTCTTGGAGCACAAGAAAATAATCTAAAAGAAATTGACGTGAAATTCCCTTTACGATGTTTAACACTCGTGACCGGTGTTTCCGGGTCTGGGAAGTCAACTCTGGTAAATGACATCTTATTCAGAGCATTATCAAAGCATCTATACGGTTCCAAAGACAAGCCGGGTAAGTATAGAAAAATTACCGGTTTAGAACAAATAGATAAGGTCATAGGGATTGACCAGTCCCCTATAGGTCGTACTCCAAGATCTAATGCGGCGACCTATGTCAACGCCTTTACTCCTATTAGAGAAATATTTGCAAAGACTCAAATGGCTAGAGAGATGGGGTATAAGGCTGGTAGATTTTCATTTAACGTTTCGGAGGGAAGATGTGAGAGATGTGAGGGTGGCGGAGTAAGAAAGATTGAAATGCAATTTCTACCTGATGTTTATATTACGTGCGATGAATGCAAAGGAAGGCGTTATAATTCTGAAACCCTGAAAATAAAGTATAAGGGAAAAATGATCTCCGAGATCCTTGATATGACTGTTGAAGAAGCATTAGAATTTTTTATCAATACCTTCACAATACGTAAGAAGTTGCAAACTCTAACCGATGTTGGGCTTGGATATATTCGGCTCGGACAACCTGCAACTACTTTATCTGGTGGGGAAGCACAAAGGATTAAACTTGCGGCGGAACTCTCAAAAAATGATACAGGTAAAACATTCTATATTCTTGACGAACCTACTACCGGATTGCATTTTGCAGATGTTACCAAATTACTACTTGTTCTCAAAAGGCTTGTGGATCTAGGTAACACAATAGTTGTTATCGAACACAACCTTGATGTAATACATAGCGCCGATTGGATTATTGACCTAGGTCCTGAAGGCGGAGAAGATGGAGGCAGAGTTGTAGTAACAGGGACCCCGGAGGAAGTTGCAAGAATGGAAGAAAGCTATACTGGACAATATCTTAAACAAAAGGTATTGATGAATGAAATTATTCAAATGGGGGTTTAGGAAAATCGCAGAATATGTAGAGCTCTTATCAAGATCAAAACGAAGTCCGCACGCTCCAGGAGTATACATAATGAAAGATGACGAAGGCAGGGTAATTTATGTAGGCAAAGCAAGGAATCTTTGTAAACGCGTGACTTCTTACTTCATGAAGCAGGATCATGCCGACAGCTGGAAGACTGAGCGACTTATGCGCAGGGTTTCAGATATTGATTTTGTATTAACAGATAACGAAATAGAGGCTTTTCTTCTTGAATCTAATCTTATTAAGAGATATAGACCGATGTTTAATATCGAATTAAAAGATCAGCAAAGATATACTTATCTAAAGATTACAGATGAGTCTTTTCCGCGTCTCTTGGTAGCCAGGCGTAATCGAAAAGGGGAATTTTACGGACCAAAAGGAAAGGTATATGGGCCATTTGTACGAGGAAGCTCAAAATTTCTCACGGTCGGACTGTTAAGAAAATTATTTAAAGTTAGGATATGTGAAAAATTGCCCAAGAGACCGTGTTTAGAATATTTTATCAAAAACTGTGATGCACCATGTATTGGTAACATTGAGCAGAGAGAATATATGAAAAATGTTCTTGAGCTTCAAAATATCCTCGAGGGAAAAAACAGCATAGAAGACTTCGTCAACCAAATGGAAGATGAAATGAAAAAAGCCGCCGAGACTAGACATTACGAAATAGCAAAGGATATTCGTGATACATTACATAGGCTCAATAATCTGCGTGTAAAGCAGAAAATGGAAAGAGCCGTAAATCGAAACCGTGAGGAGGAGTATATTGGAATAATCAAAGACGCAGACAAAGAGATTGCACATGTCATGACTTTAAGAAGGAGTAAAGGAGTTATTTGCGACAGGAAAAAGTTCGAATTTGAGCTGGTTTGCGATAATACGCTAAGCACATTTGTCTTGCAGTACTGCTCCACACTTCCAATAATCCCTCGATTTGTTTACGTAAACGAAGAACCAGATTCTAGGGATGCTTTGGAAGCATCTCTTGAGAAGATCGCAGGTCATAAAGTGAGTATTATCAAACTATCTAAGGATACTCATATCACAGAAAAAAACCAGTTAATGGATTTAGTCCTACGCAATCTAGATTTATATCTGAAAAAAAACTATGCCCCCGCTATAGAAGAGCTGAAAGGAGCCCTTCACCTGTCTGAAACTCCATCAGTAATAGATTGTTTTGACGTTTCAAACTTCGGTAATACCATTGCAGTAGGAGCATGTAGTAGATTTATCGATGCGAGGCCAAACAAATCAGGATATAGGAAATTTAAGATCAAAAAAATATTCAGTCAAAATGACTATGCTATGATTGACGAAATAATAACTCGTAGATATTCAGCTCGATCAACATTACAGCAAAGTGATGAGAATGACCCTACGCCCGATCTGATAGTCGTCGATGGAGGAAAGGGGCAGTTAAACACAGCCACTCTAACTCTTGGCAGGTTGGGATTAAATATACCATGCATTTCACTTGCAAAAGAAAATGAACAAGTTTACTCGGCCTACTCGAGTCAACCCCTAAATCTTTCAAAGAGTAGTTCTTCACTCAAGCTATTACAACACATGAGAGACGAGGCACATCGCTTCGGCCTAGCTTACAACACACATTTGAGAAGGATTAACTAGGTTACAGGCGTCAATGTTAAAAGTAGATCATGTAGCGTCTAGAAAAAATATTAAGCATATAGTCCGATCGTAGTTATCTGGGCTGGTATTTTTATTACTAATGAAAATATCCTGAATTTGCTATACGTATGTATAGATTATCATGATCTGTAAACAGGCACAAGGCATAGAGTGCGGAATGTAACCTATCCTTGCAAGTTTATAGCATTGCAATAATGCTATCGGCCTAAGATTGGTTGATCAAGAATCATCTTCTTGAAAAACCAGTGGTCGTCACACACGTAGCACGAACAGAGATAACCGATAACTGCACGAGTCACAGGAAAAGCTGGTGCAAATACAATGTCAGATCCATTCATTTCAGTTGGACAGTCCAATCTGGATTTTCCTCTAGGATACTGATGAGCAACTTAGACAAATAACGGTGACATTGCCACTTTGGATATTTATAGCCGTTAAGTTTATCGAGTAGTCATTGCAAGAAGCTTAAGGCATGAAGACATGTGAATTCTGTGGCAGGGTTAGGTTTTATTCGCTAAATTTTATCTTTTCAAAATCGATTTGCAACGAATGCTATATGTTAATGCATGCACCTGAGAAAAATTTCGAAAAGAAATAAGTTGAATATAGGAGTAAGCGGATTACATTAATCGCAGGGTATTTCTAGACTTGCTTTGAGCCACATCTTGTGCAAAACCTGGAGTTCAGCTTCAAGTTAAACCCACAGGACACACAGATTCTGCTATCTGACTTTAGCTTTTCTTGTCCCGATGAAATACCTTCTGGTAGCGAATTGTCGTTACCGGGAGTCGAAGATACCTTGGAGTACATTTCAGTAACAGCTCCAGTTGGCTTAAAAGTTTCATCGATATCAGGCATGAAATTGGGAAGAGTCTTACCCATCCTATCCTTCTCTTGAATGTAAAGCATCAATCTAGGAATTTCTTCCTTGACCCCGGGCATATTAACTTGGTCACCCAACCAAATAGCAAATTTTTTTAATGTCATCTCTGGCGTCGAAAAAGTTAGTGAATGAGTAGACATGTATTCCTCAGTCGCAGCTCTACCGTTGAATATCTTCATTACAACAGAAAATGTCGCTAACTCGCTTTTAATTATTGCGAATTGCCACATTTATTACAAAATTTTGCTCTTTCAGTGATACCTGATCCGCAGTGCATGCACTTCTTCGTTGAAGTTATTATCCTTGCACTGTTTTTTTCAGACAAGTGTCCAACTGGAATATCTCCCGGAAATGCTGGTTCTTGTATTTCCGTTAGTGCCGGTGCAGACATAGTATTATCATTTCGCTCTGCTGTCCCGCCGGTACCTGCAAAGCCGGCGACACCTATAGTGGGTTGTGGAGATGGGGATCCAAATGCACCAGTGGGGCTTTTCATGGATGGACCTTTTTCGATGGCGGACTTGATTTCAAAAATTACTTGAACAGCAAGAAAGTTCACTGTAGAAGTTGCTATTAGGTAATCGCCAATTTTTGAAAAGTATTCTTTTTCATTCACCTTTCCTTTCTTGTAAAGCTGAGTAGCATCGATGAATGCCTCGTACTGTTCCTGAGTATCATTTATTAACTGTTTTAATTTTTCAGTCAAACCGCCTAACGTGTCGACGTAAATGCCAGCAGACATAATTTAGAAGCTCTTTACCGTACAGGACTAATAAATCTTGAACTTTCAAGTGTTGAAATTTCTACTCACAAGAATAGCGGGGTGGTCTGTCCATCAATATAAAATGAGATTATTTAGAGTTGAGTCAAGAAAAATAATGACGCAGATCGGGAACCATCACCTGAACTTACTAATGCAAGGTTATCTGATAGACTTTGGATAAGAAGAGTTGTGGATCGCGATGTCTGCGTAGCTACCAACGAAATCGCATCTAACAAACTAAAACATGCTATCATCAGACAATTTAACAGAATTGCTAGACTATTAGGATACAATATTTCTGAAGTACCAGAATCATTGAGCTCTTTTTAAAGCACCAGATATAGATACTGTCTGGAATTCAAAATATGATATCATTTCTTCATTAGAACTATTAAAAACAGATTGGAATAAATAAATTAATTTTGACGCCAAGATCCTTATGGACTCAGCCGTATGAGCTAGAGTATTATTCTGCAACATTGCAATCAGTAAGTTGTTGGCCATATTCAGGTCATATAAGCCAGTTAACCTATTAATATCGTTCAAGTTAATTGGACACCGTTTTAGTACAGGAGGGGTAGTCTAGCCTGGTTATGATACCTGCCTTACACGCAGGTGGTCATGGGTTCGAATCCCATTCCCTCCATACTAGCCATGGATTCCTTTGCAAGTCTTTGAATTAAAAGACATTGAAATAGTTGTAACTACAAAGATTGATGATACTACCAGGTATGTGGTCACTAGAACCACGAACCAAGAACGGCTTCATACCATGGGCTGATTGAGACAAAATTTGACTCAACTTTGCAAATCAGGCTGAACATTGTCTTTTCTATTTAAATAGCCGGTCAATATTGCTTCAGAAAAAAACAACTCATTGACTATAAACACACTAATTCGCAACAAAAAGAGATATACTTGGCAGAAAAGGACAAAAAATTATCGCTAACCATTATGGCATGCACTTGAAAACGCCATCTAATAACCATGACCTAGCATAGTATCTTATGAGATAGCTAACACTACTTCTCCTAGCGTCAAAAAAAGTAAAAAATACCATTATACATTAACCAATACGAATCCAACCAACTCTACGAAAGTATAGAAGCATAATTAATGTACAAGCAATTGTAATTAGTACCACTATTATCATTGTTGTATAGGTACCAAAGAAGGTCCAAGGGCCCGTTTGAATACCCCCTGGTAAATTCATATTCATTCCATAAAAAGTACCTATTATTGTAACTGGGATAGATAAGGTAAACAAAATTGTAAGGACCGCTAAGATTTCATTAGTCTTTTCTGTGCTAAGCATGAAATCCGTATCCTTGTAGATCTCTATAGTTTCTCGAGAACCTTCTAATACTTCTAAAACCTTGTCTATGTGGTCTCCCACGTCATTGAAGTATTGCGTGAGATCCTCATCAGAAAACTTTTGTATATCTTTAGTTACCTCCAAGACTATCCTCTTGAGTGGGAAAACTACACGTCTGAGAGTAGTAATCTCCCTTCTTAAAAGTGAAATTTCCTTTACTACTGCAACCTTATCATCAAATACTGCATCTTCTATATCTTCAAGATTTCCTACCACTTTCATCAACATATGTAGGAGATCGTCCACCAGTACGTCTATGATACTGTGAAGAAGATAACCCGATGATTTTCCCATATACGTTTCCCTTAGTTTATCATTTTGTTTACATAGAGAGAACATCTCTTCTAACGGCTTAAGGTCGCCTTGGTGTACTGTCACTAGGAAATTCGCTCCTGCAAATATAGATAGTTGGCTGAATCTCAGGGTTGTTTTTTTGGTCTTCTTATCTGTGGTAGGAAAATGCAAAATTATAAAGATATGATCTTTATACTTGTCTACCTTTGGAATTTGAATTTTGGAAAGGCAGTCTTCCACGTTCAGTTCGTGAAAGGAATACTTCTCTCCAAGTTTGGCTATCATATCACGAGTGGGGTTCTGTATGTCTATCCACGTCAAACCGTTATTCCTCACTACTTCTAACTTTTCTTCCCAGTCAACCAATGCCATGTATTATCTATTCTCCTCCTTAACTCTCCTTAAATCATTACCTGTTATATGGTATGCGGAAATCCTTCTAAATACATATATTTTCTTCTACAAACCAGATATCTATTCTAGCAATACCTTAATTATATTTGCGAAATTCGTCGAGTATAACAAGATATGAGTAAATATCCTTATTTCTTCGTGCGAGAATTCAAGATAAATAGATAGCTAGAAGACGTGTCATCTTCTTTATCGTACAGAACGTCATATTTCGTAAAGCATGAAATCAATTAAATATGCAGATTATTGTCTACACCATACCCAATGAATGACAGCTGCCAGAGTAAAATAGCAAATTATCTGACCCAACTAGAAGAAAAGGATATCAAACTCGGCAACGTACATAGGAACCTATCACCAGCATCACTAATAGAGCTAGCCATTCATAGGAAAGAGGGAAAACTTTCCTCTACTGGCGCCTTTTCCGTAAAGACTGGAAAGTTTACTGGAAGATCGCCAGATGATAGATATATAGTAGATGATAACGTCACCCACAATACAGTGGAATGGGGGAAGGTGAATCACCCACTTTCAGAAACCAAGTTCGAAAAAATATTTAGCAGAATGAAAAAACAGATAGAAGGAAAAGAGTTTTTTATTTTCGACGGTCTTGTTGGAGCAGATGAAGAAATACGACTACCTATACGTGTTATTACAGATAAAGCTTGGCATAGCCTTTTCGCCACACAAATATTCATACGTCCTACCCTTGCCGAACTCAAAAACCACGAGCCTAAATTTACGTTATTATCTGTGAATGATTTTGAAGCGTTACCGAAGGCGGATGGGACTAGAACAGAAACATTCGTCATCATTAGCTTCAAAAAAAAAATGATATTAATTGGCTCAACATCTTACGCGGGCGAAATCAAGAAAGCCTTTTTCACCGTCATGAATTACGTTCTACCCCTACAGGGTATCTTTCCTATGCACTGTTCTGCCAATGCAGGAGACAATGGTGCTAGCGCGTTGTTCTTCGGCTTATCCGGTACAGGGAAAACGACTCTTTCTGCTGATACTGAGAGACGCCTTATTGGAGACGATGAACATGGCTGGTCGCATAAAGGCATTTTTAATTTCGAAGGAGGGTGTTATGCAAAATGTGTCAATTTAAAAAAACAGGACGAACCCCAAATATGGAATGCTATAAAGTTCGGTGCTGTCATGGAAAATGTTGTAATTAATAGATATAGTAGACAACCTGACTTTACTGAGAGTAGTCTTACAGAAAATACCCGAGTTGCATATCCACTAGATTTTATCCCTGGTTCAATTATTCCAAGCGTCGCAGGACATCCTAGTGTGATTCTATTCCTTACTGCTGACGCTTTTGGGGTAATGCCGCCCATTTCAAAACTAACCAGAGAAGGTGCCATGTATCATTTCATGTCCGGGTATACTAGTAAACTCGCAGGAACAGAACGCGGGATAACTGAGCCAAAGGAAACGTTCTCACAGTGTTTTGGAGCTCCGTTTATGCCGTTGAGGGCGCAGAGGTATGCAGAAATGCTCGGGGAAAAAATAAGCAAGTATGGCAGTAATGTATATCTTATTAACACAGGCTGGTCGGGAGGCCCTTACGGAGTAGGCAAGAGGATGAATATTAGATATACTAGAGCTATGGTGAGGGCCGCGCTGCATCAAGATCTCGAGGAAAGATCTTTCATGCATAACGAACCTTTCAATGTCGATATCCCTACATCATGTCCAAAGGTACCTTCAAAAGTTCTAGATCCGAGGAATACCTGGTCGGATAAGCAAAAGTATGATATATCTGCAAAAAGACTCGCCTTATTGTTTGTCAAGAACTTTGAAAAGTTTGGTAAAGTACCGATAGAGATTCGAAATGCTGGACCAAGAATATAAAACAAAAAGTAGCCCGGAGCAGATTCGAACTGCTGTCTCCAGGTTTCTTTTCTCAGAGATCCAGAGCCTGAAATCCTTAGCCCTACCTTGGAGTTTGGCCACTAGATTCGGCACCTTAGAATAGTTATTCTAGGTTCGACCGGGCTTTCGACGAGCTACAGAGTTTTAAGACTTAACCAATATTTGACTTTACCGTTTCGTATTGATTTCTCTAATTACAAGACCATATTCAAGACTCACTTTCTTGCGCATATAAGGAATCAGTCTATAATGAATAGAATATGTATTCCTCTCTCTAGTAAGAATTCCCTTGACCAATAGCGACACGAAACCCCCGGCGACTTTTGACGGTCGTACATTATGAAATTCACAGAATTGATCACGTTGGGTGTGATATTCTTTCAAAGAAAAATAAGATCTGTTAACTTGTAATACCAGCGGCCATACGACCTTTTCCCATACCATCCTGCGGTTCTCAGTTGATGAGGCATGTTTTCCCTTTTCTCTGGCTATCTTTGTAACTGAAGATGCAGGTTTCATTTTATCGTTATGAGATCCATCAAATAATTCACTATGAGGCACATTTAAACGCCGGGATTTTAACTATCAAAGTACATAATGGCGACATTAAGCTCTGAAAATTCCATTAAAGCGTCACTGGATTTACTTACCAGAAGGTGGAAGATGGACGCTGCTGTTTATGACTTACATCTTGGTAAGAGAAATGATGTAGTTGATACCGCATTAAATGTTAACGGCGTTGTCTTTCATATTCCTACTCTGTATAATGACAATCTGTATGTTTTGTGGAAATGTCTGTGGCCTGAGTGCCATAATTGTTGTGATCGCCAAGGTAGGCTACCACTTACAAAAGATGATATACACATAATCGCTAAAAAAATGGGTTACACGTCAAAAATGGAATTTGTTAGGAATGAAACTAGGCTAGCGAGCTGGGAAGAACGGCAAGGGCTTAGCAATGTTATAGCGACACTTACTATGCTTTCCCTGAAGAGGAAGCACAATGAGAATGATAAAGATGACGGCACTCCTGTTTCATGTAGGTTCTTGGATGACAAGGGATATTGTGGAATCCATCCCGAAAAGCCGGGAGTTTGTTGGCTTTATCCCTTTGCGTCATGGCTCGAGTCAGATCGCGGAAGACTGGTAGTACACGCTACCTTCCAACTAACTGGGGATTGCCCAGGATTCTATGCAAGCAAATCTCTTGATGATATGATGACGGTGTTACAAGAATATTCTAAAAAAATATTTGACTATAACATGTCGGTCAGTAGAACTACAAGAGAAAGTTACGGCCTTATAAATATAGTAAATCTGAAAGGGGCCATGGAAGACCAACAAATATCTACCTAGTATCGCCTTCACTAAAGGTTAATATCTAAACGTTTAGTGCATCAAGACTATACTAACAGCTCAAGATTTAAAGCAAACATTTTATTTTTCCATTTCAATAATATTGTTGACTTCATGACAAAAACTATAGACGAAATAATGACCAAAAATCTAGAAATGATAAATAGCTCTAGTTCTGCTCAGGAAACCGCAAAGAAGATGTCAGAGAAAAATGTAAGTTCATTATTGGTCACTGATATTAATGGCCTACCAGTAGGGTTAGTGACAGAGCAAGACTTGGTAAGAAGAGTGGTTGCAGAAGATGTCGGTAGTGCATCTTCTGTGGTTCAACATATCATGTCTTCTCCATTGGTTACAATTGACCCAAAATCATCAGTAGAGGTGGCTGCTGATGTCATGCTTCAAAATAATGTTAGGCATCTTCTTGTAGTAGAGAATGAAGACATAAGAAGGCCATTGGGAATAGTAACTGTCACTGATTTTGCAGGTTACTTGAAGACAGACCCTGGACCAACCTAACTGATTTGTCATAATTTTTTAACAAAATAATCTTGGATATAAGTTTCTTAGATGTGACTACAGATTATATTCAATCAACTTACTCT
>WNFX01002179.1_pt1 | contig 19879 bp, 19 predicted proteins | sample 5400111 | NCBI WGS metagenome assembly WNFX01 (sample SAMN13153363, study PRJNA577476) | soil metagenome | isolation source: 40 cm soil or saprolite under grassland replicate 1 | place: USA:California | collected 2016-06-15 | reverse complement strand
AATACGCAACCTCGCCCCCAAACTTAACAGGCATGCCGCCGGGCGTGCCGTACATCATCGGCAACGAAGCTGCCGAGCGTTTCTCCTATTACGGCATGAAGTCGGTCCTGACCGTCTTCATGGCGCATTACATTTTGAACCACTCTGGTGTGCTCGCGCCGATGAGTTCGAACGAGGCGTACATGTACACGCATTACTTCGTTTTCGGCGTTTACTTTCTCCCGATTCTCGGCGCGGTCATCGCCGATGGCTGGCTGGGCAAATATTGGACTATCCTCTCGCTCTCGATCGTTTACTGCCTGGGCAATCTCACGCTCGCGTGCATGGCCACTTCCTGGGGAATTGCAATTGGGCAGCGAACGATGCTGGCGATCGGACTGTTTCTGATTTGTCTGGGTGCAGGCGGCATTAAACCGTGTGTGTCAGCGAACGTGGGAGATCAATTTGGCGAATCGAACAAACATCTACTGTCGAAAATGTTTGGTTGGTTCTATTTCTCGATTAACGCCGGCTCCTTCATTTCTTCGCTTCTTTGTCCCTGGCTACTCGGCAATCCGAAGTACGGACCGGGATGGGCATTTGGAATCCCTGGAATCGCGATGTTGATCGCGACTTTGTTTTTCTGGGGCGGTCGCAAGAAAATGGTGCACGTCCCTCCAGCTGGACTTGGTTATCTGCGCGAAACATTCAGCAAGGAAGGTCTCATCACGCTCGCCCGAATCGCAATGGTTTACGTTTTCATTTTGGTTTTTTGGGCCTTGTGGGGAATGAGCAACGGCGCCGAGTGGACGTTGCAAGCCGAGAAAATGGATCTGCACGTATCTTGGCTGCCGTGGATCAACATTAGCTTTTCGCCATTTCATATTTCGGCGGGATGGGGTTTGGATTTGCTGGCCGCACAGGTGCAAACAGCAAACCCAATTTTGATCCTGATTTTTATCCCGTTGGTGAATTATGTGATCTACCCGCTGATTAACTCTGTCTTCACGCTGACGCCGTTGCGAAAAATCGGAATAGGCCTCTTCATTACCGCTCTCTCTTTTGTTGTCATAGTCTGGATCCAAGGGCAGATCGATGCAGGGTTAAGACCGCACATCAATTGGCAGTTTCTCGCCTACGTCGTTCTCACCCTCGGTGAAGCCATGGTCTCGATCACTGGTTTGGAATTTTCCTACACGCAGGCACCGAACACGATGAAGAGTTCCGTGATGGCGCTGTGGCTTCTCACTGTCGCCTCAGGGGAACTCTTCGTTGGCCTCGTCAATAAATGGATCTTGGGCGCAGGCGCCGCGCATAAGCTCAGCGACTATCAGTACTTTACCTTCTTCACCTGGTTGATGTTTGGAGCCGCTGTCGTCTTCGTTGTGGTCGCCTGCTTCTACAAGGGCCGCACCTACCTTCAAACACAACAACTCACCCTGGACGAAATCGCCACGGAGCCGATTCTTCACGGCGGCACACCGAGCTAACACTGGATGAAAATCATCATCATCACAGTTGCGTGCGTGTTGTCATTGCCAACGCTGAATGCATTTGCTACTGCGCAGGACGACGCGTTTCAAAAAATTGCGTACGACTACATCGAGCAATATTTGCGGACCAATCCCGAAGATGCGACGGAACTCGGCGATCATCGGTTTGACGGTCAGGTAACCGATTACTCGCCGGAAGCACGGGCGAAAGAACTGGCAACATTAAAAGACGTTCGCGATAAGCTGAGCGCCATCGATGGCTCGCAGCTCACGAGCGCGAACAATGTCGATTTTCGCATCCTAAAGGAGAACATCGATTACCAAATCTTCCGCGCAGAAGAGCTGAAAGAACCGGAGTGGAATCCGCTCGTTTACATGCAAAGCCTGGCCAACAGCCTGTACCTTTTAGTGGCGCGCGATTTCGCGTCGCCGGAACAACGGATTCCGAATCTGCGCCAGCGGATGGAAGGAATTCCGCGCGTGATCGCGCAAGCAAAAGCCAACCTGCAACATCCGCCGCGCGTTCATACGGAAACAGCAGTTGAGCAAACGCAAGGCGCAATCAATCTCGTGCGTGAAGGACTGGCGCCGCTTCTTGATCGCGCACCGCAGATGAAAAGGGATCTGGCGCCGCTACAGGAAAAAACGGCCGCAGCTCTCGAGGATTACAAAAAGTGGCTTCAAAACGATCTGCTGCCCCGCTCCAATGGCAATTTCCGCCTCGGCGCGGAGAAGTTTCGAAAGAAGCTGCATTTCGCGCTCGCTTCGGACTTGTCGATGGAAGAAATCATGAAGCGCGCGCAAGCCGACCTGAAACAGACGCAAACCGCTATCTACGAAACTGCTCTGCCGTTCTATAAAAATTCTTTTCCCGACGCAGACTCCGCAACACTTGGGGACAAACATAAGGTAACGGCGGCAGTACTCGACAAACTTGCTGAACAACATCCCGACGACGCCACTGTAGTTGGTTACGCGAAGGACGTTGTTGGCGAAGCAACCGATTTCGTCAGATCGCACAATCTCGTTACCATTCCCGACACGCCGCTGGATGTAATCGCAATGCCCGAATTCAAACGCGGCGTCGCTATAGCATATTGCGATTCTCCCGGTCCGCTCGACAAAACCGGAAAAACATTTTTCGCGGTTGCACCGACGCCGAAAGACTGGTCAAAAGAGCGGAAAGAATCGTTCTTTCGCGAATACAACAACTATGAAATTCGCGATTTGACCGTGCACGAAGCGATGCCCGGTCATTACTTGCAACTCGCTCACGCCAATGAATTCCGCGCGCCCACCTTAGTCCGCGCGATCTTTCGCAGCGGCACATTCATCGAAGGTTGGGCCGTTTACTGCGAACAAATGATGGCGGAACAGGGTTACGGCGGACCGGAAGTGAAAATGCAGCAGTTGAAAATGCGATTGCGCGCCATCGCTAATGCCATTCTGGATCAAAGTATTCATGCTCGAGACATGAGCGAGAAGGAAGCTATGGATTTGATGGTGAAAGAAACCTTCCAACAGGAAGGCGAAGCCGTGGCGAAATGGAAACGTGCACGACTCACCTCGGCTCAGCTCTCCACTTATTTCGTGGGCGCCACTGAGCATCTCGATCTGCGCGCGGCGGAGCAGAAGAAACTAGGCAAGGATTTCGATCTCAGGAAATACAACGACCAGGTTATTTCATACGGCAGCCCACCGGTGAAATACGTGAGGGAGTTAATGGGGCTGTAGGTGGAACGCGTTGTCCTCAACGCGTTGCAAATTATTTGGCGTGACGCTTTCTGGCAGGCTTGCGTTTGCGCGGCGAGCCGGACTGTGGCTTCTTCGCAGCGGACAACTGCACGAGTTCGTCGAGGTTAAACGTCCGACGCCGATTCGTTCCCACTTCTCGAAAATCGACCTGGTACCACCCGTTCATTCGGGCGACTCGATACCGTTTTTGCCCGATGCGCATCGGTTCGCGCGCGATCACCCGATGTATAATTTTCTCGTATTTGGAGTGTGACCGACGTCGCTTCCTGCGGCGTCCCCAATCAATCACCCGCCCGACGTCGTCATAAGTTTCAGGACGCTTCTCAAAGTCGAGAAGCGAGCGCGCGTCTCCAGCGAAAACCGCGGTAATGTGCTCCAACGTGCTGAAGTCGCTAATCTGCTGCGTGCGCCGGCGAAACGGGATCAAGGTTTCTGCCGCGATTGCACGTAAGCTGAGTTTTCGACCGTCGCGCAACTTCCAAACCGGCGCGCTGATGTCAGCAGTGAACGGATTTCGGCTGAACGAATCGACCGTGACACGCCACCCACGCCGCGAAGAGTGCTTTCGCAAACGAAACGGCGCTATCCGAGGAATTCCATTACGGTTTAATTGCCCTAGCCCAAAATCTTCCCAGCGGAGGACCGTTTCGACGGCGCCCACAATGAAAGCGCACGTCGCCACCATTAACGCAGGATCCGGTGTAAAATCAGCGGTTACCTCAAGTCGGGTCCTGCGTGGACGAACGCCGACCGCACTGCTCTGCCGGTTTGTCGCCAGCAAAATCACGGGCACTGGCAAAATGTGCGCGAGCAGATACGCAAGCTTGGTCGCGTTGCGGAATTCTGATCTCTGCGAATTGGGAAATGAAAAATTATAATGCGTGCTAAAACCCTGCAGGCGGCATTGGCAGCCGTTTCGTTTCGCCCAGTGATCGAGCTCCACTCGTAAATACCGGATTTGCTCCCAAAGCAGGCGCGTCGCGCGATAACAACAGCCCGGTTCCAGTTCAACGATCGGCGTCGCGACTTCGATTACTCCGGTATCAAAATAAATTGCACCGCCAGCCGGAGATTGAAACGATTTGCCGGTCCGCGGAATCATTCGCCGGCGCACCAGGCGGCTAGGGTCACCAAACACCTTTTCCGGACGCCGCCTTCGTTCATTTACCAAAAGATTAAACTCCGCTTCCAAGCCAATCACGGCGCGCGGCGGCGTTGCGAGGGCCGCGCCCTCGGGAAGAAACCGGTCGCGCTGTGCTGTTCCGATATTCTTCATATGCCCAACCGAAGATCAACCCGCCTCGCTGCATCCGCGCGGAGTCAGGGTCGCAAACCCTAAATCGATGTGGAGATGGTCGTGTGTTTCGCCCTGTTCCGACCCGAATGGGCGAACAAAGACCGCTGGACTGAGCGACGCCGCGATAGCCCCATATTTCTGAATTGACTTCGCGTCGGAAAGAAAAGTGTCTCCGATCCGATATATATTCGCAGCTGTTCCCCAGGCATGAATGCTTTTTGCGCCGCCAATGTGATGCGCCGGTGACCTGTACCCGCCATTTGCACTGATGAAAACCGGTGCATCGACTTCGCGGCGAAAATTCTCCAACCATGTCGCAAGCAACGCGATTGCGCACGGCACATAATGAGGAAACTCGCCCAGGAGCAGTCTCGTCTCACGGCAATCCACGAGCATCAATTCCGCGAGCCTGAAGTGCGGTGCCAGCCGAACCTCGTGCGCTTCCTGCCAACTACGGATTTCGTAAAAAAAGCGTGGCAAATGATGAAAATTGCCGTGGGAGTCTGTTTCCGTTTCACCTGGCCGCAGCAATACGCGGTATTCTTCAGGCAGATTGACACCATTAATCACGCGCAACACCTCAACACTCATTTGATCTCGCCTACATTCCCATCACCCAGCGATAAATCGCTTCGGAAATAGCTGCGACCGTCTCGTTACGACCATCCTTCTCAGAATCAAATTCTGTCAAAATGACAGCAATGTACGGTTCGCGTTCGGGCAAATAGACAATTCCCATGTCGTGGCAGGCAGTCGAGATCTCGCCTGTCTTGTGCGCCACTGCCGCGTGCGGTGGTAGGCCGGCAGGAATCATCGAGTTGAATCGTTGTTCCAGCAAAATACGGATCGCTTGTTCTTTGCTTTCGCTGCTAAGAAAATCGCCACGCAGGGCGGACAACAACGTCATCAAACCATCAGCAGTCGCTTCGTTGTTTACATCTTTTTCATGTGCCGCATGGTCCTCAACACCTCGCCGCAGTTCCACTCCCTCAACTTGCGCATTCCAAAGAACATTTCGTGCATATGCCACACCCAGAAAATCGACCAGTAAATTGGTCGCGAGATTGCTGCTCGCAGAAATCATTCCTTCCGCAAGCGCAGAAATTTTCGCTGTTCGCCCGATGGCTTGATACAACTCAGGCATTGCGTCGGAGTCGCGGTTGAGCTGAAAAGGAGAGCCGTCTGCTGCGCTGAAAAAGCGGTTTCGCACGTGCAGCGAGTCATCTAGCCGAACTCGCCCCTCGTCTACGGCGCGAAAAAGAGCCAGGAGCACTGCAACCTTAATTGTGCTTGCGGCATGAAACCAGCGATCACCCCGCAGGGAAAATCGCAAGCCGCTCTCGAGATCGTGGACCGATACTGCAGTCGCTCGAGCCTTGCTTTCGGCCGTTAATCGTTCCACTTGCTCAGTTAAGATGCTGGAGACGTCCGCGCGTAACATGGAAGTGCTCTTTACATACCCATTAGCAAGTCGCAAATTTGACGATGGCTAATCTTGCCACATGGATGCGCCCGAAGGATGAAAGATGGTTTCGACCATTTTTCGCAAAACATCCTGACATTCATGTCTTCGATGCGCGCAAAGGCAATGTTCCGATGGACCAGATGGACGGCCTGCTCCTGACAGGCGGCTCCGACATCGCAGCGGAATTTCTGCGCCAGGAAAATGTCGATCCGACCTTGATCGACAAAGATGATCTTGATCCCAAACGAGACCGCTGGGAGTTCCACGCGATCGCAAAGGCGCTCGCGCAGGGGCTGCCGATTCTCGCTATTTGCAGGGGTATTCAGGTCTTGAATGTCGCTCTGGGCGGCACCCTCAGGCTCGACATTCCCGGGCATCGGGTACCGGAACAAAAAGACCAGGACATTCAACCATTGCGTTACGATGGCAACGCGAAGCATCGATTCGAAAACGTAAACAGTTCACATCATCAGGCCCTCGATCGCGTGGCCGACGGTTTCGAAGTCGAAGCGTGGTGCACTGATGACAATGTCATCGAGCAAGTGCGCCTGCGCGATTATCCGTTTGCGTTGGCGGTCCAATATCATCCCGAGCGTGGAAAGATTTATGATACGCTCTTTGAAGATTTCTTTGCCCGGCTCAAATCGTTGAAGCGTTGAAGGGCTACAAGAGTTACAAACTTAAAAAGGTTAAAAGGGAGGGGGAGGCGGCCTTTACAAGGATCTGCGGGAAATGTTCTAAGAATTCCGCGATCAGTATGCCGACGGCTGCCAAAGCCGTCGTTCCCTGCTAGTCACCACGGTAAACGCAGCGTGCTGTTGGGGTTTCGTGCACAACAATCTCGCAGAGCCCGGAACATGGAGATTGCAATTTTTTCCAGAACCATTCTGCCATTTTCTCAATTGTTGGATTCTCCAAGCCCTCGATATCGTTTAGATAAGCGTGGTCCAACATTTTCAGAAGCGGTTTCATTGCATCACTGATTTTTGCGTGATCGTAAACCCACCCGGCTTTGGGGTCGACAGCGCCTTCGACTGAAACTTCGACCCTGAAACTGTGCCCATGCACGCCTCGGCATTTATGGCCCTCCGGAGCATTGGGCAAGGTTTGCGCTGCTTCAAAAGTGAAATCTTTCGTCAAACGTGCTGTCACAATTCGCAAAATACCATCCCTATGCCTGCATTGTCATCCCGAACAAGGTGAGGGACCTCTAAAAACGCGGAGCATCACGCGAACTGCCTTATGTGATCATCACCCACCGCGAGATCCTTCGTCTTCGCGACTCAGGATGACAGCGGCTTTGGGCCAACGCCAATACTATGACGGTCTAGTGCCGAGTGGCCTTAGTCGTCATCAGGGTTTGCATCGTTCCATTTCCTGTTCTTATGGCCGCGACTAAAGTGTGAGAAGTGGGTGTAAACGTAAATGAGTCGCGCCATGCCGTCTTCTTCCCCTTAACCGTCTGCTCGTAATCATTCACAAACGAGTCACCTTCCCACGCGCGTTTCCGCGCACCTCGCAGGGATGACCAGGATTGTTGAAGCAGGCAAACACACGGTAAAGACTTGCCTCTTTGTCCCACCAGATGACGAGCATGCCATCGAGTTTTCCGGCAGAACCATCTGAGTGGACCTCGTAAATCAATGTTGTTCCGCCAGCGGCCGGTCTGACATGGACGACACTGTCACGCGACCCGCCATTGGGAAAAAATTCTGCCCGCTCTATCGTCTCCGTTGTGTTCCAATCACCAACCAAGGCTTTGGCGAGCTTCTCCATTTCAGGGACTGGGGGCTACTCTGACTCGGTGAAGTTGTGCTGTGTGGTTACTGAGCCGCAGCAGGAAGTACAAACGGAGTAATTAAAACGAGCGCCCCGAACAGGGAATGCAACGGCTTTAGGCACTTTCATGTAGTCGCCAGCTTTAAAAGTTGGCGTTTCGTTCACACTCCCCGCTGTGTGGGACTCCAGATGAACTTGTGCATCTGAAGTTGAAATCGAACCTTTAGTTTGTCCGCTAAAATCCATTCGACGATTTCCCGAGGATCAATCCTGCCGAAGATCGGCGAGAATAGCACGGCGTGACAGCGCGAAGGAAGATCGTAGCGCTGCACCTTACCGCGCGACCATTCGTAATCTTCGCGCGATCCCATCACAAATTTCACTTCGTCACGAGGAGCGAGATGGTCAATGTTCGACCAAAGATTTTTGTCCGCTTCACCGCTGCCGGGCGTTTTCAAATCCATGATCCGATGGACGCGTGGATCGACCTTCGAGATATCGTGGGCGCCGCTGGTTTCGAGTAGAACAGTATAACCGGCATCGCACAACCTCGACATCAACGGCAACACGTTCTTCTGGAGCAACGGCTCGCCTCCGGTAATCTCGACTAAAGGACAACGAAACCCTGCGACCGTATCTACAATGTCGTTCAGAGTTTGTTTCTTTCCCTCGTAAAAGGCGTACTCGGTATCGCAATAATTGCAGCGCAGATTGCAGAATGTGAGCCGCACGAACACACAGGGTTGTCCAACCCACGTGCTTTCACCCTGAATTGAGTGATAGATTTCGTTAATCGTCAGCGTCTTTTCGCGCTCGGCCATCACCTTAGAAACGTTCTACGCGAAGAATCGCAAAGCAAGTAACCCTGAGGCGCCGCCGCCGGCCGCAATCGCTGTAGCTTGACGCTCCAACCGGCGTCCATAATCTGAAATTCGGCGGCAAGCCGCATTTGATCTGGTAACGCGTTAAGGACAACGGGTTCCACTGTTCCTGTAACATGTTTGTAGTGTGAATGTTTTAGCAGCCTTTTATCGCTCGTCGGTCGGGAAAAAAATGATCGTCGCGGTCACCGGGATCATTCTGATCCTTTTCGTGGTCGGACATTTGCTCGGGAATCTGCAAATTTTCATCGGACCAGATTGGATCAATGGTTACTCGCAACATCTGCGCGATCTCGGTCCGCTGCTTTGGTTGATCCGAATTTTTCTGCTCGCCACTGTCATTATTCACATCTACGTGACGATCCAATTGGCGATTGAAAACAGGCGTGCCCGCCCTGAGCCGTACATCGATAAGAGCTATGTTAAAGCAACGTTCGCCTCTCGTCACATGGTGATGAGCGGACTGATCGTGCTGGCATTTATCATTTATCACCTCGCGCATTTCACGGTGCGGGTTACTGACCGCCGATTTGGGCTGCTCAAGGCTGATCCCCTCGGGCACTACGACGTTTACTCCATGATGGTATACGGATTTCAGAATTATTATGTGTCGGGCTTTTACATCCTCGGATTGTTTTTGCTCACGCTCCATTTAAGCCACGGATCATCCAGTTTTTTCCAATCTCTTGGATTGAATGACAAGAAACTGACGCCTCGCCTCGCCTTGGGCGGCCGAATCTTCGCATGGCTCATGTTCATCGGTTATACGTCGATCCCCATCGCTGTCTTGCTCGGGTGGGTTAAACCGGCCCAACAGCTATGATTGGACGGTTCGACGCCAAGATTCCACCCGGTCCGCTCGCCCAAAAATGGCGAAACCATCGCGACCATTCGCGATTAGTTAGCCCGAACAATCGGAGAAAGTTCGAGATCATCGTTGTGGGAAGCGGTCTTGCCGGCGGATCGGCCGCGGCGACGCTGGGCGAATTGGGTTATCGAATAAGATGTTTTTGCTTTCAGGATTCGGCACGACGCGCGCATTCGATTGCAGCCCAGGGTGGGATCAACGCAGCGAAAAATTACCAGAACGACGGCGACAGCGTTTACCGATTATTTCACGACACGATCAAGGGCGGCGATTTTCGTTCCCGTGAAGCCAACGTGTATCGCCTGGCTGAGATCAGCAATAACATCATTGACCAGTGCGTCGCGCAGGGCGTGCCGTTTGCTCGTGAATACAGCGGCTACTTGGCAAATCGTTCGTTTGGCGGCGCCCAAGTGTCACGAACCTTTTATGCTCGCGGACAGACCGGGCAGCAGCTTTTGCTCGGCTGTTATCAAGCAGTTTGCAGACAAATCGCCGCCGGCACAGTCCAGATGTTCCCGCAAACGGAGATGCTCGATCTGGTAATTGTCGAGGGACACGCCAAAGGAATCGTGACCCGGAATTTGTGCTCAGGAAAAATCGAGAGGCACGCGGCCGATGCTGTCGTGCTCGCAACCGGTGGATATGGAAACGCGTTTTATCTCTCGACCAACGCACGCGGGTGCAATGTCACGGCGACCTATCGCGCTTTTAAAAGAGGCGCGCTCTTCGCGAATCCGGCCTTCACGCAGATTCATCCCACCTGCATCCCGGTGGGTGGGGAATATCAATCGAAGCTCACGCTCATGTCCGAATCGCTCCGGAATGATGGACGCGTCTGGGTTCCGAAACGTAAGGAAGATCGCAACAAGGCACCCGGTGAAATTCCCGAGACGGATCGCGATTATTACCTCGAGCGGAAATATCCGAGCTATGGCAATCTCGCGCCGCGCGATATCTCCTCGCGCGCAGCAAAAGAAGTTTGCGACGAAGGCCGGGGCGTGGGTCCCGGCGGACGCGGCGTTTATCTCGACTTTGCCGACTCGATCAAACGCCTGGGTGAACATACAATTCGCGAGCGCTATGGAAATTTGTTCGAGGTCTATGAAAAGATCACCGGCGAAGACGCCTACAAAGTGCCGATGCGGATTTACCCGGCTGTTCACTACACGATGGGCGGTCTCTGGGTGGATTATGACCTAATGAGCAATGTGCCCGGGTTGTTTGTGATCGGCGAAGCGAATTTTTCCGATCACGGCGCAAACCGACTTGGCGCGAGCGCTCTCATGCAGGGCTTGGCTGATGGATATTTTGTTTTGCCCAACACGCTGCCGAATTATCTCGCGGGGCAGATGGGAAAGCGGCCGTCGCCGGATTCTCCTGAGTTCCGAGAAAGTGAAAAAGATGTTCGTGCCAGAATCGAGAAACTGCTCAACGTCAACGGCACTCGTTCGGTCGATTCGTTCCATCGGGAGCTTGGTCTGCTTCTCTGGGAGAAATGCGGAATGTCGCGTCACGAAAAGGGATTGCGCGAGGCGCTCAAAAAAATCCCAGAACTTCGCGAGCAATTCTGGCACGAGGTACGAGTGCCGGGGGACGGCGATGATTTCAATCAATCTTTGGAACGTGCCGGACGTGTTGCCGATTTCCTGGAATTCGCCGAGCTGATGTGTATCGACGCACTGGAGCGCGACGAATCCTGTGGCGCGCATTTTCGCGAAGAACACCAGACCGCAGAAGGCGAAGCACTGCGCGACGATGAAAACCACGCCGCGGTGTTTGCCTGGGAATTTCAAGGCGATGGAAAACCGCCGATGTTGCATCGTGAGCCCCTCAATTTCGAAACCGTGCACTTAACACAGAGAAGCTATAAGTGATCAGCTTTGTCATTCCGCCCGACGTCGAGGAATCCCGTTGCGAAACCCTGGGTATCTCTACGGGATCCGTCGACTCCGCTCAGGATGACGTGAAAATATGAATTTCAAACTCAAAATCTGGCGCCAAAAAGATCGACAAACGCAAGGCAAACTCGTCGATTACGAAGTGCATGACATTTCGCCGAACACGTCGTTTCTCGAAATGCTCGACATTCTCAATGAGACTTTGGTCACAGGCGGAAAGGAACCAATCGCGTTCGACTCCGATTGCCGCGAAGGTATTTGCGGCACCTGCTCGCTCACGATCAACGGCGAACCACACGGACCCGATCATCCTGGAGCGGTGTGCGAACTTTACATGAGAAAATTTCGCGACGGCGCGACGATCACAGTCGAGCCGTTTCGAGTCGGATCGTTCCCGCTCCTGAAAGATCTGGTAGTCGATCGCAGCGCGCTGGACCGCATTGTGCAAGCTGGTGGATTCATTTCTGCGCGCGCCGGCTCCGCGCCGGAGGCGAACTCGATTCCGATTCCCAAGTACGACGCCGATTTGGCAATGGAAGCGGCTGCTTGCATTGGATGCGGCGCATGCGCCGCGGCCTGTCCAAATGGATCAGCCATGCTTTTCACTGCTGCGAAGGTCTCGCATCTATCGCTCTTGCCGCAGGGTCATCCGGAACGAGAGAGCCGCGTGCTGCGAATGGTCTCCGTAATGGATGCAGAAGGATTCGGCAATTGCACCAACACATACGAATGTGAGGCAGTTTGCCCGGCGGAGATTAGCGCTAGTTTTATTGCCAAGCTGAATCGCGAATACGCACGAGCGGCGGTGCAGCGTAGCGCAGGCGAATAGAGTAACATGCGCTGGCGCGCAACACGTTCTTCGGGGAGCACAGGCTGCTAGCCTGTTGTCGTCGGCGGCTGGCCGGCGACTCTCACGCATTGCAAGAAGGCCGCGTCGGGAAGGTTCGATGATCTTTTCGGCAGGCTGCCGAAAAGGACAGGCTAGCAGCCTGTGCTCCCCATAGTCTCGCGAACCAACGCCCACCTTGTAATCCGCTTTTCACCATGCGATGAAATCGCAATGCCGAAAGCAAAAACAAAAGCGGCAAGCGCAAACATATACGCCGTACTCGGTTCCGATGAAGCGGAAGTTAAACGCGTGGCCGCAGAGCTCGCGTCTAATCTGACGCCACCCGGCGCAGGCGATTTCGGACTGGAAGTTATTGATGGAGCTGCCGACAACGTCGACCAGGCCGAAGCGCGAGTAAGATCGGCAATCGAGGCACTGCAAACGCTGCCTTTTTTTGGCAGCACAAAAGTGGTTTGGTTAAAGAACGTAAATTTTCTCGGCGACGATCAAAAGGCGCGCTCGGCCGCAGTGCAATCGGCGTTGGAAGAATTGTCCGAGTTAGTCGATAGCGATTTCGGCCCCGGCGTCACACTCTTGATCAGTGCGACCGACCTGGATAAACGCCGTTCCTTTTATAAAACGCTGCTCAAACGAGCGGAGGTACAGGTTTTTGACCGGCTCGATTCTGGCCGAAGTGGATGGGAAGAAGAAGCACTTGAGATGGTTCAGCAGCGGACAAAAAAAAGAAAACTCCAATTTGATGACGGTGCACTCGATCTTTTTGTCTTGCTGACTGGCGGCGACACGCGACAGATCGATAACGAACTGGAAAAGATCGACACTTTTCTTGGAAAGGATCGCGCAGTGAATGCCGAACTCGTCCGCGAGTTAGTGCCGCTTTCGCGGGCAGGCGTTATTTTCGAGTTGGGTAATGCGCTGGCGGCGCGCGATCTCCAACTATCGCTGAAGCTGGTGCGACGTTTGTTGGATCAAGGCGAAAGCGCCATCGGCATCCTGCTCGTGGCGATTGTTCCTACGATCCGCAATTTGTTACTCGCGAAGGATTTGATGGAACGATATCGCCTGCCACGTCCGTATTCCCCGTTCCAGTTCATCTCGGCAATCAACCGCCTGCCAACCGAGGCAACAGATCATCTGCCCCGTAAGAAAGATGGCTCGGTCAACGCCTACGCGCTGGGGATCGCCGCACAGCAAGCGGGCCGGTTCGAAACGATCCATTTAATGCAGGCCATGCAGGCGTGTCTCGAAGCAAATGTTCAACTGGTTACGACGCAGCTTGATCATGAACTGGTCTTGACTGAAGTAGTCGTTAAGCTGCTTCAGCAGCCGTCATCCTGAGCGAAGTCGAAGGATCCCGCAGCGTCACCCGAAGCTCTCCCGATGGGATTGCTCGATTACGCTCGGAATGGCGGAATTACGCGCCGCCTTCCACCTGTCTCCGCGCAACCGGGCCAATGTATGGGATATCCCAGCGGACGCCCGTGAACGCCTTTACGATGGTAATGATCATGATCACCAGGAACACGAGATGAACCAGCGCCGCGACGATTGCCCAGAAAAACACCAGGATGCCACCGATGCCCGGAATTGCCCCGAAGACCGCATGGACGACCGCCGACACAATGTTGAAGAGAAACCATGCGCATCCAAAGATGATCGATTGCATCGCGTAAAAGCGCACGAAAGGGTCGTGCTTTTCGAGGATATAAAAAATGATGCCGCCGATCAACGGAATGCAGGCGATCGCTGCAGCCACATTGGAAGGTAAACCGGTCGATGTGGATTTTGCCGTCATCCCGGGTTCGGGACCTGGCGGAGGCGGAGGTTGAGTGGGCACTTCGTCTGGCATGATCTACATACACAAACTGGAAAGTGTATTGTCAAGCATCTTCCTTGTACCAGTTCTTTTTCGCTTTCACTTCACGCCTAGGGCCAATAGCATGCGGTCTGAGATCCATGGCCAGGAATTCCTATTTCTCCCGCGCTTTCACCCTCATCGAGGTGATGGTCGTCCTTGCGATCATCGTTATCATGATGGCCATGGTCTATCCGGCCTTCACCACGATTTCGGAGCGCGCAAAAGCGACAAAAGACATGAGCAATCTTCGACAGATCGGCCTCGCGACTCAGCTGTACATGAACGATAACAGTGGTGTTTTGTTTTCGACGAACGGCTCTTGGATGTCGCAATTGTATTCGGTAGACCCAACGACTCCGAAATATCTTTCGTCCTGGAATGTTTTCGTCTCTCCGTTCGATCGCCCGGTAAGCCCGAGAACCGCTTCATCCAATAGCGCGAACTCTGCACTCAGCTACGGAATCAACGGAACGTCAGGCGTTGTCGGAATGTCTGCGGACAGGATTTCCAAGCCAACAGTTTTTATAGTCTTCGCCCCGACTCAGGCATCCGGGACAGCAGTGAGTTTCCAAGGTATCGGCAACACTACGAGCCAGGCGAACTTAGCTGCCACTTCGAATGTGAAAGTTGTAGCGGCTACGAGCACTCCTGGTGGAACTGCCGTAGGCGGCACGCACAACAGCCGCAGAAGAATTAACGCGATCTTCGCAGATTGGCACTGTGAGACCATGCCGTGGACGACATTCACGAGGACGGGCGCCACGACCGACGACCCGGACGCCCCTCTCCGTTGGACCCCTTATTAGATTGGTGCTCGGTGCGGCTGTGGAAATTCGTGGCGCCGCCTCTTGTTATCGAGCGCTTGTTGGCTCAGGCTTGATTGAGCAGCTCGGTGAGCGTGTGCGCAAACATCTGCCTTGCGAAACATGCGCAATCATCTCGGATACAAACGTCGGCCCGCTCTTCGTTGGTCGAATCAAACAAAGTCTGACATCAGCCGGCTTTAAGCCGACGTTGATCATAATTCCAGCTGGCGAGAAATCGAAAACACTCAAGCAGGCTGGGGCAATTTGCGAGCAGATGATAGCTGCAGGGTTGGATCGGCAATCTTTTGTTGTCGGTCTCGGTGGCGGCGTGATCGGCGATATCTCCGGGTTTGTGGCGGCGATTTATCATCGCGGCATTCCCCATGTCCAGGTTCCCACGACGTTGCTTGCGATGGTAGATAGCTCAATCGGCGGAAAGACCGCAGTGAACACCGCTGATGGAAAGAATCTGATCGGCGCAGTGCACCAGCCATCGCTTGTGATTGATGATATGAATGTTTTGAAAACGTTGCCTCGGCGCGAGTTCAATCAGGGATTGGCTGAGGTCGTCAAGCACGCGATCATCGCGGACGGGAAAATGTTCAAGCAGCTTCAAGACTGGAAGGCAAGCGAAGCGCTTGCTCTACAACAGCTCGTTCTTCGCAACATAAAGATAAAATCAAAAATCGTAGCGAAAGACGAGCGCGACCAGACGGGCAAGCGTGCCCTGCTGAATTTCGGACACACCGTGGGTCACGCGATTGAGCGGGCGGGAAATTACCGGAAATTTCTTCACGGCGAAGCCCTTAGCCTGGGAATTGTCGCTGCGTGCGCTGTTTCAATTAAAAGAGCCGGATTCCCGCCCAGACAACGCGATGCGGTGTTCGACGTTCTGCAACGATTCGATTTGCCGACGTGTTTGCCGAAGAATTTTCCACGGAACAAAATCATTAGCGCGGTGAAGTTCGACAAAAAATTCCAAAGCGGAAAAATCCGATTCGTTGTCACGCCCCGCATCGGCGCGGCCTATCTCGCCACCGACGTCACGCTCAACGATATCCGCGAGGCAGTAGCCGCGCTGTAGGGCGTCTGTGTCAGACGCCATGGCGTTTCACAGAAACTCCCTACAAATACGGGCGACTGGTCAGTCGCGCTTGCCGCGCGCTTTCGAATAATATTCGATTAATCCATCCGCCACGCTGTCGGCGTACTCGCGGAAAATACTTTTACGTTCCAAGCCGTTGATGTTGCGAGTTCCTTCGTAGTCGCCCGCCTGAATTCGGGCGAAAGCATCTTTGCTGTTCATCACGTAAGGCTCGCAATAAACCACCGGACAACGATAGAGCCGCGTCGCGAGCAAATTGCGCGCAAAAACATAACCGCTCGTCCCGACTTTTGTTGTGCTGTTCGTGGTCGGATATTCGTATGGCGGCAGTTGCGTTTCGCGAGCCATTGCCGCGGCGATGGTGTCCGCCAGCGGCAACTCCTCATCGTAAGCGCGGCTGAGGAGTCGCCGAATCATTTCGAAACGTTCGTCATCGAATTCAAGTTCCTGCTGCAAATAGGAACCGTTCACCAGAAGATGAAGATGGTTGATGTCGGTCAGCGTCGGATTATTCGGATCGCCCCAGCCTTCAGCATTGAAATGCAAACACAGGACGAGGTCGGGATGTAACTTGAAGTTTACCGGCGCCGCCCGACGGCGAATTTCGCTGTAACGGTAAAATAAAATTTCGCTCTGCCACCGAATCGTTTGCTCTTTCTCGGGATCATTTGGATCAAGAACGTCAGTACGAGGCTGTGGCACGCCATTTCTAATCAGGATTTTCCTGGCGAGTTCGCGAAAATCATCGGGGCGTTTTCCCGTGACCGGTTCGTTGCTGTTTCGGACAAAGAAAACTTTTGCGCCTAATTCGCGTAATCGCGGGGCGAGCAATCGCGCGACCTTCAAAGTCAGATCGCCTTCCTGAACTGGCTGGGTGTTGCCGACTTGAAACCAGCGCTCTTCCATCTTTGCCCATTTGCCACCCAGATGACCCGGGTCGAGCGCAATCCGCAAACCTGAGAGCGGCTTGTCCGCTTTCGCATTTGGCAAGGATTTAGCGGGATGCCAAAGACGCGGCACCGGATTGCGCGAGGTGTCATTCTTTGCAAACCGTAAAGTGAAAAATTTTTGCGGCTCGCGATTGGTCAAAATCCGCGCTGTATCGGTGTTTACTTCAACCAAATCCGGAGCGAATCCATGCGTGCAGTAAACGTTCTGGATCAGCTGGCTAAACTCATCGGGCGTGATTGTTTCCTGATAGTGTTCAAGCACGCTCCATTTCGGTTTGCTCCCAAGGACGCCGAGATTGTCCGCCGCTTGCAGCGCAGGCGTAAAGAGCAGCAAAACTAATGACAATTGACGAATGACGAAATCCGAAGCGACGCGAGGAAAGCGCGCGGATATTTTGTCATTCGGGCTTCGGCATTCCTTCGTCATAGGTCATTCGGGCTTCGCCGCGTATAAGCCACCCAAGACGCGGGACAGCAAGTCCATGTTTACGCGGCTTCGTCATTGTCTCCGCTTTTTTGAAATGTAACATCGACCTTTAGAGCCTCTTCAATACGATGATCGCAAAATGCTAACGATCCTTTTTCTTGGCGATATCGTTGGTGAGCCGGGGCGCACAGCCGTCATCGCCAGGCTGCCGAAACTCAAAGAGAAGCACGCCTTGGACTTCATCATCGTTAACGGCGAGAACGCGGCTGGCGGTCGCGGTATAACCGGGAAAATCACCATCGATCTCTTGCGCGCCGGCGTCTCAGTCATCACGACCGGCGATCATGTATGGGACCAAAAAGAAATTCTTGGGTTCATCGACACCGAGCCGCGTTTGTTGCGCCCGGTGAATTATCCTGATGGCGCGCCTGGGAACGGGTCGATCGTCCTGGAAACAACGAAGGGAAAAATCGGCGTGATCAACGTACAAGCGCGCACATTTATGCAGCCGATTTTGGAAAACCCGTTTCGCTCGGTCGATGCAGCGGTGGCGAAGATGCGCAACGAGACGGCGAACATCATCGTGGACGTACACGGAGAGACTACTAGTGAGAAAATCGCGTTGGGCCGGTTCCTCGATGGAAAAGTTTCTGCGGTCATTGGAACTCATACCCACGTTCAGACCGCCGACGAGCAGATTTTTCCGGGTGGCACGGCTTTCCTCTGCGACGCGGGCATGTGCGGTCCGGTAAACTCCATCCTGGGACGCGCCGTTGATCCAATCATGAATCGGTTCATCTCGAATCTGCCGGCGTCGTTTCCGGTCGCCGGCGGCGAGGTGCGCCTGCGTGGAGCGCTGATCGAAATCGACGAGAGCACCGGTCGCGCCCTGCGTATCACACGTGTCGATGAGCCTGGGCCCGGCGTAACTGCTTCATCGGAGCCGGAACCAAAGATCGACATCGAGCAGGCACCATCTCCAGAACAAACTTGAAACAGTTCCGCTTGCGACCAACTGTTCGCGGCCTGAACTTCGAATTGTTTAAGAACATCAACGTCCAAAAGAAATTATGAAAAAAATCTTTGTCTTTACTTTCATCGCGGCTCTGGCGCTTTGTGCTGCACAGTTATCCGACGCGCAAGCCACTAAAGACGCGAAAGAAGCAAACAAGCTTGCCAGAGAAGGGGCGGAGGCCTCCAAGAACCAAGAGTGGGACAAAGCCATCGAACTGCTTCGCAAAGCCACCGATCTCGATCACAAATACGCAGATGAACTCTCCGCCGTTTATCAACAACGCGGCTATGCTGATGCGACTAACCAGCAATTTCAGGATGCCATCAACGATTACAGCGAAGCCATTAAACTTAAGTCAGACGATGCACGAATTTACGAACAGCGCGCAGCGGTCGAGATGAAACTGAATGATATGGACAAAGCGCTGGCCGACTATTCCGAGGCGATCAAGCTCAAGCCGAACGAAGTCCGATACCTTAATTATCGCGCTTATATTTACGAGCTGAAAAACGACCTGAAGAATTCGATGGCGGATACTGAAAAAGTTCTAAAGCTCGACCCGAACAATCAGGAGGCGAAAGCGCGGAAAAACCGATTGGCAGCGCGACAAGCGGCGAACGCTCCATTCACGCCGATTCCTGCGCCCCCCCCAAAGGCATCACCCACCCCCCATCGCAGGCCCTGACGCGTTGCATAAGCGTTCGCATCGCAGATCCAGACGATAGATCGGCTTCTCTGAAGACGCTTTGGCTTTTGGCACCGCGTTGAGGACAACGCGTTCCATCTTCACCACCTTCCGAAGCGCGAGTGGCCTTCCGTTATGTCTTGGTTGACGGAACCGCGGATTCGGGTTCGTCTGCTGTCTTGGGCTCCGGCGCAGTAAATCGCCTTTTCCGGCGGTTCGCCGGCAGAGGCGCCAAGGTCATGGTGATATTGCGTCCGGTGATTTTTGGCTCCATTTCCACCTGCGACATTCCCGAGAGATCATCGCGAACTTTGCGCACGAGCTGCATGCCAAATTCCTGATGGGCCATTTCGCGGCCGCGAAATTGCAGTTGCACCCGCACCTTATTTCCCCGATCCAGGAATTCTTCGCCGTGCCGGATTTTCGTCAGATAATCGTGATCGTCGATGTTAACGCGAAACTTGATTTCCTTCAGCTTCGAGCCGGACGGCCTTTTATCCTTGGTCTGTTTGGAGACATCGTACCGGAACTTTCCAAAGTCGATGATCTTGCAGACCGGCGGGGTGGCGGTTGGGGCGATCTCCACCAGATCGAGACCAAGACTTTGAGCTTTGCGCAAGGCGTCACTTAGCTTCATGACGCCAAGCTGTTCGCCGGTAGACCCCATAATAACCCGGATTTCTCGGGCGCGGATCCGACCGTTTACACGAATTTGTGGTTGCAGATTCGAACTAGCTCCTGGCCGACGGAGCGGGAGTGCGCCGCGCC
>WNFX01002177.1_pt1 | contig 19884 bp, 19 predicted proteins | sample 5400111 | NCBI WGS metagenome assembly WNFX01 (sample SAMN13153363, study PRJNA577476) | soil metagenome | isolation source: 40 cm soil or saprolite under grassland replicate 1 | place: USA:California | collected 2016-06-15 | reverse complement strand
ATAGCGTTTTCGACCGCCTCTCCCAGTGGCAGACCGAAGCAGGAGAACTGGAGAACGCGCTTGAGACCACCACCCGTTGGGTCGAGCACGACCTGCTCAACGAGACGGCCCACACTCGCCTGATGCAGCTGCACTCTGCGCGCGGGGATCGCGCGGCCGCCCTACGCGCCTTTGATCGCTGCCGGAGCATCCTGGAGCGTGAGCTGAGCGTCGAGCCTTCATCAGAGATCATGGTACTGGCGGAGCGCATCCGTTCCCAGGCTTCTCCTGTGCTCGAATCGGCGCTACATGAAGCGCCTTCGCCACGGGAGGCGTGGGAATTCCCATTCACCGGGCGTACCGCCGAGCACCACACGCTGGTCATGGCGTTCCAAACTATGCTGGCAGGACGCACGCAGGTGGCGACCATCGAGGGAGAACCGGGCATCGGCAAGACACGGCTGGCAAGGGAATTCCTGAGGTGGGCAAGAGCGCAGGGAGCGGATGTGCTTGAAGCACGCGCCTTTGAGACAGGGAGTCGCCTGCCCTATCAACCGCTCGTCGAGGCGCTACGCTCTCGCCTGGAGGGCGAGCAGGATCTCCACGCACTGCTCAGCGAAGTCTGGCTGGCTGAACTGGCCCGGTTATTGCCTGAATTTCGCGAGCAGGTCCCAGAGCTGCCCTTTCCACTGTCTCTCGATGAAGCAGAGGCTCGCACCCGCCTGTTCGAGGCAATCGCGCGTCTTGGGCGCGCCCTGGCGAGACGCGCGCCGGTCGTCCTCTTCATCGATGATGCGCAGTGGACGGATGCGGCCTCCCTCGATGTGTTGCAGTATGCCAGCCGACGCTGGGCAACCGCACACCTCCCGGTGTTCTTGCTCTGCACCTTCCGTTCGGACGACCTGGCGAGCAGCGTCGCGCTTGCCGAGTGGCTGGACAGCCTGGAACGGAACCTGCCCGTCAGGCGTCAAGCCCTCACCGCGCTCATCTTTGAGGAGACACTGCGGCTGGTCCAGTCTCTCTTCGGTGCCGGTAAAGGCACACCGGGGAATGAGGGCGAGGGACAAGCGGAAAAGGATGAAAGCATCGAAGCATGGAGCCAATGGCTTTTTGCTGAAACGAGGGGACACCCCTTTTTTCTTATCGAGCATCTCAAATTGGTCGCTGACCGGAAGGGTCTGCTCCACAATGAGGCTGGAACGGTGCTGATGCCTCCTGACCTGATCATGCCTCAAGAAGCAGCACAGTCCGCCCTCCCGGCGAGTGTCCGAGACTTCATTCATGCGCGCTTAACGCGGCTGAGCCAGTCTGCGCTTACCCTGTGTATGGCCGCGGCTGTTCTGGGCGATGGCTGCACCTTTGATCAGCTCTGCCGTGTGGCTGACCTCAACGACAATCAAGGCCTGTCTGCCCTGGATGAAGGAGTGACGCGAGGACTTTTGCAAGAAACGGGCGGCAGATGCTTCTTCGCCCACGATAGCATACGTGCAGGGGCCTACGCCGAAGCAGGCGAGATCAGGAGACGGGTCCTTCATCGCCGGGCGCTCGAGACCCTCCAGGAGGCATCGGCCTCTCCTGCTGAACTGGCTCATCATGCGTTGGCGGCAGGACTTCCTGACGCGGCTACTCGTTTGAGCATCGCAGCTGGTGATGCAGCGATGCGTGTGTTTGCTGCGCGTGATGCCATTGCGCAGTATGAACAAGCACGGCAGCTGGTGAGGCGGTCGCATGAGTCTCCCCAACCTTTGGGGAAGGAGAATGTGGTCGTATCGCTTGCTGACCTGTCCCAGCTCTATCTCCAGCTTGGGTGGGCATACGAGCTGAGCAGTCAGTTCGCTCAGGCGGAGCGCATCTACGAGGAATTGCTGACACTCGCGCGAGCGTTGCGCGAGCCGGCGATGGAGTGTGCCGCACTGAACCGCCTGGCAACCCAGGCCGCGCAGAACAGCCAGGACCTGGCACGAGCGGAGCAACTGCTTCAACAGGCTCTTGTCATCGCCGAGAGCAGCCAGAATAAGGCTGGCGTGGCAGAAACGGCATGGAATCTCGCGCAGACAGGGTTTTATGCTGCCAAGATGTCAGCATCGCTTCCGCATGCCGAGCGGGCACTGGCACTGGCGCGAGAATTGAACCAGCAGGAACTCATCGGACGAAGCCTGCATGCGCTCGCCACCCTTGAGGCTGCCTTGGGGAAACAAGAGGAGAGCCTGTCCCATGCCCAGGAGGCGCGCATGCTCTACGCGGCCCTGGGCAACCGGGCCAGGGAAGTAGGTTGCCTGTGCGTGATAGCCAGGGCCAGCATCGATGGGGGACACCTTGACGAAGGGATCGATGCTGCAAGGGCGGCGCTCGCGATGAGCGAAGCAATGGAAGACACCTGGGGGCACATCAATGCCGCCACTCAACTGCTGCCAGGCTTGCTCGATCGTGGGGCATACGGCGAAGCGTACTCCGTCGGCCAACGGGCCGTCGCCTTAGCGCGCGCGCTTGAGATCACGCCATTGCTGGTCATCACCCTCACGGAGTGGGGCAATGTCTGCCGAGCGATGCTCGCGCCAGAGGCGGCGAAGATCGCCCATAGCGAAGCGCTCGCCCGCTGTGAAGGCTCCATGCCGCCACAATATGCCGTATGGATCGCTGGCGAACTCTGCGCCGATTGCGTTGTGGCCGGACAGTGGCAGCAAGCTCATACGTATGCCCTCAAAGCCGCTGCGGCCAGGGACCCGACCATTCTATCGCTTGGAGGAGCCGCCCGCTGGTATGAGATCGCAGCCTTGCTGTGGGGAGGGAGTGAAGGCCAGGCCAGAGCGGAGGTGCGTCGTCTTGGAGAGGGTATGAACAACAACGGGCGCTCTGCTCTTCCCTCTCTACGATCGCTCGCGGTACTCGCACAGTTTCAAGGCGAGATCGATGCCACAATTGCACACCTGCAGGAGGCAACGCGTGTTGCAGAAGAGGTGGGGGTACCGGGTGAACTGTGGTCAATCTGTGTGGAACTCGGGGAGATGTACCGGAAACAGGGTGATGAGCGCCAGGCAAACCGTACATTCACGCGCGCTGCCGAGATACTACACTCGCTGGCAGACACAATGGAAGACCAGCAACAGCGCACCTCCTTCCTCTCCGCACCAGTGGTAAAGCGCGTAGTGGAACACGTACACTTTTTGTCGTGAAGTTGGATGGATGATACCTGCGATTCTCTGATGATTGCCCACAAGCCAAGCATGCACACGGCAATTTATGATACGATTAAGATCGGGCAATCTGTTTTTGATTGAGCAGCGAAGAGCCTGAAATACTGAGATTGTGAAGAGTACGCACTCTCTGGATAATCAAGGGAAGAGCGTGTAGACAGGATGTTCTCATGGCAGATTTGCATAATCCAAAAGTTCAGAAAATACTTCACTCGAAGGAATTTGCACATCTGGCGACCCTTGGCCCCGATGGAGCCCCACGGTCATCTCCTATGTGGTTTTTGTGGGATGGAGCGTATCTCAAATTCACGACCACTCCCCAGCGAAAGAAGTACCAGCATATTCAGCGGGACCCGCGTGTTGCTGTGTCTATCACTGATGTGGATGATCCGTATATCGCTGCGGAGTTTCGCGGTGTGGTGGAGCGGATTGAAGAGGATCCAACAGGTGCCTTCTATACTACCCTCGCAAAGCACTATGGTGCCCCATGGGGCTATCGTGGCGATCAGCGTGTAATCTTCTATATGAAGATTGAGCATGTCACTGGTCAAAACCTCTAGGAATATCTTCGGGCTGGTGAAAAATCACGTGCTGAGCAATAGCCACCTTATCGGCGTACCCTCCTGCTCTGTCCTCTACATAAGAGAAGGAGTGTTTTAGTATGCCTATGCCTCATCGAACCCAAATGCAACTGATTAAACGCCGCCTCATCGGCAAAGAAGGCTCTGAACGTGTGCGCGAATTGCGCGCTATTCTTCGGGAACTCCCCGGCTATCGCAACGGTCCTTATGCAGAGATACGGAGATGGGTTCTCGAGCAAATTGAAGAGACGCAGAAGCGCTCTCAGGTGATCCAACGCGATTCCATTGCCATCCGTCGTGAAGGCGTAGCCCAGGTGGCAATTGTAGGAGCGCCAAATGCAGGGAAATCGTCGCTGCTCCATGCCTTATCGCATGTTCAGATCAAGATCGGCGACTACGCCTTCACGACGCTGCGACCGGTTGCCGCACTTACTCGCATCAGCGGAGTGCTTGTCCAGCTTGTAGAGATTCCTGGGTTACTTTCTGGCGCCGCCGAGGGTCACGGCGGAGGTCGTGCACTCCTGGGTGTCCTGCGCGGTGCCAATGCCATCGTCTATTGCTTGGATGTAGGCGGGCCTTATGACGCGCTGCAAGGGGTACGAAACGAAGTAGCTCTCGCAGGGATTGACCTGCCATCGATGCTCGCCATCACCAAGATAGATGAGGCCAACGAGGGAGATCTCGCAGCCTTGCAAGCAGCCGTTCCCGATCTTCCTGTCGTTGGGGTCTCCATCCTTGATGATGAGAGCCTGGCTGCATTGAAAGAAGCCATATGGAAACTCACAGGTTTGATCCGCGTCTACCTACGTCACGACAAACAGGTAGACGAGGAACCATTGGCAATGGAGCCTGGAGCAACTATTCTCGATGTTGCCACGAAAGTCCATAAGGTGTTGGGGGCAACCTGTCGTGGTGCCCGCATCTGGGGTCCTTCGGCACGCTTTCATAGCCAGCAGGTTGGGCGCGACCATCCGGTTCAGGATGGTGATAGTGTGGAGATTATCACATAGTATGTTTACAGTTGGTAAATTAGGTAACAAGTGAGCAGTTTTCAGCTGACGAGTGAGCACTGGGGATGTAACCGCCTGGAAAAACCGCTCCCCATCTGGTATACTCCCTCTAGAAGTTGTACATTGCGTTCTTCATCGCGAGACGGCACTTCCCGAAGGATAAGCAGGAACGCTTCTGCGCCCCACTCAACCGGCCTGGCGATACCCTCACCGTAATTGAGTGGCAGGCGCTGAACGTCGTGGCCCTACACCAGGCAAACAAGCGAGAGGAAGCCCAGATCGCCGTGGTGCGTTTACTCGCGTTGACTGAGTCAGCGGGTGCCATACGTGTGTATCTGGATGAGGGTGAACCGATGCGGCAAGCCCTCCAGAGCGAGCTTTACACCTCATCAGACCAGCAAGAGGACAAGGGCGCGCTTTCACGCTCGTATGTCTCACGTCTATTAGCAGCGTTTGAGCAGGAGGAGCAAAAGCGCGCAGTGCCAGCCGAGGACCAGCCTGTACGAAGGGACGGATCTGCTCCTTCAACCCCGCCCCTCCTGGAGCCGCTGACGGCTCAAGAACAGCGAGTGCTGCACCTGCTGGCCGCCGGTCGCTCCACGCACGAGATCGCTCAGACCCTGGTGGTCTCGATCAATACGGTCAAAACTCAACTCAAGCACCTCTACAGCAAGCTCCAGGAGAGCAGTCGCACCCAGGCCAGTGCAGTCGCGCGCGAGCGGCAGTTGCTCTAGCCCCCAACAGTCCGTCCATTCGCTTTTTCACCCTCCCAAGTCTCTCACATTTTCACCCTCTCAAATCCCACAAAGAGGTGATGGGAACTCACCCGGTTCCTGGCTATACTGCTTATGTGAAGCACACGCGGGAGAAAGGAGAGCAGTACGTGAACTGTCGAATTCGGATCAAGGGGCAGCTTGACCTCTCCTGGCAAGCGTGGCTGGATCAGTTGCAGATCAGTCACGAGGCGTCTGGCACGACGGTCCTCTCCGGGCAGTTGCCTGACCAGGCAGCGCTCTACGGGGTACTGCTGACCATTCGGCGCCTGGGGTTGACCCTGCTGGCTCTGGAGACGGGCCAGGATTTCCCGCAGGCAGAGCCGGGAGAAAGCACTGAAAGGAGATGATGGAAGCCATCTTCATCCTGTTCGATGTCCCTAGAGTTTGCCCCCGAGGACGAAAGAATCCACCTGAGATGACAGGGCGCCTGTCAATCACAGAAGGAAATGGGCCAGCAGGTGAGACGTATGCAGGCGACCCTTCCGTTTTTTAGGAACCGAGAACACCTGAGGGGTGTCACATCTGCCCGGTGCTCTCTCGTCTCCTGTACGAGCCACCGTAAGAGAGGCATGCTAAGCACAGAGAAAAACGTTGGACCTTTTGAAATGAAGCGGGTGATTCTTTTCAGAAAAGACACCAGCCAGAGCTGGTAGAGGACCGCGACGAATTGCATAGTCAATGAAAGGAAAGCATATGTCAGACATTGGCAAGATTGCCCTCATCACCGGAGCCAACAAGGGTATTGGCTTTGAGATTGCGCGCCAGTTAGGCGCTCAGGGCATCACCATCCTCGTCGGGGCACGTGACCAGGCGCGGGGTGAGGCCGCTGCCCGGAACTTGCGCGAACAGGGCATCGAGGCCCACGCTCTTCAACTCGATGTGACCAAGCAGGCCACCATCGATGCCGTAGCCGCCTGGATCGAGCAGACCTACGGCAAACTGGACATCCTGGTCAATAACGCGGGCGTGAATCTCGAACTGTCCGAGAGCGAGGAGGACATGCCCACGCCGCCAAGCCAGGTCGCGCTTGAAAATATGCGCGAGACCTTCGAGACCAATGTGTTCGGGGTCTTTGCCGTGACTCGTGCCATGTTGCCCTTGCTGCGCCGCGCGGCAGCCGGGCGCATTGTCAACCTGTCGAGCGAGATGGGTTCTATGGGCCGGCGCAGTGATCCAACGGCACAGGTGGCGCAGTACCCGCCCTTCCTGGCCTACGATGCCTCTAAGGCCGCAGTCAATTCTATGACGGTCTCCATAGCCCGCGAGTTGCGAGACACACCCATCAAGATCAATGCAGTTGGTCCAGGCTATGTTTCCACGGACGGAAACTATCACCGGGGCGTGCTTTCCCCGGAGCAGGGAGCCAGGGCACCCGTCGCTTTTGCGACCTTGCCTGCCGATGGACCCAGTGGCGGGTTCTTCACGCACGAGGGAGCCCTTCCCTGGTAGCAGGGAGGCTTCTCTCACGAAAGAAGTCGTTTGGTCTTCCCAAGGAGGAAAGCGATGCTGATTACCAAAGAGAACAACCTGGTCACGTTTATCAACGTCTTTGAAACCAAGCCTGAACAGCAGCAGGAGTTCATCGAGCACTGGATGCGCTTCGTTGACTCCGTGAAGGGTGAGCCCAGCATGCTCGGGACAGCGCTGCACAAAAGCACCGACGGCACCCGCGTCGTCAATTACGCGCACTGGAGATCGGAGGCGGACCTGGACACCTTTACGAAGAAGTACACCGAGTTCTGGGAGGCCGATCATCGCCCGCTCGTCTTACGCGCTGACCCCCATACCTACGAAGTGGTCTATCTCTATGAGCGGGCGGAGCCTTAATTAGCAGAGCTACGCGCTGACTGGAAAGAGCATGTTTCCTCTCCCGCGCAGCGCGAAGAGAGCCAGTTCTTCCGCCTCCTTCGGGCGAGAGAGGCGTAGCGCACTGCAACTCACGCCGACTCAACAGGCAAGAGATGATCGAATTCCGTGATTGACACGTATGCGCGGCATACAAAGCACAGTGAAATAAGAAAGGAAAGAACATGCAACAGATTCTAGTGACCGGCGGCGCGGGACACCTGGGCCGCCTAGTGGTGAAGCACTTGAGCGAGGTCGGCTATCCCGTGCGTGGGATGAGTCGCCGGGCCAGACCTGGCGAGGAGTGGCCAGGCACACAGTGGGTGCAGGCTGATCTGGTGACCGGCGCCGGGCTGGCCGAGGCGGTCCAGGGCATGGATGTGGTGGTCCATCTGGCCGGCAAAGGCAACTGGAAAGTCGATTTCGAAGGCACGCGCCGCCTGGTGGAGGCAGCCCGAGAGGCAGGTGTCTCGCACCTGGTCTTCATTTCGATTGTGGGCATTGATCGGGTCCCGTATGCCGCTGGCAAAGCCAAGCTCGCCTGCGAAGACCTCATCCAGCACAGCGGTCTCCCCTGGTCCATCCTGAGGGCGACCCAGTTTGATTACCTCATCGATGTCGTGCTGCGCTTTCTGACCAGGCTCCCCCTGGTGGCGCTGGTGCCGACGGACCTGCCGCTACAACCCGTGGCCGAGGAGGACGTGGCCAAGCGACTGGTGGAGATCGTGCAGGCTGGCCCCTCCGGTCGCCTGCCGGATATGGGTGGCCCACAGGTCTACACCTCGGGAGAGCTGGCGCGCCTCTGGCTCAAGCAGCGAGGGATGCACCGGGCCATCATTCCTCTCTGGCTGCCCGGCAAAACCGCCCGCGGCATGCGCCAGGGGGGCAATACCTGCCCCCAACAGGCTATTGGTACCGTCAGCTGGGAAGCCTGGCTCCAGCAGCACTACAGTGCGAGCAAACCCGCCGACGCCAACCAAAAAAACAGCGTTGTTTTACGACATTAAGTGAAGCGGGCTTGCTCGATGGGTCATGAGACGGATGTGCAAAGAGCACGATCCATGCTGTCAACCTGCGAGACGAGAAGGCTTGATCCCCTCATGACCATCATACAACACAAGCCAGATCTCTGCTGGCTTCTCAAGAAAGGGAAAAGAACTATGAAACATGCATTGAGCCATCAACAGACGAGCGAAAGGAGTAGCTCCGCACTGTGGGAAAAGCCAGCCATGATCTCCACCCTCCGGGTTCTGCAGGTAGTGCTTGCCATCTTCTTTCTGTACGGCGGCCTCGTCAAACTGGTCTCGCCGGACTCTTTGCCGGGGGCAGCACTGGCAGCATGGCTCCTCTCCCCACTGCCAAAGTGGTTTGTGGACTTTACCGGCATCACCGAGGTCCTCGGTGCATTCGGCCTGATCTTGCCCGTGCGCCTTGGCATCCTCCCCATCCTGACACCACTCGCCGCCGTCGGACTGCTCATTGAAATGATCGGCGCAACGATCTTCGTGGTCCTCTTCTATGGTGTCGCGCTGGCGGCCTTCTCGGTGGTGACAGGGCTTCTGCTGACCTTCGTCGCCTCTGGTTGCTGGGTGCGCCTCAAGGCAGTTTCACCTGATGGCCGACGAAATTTTCGGGACGTAAGCATACGATAAGGGTGCTCAGGCGGCAGAGCAGCTACGAACATGGGTAATCTACAGCCTGATGCAAGCCACTTCTTGAGCTTGACGGCGCGAGAGGCAAGGCGCTCTGAGGGGGCATGGAGCCTGGTCGATTCTCCGGGCAACCCAGTTTCCCAAGGGTTGCGCACCATCTCGTTGCGCATCCTGTTGGAATGAAAGGAATAGGAGCGTCTATGTCACTGACGCAGACTTCACCATGCTGCTGGGAAAGGGAACCAGCCACCTCTCTGCTCGGCTTCACCCGCCCCTTTGTCGCTTTCCTGGGCGGTTCACTCGTGTCTCGGATGGGAGATGCACTCTTTACCTTTGCCTTGCCCTGGATGGCCTATGAATTAACCGACTCCTCAGTGGTGCTCGCGACGCTCTATGCGACTGAGATCGTTCCGGTCGTGCTTTTTGGCGCTTTTGCCGGGGTGTATGTGGATCGCTTGAACCGACGAACGCTCTTGCTCTTAACCGATCTGCTCCGGGCTCTGCTGGTAGCAGTGGTTCCACTCCTTTCCCTGCTGGGACGCCTTCAGATCTGGGAACTCTACGCTCTTGCTTTCAGCCTGGCATTGCTCTCGCTGGCCAACGATGTCACGACGACAGCCGTGCTCCCAGAACTGGCGCAGAGCGAACCGACGAGAGCCAATGCCACTTATCAGTTCATCATGCAAGCGTCTGAATGCGCTGGTCCCGCTCTGGCAGGTCTCGCGATAGCCTCACTGGGTGGATTTCACACTCTCTGGCTTGATGCCCTCTCTTTTGGAGGAACCTTTCTGGTCATCTGGCGTGTGCCTAATTTCTCAGGACAGACCGGCGAACCAGGAGCCAGACATGTGTTCTCAGAGATGAAGGAAGGGTTACGTTGGCTCTGGAAAGAGCCGGTCATCAAGATGTTGAGCTTGCAAGCCATGCTGGGCAATCTCGGCCTTGGAATGGTCAGTGCTGTCCTCCTCTACTATCTGCGCACCCAACTTCGACTTCCAGCCCAACTCGCGGGACTGGATTATGCTATGGTTGGGGTAGGTGGTCTCCTGGGAAGTCTGCTCAGTTAATCCATATTTTCTCTGGAACCGCCTTATAGACCCCACGCAAGGTTGCCCCAACTACCATGTCTACAGAAGGGGGATGTTCCCATCCTCGGCTTTGCAAACAGGCTAAGGCGTGGCTGCATTCTTGCTTATCGGTCAACGCATCTGCCCTGGCCTCCATATAGACCCCTTTTCCGGTTCCTGGGAGAACCGTCGAGTCATACACCACAATGGCAATGCGAGGGTTCGCTCGGATGTTTTGGGAATGACGAGCATATTTTGCTGAGACCCAGAAGAAGGTGTAGGTTTCATCAAATGCTGCATACACGGGCGCATTCCAGGGTACCCCATCTGTTGTGGCGGTGGAGAGCGTGATATAGGGCAGGTGAGAAAGGATCGCTTGCGCGAGCCTGGTGTTTTCGCTCATGGTGTTGCTTCCTTTCACCAACCAGGAGATCAAACTGTTTCATCGGTTTCTCTCCTTTCTGCTTACTCCAAATCCTCCTGGATAACCTGCGAAGATGGATGAAACGAGATCATCTGAAGTGGCTCTGTCCCCGTGTTTGTATACTTATGGGGTGTATTGGCTGGTGCAACGACAACGTTGCCCGCAGAAACTTCTAGCGTGGTATCTCCAATGGTGAAGGTGACCCGACCCTCCTGTAAAACAAACACCTCTTGATACGGATGCTTATGTAGTTTGGCACCCCGACCAGGAAGAGTAAACACCCAGAAAAAGGAGCCCGCGACTCCGCCATACTCCTCTCCCTGAAATTTAAATACCGTTTTAGTGATCCGCAAATCTTCTTTTGGAATGAGGTAGTGCATGAGGTTGCCCTTTCCTTTACAGAACAAATGTTTCGTCTTTTCTAGCAAAGCATACTATGAGAATGGACCAGTGAAAATAGCCATTTTTCTCATTGTGATAATGCCATTAAAAAGCAGAGAAGCTTGTCCGAGTTCAAGGCTCTCGCTTCACGTTCTTCCTAGAGACTACCGTCTGCAATTGCTCTTCAGTCACTTTGGCCGCACGCACATCAGCCTCGTCGAGGATCGTCCAGGTGAGCGTCGCCCCGGTGAGATCAGCTCCCTGCAAATTCGCACCAATCAAAGCAGCCTCGGTGAGCGTCGCCCCGGTGAGATCAGCTCCCTGCAAATTCGCATAACTGAGGTTGGCCCTGGTGAGATCAACTCCCTGCAACTGAGCCCCGCCCAGATCAGCGCCAACGAGATTGGCTTCTCGCAGCCTGGCCTGGGTGAGAAGAGCATGCGACAGGTTGGCTCTGAGGGCGGGATAGAGACGCGCTCCTACTTGCACTCTGGGAGCGTCACGCCCTGCTTTTTCCATCATCATGCTAGACTCGCTCAGATCAGCGCCAGTGAGATTGGCTCCACGGAAATTGACCCCTCGCAGGTCAGTTTTTGTGAGGCTCGCCTGGGACAGATTGGCACCAGAGAGGTCGGCACGATACAACGTCGCCTCGCTCAGATTCGCCTCCCTGAGATTCGCTTCCCGGAAATTCACGCGGCTCAGATTCGCATGTGCTAAGTGGATCTGAGGCAGGTCAATTTGCTGGAGGTCTGCCCCGACCAAGCCAGTGCTTCCTTGCAAGGCATCGCCGATAAATGTCGCAGGCAGGCCGTGGTGGCTGAAAAACTGCACCATGCTGACCTGCTGCTCGCCACGTAAGGTTTGCAACACCTGTCCCAGCCGATGTTGTGCCAGCTGTGAAATCTCTGGCTTGTCGGCCAGGAGCGTGAGGAAGTAGGTCTGGAAGAGCATCTCCTGAAGCATCGTCATCCATTGCTGCCCGGTCTGCTCCTGCCTGTACCCTTGCCAGGCCGTGAGACTCAGACTGAACAATATGGCGAAGATGAGCGCAATCCGGAGCAGTTGCGAGGTTTTTCCTCCACTGGCCAGATTGAGGAGAAAGCCGATGAGCGCCCCAAGTAATCCAGAGAACACCGCCAGTGTCGAGGGATGAGACACGACTCGGCTCATGCTCAAAGAACGTTTCATGCACGATGACTCCTTCCCGACTCACGAGGTTTTCTTTCAGTATATCCTCTCTAAGCTCGGAAAAAAAGCACGCTACCTCTGGATGAGGTTTGCTTCGCGACTCGTCCAAGAGACAAGAAGCGACTGGCTCCGTCTACCGAACTTACTTGGAGACTATTGGACCCGGCTGAATAACCGGCCACCAAGATCGACTCCTACGACCGCGCCACTCGTGTCGCGGGTGAAGAAGCCGCGATGCCCCTTGAATTCGCCGCTGGTGATGATGTACTCGTCGGATGAGCCGGGCAGCAGGCCGAAATCGGCAGGCTCGGGGTCCGGAGGCGGTTCTTTCTCGGCTGCCGCACGGATCTCTGGTTTGATCCCAAGCTCAAGCCTGAGCCTGGCCCCACCCGTGTCAATGGTGCATGTCATCATCTCGTTCGCGTATGTCCCGGCAATCTCCTGGGCCCGCGCCGCATCAAACGGGATTGGCTCCGGGTCGCGGTCGACGAGTCCCAGGTAGTTCTCAAGCGCCCAGCGGACGACTGCCTGATTGAAGGGGATGCCATCCGGGCTGGCGTTGGACAGCGACACGACCGCGAAGTTGCGCTCCGGGACGGTGAGCAGCTCGGCGAACTGGCCGTTGGCCGACCCGGCGTGCCCGACGGTGCGCACGCCGCCCACGTCGCGCAGGAACCAGCCGATACCAATGGCATCGCCGAGGTTACTGGCTCGCAAAGGAGCCGTGGGCTCCTGCATCTGCTGCAGCACGTGTGTGGGGAGTACCCTGGTACCGCTTGCTGCGAGGCCATCCCCAAGATGGAACCGGGCCCAGCGCAGCAGGTCTGCCACCGAGATTGCGATGCCCCCGCCAGGGTTCTCGCCGCGTGCATGCCGCCACGGCCGCGCAATGGACAGGGTTCCGTCCTTGCCTGGGTTGTGTCCGGCAACGAAGCGCCGGATCATGATGTCATCGCGCGCGAAGAAACTGTGCGAGAGCCCCAGCGGCTCGAAGACGAGCGAAGCCACCGCCTGCTCGAACGTCTGGCCCGTGACCTTTTCGATGATGCGCCCGACCAGGTTGTACCCCGCCTGACTGTAGGAGGTCCTGGTGCCGGGGAGCGCGATCAGTTCCATCTCAGCCATCTTCGCCACGTAGCGCTCCAGGGCATCGTCCCCTTCACCGGTGTCGGCGTTGACTCTCCAGTCGAGCCCGGAGGTGTGGTTGAGCAGGTTCAACACCGTGATCTTGTCCGCGGCCTGCTGGTCCTTCAGCCGAAACTCGGGAACATACCGACGCACCAGCGCGTTCAGCTCGACCTTCTCTTCTGCGACCAGGCGCATGAGCATGGTTGCCGTAAAGGTCTTCGTGATTGAGGCCACAATAAAGAGCGTGTCCTGATCGACGGGGAGCGGGTTCTCGATGCTCGTCACGCCGTGGCAGGCATACGCCTCTTTGCCATCCGCCCACACCCCAACGGCTATGCCTGGAATGTTGAACTTCTTGGATGTTGTCGAGACAACATCGGTGAACGTGATATGCGACATGTCCTTTTCCTTGTAAGAGATGATGACAGAACGCTTTACTCCTCTGGCAAGAGTTGGGGATTCCAAAGAACTTCCCACAAATGATCATCGGGATCTTGAAAATAGCAAGAATATCCTCCCCAAAACGTCTCCTCGGCAGGCTTGATAATCTTAGCCCCCGCTCTTTTGGCCTGTTGCATCACCTCGTCAACTTCTTCTTTACTGCGAACATTATGTCCTAGGGTAAACTCGGTGGGACTAGGAGCCGTTTCCGCTATGTTGACATCGTGAGCGATACTCGCCCTGTTCCAGATCGCAAGTTTCAAACCAGGCTGGAGATCGAAAAAAGCGACGGCTCCATATTCAAACTCTTTCCCCACAATTCCTGGCGTTTGAAGGCCCAGACCGTCGCGATAGAAGGCTAGCGACTTTTCCAGATCGTCAACGCCTAAGGTAATGACTGTAATGCGTGGTTTCATAGAGGGAGTGCCTTCCTTTGTGTTAGTCCCTGATGGGATGGTAGGTGAGATTGTATGCGTGTCGTTTCCTTTTTAGATAGTGACCTGGGGGTGGGAGAAAACTCGCTCTGGAGTCCATCCCATCCCTGTCTAGTGTTAGTGCTGAAAGAAGTCGATGAGGACCGGGGCAAGCACAATGGGGTCAACCATATGGGTTTGCCCTGCGAGCGTGTGGCGACTGGCGTGTGGCAAGACCGTGGCCAGCGCATCGGCACCATGGTGGACCCAGGCGTCGCTCGCTCCACCGTCTGCCACCAGCACCGGCACGGTCACTTTGACCCAGCGATCAGGTGGCAGCGGTTTGCCCTGCATGACATCGCCGACAAACGCCGCGTCGTAGGCAATGGTATGTGCCACGCGAGTCATGCTAGACCAGATGGCTTGATCCTGCTTCATGCCACCGATGTAGTCGGCCGGAATGCCCACGGCTTGCGTCAAAAAGTATTCGGCTGCTTCGTCGCGCTTGCCCTCGACCGAAAGCCGCATGAGGTGCTCTGCGTAGTCGGGGGCCACGGGCTGGCGGCTGTCATCGACAATGAGCGAGGGCTCGTACACCGCGACTTTGGTCATGCCTGGGGTGAGAGCAGCGACATCCAGGGTCAAGACAGCGCCCGACGATATCCCAAAGACCATGGCTGTGCCACCTGCGTCCTCAACCAGTGCTTGCAGGTCTTCAATTTCGCGTTCCTTGGCGAAGGGCCGAGTGTCCCCGCTGTCGCCCCGGCCGCGCCGGTCGTAGTTGTAGACCGTGAAGTGTTGGCCAAGCAGTTCGGCCAGGTGTGCCATACTAGGGTCAGAGGCACGATACGCCGTCGCTCCGCTGACCAGGATGACGACTGAGCCGACCCCCACCTTGTCAAAAGCAATTTTCGTGCCATCTTTAGAAGTGACTGTTTGCATGGGATTCTCCTCTTTTTCTAATAATTGCTACTTATGCTGGTTGGTAAACAAGCGCGACGACCACCCCATCCAGGGTGATGAACTCTGAGACAATGATATTTCCCATAGGAGCTCCTCCTTCTGTTGTCATGCTACTGGGGAGAACATACCTCAAGGGTAAGGCGTTGTCTTGTACAAAAGCGAAAGCTGCTCTGGCCGGCTGTTATGGAGCAGTTCAGCAGGGGTTTGTCCAATGAAGCGCTGAAGCGATCTCGTCAGATGCGGCTGATCGTAATACCCTGCCTTCAGAATGGTGTCGGGGATCGAGACGCCTTGCTGTAAGAGGAGGGTGGCAGAGCGGGCACGTTCGATTTGGCGCGCGATGTTCTGGGTGATCCCGGTTGCCTGCAAGAAGTGATACTGGACGGAGCGTGGCGTGAGGTCTGTGATCTGCCCGGCTAAGGCGGCCTCGATGAGGGGATCGCGAACCAGCACTCCGGCACGCATCAGCCGTCTGACAAAGATCTCCGCATTGTCATAAGTAGGAAATTCCCAGGCAGAACCAGAGAGCCAGAAGGTCTTGTCCGTCGCTTCAGGGAGGGTCATCCCTGTATCGAGGAGACTTCTGGTCGGCAGCTGCGGCAGAAACGTGCCCAACTGCAAGAGGATGCCAAACCACTCCCCATCGGAAGGGCTGTCCCCAAGAGGCGTGGCTCTGGTCTCTGGCCCTCGCACGGTCATCGTGATCTTGCCATGCAGTTTGGTGACCACCAGCTCGCAGCGATTCACGGCAATGGAGAGAAACGGGGCCGTGCCCTCACTATGGCTGCGCCAGACCCGTTCGACAAAAGGCGAGTCCGAGGGCCTTACCTCATCAATGATGATCATATCTCTCCTCTCGTTTTCAGGCTGAATTCTCTTCCCATGATAGCACAAACAGTATTCCTTACTTTCAGCCAGAGTAGCAACGTCCGAGGAAAAACTTCTGTTCAAGCCGAGCCATGCCCCAACATTCGTTCGCCTTTGTCATCCAGCAGAGCAAGAGCAGCGGGGATGCTGGCAATGAACCAGAGCAGAAAGACAATGAGGCCAATAAGATACATATTTGTGTTGCCTATACCTTCACGCTGTCCTGAGAAAGTTCCGAACATGTGCTATACTGTTCTGGAATCTTTAGAAGAACTGTGGGGTTGGTGATGCCCAAGAGCAACCAGGATCGAACCACTGCTACCATCGAAGGTGAGACCTTAATCTATCAGAAAGACGGAGAACGCTCTCGTTTACGTGTGGGAACCTCCGCCTGGTCTGCCTGGCTGTAAACCGCCACGATCTTCCGTGTGCGCAGTCCGTTCGGAACCTTTACGATGCGGCGCGAGCAGGCTGGCAACGGGCGGGGGGAGTGGTACTGGCGGGCCTATCGCAGACAGGACGGCACGCTCCACCGCCTCTATGTGGGCAAGCCAGAGGAGGTCACACTGGAGCGACTGGACGCCGTGGCAAGACACCTGTTTGGACAGGAGGAGGAGATGAGTTCCAGAGCGGGGCGCTCGGATGGCCATGCTCCACGCCGCCATCAAGAGAGGCTCCTTTCCTTAGAGCACCCCTCCAGGGCCGAACGACCCGCCGAGCAGGGGAACAGGCATTTTTCACCGCTCCCGGTACCCCTCACCTCGCTCATTGGTCGGGAACGGGAGGTTGCCGCTGTTTGTAACCTGCTCTCTCGTCCAGAGATCCGTTTGCTCACCCTGGCCGGTACGGGAGGGGTAGGCAAGACCCACCTGGCGCTGGCTATCGCAAACGAGGTCAAGGCGAGCTTCACGGATGGTGTCTGCTTCGTCTCGCTCTCCTCCATTCAGGATGCCGACCTGGTGCTCCCCACCATTATGCAGGCCCTTGGCCTGCACAACGGCAGCACCCGAGCTCCGCTGGAGCAGTTGCAAGTGGCACTGCGGGAGCGACACCTGCTGCTCGTGCTGGACAACTTCGAGCAGGTGATCGCAGCAGCTCCACAGTTGGCAGAGTTGCTTACTAGCTGTCCTCATCTCACGGTACTGGTGACCAGTCGTGAAGTGCTGCATGTACGCGGTGAGCATGTGTTTCCGATGCCGACTCTAACCCTGCCTGATCCAAAGCCCCTGCCTGACTGCGCAACACTGTCGCGCTATGGAGCGGTCGCCCTCTTCCTTGCACGAGCTCGGGAGGTCCAATCCACGTTTCAGTTCGGCGAGGAGCAGGCTCCGCTTGTCGTCGAGATCTGTCGGCGTCTCGATGGTTTGCCCCTGGCAATTGAACTGGCAGCCGCTCGTCTCAAACTGCTGTCCCTGCCAGCTTTGCTGGAGCGGCTGGAACATCGCCTGGCCGTCTTAGCGGGTGGCCCGCGGGATCTGCCGGCTCGCCAGCAGACCCTGCGTCAGACCATCGCCTGGAGCTACGGGCTGCTCTCAGACTCGGAGCAGCCCCTCTTCCGCCTGCTTTCTGTCTTCATTGGCGGCTGCGAACTGTCGGCTGTCGAGGCTGTGTACAGCACACGTGGTGGCGAGCGCGCACAGGTGTTGGATGAGGTGACATCATTGCTTGATAAGCACTTACTACTAAAGGCAGAGCAAGGTGGTGATGCCTCACGTTTGCTGATGCACGAGACAATTCGTGAGTATGGCCTGGAGGCGCTTGTTGCAAACCAGGAACTGGAGGCGGCGCGATTCGCCCACGCGAAATACTACCTGGGACTGGCCGAGGAGGCCGAGACCCACCTCGAAGGGGCAGAGCAGGTAATGTGGCTGGAGCGGCTGGAGCGTGAGCATGCCAACCTGCATGCGGCCCTGGACTGGTCGCTGGAGCAACACGAAAGCGAGATGGCCTTGCGCTTGAGTGGGGCCCTGTGTCGCTTCTGGCAGGCACGGTGGTATCTGAGCGAAGGCAGGGCCTTCCTGGAGCGTGCGTTGGCGAGCAGCCAGGACGTGGCCGAAGAGGTGCGGGTCAAGGCGCTCCTGGCTGCCGCGTTCCTGGCAATCGAGCAGGGCGACTATGAGCGTGGCGCGATGCTGGGCCGGGAGGTGGTCGCGTCACAGCGCAAATTGGGAGCCACCCGTAGCCTCGCCTTCGCGCTCTTTCTCCTGGGACGGAGCGCGTGGGTGACCGCCGACTTCATCACGGCACGTTCGCACGCCGAGAAAGGGCTGGCCGTGGCTAGAGCCATAGACGACAAGACCATCCTCGCCTCTCTGCTCGTCCTGCTGGGGCAGGTCGCGTTCGATCAAGGCGAGGACAGCCGTGCGTGGACGCTGCTGGAAGAAGGGATCAAGCTCCACCGGGTAGCAGGTAATACGTATGGCACCCTGTATGCCCTCTTCTCCTTGAAGCGGTTGCACTTTGCCCGGGGCGAGGTGGGCAGGGCACGCACACTCAACGAAGAGTACCTGGCGCTCTCCAAAGCGATGGACTTTCGACCGGCCATGGCCGATGCTCTCAGCTTTCAAGGGTGCTTAACGCTGCAAGAGGGCAATGCAACGATGGCAGGGGAGCTGTTCAAGGAGAGCCTGGCGCTCCTGCGCGAAGTAAACGATACCTGGTTCATTGCCATCTGTCTCCAGGAGATCGGCGTAGTCGTGGCCGCGCAGGGGAAGATGGTGGAGGCCGCATGGCTCTGGGGCGCGGCGGAAGGCTTGTGTGCTCAGCTTGGGGCATCTCTCCCACCGGCCGAGCGAGCCCCGATGGCCCGCCAGGTGGCGGCGGCGCGTGCTGCCCTGGGAGAGGAGGCGTTCACGCTCGCATGGGAAGAGGGGCGAGCGATGACACCGGAGCAAGCGGTGGAGCGACTTTCGCGTACCGTACTCACCGGTCACTCTCCCGCGCAGGCCATCAGGAATGCCAGAGCAGCACGTCACCTGCTGCCTTCCCCATCCGAGACACTCGACCTGACCGAGCGGGAGGAGGAAGTGCTGCGCTTGGTCGTACAAGGGTTGACCGATGCGCAGGTTGCTGACGCTCTGGTCATTAGTCCCCGTACCGTCAATGCGCACCTGCGCTCCATCTATAGCAAACTGGGTATTACCTCGCGCCATGCTGCCACCCTCTTCGCCCTCGAACACCATCTCCTCTAGGTGCATGATGTTCCGCCCACGCCTCTTCTGCGCCCATGCGCTTCATCTCACCTGTGGCCATGCAGATGTTCCTGCCTAGGTAAACCCTCCATGTGAGACGTTGACAGGTCATCCCCATCACTTTGAGATAGGCAACATGAATACGTAACTTTGCCGATGTGGAAGCTGCCCCCGTACACTAGACTTTCAATCAGAGCAAAAGGAAGACATCCTCGATGAACCCACGCATTACTATCTTATAATGACTACGAGAGGGATACAGGCTAAGCTATAAAAAGAAAGGATAAAGAACAATGTATGCGGTTCTGCGTCGCATTAAGGTCCAACCTCATTTCGTAGAGGAATCAGTCCAGCGAATAGAGCACAGCCTGATACCTCTGCTCAGGAGTTTTGGACCCACCTGCATGCTATGATGATCAAGCCATCATTCATGGTGGGACAGCATCAGGGGAGTTTAGACAAATTTGACCTGGGCTGGCTTGTAGAGCGGATTTACGCCCTTCCGTCAAACTATGGTTCAAGCGGCTTCTGGCCTAGCTTTAGAAGAATTTTGTCTAAACTCCAAATCAGAAAAACGACAATCTTTAGGGCCACCCTCTCTCTGACTTGTGTGGCTCCTTGATCAACCAGGAAGGAAAGGGAACAATCCATGGGACGTCTTCTTTTACACATGATGATTTCAGTCGATGGGATGGTGAGTGGACCTCAAGGCGAGCTAGACTGGATCGCCAATGATGAGCCACTCAATCAAGACCACTTAGCAAGACTAGAGCAAGCCGAT
>WNFX01002175.1_pt1 | contig 19899 bp, 27 predicted proteins | sample 5400111 | NCBI WGS metagenome assembly WNFX01 (sample SAMN13153363, study PRJNA577476) | soil metagenome | isolation source: 40 cm soil or saprolite under grassland replicate 1 | place: USA:California | collected 2016-06-15 | reverse complement strand
GCTGTGATAGGTTGGATACTCGGTGAGAACAATATAATCCTCCCTGACAGTCTCAGCGGTCAGCCGTGTAGGATCTGGCGTAAAGGTATTAAACGTTTTGATTGACTCTAGCGTTGGTAACGAGGTGATGATTGTCGGGTTGCCCCGTTCCAAGTCCCAAAAGTAATGCAGATTGCCGTTTGAGAGCAGGATAAAGCGGACATTCTGCGCTTTGGCGTAGCGGCGAGCCTGCTCTTTGCCATCAAGGGGTGATTTCTCCTCTGATTTCGCCTCTAAAACAACGAGGGGAAACCCCTTTTCATCAAGCAGCAAAAAATCAATGTAGCCGTTCTTTGTTTGCTCAAAATCGTTGCCAAATGCATCAATGTCCTTGTGGGTTATTTTGACATTGTTTTCCAGGACGATGTTTGCTTTCCCCTGTGCGTCATCAAAAAACCTCCATCCAGCTTCTTGGAGAAGGTTATTTATTTTAATCCGTGCTTTGGCCTCTTTTTGCATGTAACCCTACCTTATTTTAGTGAGGCTATCATAGCACAAATGCCGCGAGAGGAAAATAAGGCGTACCCATTGGGTTATTGCGTACTTCGCATAATAAGGGGTAGTACCTGTTTGGGCTACTTCCAGCCTCGCTTATATAACGCACAGTGTCGCTTTAGGAAACAAGGTACATGTGATCCATTACTCATAGCATCCAGCGAGGATCGCGAAGGGGTAATACACCAAGTGGTCACCTCTCCTCTGACACGGAGGGAAGCCTGGCCGTGCGATTAGGTTTCGCCGGTGAGCGGGGTAAATTTCCCGGCCAGCTTAGCCTGCGTGCTCCGAACGAGCAGCGCGGTCAGCTTGGTGTCAATCTGCTCAACTGTCAAATGGGGGGAAACGCCAATCACGCCCAAATCACGCTGTGTTCCCACAAGCGGCAGAAAGTCCTTCTCATTGAGGGTTACCAGTATCCGTTGTTCCGAAACAGCCAGGCGGTACACAGCAGGATCAGCCAAACCCGCCAGGTTGAAATCATCACGGATATGCTTAATATCAAACCGGCTGTTGAGGCGCGGAAAGCGCGTGCGGGGGCGCATATTCTCATCGAGCAGGAGTTTGTGTTTGTGAAATCCCTTTGGCATGCAGTGTGTTATTGACCACCTGGATCGCTTCATCAATAGCGCCGGAGAGGGTTTCCAGGGGAATATGCTGATAATCCTCGTGGATGACTTCAAGCGGATATCCCTGCTTTAAGAGGTGTAAGATGACTTCAATAGGAACGCGAGTCCCTTTGATAACCGGCGCTCCGCCCATAATATCCGGTGTTGAGGTGATATAGTGCATACTCGTTCGTTCTCACCTTACCAAATAAGCGACAAGAAGTCAATGCGAACGCTTGTGACAGATTGTTTGCAGTCAGCTAGCGTCTCTGCGGCGGGTTTCTGCGTTTTTTCAAAGCATTCTGGATCGTCATATCAAGATAGGTGGTCTGCCCGGTTTTGCGCTCGGTCTTCTCTTGCCGGTATAAGCCTGACTGTAAAAACAGCTCACGGGTGAGTGCCACATTATCCCCTGTCCAGTGCAAGAGTTTGAGCACCAGGACAAAATCAGCGCTTGATGGCGATGGATACCCTGCGCTCTCTCCTGCAAGTAACTTTTGCAGGACCGGATCGTTCCCTGCTTCCGGTGGCAATTCGTGGAGTGCTCCCCTGCTCCCGCCACCCCCCACTGTGTTCTGAGCGTCCCGCTCAGTTCCCCGTGGGGCAACCTGGCGGTAGAGAGCGTCTACTGCCTCCTGTCTGGGTGCAATGGCGGTCGGTGTGCCATGCAGATGATCGGTGGTGAGGGTGAAAAACCGGTCGTGCGAATACAGTTCAATATCCCCAGCCTTGCGGCCTGTTCCGGGGAGAATTGCCTGGGTTAAAATATGAACGCCTAATTTTGACGGGGAATACTCAGAGTATGAGGAGAGGGACGTGATAATCTCCTGTGCCCACGGCGCAATTGTTCTCTCTTTCCCAACACATGCATCCAAGTCTGTGCCGGTGAATGGATCACTGTCTGCAAACACAAACCCGATCCCGTTATAGCGTCCGGTTGCCAGTGCTTTGAGGGCACCAGTGACATCTGTCCAGGTGCGAGAGTCATTTGTCCTTGCCGGCATGGAGGTTTTGGGGTTAAATGGCCGCTTCTTGAGCTTGCCCTGCTCAACGGTATATTTCCAGACCACAAACTGCGGGTAGGCTGTCAGTTCGGAAAGCAGACCTGACTGCATCCGCTCCCTGAGGGCTTGGGCGTATCCGTCGTAGTCTTTCTGTTCCTGGGGTCTATGGTGTGGTGTTTGTTCTGGCTGCATGGTGTGTAACTTTTCTAGGATGCTAGTCGTTTTCTTGGTCTCTGTCAAGAAACGTGCTGTTCTCCTGCTTTTGAAACAGAAGAACAGCAATGAAGAGAATTATGCGATACTATGTGTAGCAAGAAGTAGTCGTAAGCGGGTAAGCATGTGTGCTAAATCCTGAAATTCATGCGTCTGTCGGAACAATGCTTCAAATTTCGGGGTTCTGTCCAGTTTGCCTATACCCTGCTGCTGCATGAATTCCCAGTCTGACCACGTCAGTTTTTTTGGTAAACTGCCAGCTCTAGCAATCTCCCGCTTAACGTTTAATTGTATTGCTTCCATGCGGATACACGCCCAATTCCGGTCTGGTAACATCTGCAAAATGTCGTCTTTGAGTGCGGTTGGGTAGTGGTGGCGGATTACTGTCGGGTTTGCTAAAACAGCAGACACAAAACATATACGTTGCATGGCGTTACCCATATCTGTGTATTTCGCCTGCTCTGGTTGGAAGATCGGGTTTTGACGGGGTTGAGAATACTATACGCCTCTCCTGTCTATGCCGGATATGTCCAGCGTAAGAAGATGATCTTGTATCTCCTCTGATCTGTGGGAGGAGCGACTTGGCATCCTCACCTATACCACTTCAGCTGTCTATGCAGGGCTGGACGCGGCCGCCAATTTTTCGGCGATATTTGGCGAAGAAGAGCTGGCAACGAAATACCGTACTGCCGCCGATGAGATCAAGCAGGCTACGAGGCGCTACCTGTGGGACGAAGAGCGCGGGCATTTCCTGCGCATGATTACTGTGGACAAAAATGGCACGATTCACAAGGATGCAACGCTCGACAGCAGCTTATGCGGGCTCTTCCAGTTTGGCATGTTCCAGGCGACTGACGAGCTTATCGAGCGTACCATGCAACAACTTGAGCGAACACTGTGGGTGAAAACGCAGGTCGGGGGCATGCCCCGCTACGAGAACGATTATTATTACCAGGTGACACATGATCTGAGCCAGGCTCAGGGGAATCCCTGGTTTATCTGTACCTTGTGGCTGGCTCAATACAAGATTGCTTGCGCCAGCACTATAGAGGAGTTGCACGAGGCCCTACCGCTCCTGGAGTGGGCGCTTAAGCACGCCCTCCCCAGCGGGGTCATGGCCGAGCAGGTGAACCCATTCACCAGCGAGCCTTTGAGTGTATCTCCTCTGACCTGGAGCCATGCTGAGTTTGTGCTGACTGTGCGCTGGTACATTGGGAAATACCACCGGTTTGCACCGACAGGTTAGAGGCAGGGCCAGAGAGTGTGCTATCATGTTGGCAGAGTTTTCTTGTGAAGCAGGAAGGGCAATGAAGGTTCATTGGCGAAGTTGTTGTAAAATACAAATAAGATCAACAATCTTGGAGGACCTATGAAAGTAATCACGATCGCGGTATGGGTTCTACGCATCGCCGTACTCGCAGCAATAATTTTAGGTATCCTGTTCTGGACAGGTAACGCGGAAAATCTTATCCCTGTCCACATGCTTATAGGTATTATCGCCGTACTCTCCCTTTGGGTAATCGGACTGGCGCAAGGCTTTATCAAGGGCGGCAGTTTTGGCCTGGCGTTAGCAACATTCGTCGTGGGTTTAGCCCTTGCTATCGTTGGCTTATATCAGCAACAATGGCTCCTTGGCTCTTCCCACTGGATTATCCAAGTGATTCACCTGCTTCTGGGCCTCTCAGCAATCGGGCTAGGTGAAATGATCAATGGGCGCACAAGAAGGATTGTGAAGAATACCGCTGCGGCTTAAATCACACATAGGAGGAAACAAAAGCTGAGCGTCACACCTCTACAGAAATAATAATACTCAGCTCATGTTTCCCAGAGTGATATCAAATCTCTCGCCCTACATGCCTATTGCCGATTATCCATACATATGATTAAATGAAGTCGGATTTTCAAACTTGGCGTTTCATTGATGTATACTGTAATTGTTTTGAAGGGGAATGAGCGTGAGCAATGATGAAAAGCGAAGACAGATTGCCGTGTATCCGGGTAGCTTCGATCCACTCACACATGGCCATCTCGATATCGCCAGGCGAGCAGCGCAGCACTTTGACACACTGATTATCGCCGTCTATGCCCATCCGGCAAAAAATTTGCTCTTCTCGGCAGAAGAACGCGTGTCACTCTGGCAAGAGGTCATTGCCTTCGAAGGCATGAGTAATGTACGCGTCGAGAAATTTACTGCACTCCTGGTAGATTATGTCCGTTCTGTGGGAGGACAGGTCATTATCAAAGGGCTCCGCTCGCCCAACGACTTTGAAGCGGAGTTTCAGCAGGGATTGATGAATCGCAAGCTCGCTCCCGAAATTGAAACTTTTTGCTTATTAACCAACCTGGAGCAACTCTTTGTAAGCTCATCATTGTTAAAAGAAGTTGCTCGCCTGGGCGGAGATGTCGACGGTATGCTTCCCACTGTCGTCTTGAAAGCACTACAACATAAACTGAATCCGTAGCACGCCATCATCCTGCTGAAAAAAATATCTCGCAATTTCGGATAGATTTTGATGGAATTCTCTCGCATGAGTTCGCATGCTGGAGAAGCTTCCATTCAACAGGTTTCAGCAGCATAGTAGGGAACGGAGGGAACACTATGGATATACTCTATCTAGTAGATCGTCTGGAGAATCTCATTGCAAACAGCAAGAGAATGCCACTGGTCAACCAAATTATGATCAAAGAGGGAGATATCCTCAACATTGTTGATCAGATGCGCACCTCTATTCCCGATGAAATCAAGCAGGCACGGCGCATCATTCAGGAGAAAGAGCGCATTCTCGCACAGGCTCAGTCCGACGCCTCCACGCTCTTGACACGTGCACGCGAAGAGACCGAACGGGCTATGAACAGGGAAGGGCTCCTGCGCACCGCGGAAGCGCGCTCGCACGAACTTGTACGACAGGCTGAAGAACGAGCGCGCTCAGTAGTAGTAAAAGCTGAAGAGCATGGCGAGCAACTCAAAGCCGACGCAGATAACTATGTCGCTGAGACCTTGAGCAACCTCAAGGATCACCTCGCCAGTATCGAAATGGATGTCAGCCGTACTATTCTCAGTATAGAGAAGGGCCTCGAAAGTTTAGAGATAGCAGAGCCAGAGGAGGAAAACGGGGCAGAGGCAAAAGAACAGTACGAAGACCCCGAAGTGGCGCTCGACGACATGCCTGTACCTGCTCGCCCAATTCCCAGGCGCGCCTCGTTGGCAAATGATACTGGGGGAGGACCGCACTTCTAGCACGCTCCCAGGCACATTTTACGCGCGACCCTAGATCCATGGGACTCCCGCCAATATAGCATAGCACTCCTTGCTTGTAGGGCTTGACACTCTTGTCATGCTTGTCTATAATAAACGAGCACCACAAAGAAGCACAGTATCGACGATCAAGGTTATACTATAGCTTATTTTATCTACCAGCTCAATGTTACTCTCAATGGGAAGGGAAATAGATACTATGCTGTATAATGTGGCGCAGCTTATGAAGGCCTCTGTCGGGACAACGCTCGAGTATCCTCTTCATGAAGAAGATGTCCAGCTTGATGAAGATCTCAAAGTCGTCGGCCCGCTTGATGGTCATGTGCGCATTCGCCGCACCAACCAGGGTTTACTCATCGACGGTTGGGTGGATTTGGTACTTGAACTTTCATGCGACCGTTGTTTGACGACGTTCGAGCAACCCATGCATGTTACCTTTATCGAGCAATTTTATCCAACAGTTGACGTGGTGACTGGTTTAGCATTGCCTCCTATAGACGAGGAAGAGATCTTCCCCATCGACGATCACCATATAGTTGATTTGACCGAGGCAATACGACAAAATGTACTTACTGCAATTCCGATGGTAACTCTGTGCCGCGAAGATTGCTCGGGTCTCTGTCCTCAATGCGGACATGATCTCAATCTTGGCCCCTGCGATTGCAAGCCAGAAGTTGACACTCGCTTTAGCATACTTGAAAAATTATTACAAAACGGTTCAGAGTAATCATCACACAAGTAGATCTGCCTGATCTTTATTCGGGAGGGTATACTGGTGGAAAAGGAGGAAAAATTCTATGGGAGCGTTACCAAAACAACGAACGTCACATGCACGCCAGGGCGATCGACGTGCACATCAAGCATTGAAATTGCCACAACTTGTTGCCTGCCCGAATTGCAAAAAACCGCGACTTTCGCACCATGCCTGCCCTAACTGCGGCATGTACCGTGGCCGTCAGGTTTTTTTGCCCCGCACAAAGAAAAGTTAATAGACCTGTAAAGGGACAGCAGGGAATTTCTTTTCACCTGCTGTCCCTTCAAACTTCATAAAGAGTAAAGTGTGATGTCGACACAAGTCGCTTTTCTTTTTCCAGGGCAAGGCAGCCAATCTGTAGGTATGGGTGCTGATGTTTTTACGACATCAACTGCTGCGCGGCAGGTCTTCGAGACGGTAGATGAAGCATTGGGCTTCCCTCTCAGTTCGCTCTGTTTCCAGGGTCCTGAAGACAGGTTGCGCGAAACAATTAATGCCCAGCCTGCTATTGTGACTGTTAGTCTTGCTCTTTTAGCCGCATTTCAAGAAGCTCTCTCCCCACACAACTTTTCCTGGTCTTACCCACTTGCTCCCAGCTTTACCGCGGGACATAGCGTCGGTGAAATTGCGGCCCTGGTAGCTTCTGCTGCCCTTGATCTCAAGAGTGCCGCGCTCCTGGTACGCGAACGAGGTCGCTTAATGCATCACGAGGGATTAGTTTGTCACGGAGGAATGGTAGCCATCATTGGCTTGGATGCGGAATCTTTGCAAGCAATCTGTCAGGAAGCCACAAATCGAGCTCTTGCTCATTACTCGACCGATCGCCATGACCAGGCATCACATCCAGGACTGGGAAAAGTCATAGTAGCAAACTACAACGCACCTGGGCAAATTGTTATCTCAGGTGAAGAATATGCCCTGAACGTGGCGATAGAGCTGGCGAAAAAGAAGGGAGCAAAACGCGTCATACCACTCCCGGTAAGTGGAGCATTTCACTCGCCCGTTATGGAACCAGCGGCTATCGGGCTGGCACAAGCCATTCGTTCAACTCCGATACAGGATGCAACAATCCCGATCATCGGAAATATCCATGCCGACCCGCTCACTAATGCGCAGGCATTACGCGAAGAACTTGCCCAACAAATAGCATCGCCTGTACAGTGGATTCGCACGATTGAATTCCTGGCCAGTACCGGCGTTACCATCTTTATTGAAATTGGACCCGGCCAGGCATTAACAGGTATGGTCAAACGGATTATAAAAGGTATCATCACCATTAATATTAGTAGCGCGTCAGACATCGAAAAAACTGCGACGATGATGCGTGAAATGGGTCTTGTACCTGAGGTATAATACAGTCAATACACCCGGCATCATCGTTCGATCTAAGCGTGTTCTGCAACCTTCCTGTAGTATTACCTTACTACCAATAAGTAAACAGATGTGGATAATATACTTGACAGAGACTTGAAAAGCGCATATCTTTGCAGTAAGGCACTCAGGCGTACAACAAGCTACATCATCGTTTAGTTTTTCAGCATGAAGGAAGGAGTGACCATAGTTCACTCAGAAGGAGATGCTCTCAATGGTAGCTGAATCGCTAGGAGTTGTACGTGTTGCGCGCCAAGTGTTAACAACCATCGTTATCAATGCGGCACTACAGGTTCCTGGCGTCATACGTATGGCCCAGGTGAGTGATCAGTGGTCTCGCTTTCTTGGCCGTGAAGTTCCCAGGCAGGGTGTAACCTTGACGGTTAAGGATAATACCGTAACTACCGACCTCTACATTGTCGTAGCAAATGATGTCAACATCGTCGATGTTGGCTCCGCCGTCCAGGAAGAGGTTGCCGCGGCACTTGAGCACATGGTTGGCATGCATGTACGCGAGGTCAATGTTTACATACAAGATGTCGCGTAGTGCATCGGACTACTACAAGTACAGAAATACATCGTTCTATAAAAGCTAAACTTACGCGCAGCCAACATAGCTAGCAACTATGCGAGGATACTATGCCTATAGGAATACGCAGGCAAGCTCGGATGATCGCCCTGCAAACACTCTACGAATACGATACCGCCCAACATACCCCCGCGGAGGTCTTGCAGCGTCATGTCGAAGATCGCCATTTGCAGCCAAAGGTGGCGGAGTACGCCAGCGAATTAGTTATAGGTGTCTATGACCATCTTGCTGATATCGATGCTCATATTCAGAGCGCTGCACGCGAATGGCCCTTACAACAAATGGCCAGAATTGACAAAAACATCCTTAGACTTGCAATCTACGAGATTCTGTTCAATAATACGGTACCAGCTAAGGCCGCCATTAACGAAGCAGTGGAACTCGCCAAACAATTTGGCAGTGACACTTCCAGCAGATTTATTAATGGCGTTCTCGGCACAATATTTAATCGGGCACAACAACAGCCCACCCCAAAAGCTGAAAGCGAGGTGAAATGATGGCAACCGTCTCTGAAAGACTCAAAAAGATCATCGTCGACCAACTCGGTGTTGACGAAAGTGAGGTTGTTCCTGGTGCATCTTTTGTCGAGGACCTCAATGCCGACTCACTTGATCTAGTTGAGCTTATCATGTCTCTGGAAGAAGAGTTCAAACTCCAAATTTCAGACGAAGATGCGGAGAAGATCACAACGGTCCAGGAGGCCGAGGACTACATAGAAGAACACTTGCGGTAATTTGAAAATTGGATGATTGGACGCCCTGCCTCTTTACTGAGAGACAACATGCCCAATTATCCAATTTTCTTTCTTCTGGCAATTTGATGTCACATTTCACCTTCCTCATGCATCTACATTACTGTAACGCGTAATTGAAACGCGAAAAAGAGTGTTGTTGTGGATATGATACCCGCCGACAAGGCGGTAGAAGAACTCATTCAACAATATGGGAGATTGGTCTTCCACACTATCTATGGCATGACCGGCGATTGGGAAGAAAGCCAGGATCTCACGCAGGACACTTTTCACCAGGCTTTGAAATCTATCGACGCCGCTCGTTCCGTGAGCGGTACCCAATTTCACGAAAAAGCCTGGTTGATGCGCATTGCGCTCAACACTGTGCGGATGCAGCGTCGACGGCAAGGACTTTTCCGTTTTATTCCTTTCTCGCGTATGCAGAAAGGCAATCGAACAACAGAGGAAGCCTACGACACAGCAACAGATACGCTGAACGAGCAAGCAGCCCCGGTGCAGCCACCTGGCTACGGAGTGACAGGAGGAGACGATCCAGCTGACATGATCGCGGAGCGCGACGCCGTGCAACGTACAATGGCACAACTGCCAGAAACGCTGCGCGAGTGCCTGCTCCTCTCGATCGTTGGCACTTTCTCATCCAGCGAAATTGCACGGATGCTCGATCTGCAGGAAGCTGCTGTTCGCCAACGTCTCGCTCGAGCTCGGAAACAATTTCAACAATTGTATGTACTGGAAAATGGTGAACAAATTACCGACCATGGTATGCCTGCCACAACTACCGATATCAAGCAGCGGCAGGCCGGCGTCGATGAAAACCACGAGGGACGTGTCGAGAGCCGGGGAACGCTTCAGGAAGAAGACCTGCTCGATGCACCTTCCTCACTTTCTCGGAGAAGTTATGGAGAGCAATTCGATCGAAACCCTGCTGTTACGCCATTATGGTAACGCAGCCAGTGTTCCTGCCGGTTTGGAAGAAAAGTTGCGTGCCTCTGTTCATTACAAGGCTGAAGAATCACGTAAAGCTCAACTGGCTGCGGCACGCTTGCAACACAAGCGGGTGAACAGACGACAAGCCATAAGGTTAGTAGCTCGAGGTGCAAGTAAGACGGGACTGGACTTATTGAGCACAGGCCTGGAAGGTTTGCAGGTACTTGAGGCGACGCTGATCGGACAAGATACTACCCAACCAGTTTTGCCATGATGCCGGACTGGCATCCACTAGTGGCGCCAGGTCAGGTCATCCAGCCTATCCAGGCTATTCGCAATCATCCCTCATTGTACATTCAACGTAGTGCTAAGTAGTGTTAACAATTGATATACACAAAGTAACCATACGTAAGTTAAGAAAGGATACCTAACTATGCCAGGATTACATTGGCCAGATTTGATTATCGTCCTTGTCATTGCCTTGCTCGTGTTTGGCCCCAAAAAGTTGCCGGAGATGGGTTCATCCATTGGCAAAGGCATTAGAGAATTTCGCAAGGGTATGTCAGAGTTGTCTCAACCAAAAGAAGATCACGAGGATGAACCCAAAGTCCCCCATGTTGAGGCACAGCAGCGCGAACTTCCCAGTCAAAGTGCCAGCGTTGATCACCAGGATCTGCAGGCTAAACCTGTTCAGAGCGAAGTGAGCCGCAGTGAAGTCAGCACTCCTGAAGCAACCCGTGAGTAGTTTTCACTGTATCCCCCTGCTTGGAGTAGAATTATGGCATCAAATAGAATAGAAGAGCAGGATATCCCGGAATCAAACTATACTGATCCCGTAGAGGACGAGGAGGAAGACTTTGATTCTTCCATGACCCTCGTTGAACACCTGGAAGAGCTGCGCTGGCGTATCTTAAAATCGATTATCGCTATCGCGGTTGGCTCCATTATCGCCTTTATCTTTCGGGTACCAATCCTTACCCTTTTAGAGCTCCCTTTGCCGAAAATGGCGGCGGACTCACTGACGCATGGTAAACCTGTTGTGACAGGAATTACCGAAGGCTTTACCGTCTTTCTTATGATCTCTGTCGCAGTTGGCTTCATCCTGGCTCTACCTGTGGTACTCTACCAGGCTTGGGCCTTTATATCGCCGGGGTTGCTGCCCAAAGAGAAGAAATACGCTATACCCTTCATATTCGCCGGGCTTATCCTCTGCGCAGTAGGTATTACGGTGGGGTTTTTTGTCCTACAATATCCTGTACAGTGGTTGATAACGTTTGCCTCGGATAGCTTTGCCGCGCTGATCACGGCTGGCAGTTACTTTACCTTTGTTGCGTTTTTCTTGCTCGCCTTTGGCATTGTCTTTGAGATTCCGCTGGTATTGACGTTTCTGGCCCAGGTGGATTTGATTTCTTCTCAGACCCTGACAAGGAAACGCACTGCCTCCCATATCGGTATGTGGATTGCAGCGACAATCATCACGCCGGGAGCAGACATTTACAGCCCCATCTTCCTGGGCGTATCGATGTCTTTCCTGTACGAACTATCGATAATCTTCATTAAGCTGATCAAGAAGTAAGAGGAACGAGATAAGAGAGCCGCGATCGCGCAAAGAGATCGGGGCTCTCCTTTCGTTGCCGCCATAAAGAACCGTTGACTTCGCTTTTGTACTGTACCGCGCTCAGGAACGCAACATCTCGTTCGAAGAGATCTCTACATGCGAGCTCTCAGCTGCCGGGTATACTATACTCCCATCATCTGACGCCCCAACGTTCTCAAATCGGTTCCCCCGACCACGACCAAATTTCACCCACAGCGTAGTAGATGCCAGCAAATAACACAGTGCCCCGCCAATAAATACTGCTGGATAGCCAAGATGAGCGATGATCAAGCCACCAACTGGGGCCATCAAGGCCCAGGGGACGAGAAAGGCCGCCTGGTACCCACTATTCGCAATCCCACGATACTTTTCCGCGACGGCTTCCATTGAGAAGACTTGCAATACCCCTGCAGACATGTCCATGAGTCCTTGCCGGAAAAGATAGAGCGTCGCAGCCAACGGCAGGAGCGGAACCAATCCAATTGTGATCAGGAGCGGGAGACTCGACACTTGTGTGACAACGACCGAGTTGATCTTACCTATGCGCCTCGCTAACCACGGTGCCACCAGGGTAAGCAAGGCTGTAACGGCGGTAGCTCCACCATTCAACAAGCCAAAGAGGGCAGGCGAAGCCTTCAGATACTGCACAAAGTAAATATTGAAGTAGGGAATGAACAACCCCGCTCCAGCTCCAATCATCACTTGCACCAGGATCAATAGAAATATAGGACTGAACACAAACACCCTGCCAGCTAAGAGGAGATTGCTGCTCAAACTTGGAAGAGCCGCACTCGAGTTAGGGCGAGGCAGAATCCTGTTCTCTTTCAGCAGGAATAAGGGTATGAGGCTGGGAACAGCGATTGCACCGGCAAAGAGCAGAGCTAACTGGTAAGAGCGAGGGTCCGGCTGCTGTGCCAGCACCAGACCTGGCCAGGAAGGTAATGGAGCCATCAACCAGGAAGTATGACGGAACCATACTGGTAAGACACCCCCGATGACATTCCCCACTACGGTCGTTACTAATCCCAGCGCAATATTCAGGCTAAATAGATGTGAACGCTCGTCGGGTGTACTGTTCAGAGAGAGAAATGGCGCGTTCACCACAATTGTGCATGCCGCGCCGATACCTGCGATAAAAGCGCTGACCAGCAAGGGGAGTGGTTGTCTAAAGAGTATCTGTCCTATTCCCGCCAAACCAATGAGCAAATTTGACCCGATCAGGACTTTCTTTCCACCGAAGCGATCTATAAAAATGCCCGCGGGAAAGATCGCTACACCGGCCCCTATCGTTCCTACGAACAGCACCAGGCCAATGAAATCGGTACCGTACCCTAACGAAGCTAGATAGAGGTTATAGAGAACCAGGAGAATTCCTGTTGTAACGCCGCTCAGTGCATTGCTTATGAGGTACAGCCGGGCATTTCGTTGAAAATGCCCGAACTGTTGGATGTAGTTAAGGGGTAGCCGCATTCTAAGTGCCTGGTGAAGGAGATATTGGTACTTCGACGGGAGCATCTTTGAGTTGAGATGCCTTTATACTGCCTGCATACCCTTCACCAGCACCAACAACCTCATCGCCGGAAGCCTTCTCTTCTATCAGGATGCGGTAGCCAGGGCTTCTAAAGCCAACGCCCTCAAGTTGCGCTTGGGTACGATGTGCCAATCCAGGCAAAAAGAAGGCCTTGAGCATACTTTTCGCCATCATTGAACGAGCACGAAACTCAATGACCGCGCTGGCTACCCGATCACTCACCTCATCAACCTTTGTTTCAATTTCGTGAGCATAAGCGGGTATTTCTGCTGCCGTCCGAATAATCTTGTTCTCATCATCCTTTGCCTCAGGCAGCGTACCGGCAATGGCAGCTTGCGTAGTCTTATTCACACTGTTAACCGTTGGCCGAATCATCTTGATGAGCTCGACCTTCTCTCGCACCCAGGTCATCCCAACCAGTAAAACAAATGCGAGCGCCAGCCCAATCAAGATGAACACCAGTAAGTATATAAGCAGGATAATGGCAGCGATGTGGCCCCACATAGCCAGGGGATCACTGGCCAGGAAGATATACATGCTAATCTCCTCCTCCCACGCTGGCTTGCATCGCCTCCCGCTGCTGTCTGCGACGCTCTTCAGCCCGCTTGCGAACACGACCCCTGCCTAAAAACACGCGCAGCATCTGCTGTCCGGCAAGTATTGCCGCAGTTGTGCGTATAGTGGGCCCTAGTGCGAACTCACTCGTCAATTGGGCAGTGCTGCCAATTGTCGTAACAGTCTGCTCAGCCGTCTTCGCCGTATCTTTGAGGTAATCAGCAGTCTGATTTACTGATGCCAGCAAAGGCTTCATTTCATCCCGCACCGTCACTATGGTCTGAATGAGCAGAAGTACCGAGTAGATAAGCAAGGCGGTCGCAAAAAGAGTAAAGGCAGCCAGTATAATCAGGAAAATGTAGAGGACATCGAGCAGTACATTGAATACTGCAGCGAGAACAAACCCAACAATGAGCAGTACCAGAACAATAGCTCCAATAATGCCCGCAAGACGCAATGCGCGTTCCATTGCACACCTCTCTCAAAAAAGTTTTTTCGAACTTCTATGTCTTGATTATAGCTCATAAGCCAGCCTCATAGCCAATATGCTATACATCGGCAAAGCAAATGATTGAACAATCCACTCTTAACACGAATTAATGCCACTTGTAGACTACAAGTACCTCCTCATTTAGCCAGTGAAACCCTCAATACCTTTTGAACCTTAGAAAACTGAATATTTACTGAAAAACATCTGAGACTTTCTATTGTTCACTTGTACATAGAGAGAGTTGTAGGTATGTTTGGGCTTAGAGAGTTACATACATGTTCAATTCACTCGGAAAATGAAACAGCTTTCATTTTAATCATCAAATGAGGAGGATCATAGGAAAACATGTTGCATCTATTCGCAATGAGTACAGTAATGGCAGATGGCGTCACCATCAAAATTGGCGATCATGTCTGGTCGTTCGGATTGAACATCATCATTTACCTGCTTGTAGCAGCTATCGTCGGGTTGGTAGCTGAAGCTATCGTCGGCTGGCGCTTACCCTTTGGCTTCGTTGGTGCCATTATCGCGGCCCTCGTTGGCATCTGGTTGATGACTCAGGTTATCATCATCACCGGAATTGGCGATATTAATGTCTTTGGTGTTCCCATCATCAGGGCGTTGATTGGCGCAATCATCCTGGTTGCCCTGTGGCATCTCATCACATACGGCTTATGGCACCGCCGTAGTCGTGGCTATCGTCGTGCATAGTGTAAGAGCCTATGCTGCCAGCTGAGCTCTTTGTTAGAGCGCTCTAGTTTGAACATGCGCAGACCCTTAAGGTGATATGCTGTAAGCAGTACTTTGAGGGTCTTTTTCATGACAACTTTTACCATCAGTTGATCACCAACCCAGGAAAGTAAGGTACACAGGGATATTGATCAGGTGAAATCGGCACCATCAGCTATAATACTTACAGAGTTGCGACATTCTTATACCATAAACGTAATACCTAATAGAGGATAAGGACATCGGCGAAAAGCAAAAACATAACCCGCCTCACCATCGATGTCAGGCTCTTTTGAGGTTTTGGAGTGGAAAATATCTATACTGAAATTAATACAGCCTCTCGCACAATGCGTTCGCAAATGAGCTATCAGAAGGCGCTGAGTCAATATAGAAGTGTACATGGACTCTCTCGCATCTCCTGGGTTACGTGGGGTGTGGTTACCGGTACCATCATCATCTGGTGTGTTACAGCATATCAGTTTGCCCTTGCAACAGGTGCGCACCATGCATATGATATCATCGCTGCCGTGATGAATAATGCCATCAATATCCAGGACAAGGATAATAACGCCCTTTCCTCTGTCCTGATCGCTTTCGGTGCCAAGGATAACGACCTGATCTTACAGGGACAATATTGGCGTTTTGTCACTCCGATATTTCTTCATGCAAACCTGCTGCATCTGGGCTTGAACATGCTCAACCTTGCGGTACTGGGTGTCTTTCTCGAGCGGCTGGTAGGGCACATACGTTTCCTGCTCATTTATGTGACAACAGGAATCGTTAGCATCATCGCCAGCTTCTACTTTATGCCGCAAGAAATTAGTGTTGGAGCTTCTGGCGCCATTTTTGGCCTGGTAGGAACTTATAGCGTTTTCGTGCTGATGCACCGCAGAGCGTTTCGCAAAGGCGGTATTCCTGCGCTCCTCTGGCTCATCATTGTGATTGCGGGGAATCTCAGTATTGGATTTTTCGTACCCAATGTAGATAATTATGCGCATTTAGGTGGTTTACTCAGCGGCTGCCTGCTCGGCTGGTGGTTTACCCCGCTCTATACCTTGACACAAGATAATACGTTAATAGACAAACATAGCCTTTCCCGCCGCTGGCCCTTGGCTCTATTGACGATAGCAGGTACACTTATACTTGCAATCATCGCTCGTTTATTCATTGGAGGGTAATTTTTTGGAAGCACAAACAGATATTCAGACCTATCTCGAGCGTGGGAAACAGGCTCTGGCACAAGGACAGGGACGCGAAGCAGCTATTGCCTATGCACACGCAGCACAGCTTGAACCAGACAACCCGATGGTACACCTGGGACTGGCAGAGGCGAACCTCGCCCTCGGTTCCTATGGCGTCGTCTATATGGCCTGCCGCAAAGTACAGGAGCTACAACCAGCAGGAGGGTTTGAAAGCACCGTGGCGCAAGCGTTGCTTGACTTGCTCGACCGCCGTTATGATCGCGCTTTACAGAATGTTGATGCGGCTATTAGCCTTGATCCTGGCTCTGGGTACGTTCATGCTTTACGCGCCTACCTGCTGCGTGCCACTGGACAGGATTATGATGCTGGACTGGCACGCTCGCGCGCTGCTCGCCTATCCTATGGGCAGCACTTCGATAACTGTTTTCCACCTTTAGAACCGGTTTCTACGCCAGGTTATGAACCAGCTCCTGCACCTGCCAGTAGTTCAGATAGCTCACCCGAGGGAAATGGGATGGCACAACGAGAGACAATACCAACCTGGTCGCGCCCTAACGGCATGCAGCGACAGGTCATTCGCACTCGTTTCGCCCTCAGCCAGAATCCACGCTTTGTTACCAACATCATCATTGCCATCAATGTGATCGTGTTCGTCGTTCTCGCTCTATTGAACAGAACGATCAGTTTCGATCAGTCCGAACAAGGCCTTCTTGCCATTATTAATGCAGGAGCACAGGTCAATCTTCTCGTACAACAGGGGCAGGTCTGGCGTATCTTCACCGCTATGTTCCTGCACTTTAACATTTTACATATCGCCCTGAACATGCTTTCGCTGTTCTTCATCGGCACAGCCGTCGAGGTCTTCTTTGGAAAATGGCGTTACCTGGTCATATACCTGGGAGCCGGTATACTTGGTGGTATCTTCACGTACTTTTTAGACCCATCAAGCATTGTCCCATCCGCTGGTGCCTCCGGAGCCATCTTTGGCGTCTTCGGCGCCCTTGGCGTTTTCTACTTTGTGAACCGCCGCAACATGGGATCGTTTGGACGAGGAGCCATCACAAACTGGCTCTTCTGGTTGGGACTCAATCTCTTTTTTGGTTTCAGTAGCGCGAACATTGGCATCTGGGATCACATTGCTGGTCTCGTTGCTGGTATGCTTATCGCACTATTGCTCATTCCAAGGACGAAACGCAGGCAGTTATAAACCGATATGGAAACGAGCGCTTCGTATTGAAGCGCTCGTTTTTTTACCGCTTCCTCTTCTTCCTTGCCTTCCTCACCCTCTTTCGAGGGTGTTGGATTGCTTGATCTTGCTCAATTCCATTCCCTACAATTATCGGAAGACCAGCAGCTTAAGAAAGCGGCTCAGGCGTGTTCTCAATTAATTACCCCGAACTGCAATGATACGCGCATACACACCTGTTTGCACAATGGTCGCCACAGCACCCGTTTGTATATCCATAGCATAGAGCGAGCCATCTCCATAAAATGTCAGGATATGATTGTTGAACCAGGGTCCCAATTCAAGCAGATTGGCGTTCGAGGTTGCCATTAACTGCGGATTACTGACACGCAAATGCTTGCCGGAACCACTTATTTTAGCTATAAACAGCGCGTTGCTGCGGTCGTAGGGAGGCTGGGTTTGTGTAGAGAATTCGACATAGATGAGTGTATGACCGTCCATCGTAAACACCGGCGTCTCGACCCAGTGGTAGGCCGCGCTATTATGCAGTTCATGCTGTTCTTCCAGCAGCACATGCGAGATATCCATCTTCAGAGGTTGCCCATTGAGCGTCGTAACTTTCAGACTGTTGGCATATTTGAGTACAGCCATGTCATCAGGAACACTGCCATCCGTCGGTTTAGGCACCTGGCCTTCGTAGGACGAATAGAGCAATACGTTGCCATAGGGGGCAAGGGCCAATGGGCCCTGAGCTGAGTTCTCATCTAAAAGGGAATGCGAAGTGGTATTGAGCGGATTACTTATGTCGAGGGCCCACAAACCAAACTGTATCGCTTCATGGCTTTGCTGACCATCTGTCAGCAGCAAGGTTTTGTCGTTCATGAATGTAAAAATACGAAAGCAAGGACAGTTTGACGACGATTGCTCAAAAACCTTGCCAGGAGTGGCCAACGGCCCTGCATATAGATCGATAACCCCATCGCCGCTGGCCGGTTCGGTACTCCAGGCAATCGTTGTGCCATCACTGCTCAGTACTAATGAGGTAACCACCTGATTTGCAGCAAGGGCCGCTATCTTTTCTGGTGTGCCACCAAAAATATCCATCAAATAAATACCGTCGCCGCTGTAAAGTAGTTGTCCAGATGGTGTCAGTATCGGTCGCACAGCCCGATTATAGATATAGCCTGGAGTGTATAGTGCCTGCGGCGTTCCACTCCCTGTACTTGAGATCATGTAGATGTTATTTTGCTGCTCGTAAATAATTTCGTGCTCCGATGGCAGTTGTAAAGAGGGTGCTGCCGTATTATTGGGTGTAAAAATAGGAGGAGTGGCCGTAGGTGTCACGTTCTGGCCTATGGTTGGCGTTGGGGTAAGGGGACCGGCGTGCGTGGATTGTGCTTTTGCCGTAGGACTTACGGCCGTAAATGATTCAGGGTGCGTGTAGACCTGCACCAGGTTTGGCAATAACAGGCTTGTAGAAGAGATAATCAATAAACTGATCAACACAAGCAAGATGATAATACCCGTGGAGGAGAAGCGTCTCGGTTGAACTGGCCTTGGTTCTGAAATACGTGACTTCTCTTCATCTTTGGGCTCTGGTGGGTTACTTACTTGCTGCGCCAATGTCTTATGTTTCCTTACATGGTTTTTCTTCCTGGATATCAGTATACACGAAACAAACTTTTGTATCAAAGGTCTGTTTTCTTGTTCGCTTCTCAAGCGATTTTATGATGCCGTTCGATCGGCATTGCTTACTGTATGTGGTGTCGCCTCGCCAGCATGATGCAGGATAAAAGCGGTGGACTTGGCGAAAACTTCCTCGCGGTCATAATCCTTCATGATGACATGAAAGGAGCGATGGAATGTAACAAGATGTTTCTCTTTGGAACCTATGCGCCGGTAAATTTCCCGGCCATCCCGTGCGGGCACAACATGATCGTGAATCGACGTCATAATCAGCGCTGGTGCAATTACCTGGGGGAGTTCGGTTCGGAGGGTCGGCAAAAACTGTAACATGCTTTCGACCGGCCGCATCGGCGTCCAGCGATACACATCGCGAGTATAACGACGGCGCGCATCCGGGTCACGCACATCCTCGCGCACTGTCGGGACCAGGGGCGTGAGGTATTTCGCGATGCGCACAGCAGGTAAGGTCAGGGGATGCATATGAAGTGGGGCACACATCGTGATAATACCGGCTACCTCTTCGTAAGCCGCGGTATGCAAGGCAAGAGCGCCTCCCAGTGAATGCCCTGCTATAAATACTACATCGCAACGCTGCTTGAGAGCTTGTAATTCATCTCGTACAGCATTAGCCCAGTCATGCCAGCCTAGTGGCAACATATCTCGCACACGCACTCCATGCCCGGGCAAAAGCATGTTGTCGGTCACCATACCATGATCCTGCAGCGCTAGCTCCAGTTCCTCCAGATCCCTTCTACTACCATTCAACCCGTGTATCAGTAAGACGCCGATCACAGGTTTTTTAGATGAAGGCTCTGTGCCCTGTGGCACATGGGGTGTATCCATCGAAGTAGCTCCTTGTGATGCTTAAAATAATGAACTTTCACAAAATAACCCGATCCTACCGTAGGTGCCGATT
>WNFX01002174.1_pt1 | contig 19900 bp, 19 predicted proteins | sample 5400111 | NCBI WGS metagenome assembly WNFX01 (sample SAMN13153363, study PRJNA577476) | soil metagenome | isolation source: 40 cm soil or saprolite under grassland replicate 1 | place: USA:California | collected 2016-06-15 | reverse complement strand
TCTGCCGCCCGCTGAAGACGTCGCCGGGTACGCGCACCGGGATCGATCCGGTGGGAGGTAGTTGCTCGACCGGCTTCCCTTTTTCGTGCGCGAGCGCCACCATCTCGACAGTCTCACCGGGGTCGTGCCCGAGCGCCTCGAAGGGCACGGCAAAGGCGAATGCCTCGCCACCCGTTGCCCGGTCGGCCCAGCGCGGCTGCCGCAGGTGCGCGCCAGGCGTCAGCTCGCGCAGCTCCAGCTCCACCTCGGCCCCGCTGGTCTTCGCCGTGAGCCGTAGGGCGGGATCGAAACCGAAGTTGCCGTTACCGGGTTGCTTCGGACTGCCGGAGAAGAAGATCTCGAGCTCGACCGGACGCGGCCGGCCGGTGGGGAGCAAGTCGAATCGCAGGTAGAGATTGCGGTCATCATGCCCGAACCAGATGCGCCGCACCGCCCCCGTCGGGGGATGCATGGCTCCAAAGAGCGCACTGACATCGACATAACCGCCAGCCTCCCACTCCTCCTGGTCCACCACACCGTTGAGCTTGGGCGTGATCTTACGGTGAGGCCGCTTCGAGGCTGATCCACCGGTGTCGTTGGCGATGGGCCGATAGAGCTCGGCCGGAGGCGTCCGGTTCAGCGACATATAGATGTTGCGCAGGTGGAGGCGGAACAGGCTGTCCCAGATCTGATCCATTCCGGAATCGTGAGATCGGCCGAACCACCAGAACCAGTCGCTGCCCTGCGCGATGAGCGCCTCGCGCCGCGCCGAGGCGAGCTGCTCGTGATCATCCGCGGCTCGCTCGCGCTCGCTGAGAAAATCCCGCGCCTGCGCCAGCAGGTCCCAGGCGACGTTGTGTTCCGCGTCGCCCACCCAGGTGTCGAAGTTCGCGTTGATCCAGGAGCCGGGATGGATACGAGACAGCGCGCGCTCGGCGGGGAACTCAGCGATGAATTCGGAGACGGTCACCGTTTTCAAGTCCGGCTCCCTCGAGAGCCGGCTGTAAAGCGAGTGGAGGAACGGGTTGCCATTGGCCTCGTACGAATCCCAGCAGTTTTCGCCGTCGAGAGCGATCACCGCCAACAACGGCCTATCCTGCTGCCGCTGTTGGATGGCACGGAGCCGACGGACGAGGTCCGCGGCCGCCTCGTCGGCCGGTGAATTCTGGTACTCAAAACCAATTGCGTTGGAGAGCGGCGCGTCGCGAAACATGAGATGGATCGGCGGGTCATTGCCCGGCACACGGTAGGGCGCATAGAGCTGCTCGGGCTGGGTCACCTGTCCCTGCGCGTCCCGAATGATCGGGCTCGCGAGTGACCGGGAGAGAACCCCCTCATCGCTGAGCATCCACTCCAGCTGGTGATCGGCGGCCAGCCGCACCACGTCTTCGGAAACGGCGGCTTCCGGCGGCCAGACGCCGCGCGGCCGGCGCCCGAAGTGGCGGCGATGCGCCTCGATCCCAAGTCGTAGCTGTTCGGCCGCGTCGTCCGCGTGCTTGAACATCGCGCGCGGCATCTTGAGGTCCGGCCGTGCCACGCGCGCGATTCCAAGATCTCGGATCAGGGGCAGAATTGGGTGATAGTAGGGGCTGGTGATCAGCTCGGCCTGCCCACGTTCCTGCAGCTCCCGATATTTGGGGAGCACTTTACGGAGCAGCTCGAACTGCACCCGCAGGACGGGATCCAGATCCGCGTCCGAAAAGAACCGGCCCTTGCGGACCAGCTCGGCAATCTCCGGATTGTCTTCCATCGCCTCGGGGCCGATCCACGACAGGTTGAACCACACGAGCAGATCGCGCAGCTCGGCGTCCGAGAACAGCGTGGCCAAGCCGCCGGCTGTGGATGGCCCTGCCTGCTCCCGCTTGCGCACCAGTTCCAGGTAGCGTGGATACTGGCGGACCCGCCGAATCTGACCCGACTCGGTCATCCAGCGCGCGACGAAGCCCCGCTCGTCGGCACTGAGCCCCGACACCGGACGGCGGGCCAGCTCCATGTAGACGTCCTGGACGCCGCCGTCGACATAATCCTGGATCTGCTCCACCAACGCCGGCACCAGGTTGAACGTCAGCTTGACGTCCGGGTAGCCATCGAGTAACGCCGGCATCTTGTAGTAGTCCTTGGCGGCGCGCAGCCGAACCCAGGGCAGCAGAAAGCTGTTGCTCAGGTCATCCTTGTAGTAAGGCTGGTGCATGTGCCAGACGAAGGCCAAATGCAGCGGGCGCGTCACGGGAAAAGAGTCTAGCTAACCGGCCGCTCTTTTTAGCGGTTCCGGAGGCACCAGGCTGAAGACGTAACGGAGGTGCGGCGAGTACGCGACCGTGATCCGATCGCCGGGGCGCAGCAGGTCGAAGGTGGTGCGGTTGACGCGGAAGGCCTCCGCCCACAGCTTCTTGGTCATCACCCGATCGCCCGCCTGGACGGCGACGCGGTAGGTGCGGCCGAAGAGCCCCACGTCCCGGCGCATTCCGACGACCAGGCCGACCATTGAGCATCGCCGGGCCGCGAGGTCGAGGCCGCTGCGGACGAGCACGATGACACCGACCGGGACGACGGTGAAGGATGCCGCGAGCGTGAACATCATCGAGTACTCGAGCCAGCGCGCTACGGGGTGCGTGACTGCCTCGGCCAGCTCCGGCCCGACGATGAAAAAGGCGAGACACCCAAGCGCGATGGAGACAAAGCCGAGCGCGGCGGACATCACGGGCGGCTCCCCACGGCAGATCGTCCACAAATGCCACTTGACGCGCGGCCGCATGGGGCGGCCGTCCGGTCCGACGGCGATCGTCAGCTGGCCCCAGGGCATGGACCCGCCGACGAGCCGCAACAGGAGCAGCACGCCAATCGCCACGGCCGCCAGAGCCGGAAACGGAGGCACGTGCAAGGAAGGCACCCCTGCGGTATAACCCGGGGGCGCGGGTCGACCTTGCAGCCGTTGAATACGAGTCGTATTCGGGGGTTAGACCCCGGGCGGCACCGTCCGGGCGTTCGCGTACTGGCGGACCTTGTCGCGCAGTTTCGGCAAGGGGTCGGTCTTCAGAAAGTACTCGTCACAGCCGGCCCGCTTTGCCTCCTCCGGCGTCGCCATCCCGGCGGTGTAGACGATCACCTTGATGCCCGGCGAGTAGCGGCTCTCGCGGATCTTCCGGCAGAGCTGCAATCCGTCGATCCCCGGCATCTGGACGTCGGCGACGACGACCGCCGGCTGGTAATCCACGCAACACTTCCAGGCTTCAGCGCCGTCTTTGGCCTCAATCACTTCGTGGCCATCCAGCTCGAGCAGCGTCCGCAGCATTGTCCGTACGTCGCGGTCGTCATCGGCAATCAGGACAGGTGGTTCGTCGTTGGTCGCCATTTCGCGACTCAGACGTACTCGTCCATGGCGCGCAGGAAGTTGACGTAGACGCGCTGCTGTTCTCGAAGGATGCCTAGCCCGCCGAGCTCCCACCATTCATCGGGAGTGAAGTAGGCCGAGACCTCCGCCTGGGCACCGGCTTTGGAGAACCACTGGATCAGGTGCAGGTTGTCCGACTGGAGCAGCCACATGGCGATGTCGATCAGATGCGGGTGCTTGGTGAGCTTCGCCTTGTTGTAGATGTGATGCATCAGCCGGAAGATTCCTTGTTGCGCCTCGTTGCCCAGAAAGAAATCCATGCCGCCGTCGCCCGCCCACGTACATCCGTACTCGGGGAGCGGCATCTCGTGGGCGTCCTTGAAGGTCGTGATCGCTTCCGCGGGCAGCAGGTAGCGCATCTTGTTCTTGACGAAGTCGGCGTGGAGCGCGTGCATGAACGGGAAGATGCCGGAGTCAGCCCGGTGGTGCTCACCGAAGGTCTCGAAGTCCCAGGCGAGGAAGACGAACTCGCCCATCGCCTGGCGGACCCAGGTCGCGTAGGTGTCGGCCATCAGCGGCCAGCCGTTCCACTGCCGATTACTGAAACGGTAGCCGACATCGTCACTCAGCTCATAGTGGCGGGTAAAGAGCCGCATCTCCTCGTTGGGATAGCGGTAGAGGTGCGTCGGCTCGCGCCAGCCCATCACCCAGGGTCTGCCATCCATCACCGCGCCCCGAAAACCACTCAGCTGTAACTGGAAGTAGACATCGTTCGACATGAACATCTCGGTCGTGTCGGTGACGGTGATCGTTTTCTGGAAGGTCTCCTCGAGTTGCCGCTTGCCCCACGCCATGCGCTCGGCAAAGGCGGCGATATCGAGATAAAAGACGAAGGAGTGATAGGGTTCGACCGCGACCAGCTCGACGTTCTCGTGGCTGACGAGCTTCTGGAAGCCGGCCAGCACGTCCGGGCCGAAACGCCGCATCTGGAGCAGGAGCGAGACGGAGAAGCCAAGGGAGATCTTCATCCCCTTCTCCACCAGCGACTGGAAGAGCTCGGTGGCCGGCCGGTAACTGTACTTCGAAACCTTATCGAAATAGCGCCGGTCCATCTGCTCGTCGAAGATCAGGCCATCCATCTTCTCCGGCGAGGTGCCGCGGGGAATGAGCTGGGCCGGAAGGCGGACGCGCCGTGGCTGGTGCGCAACCATATAGATAACCAGGTTGTTAGGCATCGATTCCTATCCTCTCAGACGTGATGCTCAGCCCCTGCTTCAAGGCGACGAATTCGAGGCGTTGCAGGAAGATATCGATCACCCGCTGCCAGGTGTAGTCGCGCGCCGTCCGCTGGGCGGCGATCCGCAGGTTGCGGGCCGTGTCCGGATGGGCCGCAAGGTGATTGACGTAGGCGACGATCTCGGCCGCATCCTCGGTCTCGATGACGATCGCGTTCTTGAACGGCTCGGCGTATTCCTCACCGGTCGCGCCGACGAAGGCGACGCCACCGGACGCCATCGCCTCCAGGCCCACCAGGCCGAACGGCTCGTGCCCGCTGTTGGCCAGCGTGGCGGTCGCCGAGGCGTAGAGGACCGGAAGGAGGTCGTCGGGAAGGAAGGCCGTGACGTTCCAGATGTCGGCGTCGGCATTGTCCCGCAGCGTCTTCGCCAGTCCCGCGACATCTTCGATGCGGGTGGACAGGGGCGCGACGCGGAGTCCGCGCCGCTGCGCAAAATCGAGGACCTCACCGCCGAAAGGTTCGAGGCCACCGCGCATCAGCAGCCGGGTCGTCACCCCCCGTTCTTTCAGCTGGGCAACGGCGGCGATCGCCTGGTGCCAGCGCTTGTCCGGGCTGAAGCGCCCGATCTTGAAGAGGAACGCCGGCGCATTCACCGCGGCGCGCACCGCGCGCACCTGCGCCTGGCTGACCCGGGCGATCATCGAGCCGGGAATGCCGTTGGGCACCACGATGGGGTTGACACCCCAGCGCCACATGATGTGCTTCATGTAGCGGCTTACCGTCATCAGGGTGCAGACGAAAGCGAGCTGACCCCAGTTGATGCGGTGGAAGGAGAAGTGGTTGTTCGCGTTCCAGAGGAGAAGGCAGCGGTCGCGCAGCCCGGCGAAATAGAGCGCGTCCGAGATCAGGCTCATCGCATGGGCCAGGTGCCACTCCTCACCGAGCACCACTACCGTCTGGCCGCGCTCGATCACCGGCCTGATGTAATCCTTGACCAGGGCGTCCGGAAGGCTGCGGTTGAGGTCCGCGACTTTGTCATCCTCGCCGTCGTAGACGCCGAGCGGGTGATAACGGCTGATCCACTGGCTCCAGCGATGCAGCCACAACCGGCCGTCGAGCGCGCTCTCATCGGCGGGAAGCTTGGGGTCGCCGACGAAGAAGAGGTGCGTCTGGAAGCCGCGCTCGGCCAGCGCTCGCGACAGTTCTTTGACGCGAACGCCCAGCCCGCCCGCCTGCGAGTACTCGTCGGGGCCCTCGAAGGAAAGCACGATGAAGGTGGTCTGTTCCGGCTCGAGCATCAGGAAACCCTCACTCGCAAGAGCTCGAGGGCATAGGCATGGATCTGGCGAGACAGGGAGGCCAGCAGGGTGGTCCGCGCGTCCAATCGGACCGAGACCGAGTCGACCGACCCGCCGTCGAAGCCGGTGGCGATCCCACCGGCCTCGCGCAGGATGAGGAGCGGCCCCGCGAGATCGAACGATCGCACTGGGGCGGGCGTCACCTGGAGGGCGATCCCGCCGGCCGCCGTGTGGCAGAGGTTGAGCGCCGCCGAGCCGAGCTGACGGACCTTTTCCGCATGCGCGAAGATGGGCGCGGCTCGCGAGCGCGGCTCGACGCCCGACGGCGCATCGAACTGGACGAGCGGGATAGACCGGCCGTCAAAGGCCGGCGGCGCCGGGCGCAGCGGCGCACCCCGGTGAAACGCGCCCCCACCGGCGATGGCGTGGTATTCGTCGCCGGTCACGAGGTTCTGGACATAGCCGAGCCGTACGTCGGAGACCCGGTCACCCTCAGTGAACGCCAGCACGACCGCATAGTACGGCAGCCCCATCTTCGCGTTGAAGCTCCCATCGAGCGGGTCGGCCAGCACCAGGGGTTCGCCGCCGAAGTCGCGCTCGCCGAGCTCCTCCGAGATCAGCCGGAAGCGCAGGCCGCTGCGATAGGCTTGCTCCAGGTGGCGGACCACAATGTCTTCGGCGAGCTGATCGAGATAAATGGTCCGGTCGCCACCTGCACCGAGGCCGACCTCCTCTCGTGCGGCGGGCGTGCCGGCCAGCGGCGGGATCGTGGCGCGGATCTCCGCGGCGATGGCCCGGAAGATGGGAAGCCAGGCTTGTGAGGTCACTCAGTGACGTGGCCGGCAGGCCGTCGAGTCGGTATGGTACGCCAAGTCTGTCGATCGCCGGGCTCCCGGCGGACCGGGTTCGCCCCTGGTTGACGCTGCTGGCGCTCGCGCTCCTGGTCAAGGTCGTGCTGGTCACGCTGACCCTCATCGAGTTCGGCGCCGCCCCCGACCCTCTGGCCGCGCTGGGCCGGGCGTGGGACCAGTGGGACGCCAGGCACTACGTCTATCTCGCCACTCACGGTTACGAAACGGTTGGCGATGCTCGGAACCTGATCGCCTTCTTCCCGCTCTACCCGGCGCTGATCAGCGCGGTGGCCGCCGTCGGATTGCCGGCGCGGACGGCCGCCCTGCTGATCAGCAATGTTGCCGGCGTGGTCGCCGCCATCCTCCTCTACGAGATCGCCCGGGTCGATGGTCGCGAGAGGGCGGCCTGGCGCGCGGCGGCGTTCTTTACTGTCTTCCCCACCGCCTACTTCTTACTCGTCGGTTACACCGAGGCCCTCTTCTGCGCGCTGACGTTCGGTTCCGTGCTGGCCGCGCGCCACAAGCGCTGGCTCTGGGCGGGGCTGCTGGGCGGGCTGGCCTCGGCAGCGCGGCTCACCGGGCTCGCGCTGCTCCCCTTCCTTACGGTCGAGCTGCTCGCGGCGCGGCGCGCCCTGCGCAGCCTCTGGGAGCTGGTCGTCCCACCGCTGCTCGTCGCTCTCGGCTTCATGACCTATCTCCTCACCAACCTGCTGCTCCTCGGCGACCCGCTCGCCTTCGTCACGGTGCAGCGGGAACACTGGTCGCATTCGTTCGCCGCGCCCTGGATCGGACTCGAAGGAGCAGTCCGCAGTCTCAGCTGGCGCGTCCCCTGGGAAAAGCTCACCGTTGGCGGCGGCGAGATCGCCGGCGGCATCGCGGCCTACCTGGCGACGGCGCTGAGCTGGTTGCGACTGCGGCCGGCGGATGCCGTCTACGCCACCGTGGTCACGGTGCTGGTCACGTTTCTGCCCTTCTGGCTGAGCATCCCCCGATATCTGCTCGGCATGTATCCGCTCTTCTTGCTCGCCGGGAGCATCACGCGCCGATGGTTGTACCTGCCGCTGGTGGGATTGTCTTTTGTCGCGCTGATCGTCTTCGGCCTGGCTTTCGGCCGCGGCTACTGGGCCTTTTGATCGAGGGACGAACCCGGTTTAAAACACGTGGGTCAGCACGGTGCTGACGATGACGTAAATCAGGTACCCGATCAGGATCAGGCCGAAGCCCACCGCGAAGTGCACGTTCATGATGCCCTGCAGCACAAGGAAGGAAAGGCCGAACAGGAGCGCGTTGAGCACGATGACGAACAATCCCAGCGTTAGGATCGTGACCGGCAGCGTCAGGATCAACAGAACAGGGCGGATGATCGTGTTGACGACGGCGAGAATCAGCGCCATCACCACCGCCAACCAGAGGTTCCCGCCCCGAATGCCCCACACCACGTAGAAGACGAACAGCAACGCGACGATGTGGATCAGGAACCGCGTTAACACGCCGCCATTCTAGTCGGCTCAGTGCACGGCGTAGACGTCGTAGTTCGGCGTGTGCAGCGCGAGCCGGAACTGCGCGTTGAAGTAGTCGGCGTTCGGCTGAAAGACGGTGCGCTCCGTCGGCCCAATCACGATGTAGTCGACGTGGTACTGGCGCAGCAGGCCGATCGCCTCCGGACCGCCGTGGTAGATACGAGCGATATCCGCTTCCCGCTGCGCGTAGTTGATCCCATAGCTCCAGAGCCAGCCCGGGTAGCTCATCAGCACCGCGCGCCCGGCCAGGTCGGCGATCGGATTGTTCGGTTCCTGCCCCGTCACGAACACCGCCCGCGGCGGCGTCTGCCGGCGAACCTGGGCAGCGAGCTGCACCTCTTCCTTCGAGAACCAGACATAGGCCGGCCCCTGCGGCGGCAAGAACTGCATCAGCGAGAGCACACCGGATGCAACCAGGCTGAGCCAGATCGCCCCAGCGATGACGCCGCCGACCAGGTGGGCGCGGGCCAGGCGGACGAGCAGGGCCCCCACCGCCACGGCGCTGGCCAGGTACCAGAACACCAGCAGCTTGCTGTTGTCCCAGTCCCAGGGCTGGAACTTCACCAGGTTGGCGGCCAGGAACACCAGGCTGAAGGGCGCAATGAGGAGACGGGCACGGCCGCGCAGCGCCAGCGGGCTCAGCAGTGCGACCAGGAGCAGCGGCCAGAACAGCCCGGTGTTCTTGATCCAGAACCAGGGCGGAAAGTCGGTTCCCGACACCCAGCCGATCAACCACCGAGGGTACTGGTGCTCCGGTGGCGCGCCGGGGTCGCCCGGCACCGCCATCAGCAAGCGGGGCACGGCCAGCAGCAGCGTCAGAGCAAAGAACCCCAACCACGCCGGCCGCGGGAAGAGCATCGCCCAACAACCCGTCACGATCCCGAGTACCACCAGGCTGTGCACGTGGAAGAGCGGCAAGAGGCCGGCCAGTCCGCCGGCGACCATGAAGGCGACCGCCTCGCTGTTCAGGCTCCACCGCCTCCACGATGAAAAGATCGTGGCTAACGTGTCGCGCCAGCGGAAGAACGGCGTGCTGAGGAGCGGCGGCGTCAACAAGAGGAGTACCGCCATCACCATGGCCGCGCCGAAGACGAAGCTTCGCTGCGGGAGGTAGTAGGAAAGGATGGGGTTGTACCACTGGATGTTGAGGGTCGGGTCGAGGCATGACGGGTCGGGCGGCACGTTCGGTGGCGGGCACGAGCGGTCATAGCTGCGCGCGATGTGCATCAGGGCGTTAATCAACCCGGGCCGTGCCGCGTCACTGAAGAAGACCAGGAACCCGATACCTCCACCCAGCAGCGTCAGCGTGGCCGCGACCACGCCAGCGCCGATGCCATCGGTAAGGCGGCGCGCCCAGAGGATGAGCCCGCTGAGCGCAAGGACCGTCATCGCCCAGCTCGGCCAGGTGAGCGCCGCCGGGATGCTCCACCCGCCGGCGAGCAGCAGTGCGCTGGCAAAGTCGGGCGCGAAGGGATAGCGGAAGGGCGTCCCAGCAAAGATGGGATTCTGTGGCGGCAGGTTGTGGCCGTAGGCGAAGGCCGTCGTGTAGGCAGCGTGGAACGACCAGTCCGACCAGGTGTTGTTGTAATGCGCCAGCCAGGCATCGGGCGTGATCTCGACGGCGCGTGCGAAGAGGTAGCCCATACCCAGTGCGAGCGCGGCCACCACGGCGGGCAACGCATATGGGGCCCCGCTCCGGCGTGGCAAAGCGGGGAGACAATTTGGGGCCCCGCTCCGGCGTGGAAAAGCGGGGAGAGAATTTGGGGCCCCGCTCCGTTGTGGCAAAGCGGGGAGAGAATTTGGGGCCCCGCTCCGGCGTGGAAAAGCGGGGAGATCGTATCGGCCACGGTGATGCCAGAGCAACCAGCCACCCGCGGCAATTCCCGCGAGAGCCAGCAGCAGGACCAGGCCGACCGTGACGCCGATGGCCAACGCCGCGACGTAGCCGGCCATCGTCAGCGCGACCACGGCGAGCACCAGGCCGATCACGACGCGCTCGCCCGCCGTCAGCCAGGGCGGCCCGCCCGCGGCCAGGCCCAGGCCGAGGACCAGGCAGCCCGCAACCAGCGCTAGCCCGGGGAGGTCCAGTAGCAGAGACACCAGTTGGGCAGCGGCTTGACGAAGGCGAACCAGACGTGGCTGTTCAAGGCATCGGCCGTGAGCGGCAGTCCGGTCCAGAGCGGATAGAAATAGATGAAGAAGCCCATCACCATCAGCAGGTAGGCGTACGCCGGCACCGCCCCACTGACGCGCATCGCAAACCCGGGCAGGCGGCCACGCAGGGTGCGCACGTAGGTGAGTGCCAGCGCCAGCGCCAGGAACATCGGCGCCAACCCGCCAAGCATGTGATAGAGGAAAAGCCCACGCGGCACCCGAGCGAATGGCAGCCAGGCCGCGAAGAAGGCGACCAGAATGAAGATCGACAGGTAGAGACGCTGCTGCACGGGACCGGCCGCATCACGAAGCGCGGCTTCCGCCGGCTCCAGCGCGTGGCGCGAGCGGTAGTCGCGGATCAGTGCCGGCAACCCGACCGCGATCCCGAGCAGGGCAGCAGTGGCGGCCCACCAGATCACGGGGTTGCCGAGGTTGAAGATCTCTGCCACCAGTGGGGCGCCACTCGTCTGGTCGATACCAAGACCCTTATCGGTGTAGTAGTAGACGACCGGGCGGAAATCGAGCGGCCAGGACCACCATGGACTGTAAAAGATATGTGGCGCGGTCAGGGTGATGTGGTAGTGCCAGGTCTGCCAGTGCCATTCTCGTAGCTCGCTCCACGCGCCGCCAAGGTTGAAATGAAAGGGGATGAAGGACAGCGCCGGCTGCGGGAGATTGGTGATGCCGTGCGTGATCATCAGGTAGCGGGTAAAGCTCAGGACATAAAAGACGCCCGGCAGCAGAGCGAGGCTGAGCAACGCGATGCCACCGGTGGCTCCGTCGTACCGGGTCCAGCGAACGATGAGCCGAAACGCCAGGATGACGACGATGGTGCCGTAAGCCGCCAGGGTCGTCCACTTGGATCCGAGTGCCAGGCCGAGCGTGATGCCGGTGAGCACGATCATCCAACGCCGGCGGGAGACGCTGTCGGCGTTGAGGTGGAGATGGAAGAAGAGATAGGCCAGCGCCACCAGCGCGATGGGGATGATGTCGATGACCGCGGTCCGCGACTCGACGAAGGTCATCCCGTCGAAGGCCGTCAGCACGCCGGCGGCGACGGCAAAGAATCGGACGGTCAGCAACTGGCGCGCCAGCATGTACATCAGCGGAATGAGTGCAGTGCCGAAGAGCGCCGGCATGAAGCGCCAGCCGAAAGAGTTGAAACCGAAGAGCTGGATGCCGAGCGCGATGATCAGCTTGGCGAGCGGCGGCTCGGGATCGAAGTAATCGCGACCCAGCAGATCATTGTGGGCGTCGTTGGCGAAGTAGAGCTCGTCGAACACGAAGGGCGAGTTGGGAGCGATGTCGTTCGGCTTGCCCAGGCCGGGCAGAGACGGGTCCTGGTAGTTGTGGCCGATGCCCCAGGCGCTGATGGGCGCCGACGATGCGGGGTGCGCGAAGACATCCAGGAAGATCGGGCTGCCGAAGCGAAGCATCCCCGCGATCAGCGTCAGTGCGAGCAGCCAGTAGAGGTCGCGCCGATCGAGGCGCCACCAGGCAGTGCGCGACTGTGTCAACTCGCCTGACCGCGCACCCGGCTCTTCATTTCCGCGACGAACTCATCCACGCGGGCAATCGGGACGACGATGTCCGCCCCCGCCACCAGCCGCGGACCGAGTTTTCGCTCCGCCGACTCCACGAGGTCGGGCTGGCGGCGATCGAGCCGGATGTAGGCGGCCGGCTCGCGTCCCAGGCGGCGCACGAACCGGTTCACGAAGCGCCGGCGTTCGGCCGGCTGGAACGCCACCTCGAGCGGCTGGCGCCGCACGCGGGCCAGCGCGGTGTAGGGCAGTTCCAGATGGCGGAGCAGGTAGCGAACCCTGAGTCCGTCATCGGAGATCTCGAGGTAGGAGAACTTCTGCATCAGCCAGAACGTGACCAGGATGGCACCGCAGAGTACCGTCACCGGGACGAACGACACGATCGGCCGCCCCTGGTAGAGGTTGAAGGCGATGAGTCCCAACCCGACGACGAAGAGACCGCCATACAGCCATTTGCCATCCGTCCACCGCTGGGTCGCGTAACGGATCGGGAAGCGGCGGCTTCCGTTCTCGGTCATCGAGCCTCGCGGACGGTGCCGGTGCGCTCCATCAGATGGTCGGCCCCCTCGAAGTACGTGTCGAGGTTGGGCTGCGCCGTCAGCCACTGCCAGTACTCGCGAGCCATCGCCTCCAGCCCGATCTGCGCTTCCCAGCCGGCCGCCTTCATGCGGCTGACGTCGGGCACCGCGTGCCGCGGATCACCGACGCGATAGCGACCCGGCGTTTCCGGCACGATGTCGCGCTCCGCGACCCGCAAGAGGATGCGCGCCAGATCCATCACGGTGTGCGCGCGCCCGCTCGCGACGTTGTAGGCGCCCGGCGGCAGCCCGGCGAGGGCAGCCACGTTGGCGCGCGCCACGTCGTCGACGTCGATGAAATCGCGCAGCTGGTTCCCGTCCTCGAGCAGCTGCGGGGTCTGCTGATGCGCAAGCCGGAGGGCAAAGATCCGCAGGGCGCCGTAGTAGGCGTTCTGAAAGGGCTGCGCCCGTCCCTGGACGGCCCCGTAGCGAAGGATGATCCACTCGATACCATGACGCTCTCCCAGGAGGCGGACCAGTTCCTCCTGCGCCAGCTTGCTCAAGCCGTAGGCGCTCGTCGGTCGGGCCACCGACTCGTCGGTGACCATCGGGGTGATTGCGCCGCCGCAAATCGGGCAGGGAGGATCCCAGATACCGCGCTCCAGCGCATCGACCCGGCGGGGCTGCGGATAGACATCGCCGTCCTTGCCGCAACGATATTTGCCCTCGCCGTAGACGGCCATCGAGGAACCGAGCACCACCCGGCGCACCGAGGTCTTCCCTTCGAGCAGCAACTCGAAGAGAATCGCGGTGCCGACGGCATTGATGTGGAAGAGTTTGCTGAAGGAGGGCAGGTAGTCGTGGTGATCCGCGAGGTGCAGCACGACCTCGTTCTCCTTGAGCGCCTTCACCCAGTCCTCCCGCTTGCGGACATCTCCCTCGACCAGCTCCATGCCCGCCGGCAGCGCCGGAGGGCCGTCGTGCGCCGGCGGGGAGAGGTTGTCGAGGATCGTGACCTGGTGCCCCTGCTTCATCAGATGCTCGCCGGTACGCTGACCAATGAAGCCGGCGCCGCCGGTGATCAGCACCTTCATTGCTGGGGACTATAGCTGACACTCGATCGGGGTCCGATCCTTTCCTGTGACGGCGCCGTTACCGCCTCTTCACTGGTCCTTAACACCGCCACGGATATCGTGATCCCGCTTCCCCTTCCTTGAAGGCCGAGACCCCAATCTCGGCCTTTCTTCTTTTTTCCGGGCTCACATGCGGGCGCCCTCCAGCGAGCGCTGGCAGTTGCAGCTCGGAGTGGCGGGGATGATCGGGATGAGGATGGCGAGAAGATCGCGGACGCGGGCGATATTCGCGGCCAGGACCCGCATCACATCCTGGGCCTGCACCGCCGACACCTCGGGCGCTCCCTCGACGCCGGCGTCGTAGTCGGTGACGAGCGAGAGATTCAGGTAACACATCTCCAGCTCGCGGGCGAGGATCACCTCCGGGTACTGCGTCATGCCGACGATGTCCCAGCCCATCCGCCCGTACCAGCGGCTCTCGGCGCGCGTCGAGAAGCGCGGACCCTGCACGACGACGACGGTCCCGGCGGGGCGAAAGCGCAAAGCCTGTTGCTGGGCAACAGCTCCGGCCAGCGCGCGCAGCTCGGGACAATACGGGTCGGCGGCGCTGATGTGCACCACCTCCGGCCCGGGGTAATAGGTATCCAATCGGCCGCTGGTGCGGTCGATGAATTGGTCGCAGATCACCAGGTCGCCTGGATGCAGGTCCGGCTGGAGGCCGCCGACCGCCGACGGGCCGATGATGCGACGCACGCCCAGCTCGTGCATCGCCCACAGGTTGGCTCGGTAATTGACAAAGGGCGCGGGAATCGTGTGGCGCGGGCCATGACGCGGAAGGAATGCCACGCGACGGCCCCCGACATCCGCCAGCGCGATCGGCGCGCTCGGCGGCCCGTATGGTGTCGTAACCGTGACGGGCTCCGCGCCGGCGAACCACTCATAGAATCCAGATCCACCGAACACGCCGATCTCCGCCGACGGCGCCATCAGACGAGGACGTGACCGCGCGGTGAGACCTGCTCCTCGTAGCGCGCGAGGTCTCGGATGCGTGCCCGCGGTGAGCAGACCGGGCAGTCGGGATCGCGCGGAAACGTCGTCGTCCGCGTCTCACCCAGGAGCCCGTCGTGCTGAAAGATGCGGCCGCTGAGTGGATTACCCACCCCGAGAACGACCTTGATGACTTCCTCCGCCTGCACGCTGCCGACGACACCCGTTGCAGTGCCGATGATGCCGGCCTCTTCGCAGGTCTGCACGTCGCCCGGCTCGGGCGGCTCGTGGAAGAGGCAGCGCAGGCAGGGTGCGTCCGGCAGGACCGTCGTCACCTGTCCGCCCCAGCGCAGCACCGCGCCATGAACCAGCGGTTTGCGCAGCAGCACCGCGGCGTCGTTGAGGAGGAACTTCGTCTCGAACGCGTCTGTGCCATCGACCACCACGTCGTACTGGGCAAACAGCTCGGCCACATTGGAGGCGCGCACGTTTTCGTGGTGGGCGTCGATGCGAAGCCCGGCGTCGAGCAAGAGCAGCCGGCCGGCAGCCGCCTCGACCTTCGAGCGGCCGACGTCGCATTCCTCGAAGATGACCTGGCGGTTCAGGTTCGACCGTTCGACGTCCTGGTCGTCGATCAGTCCAAGCCGGCCCACACCGGCCGCCGCCAGGTAGAGCGCGACCGGCGAGCCGAGACCACCCACACCGACGATTGCGACGGCCGCGCGCTCCAGCCGCTGCTGCCCGGCTTCGCCGACCTCGGCGATGATCCGTTGCCGGTGATGACGAGGATCGGTCATGTTCGGGCCTCCAGGACGAATGCGTCGTAGTCGACGAGGGTCTGCACCGTCGGGTGATCGCCGCAGACCGGGCAGGCGCGGTTGCGGTGGTAGCGAACCTCGCGGAAAGTCATCGCCATGGTGTCGTGAAGCAGCACGCGGTTGACGAGCCCGTCGCCGACCCCGGTGACCAGCTTGATCGTTTCCGCCGCCTGGATGGTGCCGATGATGCCGGGCAGGGCGGCGAAGACGCCGACGTTCTCGGATTCTTCGATGGCACCTGCGGGCGGAGGCTGCGGATAGAGGCAGCGGTAGCAGCCGCGGCCCGGGACGAACACGGTCACCTGGCCTTCGATGCGAAAGATGCTGCCGTGCACCAGGGGTTTGCGCCGCAGGTAGGCGGCGTCGCTGAGCAGGTAGCGGGCCCGAAACGAATCGGTGCCGTCGACGATGACGTCGTAGCGATCGAGGAGGTCAATCGCATTGCGTTCATCGACAGTCGCCTCGATTGTCTCCACCTTGATGTCCGGATTCAGTGCGCTGACTGTGCGTGCCGCGCCGTCGACCTTCGACCGGTTCACGCCCTCCATCGTGTGGATGATCTGTCGCTGAAGATTGGAGAGCCGCACGTGGTCGTGGTCGGCGAGCCCGATGGTGCCAACCCCGGACGCCGCCAGGTAGAGCGCGACCGGAGAGCCGAGTGCGCCCACACCGACGATGAGCACCCGCGCCCGCAACAGTTTCTGCTGGCCGGCGGGCCCGACCTCGGCGAGGGCCAGATGGCGCGCGTATCGCTGTCGCTGCTCGGGCGTCAGGGACCGCTGCGCCATCAACTCCCTCGCGGCTTGGCCGGTACCGCGTGGAAGATGCCGTGGAAAACACGCGGCTCGAGCCGGCGCAGGCGCAGGCAGTCAGCCAGTGTGTGCGAGGCGAAGACATCGCGGGCGGCATCCTCGGCCTTTTCCGTGACGTGCGCCAGCACCCGGCTGTCGCCGGGCTGCGCGCCGTCCGGCTGGCGGCTCTTGGCGCCGTTCCCCTCGAGGCAGTCGATCACCTGGTCGAGGCGAATCTCCTCCGCACTGCGGGCCAGCTCGTGCCCGCCGTGCGGTCCCCGCGTCGAGGTGATGAAGCCGGCGCGGCGCAGGATCATCAGCACCTGGTCGAGAAAGGGGCCCGGGATCCCCTGGCGCCGGGCGATCTCGCTACTCTGCAAGGCACCCCGGCCGGCATGCCCCGCCAGCTCGAGGACGGCCCGGACGCCGTATTCGGTTTTCATCGAAAAGCGCATGCGCACAGTACGTAACCTTCTCCCCGCTTTTTCACGCTGGAGCGGGGCCCTTTAAAAGTTGATCGACCCGGTCAAGTATATCGCACGCCGGATCAGGGTTGCGTCAAACCGGAAGGCGAAGGGCGATCGCGATGAACAGGGTGCCGAGCACCACGAGCGGCACCGTGGTCGCGATCAGGCTGAGGCTGCGAAGCCCGATGGCACGGCGGTCCTCGGTCGATGAGCGGACCCGGCTGCGCAGGACGAACCCTTCGACCGCCAGCAGCAGGGACGACCCGCCCAGGCCGAGCGCCACCATCACGATCGCCCAGTTCGTGCTCGGCGTACCCTCCTGCTGCGCAAAGGCGTTGAAACTCGCCGCCAGCACCCCCACCAGCGCGACCAGCACACCGAGCGGAACCAGCGTCAGGTTGATGGCGCGGATCACGCGACCCGGCTCCGGCCGGCCCGAGAACTGCCAGGCCGATGCCAGCACGAAGGCCATGTAGGCGGCGATGACGACGTAGAAGAAGACCGGTGTCAGGAACTCGCCGAACGTCGTTGCCGCAGGAACCACCTGCACAATTTAGTCTTCAGCGGCCTCCCGGACGCCGCCACCGCCCGCTTAGGTCAACAGTCGGTAGAGGTTGTTGATCACGGCAAAGGTGGTGATCCAGGCGGCGATCAGGTAGGCATTCCAGACGGCCCGGCTGCGACCGAACACGAGGAGGAAACCGACGAGTCCCGCCACCAGCGATAGCTTCAAGGCGTAGACGGCGAGCTCGCCGTTGTGCTGGATGATCCACGCGGCGATCCCGTTCATCTCCTGTCGGCCCTGCGAGAGGCCGATGTGGGTAGTGGTGACGTCGAGAAGCTGCGCGGTACAAAACCCGATCAGGATGAGGACCTTCTTGCCGGTCGAGACGCTCTTCGTCCCGATGCCCGTGACCCGTCGGGCGACCGAGACTCGCGCTTCCCCAATCATTGAACCGACTCTACACAGCCGCTATCAGAAAAGCAACGTCCAGATAGGCGCTTTCTGAGTTGCGCGGCCTTCCTCCTCGAAAAGACTGCCCGGATTATATGGGCAAGGTCTGGCTCCGTCTAGAGCCAACTTTCGCGACTTTCCTCAGGAGGTTTTTTTGCTTCCGCCGAGGATCTCGCGACGCTTGTTGAACAGGTACGGGATGGCAACGAGCATGCCGCCGGTGACCGCGATGCCCGCTCCCCACCGAAGGTACAGGGTCCAGTCGGACGGCGGGTCGAGCGCGGGATCGTAGACCGTGCGGGCCGTCAGCTTGAAGCTGAGCGCGCCGACGGTCCCGTTGACGCTCCAGATGCCGACCGTGGTCTCGGTGTGATTCCAGCGCTGGTCCTCATTGACCGCTGGAAGGCTGGCGCAGGGCCACACGCCGGCCGCCGGTAGATGAACAGGGATCGGAGGTCGAGGGGTCGCGGTCTTGGGCTGGGCCGCGAAGCGGAAGGGCTTCGGCGGCTTACTCATGTCGAGAAGAATCACGTCCTGGCCTGTCTGGTTCTGGAGCATCAGGTCGCAGCCGCCCGCCGTCCCCTCGATGGTGAGGCCTGCCGTCTTGGGCACGATGCTGTCGACCACGGTCTTGAAGGGCTGATCCTCGGCCAGCGCTGTCAGGGGAAGGAGGAGCAGCGCAACGACTGGCGCGAGGAGCAGGAGGCGCCGGTTCACCACCCTATAACGTCAATCCGGCCCTCGGCTGGCGCCGGTCCCCGGCTCCGCTGCGGGCTAGACTTGGCCGGCAAGGAGGGAGTTGATGTCGTACGAGTTCGTCCTTACCGAGGTCGACGGCCCCGTGGGCCTCGTGACGATCAACCGGCCGCGGGTCCGCAACGCGCTCAACCATCAGACGATTGCCGAGCTGGTCGATGCGCTCGAGACCTTCGATCGCGACGACACCATCCGCTGCCTGGTCCTTACCGGCGACGACCGCGCGTTCGCGGCCGGGGCCGACATCGCGGAGATGGCCGACGCGGGCGCCGTCGAGGTGCTCAACGATGACAACTTCGCCCGATGGGCCCGCTTCCGAGCGATCCACAAGCCGGTCATCGCCGCCGTCGGTGGATACGCGCTCGGCGGCGGCTGCGAGCTGGCCCTGATGTGCGACATGGTCGTGGCCTCGGAGACGGCCCAGTTCGGTCAGCCCGAGGTGAAGATCGGGATCATTCCGGGGGCCGGGGGTACGCAACGCTGGGCCCGAAGCGCGGGAAAGGTCCGCGCCATGGAAGCGGTGCTCATCGGCGATCCGGTGCGTGCCGTCGATGCCGAGCGGATGGGGCTGGTCAATCGCGTCGTCCCCGCCGGCGCCCAGCTGGAAGAAGCCATGCGCCTGGCGCAGGTGATCGCCACCCGCCCGCCGCTCGCCGTTCGCCTCGCGAAGGAGGCGGTCAACCACGCCATGGAAGTCGGCCTTGCGCCGGGTCTCGAGTTCGAGCGCAAGCTCTTCTACCTCTTGTTTGCCTCGGAGGACAAGCGCGAGGGCATGCGCGCCTTCCTCGAGAAGCGCCCGGGCCGCTTCAGCGGGCGATGAGCGACGTCGTTCTCAGCTCCCGGGACGGCCCGGTCCTGACACTGACCCTCAACCGGCCCGAGGCGCTCAATGCGCTCACCCGCGAGACGACCCAGGCGCTGCGCACGGAAGTGGAGACGGCGGGGCGGGACCCCGAGGTCGGGGCGATCGTCCTCACCGGAGCCGGGCGTGCATTCTGCGCCGGCGCCGACCTCAAAGACGTGAACGCGCGAGCGGTGGCCGGCGACAACGACCTCGGCGCCGACCTTCGCACGAATTACACGCCGATGATCCGCGCCATTCGCGCCTGCCCGAAGCCAGTGATCGCCGCGCTGAACGGCACCGCCGCCGGCGCGGGTCTGAGCCTGGCGCTCGCCTGCGACTTGCGCCTCGCGGCGGCCGGTGCGCAGCTGATCGTGGTCTTCGTGCGGGTCGGCCTGGTTCCCGACGCCGGCAGTCTCTTTTTCCTGACGCGCATGCTCGGTTTGAGCAAGGCAACCGAGCTGGCGATCACCGGTGATCCCGTGAGCGCCGACGAAGCGCTCCGCCTGGGGCTCGTGGTGTCCGTCGTTCCACCAGACCAGTTGATGCCGGCGGCGATGGAGCGAGCCCGTCACCTGGCCGCGGGACCACGCCAGACGTACGCCTTGATCAAGCGAGGGATGGAACAGGCGCTCCATCTCGACCTCGAGCAAACGCTGGAACTCGAATCACAACTGCAGGCTCTGGCCGCGGAGACGCCCGACGCCCAGGAAGCGATCCGCGCTTTTCTCGAGAAGCGGAAACCGGTCTTTAAGCGCTAAGGACGGAAAAAAGAAAGAGCGG
>WNFX01002172.1_pt1 | contig 19918 bp, 12 predicted proteins | sample 5400111 | NCBI WGS metagenome assembly WNFX01 (sample SAMN13153363, study PRJNA577476) | soil metagenome | isolation source: 40 cm soil or saprolite under grassland replicate 1 | place: USA:California | collected 2016-06-15 | reverse complement strand
CCGATTCGGTCGCGCCGACTTCATTTCCTTTGTAGCAGGTCGTCTGCCCCCATATTGGGACAACACCAGTCAGGCCTCCTACAGGCTTGGTAAGATCTAACACCAAGTAGTGATCGAATCTGTCGTTGCAGTCATCCTGGACGAAAACCTTCTGCAACTGCGGCTCGGAGAAGTGGGTAAGATGGCCGGCCTCATAAAGCTGATTAGAAAATTCCCGTAGAATAAAGTCTACCATTATTTCTACACGCCCATTGCGCTCAGTGGCTAGCTTCTGAACAGCGGCCCAATGCGTCGTGGTCCGGTATTTCCCGTTTCCCACTCTACTTCTCCTTTATCGTTTACCTCGGGTTGGATATCCGGCCCGCTAGATATTTGCGGAATAGCCAGATATTTGTGGTACAGGGCCAGATATTTACGGAAAATGACAAAGACCTACACATCCAAATTCGCACTCTTTGCATGGCTCTCAATAAACCTTTTGCGTGGTGCAACCTCATCGCCCATCAGCATATTGAACACCTTATCGGCCTCGACGGCCTCTTCGATGCCTACCTGTAGGATTGTGCGGTGGGCGGGATCCATCGTTGTGTCCCAAAGGGTCTCGGGGTTCATTTCACCCAGACCTTTGTAGCGACCAACCTCTGGTTCTTTGCCGTTGTGGGAGGCTTTGTATTCTTCGATCAGCATATCTCTTTCTTCATCGCTGTACACGTAATGCACGTTTTTGCCGATTTTGATGTGGAAGAGTGGGGGCTGGGCGATGTAGAGATGTCCCTCTGTAATCAGCGGCTCCATGTAGCGGAAGAAGAACGTCAGCAGCAATGTGCGGATATGCGCGCCATCAACGTCGGCGTCGCACATAATTACGATGCGTCCGTAGCGCAGCTTGGCCATATTGAAGTGTTCGCCCACGCCTATGCCTATCGCCGTGATGATGTTTTTCACTTCCTCGTTGCCGAGCATTTTGTCGAGGCGGGCACGTTCTACATTCAGGATTTTCCCTCGTAGAGGCAGGATGGCCTGGAAGTGGCGGTCACGGCCTTGCTTTGCTGATCCGCCCGCCGAATCACCCTCAACCAGGTAGAGTTCGCAACGGTCGGCGTGTTTCTCTGAGCAGTCGGCAAGTTTGCCGGGAAGCGTCGTGTCCAGGGCATTCTTGCGCTGGATCAGGTCGCGGGCAGCACGAGCCGCTTCGCGTGCATGGGCGGAAAGCACACACTTGGCGATGATGGCCTTCGCCTCGCTGGGAGTCTCCTCCAGGTACTTGACCAGCATGTCCGCTGTTACAGTCTCCACGATGGGACGAACTTCAGCGTTGTTGAGTTTGGCTTTTGTCTGAGCCTCAAACTGCGGGTTGGGAACCTTGACGCTGACAACAGCCGTCAAGCCTTGCCGCACATCGTCACCGGTAAGGTTGCTGTCCTTTTCCTTGAGCAGGCTCATTTTACGGGCATAGTCGTTGAGCGTGCGGGTGAGCGCGCTGCGAAAACCTGTGATGTGCATACCGCCATCAACGGTGTTGATGCCGTTGGCAAAGGAGAATTCGGTAGCATTCCATCCATCGTTATACTGTATCGCCAGTTCGACTTTCACACCGTCCAACTCGCGGATGGTACTCACTGGACGAGCCTGTAAATGGCCACGATCCTTGTTCAGGTAGCGCACGAAGGAGACCAGTCCACCCTCGAAGTAAAAGGTTACTTCGCGGTCGGTACGCTCGTCGCACAAGTAAATCGTCATACCCCGGTTCAGGTAGGCCATCTCGCGGAAACGCTGTGCCAGGATGTCGAAGTTGTAGTCGCGTGTCTCCATCACTTCCAGGTCAGGCAGGAAGGAGGTGATAGTGCCAGTGTCATCGTCTTCTACCGGATCCACCTCGAGCAGAGGAGTGACTGCTATACCCCGTTCGTAACGCTGGCGGTAGAGAATGCCTTCGCGTTTGACATCGACCTGGCACCACTCCGATAGGGCGTTCACGACTGAAACACCTACCCCGTGCAAGCCGCTGCTGATTTGATAGCCACCGCCGCCAAACTTGCCACCAGCATGTAGAATGGTCATGACCACTTCAAGCGTGGAAAGACCGGGGCGCTGATGATGTTCTTCTACGGGGATACCACGTCCGTTATCTTCTATGGTGACTGAACTGTCAGCATGGATAATAACCTTCACGGTATCTGCATATCCGGCCATCACCTCGTCGATGCTGTTATCGACAACTTCATAGATCAGATGATGCAGGCCGCGCTGGTCGGTAGCGCCAATGTACATGCCAGGACGCACCCGTACTGCCTCAAGACCTTCGAGAATCTGAATATTTTGCTCACCATAATCGACGTTACCATTGCCGTTCCCTTTACCACCGCCATTCCCTTTACCGTACCCTATGCTATGTTCAGTAGTATTGAGTAGTGCGCCTGTATCGTCGGCTATTGGCTCAGTCATAATAGATTCTCTCGTTTTTGCCATAGAAACAGTACATCCCTTTTAATATAGAGGCCATTCGTTTTGCCCAAAGATTTGTTCGTCCTCGCACTATGAAAACGAGGTAATCTTGTACATATTTTCTACATTATACCACTATGTACAAGACTCTCTGCATCATTGATGCGAACAAGGAGTCAGGTATTTGACGAAGGAGACGTCGTAGAGGTTCCTAACTACCAGTTTTTTTGATACTTCATTATACCACTAAACCGCTCGACAGGCAAATTGAACCAGGATATGTTAGTATCGATTGCCTGTCATTGGTACACCTGGCGCTCCTTGCATACCTTGCATTACTGGCATTCCGGGCATATTTTGCATTGGCCCAGGCGCCAGGCTTGTTGCACAGTAAGGACAGAATGCCCAACGCAGTTCCAGGAGCCGTTCGCACTTGGGGCAGGGCCGCTTGAGCTTTTGACCGCAGGAGGGGCAGATCTGGAAATCTGATTCGATGCGGGCATGGCAATGGTTACAGGTCTGGCGCTCGGTCATCTCTGCCAGGAGGGATTCTTCCTCCAACTGGCGCTCGTAGATCTCTGCTAATGTCTGGCGGGGACGTAAGATCATATAGATGAAGAGTCCACCAATAAAGAAGACGGCAACCAGTAAGGTGGCGGCAATTTGTAGCATAAAATCTTGCGTGCGCGCGCGAATGTCGCGGAACGTCCAGATGATCAGGCTTATCCAGAAGATTACAAAAAAAGCTACTAGAAAGCCAATGCTGACTCCCAAAACTTTACTTAATGCATCCAATAGTGGATTGCCACTTGTAGTTGCAGCAAACATTATTAAACTATCCGCTATCACAGGATCAGTGCCCCTTTCAGCATAGACATAGCTCGCTATATCATATAAGAACGAAAAAGGTGTACGTTATGGATACTATATAGGACTTAGAGGTACTCTATTTCATGTTCTGGTTCTCGCCGCCGCAGGCGGCGAAGGGAATAGGGTTTTTCTGGGGACACCCCAGACCCCGGCAGAGGGCAACGCCCTCTGCACTCCCTTTGGTTCGTCACCTACAGCGGCGAAGGGAATAGGGGGTTTTCTGGGGACACCCCAGACCCCGGCAAAGGGCAACGCCCTCTGCACTCCTGACCTTTATTGAAACAAGACTGTGACAATTTCGCTTGAACGTAACTTGAGATGCAGAGGCAGGCCTTGCGGGTGCTCTGCTACTATTTCCTCATTTAATTTTGCCACAAAAGCTTTAGTATACGCAAACCCTGGTCGCAGGTTTGCTTCAACTGGGTGGCTCAAAGGATTGTATATTCGTACAATCACGCCCTGGCCTGTCTCGCTCTGCTTGATCGTGCTGACTACCAGTGTACGTGGTTCAATCTCAAGCAGTGAAGCTTGTGACGGAAGTTGCCCTTCGTGCTGTTCAGATACCAGTGCACGCACAGGCGTGTTAAAGGCCTGCGCCTCGCGCAATACAAGCGCTTCCTCTGCCTCCCAATCAGCGCTGTGTGGCACCAGGGCATAATCAAACTGGTGGTGTCCCAGGCATTGTGCCTCTGGTGTCCATTCCATTGGGCCGGCATGTCCCAGGCGCGTTGAAAGATCACCACGCGAAAGCCATTCTATACAGCGCAGGAGCGTGACCGCTACCGCCATCTGGCTCGATTCATCATGCACAATTTCATACTCCGGTAAGCCACGATTGAGGATTCCCAGTCCTATGGTCCCATTGCTCACATCCACAAAGCGTTTCTGTGGGAAGGTGTTAACCGGCTGTTCTAACCAATCCGTGACATCGGCAGGTCGAGGCGCGGCAATCGGTCGTGTACGAACCTCGAAGGTACCTTCGGCAGAAGCGTTCTCGACTGTGTAGGGTAGAGGGAACGTTACACGTAGTCTGTGATCTTTTGCCAGATTTTCTACACTGGTATGAATGTCGATGCGGTGTACTCCCGGCGTTAGCGACACCTCGCTGACAATAGGACAAACTGACATTAGAGCGCTTCGCTCGGTGCGAGTAATAGAGGCGGCGCCCGGCACAGACCAGTTTGCACTGATGCGCAGGATAGAGCGTACAGGACCCGAGCTAACCAACTCGATCCTCGGTGGTTCCACAGGTTTGCTAATGATCAAATCATGCTCTGGGGGGCAGTACGTGTACAGGTCACCTATATCTCCATCATCCACAAAGCGGTTAAGTCCCGTAAAGACAGCCCCGGTCTGCTTGTCAGTAACTGTTAGCGTGCCATCTTCCTGGTTCGCTTCGACAGAGTAAAACTCGTTTTCGATGAATGGTGACGGTGCGAGGGCGGGGGCAAGCCCCGCCCCTACAATACTCTGTTCTGAGGGTTGGCTCGTTGATGGGGGAGACGGTGCGAGGGCGGGGGCAAGACCAGATGCGAGGGCGGGGGCAAGCCCCGCCCCTACTATACTCTGTTCTGCGGACTGGCTCGAAGATGATGGTGACCGTCCCTCAACTTGCAATCCATATGGATAGATCCAGTAGGTTTTCTGGCCGTAGGCAGGTAGGTCGGCGGCGATGAAATCGATGGTTTCCCGCGCCTCGTCTATCACTGTGAATTCAAACATGTTAATATCTTCACGTTCTAGAAGAGCCAGTATCTTGCGTTCAGCGGCATGAAGAGCCCGCCTATTGACGGTAGCAAGCCCTGAACGGGCAAGCGTCACTTCGATGGACGCCACTCCTGGTTGCTGCCCCTCATCTATGTGAACACGAGTAATCACGTAAGCGTTTTCAGCTTCACCCAGCATAGTGGATATGGTTGTCTGAGCCATATTGATGAAATCATCTGGAGCCTGTGTTCCCAGTAGCGCAACTGCTGCTGCTAGCATCTCACGGGCGACCGGCATCGAACCGAGCTCCTGTCGCCAGCGATTGACGACATGATAGGGCAAATGCGTCCCGCGCTCATCGACTATCACAGCATTTTTTAATGAGCCTGGAAGTTGTGTTTCGATTTGTACCGCTTCTGTACGTGGTCCAGGCGCCAGGTTAAATACAACAATTGGAAGAACTTCGTGACCTGTACCTGGACTTTGATCAGGTGCGCGTGTGTCGGTAGCGGAGGCAAGATGCTGCATTGCCCGGGTAATCAGGCTCTCACCAATCTGCTGGCTCTGTGCAAAGCGAACGCTATTTTCCCGGTGTACCTGGTCGATACTACAGCCGCAAATGCTATCGTGTGGATGGTTCTGTAACAGGTATTTCCAGGCCAGTTGCACTAAACCCTTTGGATAAGGTGCTCCTAACTTCCAGGCCCAGGCGGTTAGCGGTTCTACCAATCGTTCCAGCAAGTGTTCCGTTGCTGTGTTCTGCTGTTTAATCCACATACGTGTTGAGAGGACGGCCGGTAACAAATGTGAGTACTGGCTACTGCGCATCTCACCGCTGAGTGTCTGTAATGGTGTGCCTGGTGAACGCTCGAGCTGCTGTTGAACAGCTTCGATATATTGGGGCAGCGTGCCGATACGCACTTGAATGCTGTCAAAATGCTCTACCTGTACATTATTTTCGAGCGATTCATTGCGTGTGAGAATCTTCTCGTGCCGAGGGTTGAGGTGAGCCAGCAGTGTATTAGCAGACTCGATGGTCTCGGGCAGGCCATTCTGTGGTTCAAGGTGGTCTGAACCATTCATGAAGAGGAGTGTCTTGGTGGTGGCCTTAGGCAAAAGAGCGGCTGCAAGGAATTCGACCCGAGCAGCAAATTCTTCAGGGGCTAATGGCATGTTACTCGCATTTGAATAACCCATGGCACCGGCAAGAAAAATGACAAGCACCTGCGTGCCATCGGGAGCAGCCCAAAAGAACTCGCTTTGGTGCGCTTCCGCACCAACGCCGCGCCAGAAGACAGCATTGTCGATGTCAAAGCCACGCAGTATCTGGGGCAACTGTGCGATGTGGCCAAAGCAATCAGGTACATAGCCTGCATGCATTGGTTGACCATACTCTGCAGCTTTTCGTAAACCAATCTGTAAGTTGCGTACAAGTGACTCGCCACTCACGAGAAACTCATCAGGCTGCAAGTACCAGGGACCCACCTGTATGCGACCAGAGCGAATATATTGCATCAATCGCTCCTCTTGCTCTGGTTTCACTTCTAAGTAATCATCCAACACGATAGTCTGACCATCAAGCATGAAGTGAGTAAATTTGGGATCACGATCAAGAATATCAAGCAGTGTGTCGACTGCATGCACGAGGCGAATACGAAACTGCTGAAATGTCTGGTACCATTCACGGTCCCAGTGTGTATGAGGAACGAGGATAATGTTGAGTTGCTCGGTCATAATACCCCTTTAGAGGGAAGCGGGGAGGAGTCGAAAACAAAAAGCCCTGGCTTGTGCTTCCTGCAAACAAGTTACCTCCGTCTCACATCCTGGCTTAGTTAACTGTATACGATGGCACAAGAATCTACTGTGCAGTGGACATATTATAGCGAATCAGGATAGATGATACAAGCGCGATGCTATTAATATGCTATACTACAAGCAATATGTCGCTACTATCACAAACCAGGGGCTAAGTGGATACCCACCCAGGGCGACGCAAGCGTCCCCACTATGATCGGGAGACGCCAGGACTTCACCAAGGGCGACGCAAGCGTCCCCACCCTACTCTACACCACTCCCGCCCCTACGCGATCTGGAACCAACAGACCAACAGACCTGTGAATTTGACAACTAGATCATTTGCTGGTACTATCTCAAATTGTGCCAATGTATTTCAAAATGTTTCATTGGCGAAATCATACAAGAGTGGCTATATCCTCTTGTATCGAGGTTTGCTCGTGTGCTATACTGAGTAGTAAGAAAATATGTTCTAATTCGGAGGTTACTGATGGCCAGAGGCAGTAGCTATGGCGACGATACCCCATTGCCACCGATCGCGGCAACTCCTCAGTTAATTATTCCCCGGCGTGCTACAAGAGATCTACAAGCTATACACAATGAAGAGGAGAACGAAACGCAACAGGTTCCGGTCAGAAGAACTGGCGCCTTAACCTCTACTTACTATTACGAAGAAGAACATCCACTGGCACGGCATCGCAAATGGTTAACACGCTTGCTTATTTGTATAGTTTTGGTTGTGCTGGGTGCATTGGTACTGGCTAGCGCTGCCATGTACCAGCGACATGGTGATTCTCAGCTTGTAAGCGACCCGAATGTACAATCATTCGCTATTCAGGTCGGCGGTTCTCTTGATGCATTCAATACATGGCAAAACAGTAGTGGGCCAATAGCCGATAAGAAGCCAATTCCAACACATAATGGCCCCTATGCTGTACTGGGTAAACCCACAATTACGGCGGACTTTATCAACCAGGTGCTTGCAAGTTATCATTCTCCTGCTGCTGGCAAGGGACAGGCGCTGTATGATTTGGGTGTGAAGTACGGCATTGATCCAGTATTTGCGTTAGCTTTCTTTATGCACGAGAGTCTTTTTGGGACAACAGGTGAGGCTCGAGCCACGCTCTCGCTGGGCAATCTACGCTGTATTAAAACCAGACCGTGTATCGACCAGAACCGTGGTGGTTATGCTCAAATGTATAGTTGGGAAGATGGTTTTGAGCAGTGGTACAAGCTGATTCGCAATCTCTATGTAGCGCAATGGGGTCTTGTTACTGTCGATCGAATCATACCGACGTATGCGCCTAATAGCGATCATAATAATGAGACATCATATATCGCGTCATTGAAGCACGAGATTGATACCTGGCACGCGGGCATTCTCAGACCCTAATCAGCCCCTGTTCGAGCGCTTTGCTCAAGGCCTCGGTTCGGCCGGACACATTGAGCTTTTGGTAGATATTGGCAAGGTGAAAGTTCACAGTACGCTCGCTCACGAACAGTCGTGCTGCTATTTCTTTATTACGTAATCCCCGCGCTAGTAATCGCAGCACTTCCTGCTCACGAGTTGTCAGAGCTTCATGCGCATTGTTTCCACGAGCTTGCTTGCCTAAGCGAGAGATCAAACGCCCCGCAATTTGCGGCTGCACCAGTACTTCGCCACGTGCCACAGTTCGCACTGCCTGTGCCAGGTCGTTGGCTGCAATATCTTTGAGGACATAACCATCAGCGCCCGCTCGCAGCGTTTCATACAGGTAGTCCTCGCGATCCAGTGACGAAAGCAGCAGGACATGTGTATCTGGATTGAGTTGTTTTATCTGACGTAGCGCTTCCAGGCTCTGCCCATTGGGAAGCAGTGCGTCCATGATTACAACCTGGGGACCTAATTCCATTGTCTCACTGACTGCCTGTACTCCATCTATTGCCTCACCGACCACTTCAAGATCATGAAAACCCTCCAACAGGCGACGTAATCCCGCTCTTGTCACTGCCTGTGCATCCACTACCAGCACCCGTACATGATCATTCCCCGCTACATCTAACGTCTGTTGCTCTTGCGCTCTCTCAACCTCCTCTACAGGTAGGATTGTTGTCTCTGGATGTCTATGATGCATATACGGTATGCGAGCCTTTACGTGTGTTCCTTGTTCGACGCTGGTGTTGATCTCTATTGAACCACCAAGGTGCTCAATACGCTTGTGCAGGTGTGCATTAAGATTGCCAGGGGTTGTGAACCGCTCATCTTGATCTAGTGGTGTGAATGGTGGTGCGGCAATCTGGTTATTGGTGGCAAGACTCGCATCGCTCTGTTCTGTTGGAATGCCGTCATCCTCGATACTCACCTGGACTTCGGCGCGCCCATAGTTCAGCGTAAAGCGCAACTTGCGTGTATTTGTATGCCGCTGCACCTGCTCCAGAGCTTCCTGAGTGATGCGATAGAGCAATCGTTCGATGTCGCCGGCTAGAGGCCGTTCTTCACCGGAGAAAATAACACGACTCGAAAGTTTCAATGCTTCTGCCGTCTCTTCAACTGCTCGTGAAAGCGCCTCTGCCAGTGTAATGCCGCTTAGTTCCGCTAGTGGTAGATCATTGCTAACCGCACGTACCTCGTACAACATGTCTCTCGTCATCTGCTCCAGGATCGCGAGTCCATTTCGAATGGCATTCATATCGGGCATGTGGAGGGTGGAAGATGCTTCAATACTATCTGCTCTATAGTCATGCACGAGGGTTTGCAATGCATTTAGCTGTACCAACATTGCGCTCAATGATTGTATAAAATCGGCATAATCAGTTTGCTGTGAAGGATCGTCGAGGCCCATATGTTTTCTCCAACCTTTTCTTGTTTGATAGGGCAAGGGCAAGCCCAGCCCCTACTATACGAAATATGAAACCCTAACCGGTGTATGGTAGGTGAACTACTGGTCAAGGGTGGGGGCAAGCCCCACCCCTACTATATACGAAATATGAAACCCTAACCGGTGTATGGTAGGGGCTGGGCTTGCCCCTGCCCTGAATTTTTAATGTAGCGGTTCGATAAAAAGTTTACCGTCCCTGGCGTCGATTTCCACCGTGTCTCCATCGCGCACAGTTCCGTCAAGGAGAGCGCGGGCTATGCGATTTTCAACTTCCCTTTGAATGATGCGTTTGAGTGGACGCGCTCCATACTGCGGGTCGTAGCCCATGTTTGCCAGGATTTCTCTGGCTGCGTCGCTCAGATGTAAGGTGATGTGGCGTTCGGCCAGGCGAGGGCGCAGGCGATTGATCTGAATGTCAACAATGTTCATCATCTGGGAGCGAGTGATCTTGTGGAAAACAATCACCTCGTCAATGCGGTTGATGAACTCAGGTCGAAAGCCCTCCTCACGCAGGCGCTGTCGTACCTGGCGTTGAATTTCGTCCTCATCCATGCCATCAAACTCGTGCAGCCATGTAGTACCCACGTTACTTGTCATAATGATGACGGTATTTTTGAAATCGACTGTGCGCCCCTGACCATCTGTCAGGCGGCCATCGTCAAGTATTTGTAGCAGGACATTGAAGACTTCCGGCGCGGCTTTTTCGATCTCATCGAAGAGTACGACACTATATGGGCGACGACGTACAGACTCGGTGAGCTGGCCGCCTTCTTCGTAGCCAACATAGCCTGGCGGCGCACCGATCAGCCGCGAGACGCTATGTTTCTCCATGTACTCGGACATGTCAATACGCACGAGCGCACGCTCGTCATCAAAAAGGAATTCTGCCAGCGCACGTGCCAGTTCGGTCTTTCCAACACCTGTTGGACCAAGGAAGATAAAGCTTGCCAGCGGACGATTTGGATCTTGTAGCCCCGCACGCGAACGCCTTATGGCGTCAGAGACAATCTGCAATGCTAGTTCTTGTCCGACGACACGTTCACGTAAACGATCCTCCATCGTGAGCAACTTCTGTACTTCGGCCTCCATCAACCTGGAGACGGGTATATGCGTCCACTTTGAGACAATCTCCGCAATATCCTCAGCATCTACCTCTTCTTTGAGCATGCGTGCTCCTTTTATACTGATGAGTTTCGACTCCATATCCTGAATACGTCGCTCCAGGTCAGGAATGATGGCATGGCGCAGTTCTGCCATTTTGCCGTAGTCATATTCGCGCTCAGCTTTATCAAAATCAACCTGTGCCTGGTCCAGTTCTTGCTTGAGATGACGAATCTCCTCAACTGGCTCTCGTTCGCTATCTAGCGCCAATTGCAAGCTGTGCAGTTGCTCGTTCAAGTTAGCAATTTCTTGCTCTACTTTCGCCCGCCGCTCACGGCTTGCTGGATCGGTCTCTTTCTTTAGCGCTTCCTGTTCTACCTGCAACTGTCGAATGCGGCGATCCAGTGCGTCAATCTCGGTGGGAGTGCTGTCTAGCTCTACGCGCCGGTGGCTGGCGGCTTCGTCAACCAGGTCAATGGCCTTATCTGGTAGAAAGCGATCGGTAATATAGCGGTTGGAAAGGATTGCTGCGGCCACCAGTGCGCTATCTTGAATGCGCACCCCATGATGCACTTCGTAGCGTTGTTTCAGTCCGCGTAGGATGCTGATGGTGTCCTCGACCGTTGGTTGATCGACCATCACGGGCTGGAAACGGCGCTCAAGCGCTGCATCCTTCTCGATGTGCTTGCGATACTCATCCAGCGTCGTTGCGCCTATGCAGTGCAGTTCGCCACGAGCAAGCATTGGTTTCAACATGTTGGAGGCATCCATTGCCCCTTCCGCAGCGCCAGCGCCCACCAGGGTGTGCAGTTCATCGATAAAAAGAATGATGTTGCCTTCTGAACTGGTGATTTCTTTCAGTACCGCTTTCAGGCGCTCCTCGAACTCGCCGCGATACTTGGCTCCTGCGACTAACGCGCCAAGATCAAGCGTCACAACCTGTTTATCTCTCAGAGTCTTCGGTACATCGCCGCGTACAATGCGCTGGGCCAAACCTTCAACGATGGCAGTTTTGCCAACGCCTGGCTCGCCAATGAGTACAGGATTATTTTTAGTGCGGCGGCTTAGCACCTGGATGACACGCCGGATCTCCTCGTCACGGCCAATCACAGGGTCGAGTTTGCCCTGCTCGGCCAGTTGTGTTAGGTTGCGACCATATTTTTCTAGCGCCTGATATTTCACTTCAGGGTTCTGGTCGGTGACTCTTTGCGCACCGCGAATAGAGGTAAGGGCTTTCAAAACGAGATCGCGAGTCAGTCCTGCCGCTTTCAGTGCGCGTTGGGCCGACCCATCGCCAATGTTGAACATAGCGAGCAGCATATGCTCAACACTGAGATACTCGTCATGAAAATTGTTCATTTCCTTCCAGGCCTCTTCGAGCAACTTACGCAGCCGTGGTGAGATGCTTGGTTCACTGCCTCCATAGGCACGCGGTAGACGTTCAATATCGGCATTGATCATACGCTGTGCTGTGGCCAGGTTGCCCCCAACCTTTTGTATGACTTGTTGTACAACGCCGCCTTCCTGGGAAAGAAGAATGGCCAATAAGTGCTCAACCTCGATCTGGCTATTGTTGTATTGTTTCGCCAGTTCGTTGGCTTCGCTAACGGCCTGACGAGCTTTTTCAGTGAACTGCTCAATTTTCATACAAAACTCTCCCCTGGTTTTTGCTTTCCATTGGAAAATAGTGTAGCATATTGAGCCAGTCATTGCAAGAAAATATGAGTGTAATACTATCAAGTTTTGCCAAATGGTATTGACTTATCTGAGGCTGAGAAGTAGCTGGAATTCTGGTATTCGCATCCTCGACAGGATATGTCCTATATGTTACACTCAAGACAGAAGAGAAGGTAGGAGGGTCTTTGCTATGCTTGAAGACATTCTTGAAGAGTCATGGACTTATAAAGAGATTATCAAGAAGGGACTGGAGAAGGACCGTGAGGAAGAGCGTCAGCAGTGGGTACAAGAGCAGCATCAGACTCTCATTAGTTTTGTTCAGCTGCGCTTTCCAGAGCTTGTCTCTTTGGCGCAGCAACAAACTGCTACTATCAATGACCCAGAGGTGCTGCATAACCTGATCGTTAAATTGTTCAGCGTGCAGACTGCTGATGAGGCCAGGCAAGCACTCATGCAAGCTGGGACACAAGAATAAGATCTGAGCTTTATTAGAAACACATGACACAACAACTACAGGAAATACAGTCCACAACACAAATTGCAGCGGCTATTGAGAGCGTACTTTTTGTCTCGGGCCGTCCATTAGAGTATGTAGAGTTACGCAAGCTGCTTGGTATCGATGATGACAGTTTGACAAATGGATTGCAAACGCTGGCCTATCATTTAGAAAGCCAGGGACATGGTATCCGTTTGCAGCGCCTCGGCGAACAGGTGCAACTCGTGACAGCGCCTGAAAATTCACACTACATCGCAGCTCTCCTTGGGCTACCTATGACGGCCAAGCTTACAACCGCTGCCATGGAAACACTGGCAGTCGTTTCCTATCGCCAGCCCATTACGCGTGCACAGATTGAAGCTGTACGTGGTGTCAATAGCGATCGTGCCCTGGTTAGCCTCATCCAGCATGGCCTGGTAGCTGAAATTGGCCGTGCACAGACCGTTGGTCGGCCGGCTCTTTTTGCCACAACTCCTGAATTTTTACAGCAGTTTGGGCTGACCAGTCTGGAGCAATTACCGCGACCCGATGGTAGAACTCCAATAACTGAGACCAGGAGAGAGTAATTTAATGCGCCTTGGTCGTCATATGCCCACGCATTCAAATGCTGTCAAAGCAGCGGAGATAGCCAGGCAGCTTGGTTGCACATCTATTCAAATTTTTGCCAGTAATCCCACAGGTTGGCGGCCTTCGGCAGGCGATCCAGCAAGCTGTGCAGTTTTTGCCCAGGCAGCTCGCGCCTACGGCCTCGATCCAATTGTTGTTCACGCACCCTATCTGATCAACCTGGCTTCGCCCGATGAGGTGATCTGGGAAAAGTCTATTTCGCTGTTACGTTGGACGTTACAGCGCGGCGCTCTTTTAGGCGCTGCCTATGTTGTCTTCCATACAGGCAGCCATCGTGGCTCCGGTGTTGATGCTGGACTTGCACGTATTGCCGAGGGGATAGCGCTTATTCTTCCTGAAACACCGCCTGAGGTAATGTTGTTGTTGGAGAACGATGTTGGAGCGGGTAACTCACTTGGACATAGCTTTGAGCAAATTGCTATGGTGCTAAACGTATTACCTCAGTACGAGGAGCGTCTGGGCGTTTGTCTTGATACGGCGCACCTGTGGGGAGCAGGTCACGATATCTCCAGCGCCGCTTCCGTGCAGCAAATACTCCAGCATTTTGAGGATATTATCGGGTTGAATCGATTGAAAATCATCCACTTGAATGATACAGAGATGGCACTGGGTAGCCATCGTGATGTTCACGCTCGACTCGGTGAGGGTATTATCGGTGAAGAAGGGCTGCGAGCCTTACTCAGCGATCCCCGCCTCGATCATGTTGCGGTTTTATTGGAGACACCGATTAAAACTGATGAACATGATAAAGAGGATTGGGAACATGATAAGCAGCATTTGGAGAAGGCAAGGGCATTACTTGCTAACTACCAGTATCAGGCTGGTGAGAGGTAGCCAGGGAGTTAATAAGGAATGAAGTTTGGCAAACTGCAGATACATAATTTGCCTATTAACGATGTCACCACCCTGGGGGCTTTTGCTTACGAGTTGCAGCAGGAGGCTGAGGCGCGTGGAGAAGTTCTGCCACCTGCGGCGCGCCTGCATATCGGCGAACCGAGTTTTCGCACTCCAGAACATATCAGGCTTGCAGCAGTTGAGGCCTTACAGGGTGAGCCGATAACGTATGGACCTGCCGCAGGTTGGCCCTGGTTGCGAGAACTCATAGCAGAGAAAATTGAGCGCGTCAATGGTTATCATGTTGGGCCGCAGCAAGTTGCTATTGCCATGGGCGGTACAGGTGCGATCCAATCAGCTTTGATTGCGACAGTTGGTGTTGGTGACGAAGTGCTTATCCCCGATCCTCATTGGCCGCATTACACAATGCAGCTTGCCAGTTGTGGCGCTACCGCAGTTTCTTATCCACTTGATCCACAAAACGAATGGTTGCCGGATATTGCACATCTGGAACGATTGGTGACTCAACGTACACGCTTGTTGCTGATCAACAGCCCTGGCAACCCTACTGGCGCGGTATATCCAGCGCAGCTCGTGGAAGACCTGCTCGACTTTGCAAGACGCCATGATCTCTACCTGCTTTCAGATGAGTCTTATGATGAAATTCTTTTCGAGGGTATACACGTCAGTCCTGGTGCACTGCTTACACATGACGAGTTTAATCTGGGGCGCGTTATTTGCGTTTATACTTTCTCCAAAACCTATGCTATGACGGGTTGGCGTATAGGTTACCTTGTGACAGGAACGCAACTGCTTAAGACAATCACGTATGTACTTGACGCCGGTTACACGAATATCAGTACGCTGATACAGCGTGCCGCTGCCGCAGCGTTGACCGGTTCCCAAACATGCGTCGCCGAAATGCGACAGACCTACCACCGGCGCCGTGATCTTGCCGTAAGTTTGCTTAAAGAGCTCGGTCGCTATGTTTACACGCCGCACGGAGCTTTCTACATCCTGATCGATGTGACAAGCCGGGAAGGTGGAGGGCGTCGAGGACGACAATTCGCCCTTGATCTGCTGCGCGAACGCAATGTGGCTGCTGCACCCGGCAGCACCTTTGGTTCGGTGGCAGAAAATTATGTACGTGTTTCACTGGCTGCCTCAGATGAAGAGATTGTGCATGGCATACGAGAGATTTGCACTTTCGCGGATAGGTGATAGCCACAGACAGGAGGCCCTTGCATGAAACACATGCAAGGGCCTTGGTAAGTTAGAGATGGTACCTCAAGAGGGTATGTTCTCCTATTGATCAGTAATTGAACTCCCTGTTTGCACATTGTTCCCGCCGGCGTTGGTTTGATCAGTCGCCGGGTTGCCGTGACTGCTCACACTTAATCCACCTTGCACAGTGTAGGTGGCTTCGTCACAGTTGGGAGTTGCTGTAGCACAATCCGAACCTCCACTGGTAGGTGCATTGGCGAGCGCGAAGGCAGGAAAGGCCGGGCTGCCTGAGAAGGAGGTGGAGATGTAATCGCCAACCATTCTCCCCTGGGTAGTATTGGGGAGCCAGGAGAGTGTCATGGGTCCGGCAAGCTTTGTTCGCGGGGTCCATGTGGCTCCCCCATCCGCTGAAGTCGAGGAACCCACATCTAGCTCACAGGTGGAGGCAGTGCAGTTCGTATTCGGGTAGTAGTAGAAGGCCACCGCCAGGCGGGCTGAACTCCCAGACGTTGACCTGTCAACAGCCAGACCGGGAATGAAGTGATCCACCCCACTTCCCCGCGGATCAAGCGGGATGCGTGTCAGCTTTGACCAACTCTTCCCGTTGGTGGAGGTGCTCAGCACGAGATCACTGGCGTTACAAGTAGGTTCAAAGTGACAATCCTGCCAGACGACATAGACTTTGCCTGACGCGTCCATTTCAGCAGAGGGCAGCGGGATACTATCGCGAATGTTCCCGGCTGCATGATGGAAGCCCACCCTGGCGACGATATTTGTTTTGCTCCAGCTTGCCCCACCATCAGTGGAGGTGAATGCGACGACGAGGAAATTGAAACCCGGACCACCTGTGAATCCGTTGATCGGCACAATCACGGTCCCATTAGGCTGCACGAGGGGTTGCCCGCCGATGCCATGAGCCTTGTTGGCGGTCGATTGTCCTGCTCCCCACGTCAGTCCGCCATCGCTGGAGGTGCTCATCTGGATCAGGTCGCCCAGCGTATTGTCGTCGAACTCGGTATAGCAGTTGCCGAAGTGAGGGCTGCTGGCCGTACTATCGCAGACCGTCCAGTTTTTGTCGTTAAAATGACCATCATTATTCACCACGATGGGGCTGCCCCAGACTGTTCCGGTGGCATCAGTCGAGCGGCTGACGAGCACATCAACTTCAGCTCCATTGCCATTGGGGAACAGACCCAGGAAAGAGATCAACCACACCCCATGCTTGGCATCAAAGGCAACAGATGGGTCACTGACACGTGCATAGACGGTGCTCGGTGGTGTTGAGAAAGGGGTGGTGCCAGGCAGGAAGCCACTGGTAAAGCTACTTCCACCATTAGTGGACGTGGCGAAACCGATGTTGGAGGCCCCGCCATTGAAGAAGCGCCCCACCTGGAAAGTAGAAACAATGGTAGAGCCAGAAGATAAAGTATCCGGTTCGACTTCCGTTTTGTGCTGGCTTGTGCTGTTTGTATACGGGTCGCTACTTATCTGGACGAGGGTAAAGGCAAAGGCAGAGATGGTTGACGAGAGTGCAAATACGAGAGCCAACGTCATTGCCATGAGGCCGCGCATTGGCCATCTGAACCGCGAAATAAGAGACGTCATTGTTCCTCCTTGAAGCAAATCTACTCAAATAGTGTACATAAAGGTGTACAGTAAACAGGAAATGACAACTTAAGGAGTTTGGCACTACGAGTACTCTTCACAAAGGCATGACACTACGAAAAGTGATAGGGTACCAATGGCGATGAAGAACACCTGTGCAAAAGTGTAGCTAACTTTCCCCCTCTAAAGTGTAATTACTCGGTATGGTATTGTCAACTAAACAAGAATGCAGCTAAACTTGCCATAATTACGACTATAAAGTCGTAATTACTCGGTATTGTAATGTCAACCTACGAAAGTAGGGAGCGCTTCAGACATTCTACCTCTACATAGTTATACGGAGTGGAGTTACACCGGGGCGAGTGGCACAAGGCTCATGTCATGACGTGTCATGCTGAGCGCAGCGAAGCATCTCTTCGGAGTTACACCGGGCGAATGGCACAAGGCTCATGTTCTTTTTAAAGTTAAAGTCATTTGCCCTTTTCATGTCACATTTTGGTCTATGCTACGATTATAGTATGTGATCATATGAGGGTGGAGAAAGAACGCATGCAACAGCACGACGAATATACACAAATCAAGAGCGCAGCCGCTGCACTCTATGATCGCTTTGCATCCAGTGTCTTTGCCTATGCAAGACTGTATACACCTTTATGGGAAGATGCGGAGGATGTGACACTGGAGGTCTTCACAGCAGCACTGGAATGGGAGAATTTTTCAGCACTGACTGAACAACAGCAACTCTCCTGGTTGCGCCGTGTTGCGCATAACAAACTGGTGGATCGCTATCGTAGTGCGGTGCATCTCCCTGCTGTCCCATTAGAACAGGTGAGAGAAACAGTGCGTACCGAAGAAGCACTTGCTCCTGAACAGATGGCGCTGCGAGGCGAGGAACTTGAACGGCTCTACCAGGCTGTGAGGAGCTTACCTTTGTTCCAACAGCAGCTTTTACAGTTACGCTTTGGGGAGGGACTGCGTTTTGCTGAGATCGCAGTGTTACTCAACAAACGCGAAGCAACCGTACGGAAACTGTGTTCACGTACCATTGCTCTCTTACGGACAATCTACGAACAGCAGTAGAAAGGACCAATGTGATGGCAGACTTTGAAAAGCCAGAGATCCTTCGCTGCGCTCAGGATGACAAGGCTAGTAGAAAGGGCTAGTGTCATGGCAGACTTTGAAAAGCCAGAGATCCTTCGCTGCGCTCAGGATGACAAGGCTAGCACTCAGGATGACAAGGCTAGTAGAAAGGAATAGTGTCATGGCAGACTTTGATAAGCTGCTTCCTGAAGAAGCGGATGAGCAGAATCAACGCCTTATGCACGATCTTCGTCGTATCTACCGCACGGATACCCAAACCGTTGAGCACCTTGCCCGTATGCGCCAGCGCCTGCTGGCAAACGATGATAGTTTTGTGTATGACCACGAGAGCATGCAACAGCACGACACGCCGCCAACTCTACAGCAAGCACAGTCGAGCGCGGGGAACGCGAAGCAGACTCGCTTTGCTATTGTCGAAGAAAGGTCATGGCGACGTCGCCTCGGTGTGCTCGCCGCTGCCTTATGTGTGGCATTGCTAGTTGGCTCTCTACTATTTGTCTTTAATTTGGCACGTCGAAGTAGCGAGGGTACTCCAGGAAATGTACCCCAATCTTCGAAACTAGCAGGAGGTTCTGGTAGCTTGCTCTCTCTTCACATGATTGATCTCACGACAGGATGGGCGTTGAGTGAGCATGCGATACTGCGCACCACAGATGGAGGTCTCCAATGGAAGTATGTCACGCCACTACACACTGTGTTGACACGAGAGAGTATCGCAGCATTCCTCACGGCTTCCCTGGCATGGGTAGCAACGCCACAGACTAATGGAACAACGGCACAAGTTTTACGTACTACGGATGGTGGTCAGACCTGGCAGCAGTCGACGGTCCAGGCAACTTTCTTAAGACAAATCACTTTCATCGACTCCCAGCATGGCTGGATACTCTCCGGTTGGGGAGCCACAGGAGGAGCGGCAGAGGCAGTCAGTGTCTTTCGTACCAGTGATGGCGGGAAGACCTGGAGTAATGTGGCCAGTGCACTTCCTGCTTCGACGGATACACCTCCACCTGGCCAGCTCCCGTTTGGTGGGCGCAAAGCGGGAATACATTTTCTGAATGAGTCCACGGGATGGATCACCGGCACTGTGGTGGCGAATGATCTTGCCTGGCTCTATGTGAGTCATGATGGAGGTTCAACCTGGTATCAGCAATCGCTATCACTGCCACCAGGGGTACCATCTGCGCAACTCTCGCTTATATCACCCACGTTCTTCTCGGCGACAGATGGCATACTTCCCGTCATTTTTTCAGATCTCATTTCGGGCAAGGGCATTGCAACAGACATCTACGTGACTCACGATGCGACAACCTGGAAGAGTACAATGCCCTTACCTGCGGCTTTAAGCAAGATAGATTTTGTGGATATACAGCATGGATGGGCGACCGATGGAATAGTCCTCTATAATACCAGCGATGGAGGGCAACACTGGACAAAGCTATCTCCCGGCCCGAACTTCAAGCAGATCACCGAACTCAGCTTTGTTTCTAGCAGCACTGGTTGGGCGATTGGTGGGCAAAGCAACAACGCCTCATTCCTGCTCAAGACAGTTGATGGGGGAAAAACGTGGACACCAATTCCC
>WNFX01007956.1_pt1 | contig 19921 bp, 20 predicted proteins | sample 5400111 | NCBI WGS metagenome assembly WNFX01 (sample SAMN13153363, study PRJNA577476) | soil metagenome | isolation source: 40 cm soil or saprolite under grassland replicate 1 | place: USA:California | collected 2016-06-15 | reverse complement strand
ATTCGTATAGGTTATCCAACAACTTTTTTGTTTTTGAGGCTTTGGTGTGGAGAGAAATGAAAAACCGGATACTTCAGAATCTCCCGGCTGTTCTTCCATTTTATTATAATCCAAACTCCTGCCATCAATTCGTGGCGGAGTCCCAGTTTTTAATCTACTAGTTTGAAAGCCAATGCTTATAAGTTGTTCTGTCATTCCAGTCGCTGCCTTTTCAGCAATTCTACCTCCACCAAAATTTTTCTCACCAATATGAATGATACCATTTAGGAAAGTTCCATTTGTGAGCACAATTGCTTTGGCTTTTATTTTATGTCCCAAGCCTGTTTCTACGCCAAGAATCACATTGCCTTTGACCAAAAGGCCCTTTACCATGTCTTGGTAAAAATCAATATTCAGAGTTTGTTCAAGCAATTCTCTCCATTTGGCTGAAAATAGCATCCTGTCATTTTGAGATCTTGGACTCCACATAGCTGGCCCCTTCGATTTATTAAGCATTCTGAATTGGATCATGGAAAGATCTGAAACCACACCTGAGTAGCCACCAAGAGCATCTATTTCACGGACTATTTGCCCTTTCGCAATTCCACCCATTGCCGGATTACAGCTCATTTGGGCAATGGTCTGCATATTCATAGTAATCAATAATACTTTAGAGCCAAGGTTTGCGGCCGCTGCGGCTGCTTCACAACCGGCATGTCCGGCTCCTACCACGATGAGGTCATATTCAGGAAACATGTCTGCAAAAATAAGATTCCGTTACAAGCTTATAAAAGAAGGTTTTCCTGATTTCCATTACACAAACCTTACATAAAGAATCGAAGCTATTTCACGTGGAACATTTTCAAATACAAATTGAGATAATAGTCTTCCTTTTCCTTCATAATTTTTTTTTGTATTGCAGATTTGTCATTATATCCGCATAAATGTAATGCACCATGGAAAATAACGCGATGCAATTCTCGAGAAATAGATGATTTAAATCTAGATGAGTTTTCTTTTATCCGGTTCCGACTTATATAAATATCTCCAATGATTTTACCAGGGGTATTTGAGAGGTCAAAACTGATCACATCTGTGTAAAAATCATGTTGTAAATATTCACGATTAATTTTTCGAACGAATTTATCGGTACAAAATATATAATTTAAGCTTTCAATATGCCTTTTTTCAGTTTTGAAAAGGAAAGTAATAAAATCTTTTAATTGTTTTCTATTCCTTAATGTTGAAGAAACATCCTTAAAAAAGAAATGAATTGAATTCTTTATAGCATCAACCATATTTTCAAAATTCGTAAACAAAATAGAATTTTATACGGGTAGATTTGTAATAGAAATAGAATATGATAAAGCTCTCAGAATTAAAACAAGGTCAAAAAGCGATCATTAAGAATTTCACAAATGCAGAAACCTATTTGAAGCTAATGGAAATGGGTTGTGTCCCGGGGGAAAGCATTTTGTTAGAGCAGGTAGCCCCGTTTGGAGATCCTATTTCGGTTAAGGTGTCTGGCTATTTATTGAGTCTTCGCTTGAATGAGGCTGAGGGAATAGAAGTGGAATTAATAGATTGATTATCAATTATTTACATGAACGTTGGTTTATTTTTTGGCTCTTTTAATCCTATACATATCGGGCACCTGATCATTGCGAATTATATTTTAAATGAAAGTGATTTAGAAAAAATATGGTTTATCATTTCTCCTCTTAATCCTTTTAAAACTGATAACTCACTGTTAGATGAATATGCAAGACTTCTTCTTGTAAGAACAGCAATCGAAGATGATGAAAGACTTGTTGCATCGGATGCAGAATTCAAACTTTCAAAGCCTTCTTTTACTATTCATACACTCAATTATTTAAAAGAAAATTATCCTGAAAATAAATTTTCAATAATCATGGGAAGCGATAGTTTTCAAAATTTGCACCTTTGGAAAAACTTCGAATCTATAATCAGCTATTATAAGATTTTGATTTATCGCAGGCCAGGGTATGAAGTAGAAAACAAAATTAATGCTGAGATAGAAATTCTGAATGCACCTCTGCTCAATATTTCATCCACAGAAATCCGTAAATTAATTAAACAAGGCAAATCTATTCGATACCTCGTTCCAGAAAACGTGAGAGAAGAAATTGAAAGAAATCAATTTTATAGTAAATAGCCAATAAGCAGGCAGAAAATAACAATGATAGGAGAAGGAATTCTTGTGTATTGCAGTAATAAAAAAGTGCCCAAAATAATCCCTACATTAATAAAACTCACCGTTTTTACTTCTATTATCGAAATATCTTTCATAATATAAAGTGTTGAAGCGATAAGAATTCCTACGACAGCAGCATTGATTCCCTCAGTAGAACGATAAACCGCTGCATATTTTTTTAAATTATTCCATATTGGAAAAAAGAAAAGTACAAGCAAGGCACTCGGCAAAAAAATAGCTATTGTCCCTATCAGGCAGCCCAATAACTGCATGGCAGTTCTTTCGTCAGGTGTCGTGCCCATATCTTTTAATGCCATACCACCAGTGAAAGATGCAATCGAAAAAACGGGCCCAGGCATCGCCCGAACAATTCCCATTCCATTATACATATCTTCTTTATCAATTGTAATAACATTTTCGTCCTTCTTTTTTTCCTTTACCGCTGCAGAACGTATACAAAATTGTTCATACATCATTGGCATCAACACTTGCCCTCCACCAAATACAAGACTTCCCATGCGATAGGTATTTTCAAATAAATTAATTGGCTTTCTGTTAGGCCAGTTATGTTTTTTGGCCGTAGAACTTATAAATCCCGCAGTAATAAAAATGATCGCGAACATCCAAATATTCCACCATTTAATTTTTCTGGGCTTTTGCTCAGTCTGTGGAATACGTTTTCGGCTTAGGTTAGTGCTAATGCCTCCCAGTATAATCAACAGGGGAAATATCCAGGGTTGTTTAAATAACAGATAAGTAGCTGCTGCACTTACCAGCATGATGATCCATGTCACCATATTTCTGACAGAAATGCCAAAAGACATAACTGAGGCATAAACCAAAAAACCAGCTGCCATAGGCGCGATAAACTTAAAAATATCGCGGTTGAGTGCTTTCTTATCAAAGTAATGAAGCATAAATGAGAATGCACCCATTAAAATTGATGCTGGTAAGATCCAAATGATAAGAGTTAATACTGCCAGCCAAACACCTCCCCTTTTGTACCCGATTAATGTAATGGTTTGCGTGGAAGATGCTCCGGGCAAGAGCTGGCAAAATCCATTGTATTCCAGTAATTCCTCTTTCGTCAAGTAAGGTCTTTGATGAACAAAAGTTTTCATCATCATCGCAATATGTGCTTGAGGCCCCCCGAAAGCGGTGACACTATGTAAGAAAACAGTTTTTAGAAAATGAAGGTGGCGAAGCATCACCATGATTAAATATAAAAAATTTCAGAATAGAAAGATCAGAATCTTTCAAAAGCGGTAATTAATTAAATTGAATAAAAATTCAAATGAAATATCAACTCTTTTTGAGTTTAATGATTTTTTTTGTCAACTTATGTTTTTCTCAAAAGACTGACAAAAAACTTATAAAAGAAGTTACAAATCTGGTCAGGGGTTACAAGGGAGAAATAGGCATTTATATAAAAAATTTAACAAATGGAAAAACAGTTGCGATTAATGCCGACACTGTTTTTCCGACAGCAAGTATTGTAAAGGTTCCTATTTTAATTGGAGTGATGGATAAAATAAATCGTCATGAACTCGATTATGATTCTGTATTTACCTACAAAGATTCTCTCTTATATGAAGGAGAAGATATACTTGGCTCTTTCAAGAATAACGAAAAGATTCTGATGAAGAAAATTATTATGCTGATGTTGACAACAAGTGATAATACAGCAAGCCTATGGCTACAAACCCTTGCAGGAAAAGGAACCAGAATTAATGAAATATTGGATAGCCTGGGATTTAAATTCACAAGAGTAAATTCAAGAACACCCGGGAGAGAGGATAACAGAAGTATTTATGGGTGGGGTCAAACAACTCCTTCAGAGATCGCAAATCTAATTGAGATGATTTATCACAACCAAATATTTTCACCGGCAATTAGCGAACGAATGAAGCGTTGCCTTGGCAGAAACTACTGGGACGAAGATGAAGCCATTTCTCAAATACCGCCTAATATTGAAGTGTTTAGTAAAAATGGTTGTGTAGATGCGTCGAGAAGCGAAGTATTATTGGTAAATGCCCCGCATAACCCTTATATCTTTTGCATTTTTACAAAGAATAATAAGGATACAACCTGGACACACAGGAATGAAGCATGGACATTGGCAAGGAAAATCTCAAAGTATTTATGGAATTATTTTGAACCAAAAGAAAAATGGACCTCTGCCTTAGTCCCGGAATAGTTTATTTCAGCAACTGGTAAGCGATCAAGCTCATTATATAAGCAAGCCCGGTCATATAAAATAATTGTATCAAAGGCCATTTCCAACTTTTGGTTTCACGGCGCACGACAGCGAGTGTACTCATACATTGCATAGCAAATAAATAAAAGATCATTAAAGAAATACCAGCAGCCAGGGTGTATAAAGGCGTACCATCTTTCCTTTTAGAAGCCTTCATCTTATCCTGAAGTTTAAGGCTATTTTGATCGTCCTCACCGACACTATAAAGTGTTGCCATTGTTCCTACAAAAACCTCTCTGGCGGCAAATGATGTTATCAATGCTATCCCAATTTTCCAGTCAAACCCTAAAGGGCTAATTACTGGTTCAATCGTTTTTCCCAAAATACCTGCATAAGAATTTTCCAATCTGGCTGCATGCAATTCTTTATCTATGTCAGTAAGGTTAGCATTTGATTGGGATTTTAATTGCTCATATTGGGCATTAATGTTTTCCATCCTTTTCGGTGGTCCATATGAACTCAATGCCCAAAGAATTAAGCTGATTATCATTATCACTCTTCCTGCGTCATAAACGAAAACCTTCGCTTTATTGATCATAGTTTGTATTATGTTCTTCCATCTTGGAGAACGGTAAGTTGGCAGCTCCAGAATGAAAAAACTTTTCTCTTTTAATTTAATGAAATGCTTGGCAACATAAGAAACAATCAATGCCATTGCAAGACCAAATAAATACAATCCCATCATCACAAGCGCCTGTACCCCAAGAAATCCAAACACATATGTTCTTGGAATAACGAGACCGATCAGGATTGTATATACAGGCAGTCTTGCGGAGCAGCTCATTAATGGAGTAATAAGAATCGTTAATAATCTTTCCTTCTTGTTTTCAATATTCCTGGCACTCATAATGGCGGGTACGGCACAAGCAAAGCCACTGATCATTGGCATCACACTTTTTCCATTCAATCCTACGCTCCTCATCAGCCGGTCAGTAAGAAAACTAATTCTTGCCATATAACCGGTATCCTCAAGCAAGGTGATTAATCCGAATAATATCATGATCTGCGGCACAAAAACGAGGATTCCACTCAAGCCTGACAGCACCCCTTTCGTTAGTAAATTACTCCACCAGGCCTCGGGCAATATGAAAGAAAGAAATGAATTTAATTTTGCGAAACCTGAATCGATCCAATCCATTGGATATTGCGCAAGCCAGAATACGCTTTGAAAAAGTAAAAACAATACAGCCAATAAAATAATATATCCCCATCTGCGATGCAATAACACATCATCCAATCTCTCTGTAAATAAAGTTTTTTGTAAGGAATCGGGTTCGGATACCGCTGCTTGCATAATTCGCTTTATTCGACCATACCGCTGTAAAATTTCTTCTGCCTGTGTTTTTGTATGATTGAAACCGTATTTTCTCTCAATGCTTTCAATTCGATCCTGGGTTTCATTGTTGAAATCAAATGACTCATGATTCATGAGATAATGCACAGCCGTATAATCACTTACCGCAGGAAAAATTTTTTGAACTTCCTCTATAGATTCTGCCGCCAATTGTTTATTTTCTATAAAATCCCGGGCCGGTATACGGTAAAGTTGAAGTACAGTTTGTTCAATGATTTTCTTTAACTGTGCAATTCCCCGTCCCTTCCTGGGATTTACGGCAATTATCGGTACCCCTAATTCTCTTTCCAGCTCTGCTATATTAATTTTTATTCCCTTCTTTTTTGCAATGTCCGTCATCGTTAATGCAATCACGATCGGAACTTTCAGATCAATGATCTGCGTACAAAAAAGCAAATTCCGTTTTAAATTGCTGGCATCGGCTACCGCTACAATTACATTAGCCCTGATTTCTTTATCCTGATTCAGTAAAACTTTATAACTGATCCATTCATCAAACCTTCTTGGGTAAAGACTATAGGTTCCGGGCAGATCAATTACTCTCGCGTGCATGGTTTCTGAGACACTCGTCGCACCTGTTTTTTTATCCACCGTCACACCCGGAAAATTTCCAACCTTTTGATTTAATCCTGTCAGACAATTAAACAAAGAAGTTTTTCCACTATTAGGATTGCCGACTAATGCAATATGTAGCCTTTTGTTTTCCATTAATTAACCCCAATCTGCAAAAATAATTTGTGGCCGTCAGGCGGGTTTACGAATTGCGATTTTTATAGTTGTAATATTGTGAAGCCCTGCTGGGGAGCGTGCTCTTGTAATGGAAGAATTCTCAGCGCATTAGAAACATTGCAAAATTTTAACCCTTGTGATTTTACGCGTAAACAGAAATAAAATTTGTATCAATAACTTTGTTTCTCTTAACAAAATTTATATGAGGCGTTGGGGCTGGTCAATATTGTTACCGATAATTTTTTTTAGCCAGGTTGGTATTGCGCAAAAATTAAAAAAATCTGATCAGCTTACTCTTACTAATCTTGAAAATCACATTCATTATTTAGCCGATGATAAATTAGAAGGATTTTCCGTTTCTATATAGTCCAAATGTAAATATTGAAGCATTGCCTGCCATTTCAATTCAGGAATCCGGTATGCCCTGGTTTATTAATTTGAAAGATGCTATTGAAGAAAATACAAACAATCCACATTTCGATTTGAAGGACTATATACACCAACAGGCAATAGAATTAAAAAAGAAAGGCGCCACGGCTTTAATATTTTATAACACTTCTCCAAAAGATGACCAGCTGAAATTTGAGGGAAAGGATAAGGCAGAGACGACCGGTATTCCTGTCTTTTATGTAACCAAACCAGCCGCCAAAATATATTTCGGTGATGCTTCAGCTTCTCTTGATATTAAATTGAAAGTGGACATCGGTGAAAAGAAAAAAACTGGTCACAATGTAATTGGTTATATTGATAATGGTGCTCCAAACACAATTGTACTGGGTGCTCATTATGATCATCTGGGTTATGGTGAAGATGGTAATTCAATGCTTCGCACCGGTGAGCATCTTATCCATAATGGCGCTGATGATAATGCAAGTGGCACGGCTGCATTGATCGAATTATCAAGACTATTGAAGAATTCAAAGCTAAACAAAAACAACTATTTGTTTATAGCCTTTTCCGGTGAGGAATTGGGCCTGTTTGGCTCTAAATATTTTGTAGAACATCCAACTGTTAATTTGATCAATGTGAATTATATGATCAATATGGATATGATCGGAAGATTAAACGATAGCACAAAGGTTTTAATAGTTGGTGGTTATGGCACTTCCCCTGAATGGTCATCATTGATTAATATAAGCCGTAAAAAATCTCCTTTTGTAATAAAGATTGATTCCAGCGGCACAGGTCCGAGTGATCACACATCTTTTTATAGAAAGGACATTCCAGTTTTGTTTTTCTTTACCGGACTTCATGCTGACTACCATAAACCAACAGACGATTTTGACAAGATTAATTATACGGGTGAGCTTAATATCGTAAATTATATTTATTCTCTTATCGAAAAAGAAAATAAGCAAAAACAAAAACTCGCATTTACAAAAACCAGGGAAAGTCAAACAACAACTTCTGCAAGGTTCAGCGTAACAATGGGTATTATGCCTGACTATACTTTTGCGGGCTCTGGCCTAAGAGTGGATGGAGTCAGCGATGGTCGGCCTGCGCAAAAAGCAGGATTGCAAACAGGGGATATAATTGTGAAACTGGGAGATTATAACGTAACCTCACTGGAGAATTATATGGAAGCTTTAGGAAAATTTAAGAAGGGCGATACAACGATTGTGAAATTTAAAAGGGGAAATGATAACAAAGAAGCGCGGGTAGAATTTTAAAAGGGTTAAGATTTTATGAAATTAGTTTTAGACAATAAAAACCTTGCCGAAGATTTTTTTGAAGATACCAAACTGCTTGGCATTATGGCCCCTATCAGGGATTACCAAATTTGCTGGAATCTGAATAATATGATGGGAATGGATTTTCGTATTAATAATGATATCGAAATTCAACTCACTAAGAAAAAGAGAGATTATTTTTTTGCTGTGTATGAATTTTGTGAACCAACCGGTTCTCTTTCCCATTTTGTATATAATAATCGGTTTGATGGAGAATATCTGCTACCCGAATTAAGACATCTTGATTTTTTATGGCTTATGAAAGGAGACCTGGTAACAGAAGAAAGCCTGATACTGACTATAAATAGTATAAAAGGAATAAATGGCGTGCAACTTGTAGTTGAGTTAACAAATGAAAAGATCAGGAATAAAGAGCACCTTATATTTTAAACTGCAAAATTATTTTTATGTGGGAAGAAAAGAATAATAGTCTCTATCGTAAATTCCAGTTTAAAAATTTCAGCGAAGCCTTTGCTTTTATGACTAGAGTTGCATTGGAGGCTGAAAAAATGGATCATCATCCTCTATGGACTAATGTATATAATACAGTAGAAGTGTGGCTATCTACACACAGTGCTGGTGATGTGGTTACAGATAAGGATAGGCAACTGGCTAAGAAAATAGACGCCTTGATCTGATTATAGTTATTTTTCAAGCCTAACGCATTATCATTTTCATTGCCCCGCCATTACCGGCACCATTCAACCCGGTTTTAGATAAACTGTAGGTAAAGCTCAGCAAAAAGAACCGGCGCAGACCATTTACCCGGGTATCTTCAATATAATTTTGATTCGTGCTGCGATCAATGCGTATGTTCCTATTTAAGATGTCATTGGCGGTAAATTTTAATTCACCCCGGTTAAAGTGAAGCATTTGCTTACTGATGCTTGCGTTCCACAAGGGGACTTTCGCATTAAAGGCGGATGAATAGATAAATTTAATTTTTCGGTCGGGCTCATATCCAATCTTACATCAGGCCCCCATGTTAATGTATTGATGTTATTTGTTTCTATCCTACCCGCTGTATCGCCGATTAGTTGTTTTCCTTTATAATAGGCAAGGTTTGAACTGATGTTTAACGATCCTTTTAAAAAACGAACCGGGAAACCCCAGCTTACGGTATTATTCATATTGTAGACACCATTTACATTTACAGGCATAGTTGAATCTACGCCCAGGCTATTGATTTTATCATAGTTCACAATTTTATTTTGTGTTTGCTGTGCAGTTAAAAAAATAAAAAAATCCCTGTTTCTGAATGGGTTCACCAATGAAGCATTCAACCTGAGCGTGTGCGTGAACTCCTGCTTCAAATCCGGGTTACCCAGTTTTACATACAACGGGTTACTGTTATCCGGCACAGGCTGTAATTGTGTTATGGATGGCTGATTTGTGCTTGTACTGTAGTTGATCAGGATATTTTTAAATCTTGAAAAATAATATTGGAATCTTGCGGTTGGTAAAAGGTTTCGAAAGCTTTTGCTGATGAGGGAATCTTTTCCACTGTTGATGATCTTACCTTCCAGCTCTGATTGTTGCCACGAAACGCCTGCGGCATAGTTGCAAGTTTTTGTTTGTTTGCGAAACCTAAGTCCTGCCTGGGTGTAAGCATATGTATTTTTAAAATCATTGGTAAGCAAATTATTGATCAGGTCGAATTTTCCATTGTTTTGATTGTAATCATAAGTTGTTTTGGAAGAAGTGCTGCCGGTATAACTTTTACCTGCGCTGAATTCAAGCAAAGACTTTTTAAAAACAGGCTCGGTATACCATCTCCACCCGTATTGTTCAGATTAGTCAGGAGATTGAAAGAAAAAGTTCTTCCTTTTTTATGAAATTTTTTTCTGAAGAGGATGTTTGTGTTTAAATTATATCCCTCATTGTTTGATAGATTGTTGCTGTTCCCCTCGTTGATCCTGGTTCCCTGATCTGACAAGGTATTGTAATCTGATAAGGTCTTATTTCTTGTTTTCTGATAACTAAAAGAAGGAGTGATCTTTATTGAGGTGAAAGAATCAATTTGGTAATCGGCAGAAAAATTCAGTCGATGATTATTATTGAGATTATCACTGTATGAATTTTGTTTGTAAAGATTAGCCGGAGAAAAATATTGTCGTTGAATATTACTTATCCTGTTTGGATTATAGCGGCTGTAAAAATAATTGCTCTGAAAATCTGTTTTTGTGCCAATGATGTCATTATAGTTTATTCCGCCACCAAATGTTGTATTGATACCGGTGTTGTTACCACCCAGCAAACCGGCCAGGGGATCATCGGGACCAATGTTGACGTTAATATTGCCTCCGCCATTTTTTAGTTGATTTAAAGCACCGGTAAAATTGAGGACGTCTATAAAGGAGAACCCTTCCGTATTTGTGTTGTTGCCCATACCTATTGCCGACATCTGCCTGGCGCCTTTAAATGAATTTATATTGAACCGGCCCTGGTAACGCTCATCGGTTCCACCACCTGCATTTATCTTACCAAACATCCCTTTTTTCTTATCCTTCTTCAATTTAAGATTAATGGTTTTTTCCCTATTGCCATCATCAAACCCGGTTAATTGCGCCTGGTCGCTGAGTTTATCATACACCTGTACCTTGTCCACAGCGTCTGCCGGCAAATTTTTTGTTGCGATCTTGGGATCATTTCCAAAAAATTCTTTTCCATCGACCAATACCTTTTGCACTTTTTCCCCCTGTGCTTTTACGGTTCCATCTTTTTCCACCTTTACGCCCGGTAATTTTTTGAGCAGGTCTTCAACATTTGCATTAGGCTGGGTCCGGAAAGAATTCGCATTATACTGAATGGTATCGCCAACCAATGTTACCGGCGGAGCTTCATTGGTTACTATCACCTCGCTCAATACTTTGGCACGATCATTCATTACAATATTTCCCAGGTCAATGGTCCTGTGTTCATCGTCAATTTTAAGAACCTGGTTGGAATTATAATAGCCGACATGAGTAATTAGCAAGCGGTATTCTCCATTTTGTATACCGGTCAATTCAAATCTTCCCATTTTATCTGTCATGGTAAAACTTATGAGCAAAGAATCTTTTTTTTGCATTAGGGTAATAGTCGCATTGCTTACAGGCTGCCTGGCAATTGTATCAAAGGCAATACCTTTTATGGTTCCATTTTTCTGTGTGAATGCTATTGTAGAAAAGAATAAAGAAAGCAGGGTGAAATAGTATCGTCTCATTGCGTTCGATTGCAGCTACGAAAATATTCTTAGAAATAAATAAAACGGGTTAACTATTCTTGCTTTAATGTTAATGAAGGTTAAGAAATTGTTGATTGCCGCGGATGAATTAACCACGGAGATATAGAGTACACCTAGTTGCACGGAGAGTGTCTCCGTGAATCTCTATGCCCTCAGTGCCTCTGTGGTAAAAAACGACAATGGGAAAGTACTGAAAAAGGGGATGGATTAACCACGGACATTGGGTACACTTTTTAGCACGGAGATAAAATGCCGCGAGAAAAGTTTAATAGCGGTAATTGTTGAGCAGATAATAAATTTATTTATTAATTCTTATTAATAAAAAACCAGAATGGTTTTAACCGCGTTTGATGGAAAGCGTTTAAGAGTCTCTGAGTTTTTTGGGTGATGCGATTTCTGCGGACTAATTCATGAGCTTTGCAAAATTCCTGTGGTAATTCTGTTGTCCGCAGGATTGTATTTAATAGCTCGACCTCCCGTTCAATAGCCCAGGGGCTCATGAACTCATTTTTGAGTAGCACTAACAAATCACGATTGGGGTAGGTTTTCATTTCAAAGGATTGTTTAATAGCCAGTCATTCCTTTATGGCTGGGACAACCACAATTGCTGCCCTTACCTGTACCGGAATAATAGTTCTTATTACAACTAAAGGCAACTATTGTTCCCAATAACAGCAGCAGCGCCAGTATTTTGTTTTTGTGTTTCATAAAAAGGATTTCTAAATTAAAACTATTTTACAAACAAATTAGTATATCAGGCTTTAAAAATTTAGAAAATAATATGATTTAAGCAATTAATGAAAGAAATGCTGCGTAAATACCGCATACTGGTGGTGCCATTGGACTGGGGACTCGGCCATGCTACGCGTAGTATACCTATCATCAAAGAACTCCTGGCTAATGAGTGTGAAGTCTTGCTGGCTGGAGAGGGTATGCAGGAAGCTTTATTGCGGACTGAATTTCCTGATTTACCATTTTTACCGCTTGATGGCTACCGGATCCGATATTCAAGAAGTTCCTGGGGATTTTTCTTGAAAATCTCTTTACAAATACCAAAGATCATTTCTGCGATCAGAAAAGAGCATAGCTGGTTAAAAAAAATGGTAAGATCTCATGAGATTGATGCAGTTATCTCTGATAATCGTTTTGGTTTGTATCATTCTAAAATTCCTTCTATATTTATCACACACCAGTTGAGCATAAAAAGTCCTTTGGGGAATTGGATTGAAAAAATTTTACAGCGATGGAATTTTAAATATATCAATCGATTTACAGAATGCTGGATTCCCGATCTTTTGGATGAAGATAACCTGGCAGGAGAATTATCCCATCCTTTTAGTCAGCCCAAGACAGCCCTCAAATATATTGGTATACTTTCCCGGTTTGAAAAAAAGGAATCTGAAGAAATAAAAGATCATTTATTATTTATTTTATCAGGCCCGGAACCCCAACGAACGGTTTTAGAGAATAAAATAATTAATGAGGTAAGCCACTATGAAGGGACGGCGACAATTGTAAGAGGACTTCCCACCTCATCATCAATTGTTCCATCTACCAACATGATAAAATTTTACAATCATTTACCCGCAAAAGAATTAAGCAATGAAATACAAAAGGCCGATTGGGTGATCAGCCGCTGCGGATATAGTACTGTGATGGATCTGGTGAAATTGCAAAAGAAAATGATCATGATCCCGACTCCGGGTCAGACAGAGCAGGAATATTTGGCAAAGCGTCTTCAACAAAAACAAATCGCGTTTACTATCAGGCAAAAGGAATTTTCATTAAATATGGTTTTGCAAGAGGCAAAGAAACTTAGCTACAAATTTTTTTCAGCAGATTCAAGGGACTTTCAGATTGTGATCAGCGATTTCATAAAAAAGTAGAAAAATAAAAGCTCTGAATTTCTTCAGAGCCTCGCTCCTGCTGCTGGACTTGAACCAGCGACCCTCTGATTAACAGTCAGATGCTCTAACCAACTGAGCTAAGCAGGAAAATAAATAAATCCCAAAACTCAAATTCCAAAAAAATCTGGGATTTGGAGTTTTATATCGTGATTTTCAACTGGGGCAGCAAAAATAAGGATTTTCCATTTTTGCTTTGAGCTCAATTCAAAATAAATTCCAAAATCCGGAGCCTTTTTCCATTCCTAAATAAACACCATCTTCTCTTATTTCTACCGGCCAGTTTTTTAAATAGAATCCTTCACCACTTATATTTCTTCCGTTCTTTAGATCATATTTATACCGGTGAACGGGGCAAACTATATTACCAAGAGTATCAATATAGCCATCAGAGAGGATACCACCGGCATGCGGGCATTGATGAGCAACCGCAAAAACATTGTCTCTGTATTTTGCAATGCATAATTTCTTTCCCTCAACTTCTATTGCTCCAATATTGTTTTCTAAAAACGGAATTTCATTAACATGCTCCGCTATTTTATGCCAGGTGATTTTCTTTTCGTTCACAGGGGAGTATTAAAAATGAACCGCTCTATATGGATATCTTATTTTATAAAGGGCCCTCACTTTATCAAGAATTTTTTTTCGCAGCACATCAAGGTTTCTTTTTTCAGTGGCTGAAATAAAAACAGCATGGCCATGAGTTTCTCTTTGCCAGCGTTCTTCCAGGTCATTTAATATTTCCTTTTTTGTACTTTCTTCCAGCCAGGGATCAAATGTCTTTTCTTCGTATAGATCCATTTTATTGAAAATGGTTAAAATGGGTTTTTGAAATACATTTAAATCCTGCAATGTCTTATTTACAACACCTATTTGTTCTTCATAAGCAGGATGTGAAATATCGACGACATGCAAAAGGATATCGGCTTCTCGTACTTCATCCAATGTGCTTTTAAAACTTTCTACAAGATGGTGGGGCAATTTGCGGATAAATCCTACCGTATCACTTAATAAAAATGGGGTATTTTCAAATACTACCTTGCTGGTGGTTGTATCAAGGGTTGCGAATAATTTGTTTTCAGCAAACACATTTCTTTTACTCAGCAAATTCATCAATGTTGATTTACCAACATTGGTATAACCAACAAGTGCCACACGAATAAATTCACCCCGCTCCTTTCTTTGAGTAAAAGATTGCTTGTCAATTTCACTAAGCCGTTTACGCAACAACGAAATTTTATCCCGAACTATCCGGCGGTCAGTTTCAATTTCCGTTTCACCGGGTCCTCTTGTACCTATGCCTCCTCCCAAACGTTCAAGATGTTTCCACATGCCGCGGAGCCGCGGAAGCAAATATTGATATTGTGCTAATTCAACCTGTGCCTTAGCCTGAGCAGTTTTTGCACGTCGTGCAAAAATGTCAAGAATCAAATCAGAACGATCTATCGTTTTAACTTCTAATACTTTTTCAATATTGGTGATTTGAGAACCATTTAGTTCATCATCAAAAATTATAATGCGAATATTTTTTCCTCTTGTGTAATTTTTTATTTCTTCAAGTTTTCCCTTGCCGATAAACGTTCTGCTATCAGCATGAGCGAGTTTTTGTGTAAATCTTTTTACTGCGGTAGCCCCGGCTGTTTCTGCAAGAAAGGCAAGTTCATCAAGATATTCATGCAATTGTTGTTCTGTTTGATCTTTGTGAATAAGGCCTACCAGCACCGCTCTTTCTTCTTTACGAACAATTTTTTTCTTTTCTAACACAGATAGATGGGATTAACTAAATTAGATTTTATGCGAAAATAAATCAGATTTTACGGATTATTTTGAAGTAAGATGATTCGTTAATCCATGAACAAATCTGTAGAATTCAGATTAAAGACCACTCAAGGTAAGTCCAATCGTAAAGGGGCGTACATCCGGGCCAAGACCCTCCTTAAACAAAGTATTTAATTGATAACTTCCAAATAGCCCAAATACTCCATACCCAATTCTGGCTGTGGCTACAAATCTATTTGAATTAAAAAAACGCTTGCTGGATTGTTTATCCGTATAGTCTATGAGGATACTGCCTGACGTACTTTGATAAACTTTCTGTTTGATATGTGCGTTTAACAGAACACCTGCCTTAATTCCAAGCGCAACTTTGAAGCTTTTGTTGGGAGTGGCCGGGTTTGAACTAAAACGCAATTCAACCGGCGCTTCGAGTATTGCAGTAACCAATTTATTTTTTTTGAAATGGTTTGTATCTGATTGATCATGGAACTGCAAGGTAGAAGTAACATCTTTTATGCCTACGTATGTTTTGTCAAAATAAATATTATCTGTTCCAACCCCGGCACCAATACCCACGCTTATCCGGGGGTTTGATTTAAAGGGAAAATCGAACATGAAGTACATATTAAAACTTCTTGATAAACCCTTGGTATGAATTGAATCAGGTATGCCTGCCCAGTGTGTGATTCCTAATTGCAGAAGAAAATGGTCATTGGCCCGGCCAGTTAAAGTGGGTTTCTTCTTTGAATCTGGCTTTGGCTCCTGTGCGAAAAGAATAATTCCAGCCAAAACAAATGAGATAAGCAGTAGGATTTTCTTCATGAATTAAAATTAAGTGGGCAAATATATTTTTCTTTCGGTTAATGAAAGGTTAAGGGAGTTGTTTTGTTTGCTATTCGTTACTTTTGCGCCTCGTGAGCCAAGCTCAGGACCCTTAGCTCAGGCGGCTAGAGCATCCCAAGGTATAGTCGGGAGGGTCGAAGGATGAGAACAAAAATATTTTAGATTCTTGCTTTGATTGAAGCAGGACCCTTAGCTCAGACGTTTAGAGCATCCCGACGTATAGTCGGAAGGTCGAAAAGGATGAGAACAAAAATATTTTAGATTTTTGCTTTGATTGAAGCAGGACCCTTAGCTCAGACGGTTAGAGCACCTGACTCATAATCAGGGGGTCGTTGGTTCGATCCCAACAGGGTCCACAAACAGTTGCCGGCAATGACATTTATTTGATCTCTTCAAAATCTATATAATCACCAACCGTTTTTTTACCAGAGTTACCTGCGGATTGAGTTTGTTGTGTGGAAGAGTTTTGTTTTCCGTTTGCAGAATCATTCATATGTTCATGCATCTCACGAAATCCTTTTTTTACCCGCTGCGTGGTTTTGTATACCGGGACGAGAAAATTAAAAATAAATTGATATACCAGGTAAATCAGAAAAATATATAATAAAGCTCTGAACATTTGCATGCAAGGTACAAAGTATGAAGCTGCCTGGAATAGTTAATCAGTCTCTTTATGGAAATCTTAACCCGTTAAAAAGCCTTTAAGATTTGGATTATAAAAAGCATTTTCCTTACCTTTGCACTGGCAAAAGACGATAGAAGGGAACGACACCGTTCCCTTCTTCATTTTCCATACATGAATATTGATTTGCAAATACAGGCTATAGAGCAAAAAGTGATAGCGCTGATAAATCCGGACCCTGAAATTTTTCTGGTCGAGATAAAAATTAAAGCTGGAAATAATATACAGGTTTTTATAGACGCCGATCATGGAGTGAGTATCGATAAGCTGGCACGCTATAATCGAGGCTTGTATAAGCAAATAGAAGGAAGTGGTCTTTTTGTGAACGATGATTTTTCTTTAGAAATTTCTTCACCGGGTTTAGATGAACCGCTTAAACTTCACCGTCAATATGTAAAAAACATTGGTCTTCAAGTAGAAGTAGTATTGAAGAACGGAATTAAAACGGAAGGAAAATTAATCAATGCTACCGATAATGAAATTGTAATAGAGGAAGAGATAGGAAATAAAAAACATAAAGAACTAATCGTACACAGCCTTCTTTTCAATGATATAAAAACGACTAAAATTCAAATAAAGTTTTAGAACAGTCCCGGCAAGGCAAGGACTAAAATTAAAATTATGGCAAGTATAAATTTGATTGAGGCATTCCAGGAATTTAAAGATGCAGAAAATATTGACCGTCCTACCATGATGAAAGTGGTTGAAGACGTATTTAAGACATTACTTCGTAAAAAATTCGGCAGTGATGAAAATTTTGACGTGATTGTAAACGCAGAAAAAGGTGATCTTGAAATTATCCGTCGACGAATGATTGTAGAAGACGGACAAGTTGAAGATCCACTGGCCCAGGTGGCATACAGTGATGCCGTAAAAATTGAACCCGATTTTGAAGTAGGTGAGGAAGTGTATGAAGAAATTGACCTTTACGATTTTGGTCGCCGGGCTATTTTAGCTGCCAAGCAAACATTAGCGAGCCGCATCGGCGATCTGAAGAAAAATGTATTGGCAAAAAAATATTCTGAAAGAGTTGGAGAAATTACAAATGCTGAAGTTTACCAGGTATGGAAAAAGGAGATTTTATTACTGGATGAAGAAGGCAATGAATTGATTTTACCAAAGAGTGAACAAATCCCGCAGGATTATTTTAAAAAAGGGGAATCGATACGTGCTGTGGTGAAAAAAGTGGATATGAAGAATAATACTCCTGTTATTATTCTTTCCCGCACCTCACCGGATTTTCTTGCCAAATTACTGGAAATAGAAGTTCCTGAAATATTTGATGGCCTTATTGTGATTAAAAAAATTGTTCGTGACCCCGGGGAAAGGGCCAAGGTGGCTGTTGAATCCTATGATGATCGTATTGATCCCGTTGGTGCCTGCGTCGGCATGAAAGGAAGCCGGATTCATGGTATAGTACGGGAATTAAAGAATGAAAATATTGATGTGATAAACTGGACGAATAATACTCAATTATTAATTCAAAGATCTTTGACGCCGGCAAAGATCACTTCTATGGAACTGGATACAGAGAATAAGCATGCTGATGTGTATTTGAAGCCCGACCAGGTCTCGCTAGCCATAGGACGCCGCGGAGTAAATATAAAATTGGCCTGTGAATTGACATCATATGACATCGATGTTTATCGTGATAATGAAGGCGAAGTTGAAGAATTTGATATCGACCTCGAAGAATTTAGTGATGAAATTGAAACCTGGGTTATTGATGAATTGAAACGTATTGGTTGTGATACTGCCCGCAGTGTACTTAATCTGACAACCGAAGAACTGGAACGCAGAACCGATCTTGAAAAGGAAACAATAGATGAAGTAAGAAAAGTATTAGAGGAAGAGTTTCAGAAGGGATAATGAAGTGAGTGGGTAATATCTCATTACCTTGTTGAACAGAATTGCTGAATGTTGCGTGTCGAGACGCCAGGTTTCGATGCTGACCACAAGTATCGGCAGGCGCAACGAAAGCCTAAAAGAATTACAAAAAGACGACTAAATAAAAATATATTACAGTCAGAAAGACTGTTGACTAAAAAAATCGAATGGCAGAATTAAAATTACCGAGATTATTAGGTGCGGCCAAGGAGTTCAATATTGGACAGGACACTCTTATTGACTTTTTAGAGCATAAAGGTTTTATTGATTTGAAGCCGACGTCTAAGCTGACAGAAGACATGTATCGTGCCCTGCAACAGGAATTTCAAAGTGATAAAGCGGCAAAAATAAAAAGTGATCTGGTTGATCTTCCTAAGGGTGGAGTAGCTGAAGCAAAGAAGAAAAAAGATGAAGAAGAAGTTCTTTTTAAGAAAGAAGAAAAGAAACCTGTAAGGAAGGAGGAGCCAAAAGAAGAAATACAACCCATAAAAGCAGAAACGCCTGTCGTAGAAGAAAAAGAAGTTGTAAAAGTTGAGGTGCCGGAAATAGAAGGCCCCAAAGTGCTGGATAAAATAGATCTATCATCAATAGATTCATCTACACGTCCGAAAAAGGGAGCTAAGAAAAAAACAGAAAAGGAAAAACAAGCTGAAGAAGTAAAACCTGCGACAAAAAAGAAAACTAAAAAGGGTGAACTAACAGAAGAAAAGCCGACCGCAAAAATTCAGCAAGCTGAAGGATCAATAACACATGAACAAGGGGAAGAATTGCCCCCGGTAATTGAAAATATTAAGGCAGAAAAAATAGAAGGCCCCAAAATTCTTGGAAAAATTGATCTCCCCGTTGACAGTGATACGAGACCCAAGAAAGAAGAAAAACGCAAACGTAAACGTATACCTATAGAAAAGAAAGAAGTTAGAAGGGAAGACTTATTCAAAGATCGAAGAGATGGAACGAATAGAGGTCCGGGTCAATTTAATCGTGATAACAGGCCAGGTGACAGAAGAGGAGGCGGCGGCGGACGAAGGGATAATAGAAGAAGAGAAGATAAAGAGATTGATCAGAAAGAAATCCAGGAAAAGATCAGAGAACCCCAGGCCAAATTATCAGGCGGTGGCAGCAGGGGCAAAAGTTTAAAGGCAAGACTTCGTCGTGAAAAAAGACATGAAATGGCCGAAGCGATGGGTGAAACAACAGAGGACAATAAATTGCAGGTAACGGAATTTATAAGCGTAAGCGAATTGGCAAACTTAATGGATGTGAATTTTGCTGATGTTATCAGTAAATGTATGAGCCTGGGTATTATGGTTTCCATTAACCAGCGTCTTGATGCCGAAGT
>WNFX01002166.1_pt1 | contig 19927 bp, 18 predicted proteins | sample 5400111 | NCBI WGS metagenome assembly WNFX01 (sample SAMN13153363, study PRJNA577476) | soil metagenome | isolation source: 40 cm soil or saprolite under grassland replicate 1 | place: USA:California | collected 2016-06-15 | reverse complement strand
GTCTTGGCCCCAGCGGGTCCAATCTTTGCGGAGATCACGTGGATTATTATATGCTGGGTCATGGACAATAATTATGTCGCTAAAATTGGTGTCTTGGGCCCAGCATTCCCAATCTTTGCCAAGATCATGTGGATCATGTTGCAAAATTTGGCGTCCTGGGCTCTGCGACTCCAATATTTGCAGAGATCATGTGGAAAACTAATGATCGGCTTAGTCTGAGACAGATATATCTAATTAAAAAGCAGCTTTCAAGATTTAATTGCAATTTCTTTCTAGATGAAAATAGTTTTCTCTAAGCCTCATCATCAGACACTTCTATGACTTTGGATTTTAGTTCATTTTGGAGGTCAAGTGCCATTTCTTCGAATTCCTTCCGCAGTGTTTGTCTATTAAGAATGCCTTCCTCAACTTTCACTCCTTTTCCGATAAGACGGTAGGAGATAGTGCGTCTATTATTCTGCCCCAAACGTCGGATTCGTCCTACACACTGGTCTTCCTCTGTCGCCAGCCATTCTGGTCCCATTATCACAAGTCGGAAAGACCTTGTTAATGTGTAACCTTGGCCAATTAGAGCTGTCGTGCCAACGAGAATATCTGGGGAACTTGTCGAGTTCTTGAGAGATTCGTCGTCGTTAAAAGCTTGAACAACTTCCGCTCGCTCATCAGCATCCATTTCACCAGTAATAGACGCGACACTATATCCCTTGCGGGAAAGCCACTTGTTTAAGGTTAGTGAATCTGTAGAAACACGAATAATATATGAAATTAAATTAATATCTATGATTGGGGCGCACTTACCTTGACCACCATACGGACAACGACAGGTGAGTTTGAGATGATGATTAGTTTTTCGGGGCGACCAGCAAAATCACAGGACTTGGCCATCTCCTGTAGAATGTCTTCGACAACCTTGCATTTCGGACTGGACTGCACAAGCTTATCGAGATTTAGAAAGTATGGTGCTGGACTGGTTTCCGTATGCCATTTGTTTTGCTTGAATTCATCATCTGTAAGTTGAATTCCTGTTTCTTTTACTAGTTGTAGGATCGCGGGGAAAATACTGGCAATACGAATGATTCGACTCTGTTTGAGAAAACCGTCCATAGACATCTCTGGCATCGGTTCTGATTTGTTTTTATTCCACGTCTCGAGGTTCTTCCAATACGCCCTTTTTGTTTTTAGAATTGCGGCTTGTTCAAGTTCTTTGAAATCTGCGAGATACTCGTCTGGGATGTTGCACACAATATCATGATGTTCGTGGGGAGGAAGTTTGATGACGGGTTTTCCAAACCAAGTACTTTTGGCGGCACGACTGATGGCTAGTTCCTCTAGAATCGAACTGAACTTTGTAGCCAGCTGTTCCATTTCCTCTTTTTCGGGTTGTAATAGCGGTGGGGGCTTATTAAGAAGTCGTTGGACCCGTGTGGAGAGAGTCTTATACGGCTTTTCCATTGCGTGCTTCAGAGCAGGATGTTTAGCCCAAGTGTCTGTCTCAAGAACATTCATCCAATGCTGCAGGTCAATCGGGCCCTTTTCGAACATCGTTCCAGATAGCAACCATGTTGGTAGAAAGGATCCTTCTTGCCGACAAGTCAGCTTCCGAAACAACCTGACTGTTGTGCTTGATTGACCCTTCTCCCCATGAAACTCATCTCGAATAATTAAGCCCCACTTCAGACGTGCTAGAATGCCAACGTCACTGTAGAAGTTCCGGCGCTTCCTAGTATCGAATCGATCGGTGTATGGCAAAACTCTAGTTTCAAACGACAATGGCGTTGTAACGACCATGTATCGGTGATCATTTTCACCTGATGTCAAGTCTTCTTCAGCTTTGAGTTTGTCTTTTTGATCCGCGATTAGTTCGATGCTTGGATGTCCTATCTTTTCGAGGACTCGATGCTTAATATCGCCATGGCCAATAAATAGCCGAAACTTCATAAAGTTCCTCTTATCTTGTCCATTAGGAATTATCTCCGACCATTGCTGGGCCCACGTTAGAAGTAAAGATTTTGGAGAGACGACAAGTGTAGCGCCTTCTCGTGGTTCAAGATCCTTGGCAGAAAATGGGGAATTGACACAGCTGCAGAGAAAGGGCCATAGATGCTGCGAAGGACAGGGAGCAGTTTCGGGTGCATTCTTGGGAAGATGGAGGTGAGAACTTTCTGGGTGACTTCTTCCGTGTTCAACAGATCGGTGATTCTCAACCAACCACGCATTGAGGACCCAGACCATAATAACAGCTGTTGTCTTGCCCACTCCCATTTCGTCTCCAAGGTATCCTCCACCACTAGGACTCCGTTCTTTTATCACCATAATAAATGCAGCATATAGTTGATGCGGGTAGGGATAGCGACTTAATCCAGGGAAAGTAATTGGACGGTCAGGGTCTGTTCCATCATTTCCTTCTTTTGGAAGCATAAAAAATGTTTGGAAATGTTTCCAACGCTTTTCTGAAAACTGTTCGCATTTTTTTGTTGCGACATGAATGGCGTTGGTGGGATTAAGCGCCTCTCGCTCGAGATCTTCTTTCGTTGCAATTGTGTCACGGGTAATAATCTGGTCAACATAGGATTCAGGGTTGATGTTGTCAGAAACGTCATCTTGCATCTTGTCGGTTGTATCTCCTGAGAAATCTGAGGTTGGATCTTTTTCGGCTACAGCAGAAGGCAACTGCTTCGGAGTCTGCATATCCGTTGGAGAGGTATCCCACTTGATCGGGGATCGCCGAGACTTTGGCGTTGTAGTGATCGGGGTATCGTCTGCTGGAGGATTGGAGATTGGATCTTCATCAGTTACAGCAGAACGCAATCGCTTTGGAGGACGTATATTCGTTGAAGAGTCATCTGAAATATCGGGTTCTGAGATGGAAGTCAACTCGGTTGTAGGATTTTCTAGATCGATGAGTACATTTCCCCGTTCAATTTCCAGAGCGTTTTCCACGATAGCAAAGTAGACCTGCAGAGAGCCGGTAACATCCTTTCCGCCTGAGGGAGCGAGATCCTCGAGACACATGAGAACCACAGTGCACCATATGCTATAGTTTGTAATGATGAAGAGACCATCAGGGGTTTGGATTTTTTGAGTGTCGGGGTTAAATCCGCAGTAATTTGTGAGCTGACGTATCCACTCAAACCAATCGCTTTCTGACAGCGAACCATCTACGCCATGACTAGGTAGATTGCTCACCATCACTGGCCATGTATTTTGTGTGACAGTGTTGTTCGTCACAAGAAACACGCGATAGAGTTCCGCAGCAGCGGGAGATCGGGGGTGGGAGTTATCCTTAGTGAGCCAGTAACTGCGTTTCGTTCCATGTTCGTGAGATGAAATAGGTCGACTCGGAATAGGCGATGGAGTGTCAGTTATCGAACGCGTACTATCTCTCTGTGTTTGAGGAGGTTGTTGTGAAGAAGATAATCCCAAAAGTGATTGACTGCTAACGGATATCATTTGGGATTTTATCTGTGGGTTTTCGGGTTTTAATGGTGACAACAAAGCTAAGGAAGATTGGAGAGACTTTGTCTGTGGGTTTTCGGGATTTAATGGTGACGACACAGCCAAGGAAGATTGGAGAGACTTTGGCATTGCTGATGTACTTCGATCGCGTCTTGTTCGCTGATATTGCACGTTCCGTAATAACCAGTGGAGACAATCCTGCGTAGTTTTATCCTGCCATTTTTGGGAAGCCTTTCCAGTCAACTTGCCGTCCTTGATGGCTTTCTGAAGACATGATATCCGCCTCTCTCGTATTTGAGTTGGAGTTATTAAGGCCGAATCGGCCAAGGACTGAAGCTGATTCTGCTCGTGAATGTTTCGGATCTCATTTTTGAGCGTGTCCAGTTCCCTCTGCGAAAGGTCGAAGTGGTTTCGGATTGACTGCTCTGACATAGAAGGAGGATTCTTGTATGATCTTTCAGTTTCTGATATCTATGAATATTTGACGAAAGTAAATACCTTTTTCTGAGTTGCTGGTGAGGTTTCGTCTGCAGAAGCCATTTTGACACAAGAATCAAGGCCTGAAGACAGTGATCTTTGATTAAATTTTGTTGAATGCAAGGGAGATGAGCCAGCAAAGGAGATTAGAGAGGTGGTGCGATAAGTTAGTAACAGAGATGAGTGGGCAAGAGAGCACGTAGTGAATGAGAAACACAAGTCAGTCGCGTAGTGAATGAGAAACAGAAGTTAGTCAGTAGTAATATATTGCTACTGAGAGCAACATAAAATGCAAGAGATATGTTGAAAGTTATGAAACAAGAGAATGGGCATATCAAATAAAGTTTAAATGAGCGACTGTCTTGTGCTTATAGGGTGCTATCTAACAGATAGAGATCTGTATCAAAGCAGAGCATTCTAGCAGCCGGCTTCGTTGTCTCCACAACTTTGTTGGTTGTGCTGTTCGTTGCTTTCTTTAATTTGCAGTATATAGCATATTGCGTAGTCTTTGACCTTTGTTGTAGCTTCTAGAGCTGCAGTTTCAACAAGCTATGCGTAATTGGTATTAGCCGAGACTTGTCTTTTCTTTAAACAATAGGTAAAAATTTCAATATTGTAAGCTCAAACAGCGTTATATTGTCGATAGCTGATCAAGAGGATATGGCGAATCAGAGCTAATATTACATTTCGCGGGCCTTAGCAACTGAGACAGTATTGTCAAATGCCAGAAACGGGAGGCCAATACAGCTGTTCTCGCAGCTATATAATAGATATTCAATAGTGGACCGATTTGACAAATTTTGGCGATCTTGACCCTGCCGGACCAATTTTGGTCGATATTATGTGCGTTCAAATTTTTTTTTAACTCCTCTTGTTTTACCAGCTTATTTAGCCCCTTATTTTGATCAGTTTCCTACTTTCTGATTCGTGTAACCAACAATTTGGGACCCCTGGTCTAATCAACAAAATTGGTCAATCTGACTAATCTGGCAGAGTGATTTTGAATTCTTGATGTCTAAAATGTATCGGGATAGCCCCAGCTGCGCGGGCTAAAGGGATTACCGAGTTTACGTAAGTAGCTTCACGTGATTTTATAAACCCGAGCAGCTAGCTACATACAAATCTTGCTGAGTCTGCAATGCTCAGTGGAATGCCTGTTGGGATGTTAATAGAATGCTCAGTAGAATGCTCAGCAGAATGCTTGATGAAATATCTTGTACAATACCTAGTAGAATGCCCAGTGAAAAGCTCAATGAGCAAACGCAAGCTTTATATCAAAGATTTGGCATATCAGGGGGACACCCCCCTCCGAGCGAACGCAAGCTTTTATATCAGAGATTTGGCATATCAGGGAGATACTCCCCTGAACCCCCCGGGCTGAGCGAACGCAAGCTTTATATCGGAGATTCGGCATATCAAGGGAACAAAAAGTCAGCAGTAGTAAAGTCAGTAAGAGAATAACCTACACGTTGTCGACACGTCTGGCATGTCTTTAAAAGTGTTCTTTTCGGGCCATCCTTGATGAAATCATCATGGGGCTTTGTACAGCCGCAGCTACTGCAGCGGAGCATAGGAATATCAGGCATTTTGCAGCTGTATTTGATGAATTGATTTGATTGTTGAATTTGCTGGGTGAATTTGTGGTGGATGAATTATTTGATGTTTTGATTTTTTTTTTTGGTCACGTGAGAGTAACTTTTTTTAAACCAATCAGAAGCTGGCTTGGCGCGAACGATTTTTTGACAAGACAAGTATGGTTAATGCTACTCTTAAGTGAATTTGAAAGAATGGAAAGTCTTATGATCTGGGTGCGAGTGTATCTCAAACGCGAAGAGAACGAAGAAGTTTCACAATGAAGCAGGTGTTATAAAGAAACGCTCACATTCCCTATCATGTTCCATAATTTAACGCCGTGTGCTTCATTCAGTACAAACTCTTCATTTTCACCTCCGCATTTCCTATCCACGAGCTCGCTTGTTTCATCAGCTCGTTCTGTTTATCAGTTTTCTTATCTCGTATCATATTCCAACCCGAAAACCAATTTTTTCATCAGGTTACTTTGCTCAACAGCTTTGTTACTTCATATTATCATTTCAACCTGAAAATAAATCATGTTCCAAGCCTCTATTCCTGATTGCAAAAGATGGCTGAGTGGGCACTGTTCCTTTGGGAACACATGTCATTTTAAACATGATCCGGCCAAGCAAGGCTTGGAACCAAACGCGAGAGAAGCCATCCCTAGTCGTCAAAGCACCGACTGTCGGTACTGGTTGAGAGGAGGCTGCAAGCTTCAAAACAAGTGCTGGTATCGGCATGACCCAGATAAGAAGGGTAGCGCCCTGAAAGATCTGGATGCAACAGGTGAGAAGGATGCCAACCTATTTTCTTCTTATATTCTTCTTTTGATTCTTCTTCATACAATATCAAAACTAACACTTCTTTGATCTTTCTATTATAGAAAAGGATCCTGTGTTCCGCTGTGCCATCTGCCTTGAATCGAATATTCCTGATCGGTTCACTGTTCTATCGAATTGCATACACAGATTCCATCTGGGTTAGTCAGATTCCCTGTGACAAGAGAAGAGTAGGATTAAAGAAACTAATTACTTCCCCGGAGAAAAAAGATTGTGTGAAGCAATGGCGAAATCAACAACAAAACGCTACAGCAAATAAACGTGTGGTTACCACCTGTCCACTATGCAGGACGCCGATCTACTTTATGATAACGAATGACGCCTGGCCACTCAATAAAGATGAGCATAATCGAATAATCAGCCGTTTTCTCAAATCTACGATGCAAATTGAATGTGATTACTTCAAGAGAAGTGTTGAAATATGGCAGCGAAATGGTTTCGAAGAGCACCAACTTTCCTGTCCACATGGCAATTGGTGCCACTACGGCCACAGACTTCCAGGTTCGGCTCGCCAGTTTTGGTTCTCGACACAGCGTATTAGGGAGATGATCTCGGAGCGATCGCAACTAAGAAGACAACGAGAATCAGAGCAACACCTTGTGTCAAGTGACCTTGATTTGTGGGATCCGAATGATACTGATGTTGCTGAATATTATCCTTTTGATAGTGCCAACGACTCTGATTCCGAAGTTGAGGATATTGTGGCAGCTGATGAAAGACACCGAGAAGCCTTTGCCGAGATCGACGCTATTGCTGATCAGTTGTCATCAGAGGAACTACTCAGGCGTTACCAAGAAGCTTTTATGCGAGAAATGGGACGACGGGCAATGGCAGAACGAGAGCTGGCATTAGAGAGTGCAGAACCTGGAGAAGTGATTGGTCCATTTGATAATAGATTCTGGTGATTGTTATGCAAATTCCAACCCGAAAATAAATCAAATACATTTGGAGTTTTGAAGGCGATATATGAATTAGTAATTGTGGCCTGGCTACAACAATATTTGCAAAGGTCACGTGAACTTTAACAGCGTCGCAAATTTTGGTGTTCTTGGGCCTGGCTACACCAAAGTTTGCATAGATCATGTGGACTTTAATAGCGTTACAAATTTTGGTGCTGAGATCACGAGCTCTAGGTCGCGAAAATTGGCGTCTTGGGGCCCGGCACTCCCAATCTTTGCAGAAATCTTGGTAATGATTTGTAAGCTATTCCGTTCTCCGGTGGTAGTCTGTTTTGCAACATGATTGTCATCACATGACCAACATATAGTAGTCTACGTCATCTCCGCAAAGATTGGAGCCGCTGGGTTCAAGGCGCCAATTTTGCAACATGATTGTCGTCCATGACCAAGATATAATAGTCCACGTGTCCCTCTGATATTGCCGGCCTATGGATGTCGTAAGTATGCACCCTATCACTCGAGAGGTTCTTGGAGCTAAGTCAAATGGCATACAGGAAACCTTACTCTGCTCACCAGTGGTCGGACAGCAGTTTTGGTTGGGAAGTTTCAGAGTCAGCAAACTTATTCTTTAGCTACACTGGTTCAAACTGCAAAATAAGTTGACATCAACATGAGATTTGCTTTCAGTGAGAATCAGAAGACAGTATCAATCCTCATCAGAGAAAAACGCAATGTCACCAGCCTTCTTATTTTTTCTTGGACTCACCAAACTTTCTCCTGGACGCTTCAGAGTTTTTGGAGATGATTTGTTGGATGCATTGAAACCATGTCCAAGAAAAAAGATAGCACGCAGCGATAGTTTATACCCCATAGATGGTGACGACTCATCTCTCTTTGGCACGTTATAACTTGAAATATTCGTTTCAACCACAACCAAGTCATCAGCAGAAAAATCTTCAGCGGGATAATTTATCAAGACGCTTTGCGAACGAGTTTCTCTCCCATCAAAAAGAAAGGGAAAAGGATCTTTAGGATCAAGGTCGGGAGCATCCTTCCTAAGATCTATAGCTTTGCTAGAAAATACGGCGCTATAACCAAGCAGAGGAGATCTGAAAACCTCGACGTCTTTCAGAGGGCCGTTGTCGAGAATATTCTTCAGGGCGGAAGCTGTCATTGAGTCCAACTGCAGCTGCAGCCGGTAACTTGGACCGAACAATGACTCAGCATTGGTGAGGTTCGACCAACCCAACCGGCCAATCACGTATAGATTCACTGCATCTTTACGTTCATGATTATCATTCCAGGCAAAATTCTCCGAACCAAGATATCCGGGCCTCCACATGGCATTTGATTCAACCTGAAAATTGACAATGTTGTGCGTGTTAACACGGAAGAATGCCAAACCCTTTGGACGGTCATCATCATTCAGATCCAGGGATGGCCATGGTGGCGATGATGGGGAATTGGATTGAACATATCCAGTTGTTGATTGGAGCGGGGTTGAAACTGTACCCGTGTCCACAGTTTCAGAAGAGGTGTCGGCGACCGTGGTTTGGGACGCGCTTTGCGAGGTGCCTTGAGAGGTTGTCTTAACAGATTTAGGTGTTTCGCTGGCGACACCTTTTTTGAGAGATTTTCCTCGTGTCACTGTTTGAGCGGTTAGATAGCATCCTTTGCAAGAGATGATGAGGCACAGGAATGATTCAGAGTACTCATTGTCATTGTTCAGTTTTTTCGGTTCACAGGTCTTGTATGGGCTTGTCGGTATGAGTAATCTGACATAGTCATTGGGAACACTTTGTCTATAAGTGCATAAATAGCAATGCGAGAGAATAAGGAAATTATTACTGCTTCTGAACCAGTTCGTCATTATCAGTGGGGAGAGACTATAGAAGATTGTACATTGATAGTGTCATGAAGAACAATTTTGACCTTCTCAGGGATTGTCGACAATTACCCCGTTTTTGGCTAGTTTCAATAAATGTTAGTGAATGTGATAGAGTTGGTGATTGGTCAAAGATCTATACTAAAATCAGTTTCATCCCGTGTTACGTCAGAGATGATTTTAACATCGGGAACTTTTCGGGCTATATGTTTTCAAGTCATTAGTGTGTAGCAGGATTGTGCTTGTTAGTGGCATCAGACTTCTGTTGAATGGCTCAGAGCCCGGAAGGCATCCCCGGATGTGTCTTCAGTCTTGTCAGTTGACTATCACACTGTCGCTCTTTCACTGAATGACTCAGGGCTGGGAAAAACTTCCCCAAAGGTCCCTAGCTGACTACACCTCATGGCTCTTCCACGGAACGGTTTAGAGGCCAGAAAGCAGCCCCGAACATGTCCTTGGACTTGTCAGTTGACTATCACACTGTTGCTCTTTCACTGAATGACTCAAGACAGGGAAGGCTTCCCCGAAGGTTCCTAGGTGACTATCACCCCGTCGCTCTTCCACAGACTTACTCAGAGCCGGAAAGGCATCCCCGAACATGTCCTTGGTCTTGTCAGTTGACTATCACATTGCCACTCTTCACTGAATGACTCAAGGCAGGGAAGACTTCCCCGAAGGTCCCTAGCTGACTCCACGTCGTCGCTCTTCCACAGAATTACTCAGAGCCGGAAAGACATCACGTCTTGGTCCTGGTAATTGCCAATCATACAGTCACTCTTCGATGAACAGCACTATAGATGAAGTTCAAAAAAGACTAAGAGCAACCTACGGAACCAGTTTTCGAAACAGAACCAGTTTTCAATACGGAATCAGTTTTCAACATCAGCTGTCAATTTGAGCTATTGGTTTCTAATTGCATTGTCAAAGCTGCTAAGCGTTCCAGCCGACGATCCTCTTCACGGAGTTGCGGATGCATTTGATAATTGATGTCACGAAGGGTGAGAGGTTGCAGCAGTTGAACGCCCTCTTCCGATTGCAAGCGAGAAACTTGGACATTAAAGGAACAGTATCGCTGGTGCTCAGCATTGTCTCCACGAGCTTGGGACTGTCGAGATAGATCAAGCACAGCCTTTTGATATGTCCAACCTAGAACTTTGTACTCAGTCAGTGCGAAGGCGGGACTTACAGGAACTTGATGTCTTCTGACTGACATGCCACCAATCGTGACTGAGAAGAGCTTGGGGAAAATGGGTAGGCAATCTCTGCGAATGTTCGGAAAGGGCGGGTGTTTGATCACATCACGTTGAAACAGGACGCATTTTGGCGGGTGACTGCAAAGGACGAAAGTTTTGTCAAATCGGAGAAACTGAGCTACCACACCTGTCATTCTAACTGATATTTCAGTTGGATCGGTAACTTACCGTTGGGATCAGGAACGATGCCGGCGGCCATACCTCGGGCACCGTTAACCAATCCCAAAGGAGTACAGCTATTGTAAAGAATAGTGATCGGCATCCCTTTGGTGTAAAGAAATAGGCCAGGTCCCTTGGCATGGTCTCCATCCGGAGTTTCAAGCAGTTTGTCGATCAGTAAGCCACCACGCTTGACCTTAGTACGATAGTGGATGGCGGGAAACACGTAGATGTCTTGGCCTCGGGCCTCCGCAAAGCGCCGGAGTTGCAGCCGATTGATATGATGGCGCCGCTTATTGGATCTCGTCACACATGTGGTGTCAAGACCATCAACTGAAGGCAGAGACTGGATGACATGTTTGTTTAGTGTAGTTAGATCAGCGGCAGTCATAGTCCCCGCCCTGGCCCGGCGGAGGAGGCTTTGGAATTTCAAATCATGCTGCTGGCGCATTTGCTCATCTAGGAGGATGACGTTTGTGAACCGATGCCAGACCAGTTGGCCAATCATGGCGTCTGGGACCTTTGCATCCGGAGTTTGCCACAGCGGTTGGGCCTTAATCGGGGGAAATTGATGAAAATCGCCAAAAAATACCACAATTGGAAAGCCGCCGAAAATGGCCGTGGAATCCTGCTGAAGTGCCCGGATCTTGTTGCATTGCTGGTTGATGGTGTGTAGCATTGTCAAACTTACCATGCTGATCTCGTCGATGATCATGATGGTCTTGTCTCGCAACAGAGAGTATGTGTGGGAGTTGATGTTGTCCCGTGTGCGATTGCGAAAATTAATGGCAAGGGCGCTGTGAATTGTGCGCCCACCAATGTTGTAAGCAGAGTCGCCAGTGGGAGCCATCAACAGCACTTCATTCTTTCGCTGCAGCAGTCCATATCCAAACTCAATGGCCTGAATCACTCGCGACTTCCCCACACCACCTTCACCACCAATGTAGAGAAGCATTTGGTCCTCGGCTTCGACAATGGTTTTCCCGCTGAGTCGGATCGCGTGGTTCAAAACCTTCTTGACAGCCAAAAACTGCTTTTGGTTGAGGGGCAGAATTTCCTGCACAAGTTGTGTAATGCTCAATCCGGTTGGGTTTGGGCCAACCCTGCAAGCCAGCTGAGAAACTGTGAGATCCATCAATAGCTGTGTACGGTCCATGATTGGAATGAGAGAGTTCAAGCCATCAGTCTCTAAGGTCAGATCAACTTCACCATCTTCACTGTTTTCCTCTGAGTCTGCATCGGAGTCTTCAGGCGTTTCATCAGAACCAATGGCCTTCAGCCTGTCTTGCCACTGCTGTAGTATTCCGGGTGAGACTCTGTGGAAATCCGATGTCGTCCCAGGCATCGAATGATTTCTCGGCAGGATGGATGCTTCGTCAAGCACAGAGTTTGTTTCAGATGCTCTGCAAGCTTGATTTGCCCCGACTAGTGAAGGAATGTCTGCGGCATCCTGGCTGTCGGAGTCAGCCCACTTATCTCTGATGATTGAAAATGCCAGGTGTAATGTATCAAGATCCACAAAGTCACGGGTGGATTCGGGAGACTCGTCATCGTTGTCATCATCGTTATCAAGATCCTCATAGTCATCCAGCCACTCCTCATGAGTCGTCTGGGAGAAGGTAGAATCGCGAGCTTCTTGTCGTAACGCAGCGTCCAGCTGAGCGTCAGCCTTGGACTTTCGAAGTAGCTCAATGTTTTGAGCAACGTCTTGAAGGTGGTGAGGAAGAGATGATCTGACTATGTTCCAAATCTCAGCACAGTGGTCCTTGTATGTTTGATCCGCACAGTTGAACATTGTAAACAGGGTAGGCAAGAGGTTCCATGGCACCAATAGTCCAAGTAAAATCAGAGCCAGTTCGTTCCGCATGCATTCAGTCTCAGGATGGCCACCGCGAACCTCGTTCTCCAAAGACTGATTTTCCGACAGAGGGCCTAGTAGAGCCACAGTGTATCTATTGGCAGGCTGTTTTCCAGAGTAGCTCTGAACCTTCTTTCCGTAGTCAGGATGCTCGGGGAGAAACCAGATATCTCCACTTGTAGCCTTGGTCCTCGGTTTGATGGTGACCAGTTTGAAATACTCGTAGAGACTGAACCTCGAGAACCATGGACCACGCCAGTAGTAGTGATCAAACATGGTTCGGGGCGCCCTTCTTGCTCTTGTGACTATGGCTGACTCTTCTTCTCCTCCAAAGACTCCTGATTCAGCCTGGACAATACACTTGAACCGGTTCCGAAGATGTCGAAGGTTAAGATTTCGAAATCTTGTGGGAAGCGTATAGTAGTCGGGCAGATTGAGGAGGCAGCTGGCTGCTTGAGGGCCACTGATTTCACGGTCAGCTGATAGACGATTGAAGGCCCGCAGTGCAAATTTTTCCATCCCTTGACGCCGGAGCCTTAGATCTCTTTCAGAGGGATCTGTGGCCTTTTCAGCTTCTTCCCGCGCACGCTTCATGAGGGTGACTGTGGTGATTAGCTGGTACTGACTGACATCGTATTTTGTGGCGTAGTTAGTCATATAGTACATAGCACTGAGAGCCTTCGTGACTGTGGGAATGAAGCTGATTTCATGGTTCGACCGAAGCATGGAAGACAAGCACGGATTCCACGGCGTGACCCATTCATTATTCCGCTTGAGCTGAATTACTCCATGAGAGTCCACATGACTTTCCGCAACGAGCTTGCGAGGGAAAAGAAATCTACACTCTCGAGGCCCCTTCTTGGCATATTTAAAGCAGGTGCGAGTGTGGTTCTTACTGTGCATCTGCCGTTTGGAAGCAACTGCGTTGCTGTCGCAATTTAATCGATGCACAAAGGCGGTGTCAGTCTCTGGTTCCCTGGCAGATGGAGGCTGTAGTCGGCTTCTTAGATTCTCTAGATTCTCAACAGCCAAATCAACAGAGCATTTGATAACAGACTTGAGATAGTGAATCATCCTAGCGGCAAATACAACATCATTTTGCAATCGGGATCGCAGGTTGCGGAATTCAAGGTTGCCCGCAAGCCAGACCAAGGAGTGAAGATGAAGCATGCCTCTTCCGTTGGTTTCCACCACGCCAAAGTAGTTTGAGACTTGACCAAAGATACCGGGTTGATTTGTGCCCGCGGCTAGAAGAACATTGAAGACGCCGGTGCATATTTGGTGAAAGAATTGAGCTATAGCCATAGGATTCATCCTGGCTGTGACCTGTCGGATCTTTTGCGCCTCCGAGGACAAATCGTCACATGAAACTTCAACACCTGCTAACTTCAACACCAAGACGCTCCTGAGATCAGCTGGGTTGATGGTCAACCAGAAAGCAGCCATTCCGAGACACACAAGCAAAGCTTGCATATATGATCTATTGGTCCGCATGCGGGCAAAGGACTGAGGAACCTGGGAAGCAACAGTTTGGATCAGACGCTCTAGCAATTTGATTGTCGGATCGTTGTGAGTATGAGTTTCCCGGATGGATTTCGCTGCCGCTGCAAGTTGATCAAATGTCAGTGAGGAAATGGCAGCCTTTGCATGCTCCCAGTCCTTTCGTTTGACTGCTATAGAGTGCCCAAGAGCGGCTTGGCGACGTTGTAAGACATCATACACCAAGTACAGAAAGGTGTGATGCTGGGCAAATCTGTTTTTGTTAGACGGTAACCACACACTGCTAGAGGATGAGGCTGTTGCCAGGCAACACTGAAGCCGTGAACATACCTTCGGCTATGGTGACTTAGTGCCCACTCGGCCCACTTCTCTAGTGATACGCTAACAGGCCGCTCCTGGCGTTCGACAAGGTGACCACCAAAACCTAGGGGAAATAGCGTAGGAAAGGATCCTGTGAAATACTCTTGATCTTGCCAGTCATTCATCAGTACAGAACGCCCGTTTGAAACGTATCGGATCACCGGCACATCGTCAATGTAGCAGGAGGTGCGGCCTTCGCTGCTTGAGCTTGCAGAATTTCCCTCAAACCGTTCTCTCTCAAGATTCAGTACGGCCAATACGTGCCGCAGTTCAGGGAGTCGCCGAGACGACCCCACATCACTATAGACACAGCCAGTGCTGATTGGATCAGTTGGTTGATCATCAAGGGCTTCTTGCATGTCATTCTCGCAGTTTTCAATCCCAATATCAGCTACATAACCCTCACGTTCCTCGCTGTCGTCTTGACCCTGAACGATCGAGTTCTCAAGGTCACTAGGAATAAAACTATCAGCCCACGAGTCCAGAAGATCCTGGTTGACCACTATTTGGCTGTATAGCTTGTTGTACAGTCGAAGCCACTGCAGTGCCCGGTAGACGACAAGTTTTCGAACCTCCAGATAAGGCTTTAGATCAGCAGCAGTTGGAGGTCTGTCACCAAACCAGACCACATTAATCTTCTCATAAAGCTTGAGCTCTGCACTGGGTAAAATGTCAAAAAGAGGGCCTGGATCCTGGGGCAAGACAATCACATGGCCGCGTACCCGATTGTATGCCAGCGGATTGACTGTGCCATTGGGACGCAGCTTTAGAACAGACACGATTGGATGGCTTCTGGCGATTAGACATTCCTCTGTCAAAGTCAAATCCTGAAGAGCACAAGGATAGTGTTGACAAAGGGAGACGTTAACAGCATTAAGAGCAGAGTATTTCGGTGGACGCCATTTCGAAATGGCATCAAAGCAAGGCCAGCAGAATAGGTAGTCACTGCCCACCAAGGCGCAAGAGTCCAGTCTGAGAGACAAACCAGATCCACTACGGAAGGGCTGCAGCCGCGGATCATCTTGGGATAGCTGAAAGTCCCGGGCTTCAATAAACCTTCCACAGCTACCACATATCTTTTCGGTTGCAGCAATAGCAGCTGTTATGTGATCCTCATAAAGTGATACACGACCACGGATGCAAGACTCAGAAATCTCGGGTGGGAATTGTGCTGTGGCTTTCTGGCGCTGCTGGTACTCTTCGATAAGTGGAACGGGTCTTTTAATCCAATCCGATTGCTGAGCTATTTCTTGTCTTCTAACTGAAGGTGCTGATTGGTTGCGGGATGACTTTGGTATCCGTGCTTTCGTGGATAAACAAGCTGTTCGCGTAGTCAAGGATTGTGGTGGTGGTGTCCTTGAAGAGACGGCTATTGAGTGCAGCGGTAGCACTGCTCTTGGCGAAGAAGCAGCTTGAATTGTAGCGTGAGAGTTGGGAGGCAGTCGCACTCTTGTCGAATGTGTCGCAGGGACTGTTGAGGACGATGGTGCCAGTGCTCTTGGGGAAGAAGCAGCTGGAGCACTTGAGGGCAGCGGCACCAGTGCTCTCGGTGAAGAAGCAGCTTGAATGGTAGCCGCGGTGCTGAGGGACGGTCGCACTCTTGTCGGAGGTGCTGTAGGGGTTGTGGAAGGCAGCGGTACCAGTGGTCTTGGGGAAGAAGCAGCTGTAGCAGTGGAGGGCTGCGGCACCAGTGCTCTCGGTGAAGAAGTGGCTTCCGCTCTTGGTGAACAAGTGGCTGAGACATCGGGGATTGACGAGCCTTCCAATTTTCGTCGTTTACAACAAGAACTAGAGGCTGGGGGTCCAGGACAAAGACTTTTTCTAACACGTGACGAGTAACCCAACAGTGGTTGGTCAAAGGTAACAAGGTTTCCTCCACGTGGTGGAGGTATTGAAGAAATAGAGCCCGATAAGGCGCTGAGATTCTGATCTGACCTGGCAGAACTCATATTGGATACAAGCAACTCACAAAATCATGTATGGGAGTAGCAGTCAACACCTACAATAGACAGCTCGTTTCCTATATGTATTAAAGTTACATTTCAAGAGATTCAATCAAGTTGCAAAGCAAACTAAAATAAGGGACTGTTTCACCATTTTCGAGTATGGTAGCGATCATCACACTCACCACCTTGACTGATGTGACAGTGAAAGCAATCGTGCTAATTGAAAAGTGTATCTTACATGAAATACAAGAGTAGCATTCTTGGCAAAGGCTATATTGTATTTAGTGTGCTCGCCCCGTAGATAGGGGCTCCACGCAGTTGTCCCAATCCGAATGGATAAGTGCCTTCCAATATCTTTGCAAAAATTGGCACCTTGCGCCCAGCAGCTCCAATCTTTGTGGAGATCACGTGGATTATTATATGCTGGTCATGCACAATAATCATGTTGCAAAAATTGGCACCTTGGGCCCAGCGGCTCCAATCTTTGCAGAGATGACCTACGTAGACTACTATATGTTGGTCATGTAACAATAATCATGTTGCAAAAATTGGCGTCTCAGGGCCAGCGGCTCCAATCTTTGCGAAGATCACGTAGACTACAATTGTGACGTAGATGAAGGGATAATAATTCCTAAATAGGCAGAAGATGTTTACATAAAAAATGAGCCAATGAGAGTCATCTTATGAGAGTCAATGATTGGCTCATGAGAGCCAACATGACAATATCACAGCAGCAACAAGAAATGCCTCAAGGACCCCCCATATGGATCAAAGGCTAAACATCAGCATGAAGAATAATCCCAGCCGCTGTGCCTTTGGCCCGCTGATCAATCCCAGACGAGTATAGACATTGTAGAGAATAGTGATCTGCATTCCTCGAGTGTATTACCACTTTCCCCATCGGTTCTTCCTCGTAAACTCGTTATTCCATTACCTTTTAGTATCAAACGGGGCTTCGCCCTCTCCCTCGCGCTTAAGCTCCGTATCCAATTTGCTCTCTCGCGTTCGTGTTAGCCTGTCACCAGTCAGTCTCTTTCTCTTAGGGACCCGTCCACATACCTGCTCTCAACGTAGCAAAAGGACTCTACTTCTTCCTATTCCAAACCTAAGGATACGCCTTGTCTTGGTGGATTTGCCATGCTTCTCCTCCTGTCGCTTCCGCTTCTTGTCACCGCTTCTGCTGCTGCTCTCGTTCTTCACCTCCCTCAAGGGCACGTTCCAGCACATCCTGTCTCCCACGCTTCGCGCTTCACTGAACTCTTTCTCTTCTATATCCATATCATTCCATGCGACGCTCTCGAAACCTCGCCGTTCATACTTTAATATAGCCTCGCCCTCTCTCTTTGTCAATTCCCTTTTTCGCAGCACCTGCATACGTCTCTCATGCACCGTCGTTCGCGGAAACACACAGCATATCATATCCCACGATATGATATTAATCACTGCGCTGCCGTAAAAGTTCCTCACTATATGAGTTTCGGCGCTTGCATTTTCCGGAACTATCAACTGGATCTTCGTAGTCTTGTCAACCCCGGTACCGTTTCCTCGCGTTCTCGTAAACTCGTACATCTAATAGCATAATAAGTCAATTTTTGCTGACGATAAATATTCACTCATACATGACTCACGTCGCTGGGATAAAGTCTTTGACTAGGTTGCGTATCCACAAGCTCATATCCCTCTTCCTGCATCAAGAAGGTTTTCATGGCGAGACTTCCTGTCTTAGGCACAAAAATATCCATATCGCCTATTTCCCAATTCTCGCCGCATATACATCTCAATGCAAAACTCCCGGTTATCACTGCCTCACTGTGTCGCATGGTGTCCCTCAGTCCCACTGGATCGTCCAGATACTCCGAAATGGCATACTCGAATGTCTTCTTCGGCGAATAAATTTGCTGATATATATCTCTGTATTGACGATTAATCATGCTCATCAAACACATGTCCTTGACTGATAAATGTTGATACAGTGTACGCAAGACAGGTTGATATCGACAACTAAAAATATTCACAAATGAATTTAGATGTGAGGACATAGTGCTTCATGTGCAATATCTTAATGTTTGAGGTCATCAAAAATATGAAGAGAAGATGGAAGAAAGTGAGCACCAGGCTCTGTAAACTCTGTATTGGCAATATAGACCAATGTAAATACATGACCACTTCTCGACGATTGGCTGCTGAGGTGGTTACGAAGTTGGCCCGGGAAAAAAACCGCCTCCGTCTCAGAAGCTGCTTTTTTGGAGATGATCCATCGGACTAGGTATCCAGCTCTAACCGCATGGTCTCAGCTGCTAGCCGCCCAAGTTGGTCGTCTTCCTTGTAGAGTTCGGGGTGCATCCTGATGTCCATGTCATCGAGACTGATTGGTTGCAGCAAATGAACACCTTTTTCTGTCGGCAAGCGAGAAAGCTGGACGTTAAGAGTGCGGTATTCCGTGTGGAAAGCTTTGTGTCCGCGGGGTTTGCGCTGTCGACGCAAATCAAGCACGGCCTTCCCATAACCTGAACTCTGAACCTTGTAGTCGGTTTGATATTCTCTCGCGGGCTGTTGCCAAAATTGATGGATACGGCAGTGTGGGCAGTACGGCCGACGATGTTGTAAGCAAGATTCAAGTTGCAAAGCAATCTAAAATAAGGAATTGTTTCACCATTTTCTAGTATGGTAATGATCATCACACCCAGCACCTTGACTGATGTAACAGTGAAAGCAATCATGCTAATTGAAAAGTATATCTGAAATACAAGAGTCATATTCTTGGCAAAGGCTATATTGTATTTAGTGTGCTCGCCCCGTATACAAGGGCTCCACGTAGTTGTTCCAATTGTAATAGCCTTCCAATATCTTTGCAAAAATCACGTGAATCAGTATCACGAGACAATAAGCTAATCAAGAACAACAATTATGCTGCAAAAATTGGCGTCTTGGGCCCAGCGGCTTCAATCTTTGCAGAGATGACGTAGACTACTATATGTTGGTCATGTGACAACAATTATGCTGCAAAAATTGGCGTCTTGGGCCCAGCGGCTCCAATCTTTGCAGAGATGACGTGGATTATTATATGCTGGTCATGGACAATAATCATGTCGCAAAAATTGGCACCTTGGGCCCAGCAGCTCCAATCTTTGTGGAGATCACGTGGACTACTACAACTGTGACACAAATTTTGGTGTTCTTGGGCCCGGCCGCAACAATCTTTAATCAGTCATTACCAACACTGTTTCATATACAATTACCAATTCATCTATCACCTTCAAATTCTCACACATATATGAAGGACAGCTCTTGGTAAAGACTGGCAACTTGATTTTATCTTTCGAGAAAAGTTATAGCCAAAAAATGTAGCCTCTCTCGCCCTGGTTGTCATCCAGAGCATAATAATCAGAACAGTTACGCGAGCAAAATAGCCAGCAGTTCTAGTGGAATAGCTCACCGTCAATGGAGGAAATCACATGACAAGCCCCGTTCTTCCCGAAGAAATTCTGGGATAATAATTCCTAAATAGGCAGGAGATGTTTACGTAAAACCTGAGCCAATGAGAGTTCATAACTGAATCAATGAGAGCCAATCATTTTCATGAAATGTGAGTCGCTGATTGGCTCATGTGGGCCAATCATATCTGGCACGTGAGCTGAATGATTGGCTCTCATTGATCAACAAGAGCCAATCATTCATCGCCCAAAAAGGAAAGTCTTGGCAAAGGTCGTCCTACAGCAA
>WNFX01004904.1_pt1 | contig 19930 bp, 23 predicted proteins | sample 5400111 | NCBI WGS metagenome assembly WNFX01 (sample SAMN13153363, study PRJNA577476) | soil metagenome | isolation source: 40 cm soil or saprolite under grassland replicate 1 | place: USA:California | collected 2016-06-15 | reverse complement strand
AGTGGAAAGATGGTTTCAAGAATTCTGGAACTGGCAGGATTAAACGCGCAGGCGAGGACATCATCGTGTCGATGAAAACGACGCGAGTAGTCGATTCACGTTGCCTCCCATTTTACGGGCAGAAGATGCGGCTCAAGCGTGTCGGGAAGAAATAAAGCTGCGGAGCAGCGAGAAATAATGTGGGAGGGGCCTTAGCGCCCCGACTTTCTAAGCTAGGAGCGGCGACCCTTTTATGCTTCATCCAAGAGCCATGGCCAAGGATTTGTTATTAAGTCCTTCCTTTTTGCGCTACTCGCATCCCACTGTTCAGCTTTTTCCACCAATCCTTTCGCAACGGGATTGTGTTCGATGTAGTAAGCGACAAATTCAAACTGCTTCGCGGTCTTCACGCGAGTGTCATAGTAACCGTCCTGCCATGAGATATGCCGCGTTTCCAAGAGCGCCGAAGTCCTGCTAGCAACATAACTCATAAATGCATGCATGAATCGCGGGAGAGTCCAAGGCTCCCGCAGCGCGAACAGTGCATGCCAGTGGTCAGGCATAACGACAAACGCGCGGAGATAAATGCGTTGCTGCTCTTTCGCAAACGCGAAGGCAGAGACGACGATTTGTCGTGCGGCCTCGTCCAGAACCGGCTTCTTAGGATGAAGTGATTTAGTAATGAAGAATGTGGCTGGAATATCAGTGACGCGATGCAGCCGCAGGTTGCGCGAATGAGCGTCTGATCTCATAAGCAGTCGGGGCACTAAAGCCCCTCCCACATTCTTTTGCCGCTGTGCTACACCATCGGGCGAAAACGGCCGACCACTTCCTGTAAGCGGCCGGTGATTTGGCCTAACGAGCAGGCCTCGACCGCTTCGAGCAACATCGGGAAACAGTTCTCGCCGCGTTCGACAACATCGGCCAGCTTATCCAGCGCGCGTTTCGCTTTCTCGGCGTTTTTCTTTTTGAATTTCGCAAGCCGATCGACCTGCAACTGCTGTTTGCTGCGCGGGGTGCGCGCAAGTTTCACATCCGGAATGTCATCGGCGCCGTCGCGGTAGCGATTCAATCCGATAATTGGACGCGTGCCATCATAAATTTGCTGTTCGTAACGATGCGATGCGTTTTGGATCTGGCTGCGTTGATAGCGTTCTTCTACCGCTGCGAGCACGCCGCCCAGCCGTTCGATCTCGCGGAATTCATCGAGAATCGCAACTTCCACTGCGCGCTCGACGGCTTTCATTCCGGGCGAACCGCTCAGCATGTTCATGGTGTGTTTAAAAATGCCGGATTCCTCGAGCAGGATTGCCTGCCCATGCGCAGCAAGTCGGATCCATTCTTCACTTGGCGTGGTGAACGGTTCGTCCGCGCTGTTCGAATGACATGAATTTGTGGCGTTCATGTAGGCCAAGACTAATTCCGCGACGGTGCGGGTGAGATTGTTTTTGAACTCGGCGGCAATCAGCGAACGCCCGCTGGTTTGCGTGTGCAATTTATAAAGCTGCGCCTTCGGTCCTGCGCCGAACACGTCGCGCATTCCGATCGCCCAGATGCGACGCGATACGCGCGCCAGCGCGATGTACTCGGCGTCGAGGCCGCAATCGAGAAAGAACGAGAGACGCGGGCCGAATTGGTCCACCGGAATGCCGCGCGCGGCGAACATTTCCACGTAAGCAAATCCGTTCGACAGCGTGTAAGCAGCCTGCTGTACCGGCGTGGAGCCGGCTTCTCCAATGTGATAACCGCTGATCGAAATCGGATACCAACGCGGCATTTCGTGCGTGGTGAACTCGACCATGTCGGTCAGAAACCGCAGTGACGGCTCGATCGGGAAAATCGTTTCGTTCTGCGCCTGGACTTCCTTGAAAATGTCAGCCTGAATGGTGCCGCGCAATTTCGGAACAACTTTCGGACCGAACCGATGCTTTGCCGCAGCAATGTACATCGCCATAATGATGGGCGCCGGGCCACTGATCGTCATTGACGCGGAGAAATTCGGCGAACCGAGATCGAATCCATCGTAGAGCTGCATCATGTCCTCGACCGTGTCGATTGCCACGCCGCCCTCGCCGATCTTTCCGAAGACCCCATCGGCATCGCTGTCGATCCCGTAGAGCGTCGGGCCGTCGAATGCTGTGCTGAGCCGGTGGGTGCGCTGATGGCGTGTGAGATAGTGAAAACGCTCATTGGTGTCCTCCGCCAGCATCAAACCGGAGAACAAACGCGTAGGCTCTTCTGCTTGCGGAATTTTCTTATCGATCTTACCTGCGTTCTTCTCAAAGCTTTCGATCTCCCGGACCGGCTCGAGATACATCTCGCGATAGGCCGCGTTCAGATATGGGAACTCACCCGGCAAGCCTTCGCTAAAAAGGTAACGCGCAATCTCGCCCGGCTCATCGATCTCCGGCAGCGCGAGTCGTGGCAAAGGCAAGCCGGTCGGGGTACGCGTCGCCGGGATTTTCGCTTTGATGTCGTTCCAGCGCCCCAGCAATTCACGCCCGAATTTTTCATCGGTGCGCGCGCGCTTCACCTGATCGAGCACGAACTTGTTATAATTTTCGACCGATTCGACGACTTGTCCGAGTTTACTCATTTCGATCCTTTCGTTCGGCGCGCCCGGCGGTCGCGCTCTACCAGATTATCGCTGGAAATTAAATCGAACAATCGATCCACGCCAGCGTCGCGATGACGTTTTGCGACCGTGTCGATCAGTTGCTGCGATCGCCCGCCTTCGCCAAGGCTACGGCGGGCAGGCCGATTTTGTTCGAGGCGTTGCTCGATTTCCGTGTGCGCGGTGCGCGCGCGCTGGAGGTCGCTTTTGTTCACCACCACGATAGCCAGATCAAGCATCACGATTTTTTGTAACTGCAACCGGCTGCCGTAATCCGGATTCATTACCAGCACCGTTAGATCGACAATTCCGTTTTTCTGAAACGGCATCGCCTCCTGGCCGGTGCCCACCGTCTCAATAATGACATAATCGAAATCCGACTGAGCAAGCAAAGCGAGGCAATCGTGCGTTGCGGGCGAAAGTCCGCCCGCTTGTCCACGCGTGGCCATGCTGCGCATAAACACCCGGTCGTCCTGCGAGTTGATCATGGTGGCGCGATCACCCAGCAGCGCACCTTCCCCGACGACGCTCGGGTCGTGCGACAAAATCGCGATCCGCCCTTTGGGATCTTGATTGAGAAAACGGAGCACTAGCTCATCAATAAGCGTCGTTTTTCCGGCGCCACCCGGACCGGTGAAACCAATGACACGCGCGCGGCTCCCACGCGCTGAATGACGAATGACGAATGACGAATGACGACGTTTCTCATTCGACGTTGAGCGTTGGGCGTTGGGCGTTGGGCGCTTTCTTCCGGCCGAATACGAGTCCTCAATTTCGGTCAGCTTATGCGCGAGATCCTGATGGAACGATTTCGGGCGCGGCCTTTTCCCGCGCGGTTTGCCGTAGCGTTGATGGACAAATTTCACCATTTCTTCGAGCGATGTACCGGCGAAAAAAACTTCCTCCACGCCTTTGCGTTTCATGATTGCGGCATCGTCGTGAGTGATGGTGCCACCGCCACCGCCGAAAACCTTCATGTCGCCTGCGCCTTTTTTGCGCAGAAGATCGACAACTTCCCTGAAGAACTCGATGTGTCCGCCGTTATAACTGGAAATGCCGATGGCGCGCACGTCTTCCTGGATCGCCGCGCGCACGATGTCGCCCACCGACCGGTGATAACCGAGATAAATCACTTCGATCCCGTGGCGGATGAACTCCAGGTTGATCGTGTTGATCGCGCTGTCGTGCCCGTCACAAATCGGGACGGCTGTTAAGATCCGGATCGGAGAAGCCATGTCGTTGAAGAGATAACAATAAATCTGGAAGCCAGGAAAACAGGAAAACTAGCTGGAATCTAATTTCTTGGCTTCCTGGTTTCCTGATTAAACTTCTTCTCGATATGGCCGATCGGTTGGATTTCACTGGCAAAGTAGTGCTGGTCACCGGTAGCTCGCGCGGAATCGGCGCAGAGATGATCAAGGCGTTCGGCGCGCACGGAGCGAAATGCGTGGTCAATTACGTCGCCGATGCGCAAGGGCAAAACAAAGCCGACGCGATGAATGTGGCGAAGGAGTTGAACGAGCCGCTGGTGATCGAGTGCGACGTGGTGCAGCCGGCGCAGGTCGAGGCCATGATGACGCAGATTCAAGATCGACATGGGGGGCTCGACATCCTCGTGAACAATTCCGGGATCATTAGCGATCGCACCATCAAGAAAATGTCGCTGGACGAATTTGAGAGCGTCATTCGAGTCAATCTCACCGGCACATTCACCGTTACTCAAAAAGCCGGCGCGATTCTGCACAACGGCGGCCGGATCATCAATATGTCATCCGTGAGCGGCCAAATGGGATTGTTCGGCCAAGCGAATTATTCATCGAGCAAAGCGGGCATCATTGCGCTGACCAAGGTTTCGGCCCGCGAGTTTGCGCGCCAGAACATCACTGTGAACGCGATTGCGCCCGGATTCATCGATGTTGGGATGAGCAAAGGCATGCCGGAAGAAGTGGCGCAAAATTTCATCAAACAAATTCCGCTTGGCCGCCTTGGTGACGTAAGTGAAATTGTTAACGCCGCGCTCTTCCTCGCCTCGCCAATGGCGTCATATATCACCGGGCAGGTCTTGAACGTGAACGGCGGCTTCTATATGGGGTGAGGCACCCCAACTCACCGCCTCAACGATTTAACGCTTCAACCATTTAACGTCAGCTCAGCCCAACTTCTGCACCAGCAACCAGACCAAAGCTGAAAGCATCGCTGCGAATGTGGATAGCACGTAGGTCGCGCGTTTCGTCTGCCGTATTTTGAAAGCAGGCTTTGGAATATCGTCGTGAATATGGCTGGCCTCGAATAGTTTCATCAGCGCAAAAGCCACGACAAAACCGACCGCACCCCATTTGAGGCATCCCAGAATGGTCTCAAGCATCCCGCGCAGACCCTAGCGCAGGCAACCACGGCGCTCAACTCCGAAAGGCTTTCGCGAGCCAAGCGCGCTCTTGATCTCACGCCGCGCACACTCAACTGGTGCGTCCATCAGTTGAGCACGCAATTCCAAAATCAGACCTTTGAAGGTCCCTTTACGGCGTCGGCGCCGGAGAAGATCCTTCTGAAGGCGAGGGAGACTCCTCGGCCCCAGCGGCCTTCTTCTTAGCCGCGGTCCTCTTCTTCTTTGCCGGCGACGGAGTGGGCGAGACCTTGGCAGTGGCCGCTCCCGTAGTTGAAGTCGCAGTAGTTCCCTGTTGTGTGCAGGAAATCATAAACGCTGCGCCGATCAGAACGGTGATGAACGTTAAAACAGATTTTTTCATAGTTACAGTTAAGTTCGAGGGTCGCAGAATGTTCGGTCGCCCGCAAAATAGCAAGCACTAAACAACAACCTCCCAACTTCTGCCTTCCACAAGGAAACAAAGCCGCGGGCGTGCGCTGCTAGGTCGAGGGAGAATCAACACTCCCTGCCATACTTTGGAGCGCATCAGCCAGCGTCTGGAACGTCGCGATTTGGATCTCGGGTCCGTAATGAAATTGCGAGAGAATGTTGAGACCTATGTCCTTGTGCGGATCGGGCATCACTCGCGTCACGGAGGCGAGGCCTTTTTCCGTAAGCGCATCCATGATCTTGGCAACGTGAGGCGCCGCGGCTGAATCCATTGAGTCCAGCCACCGGAAATCCGCCAGAACACGGAACCCCGGCGCAACATCCTGCAAGAGCTCCCGTACGCGTTGCGCAGCCAGCTTTGCTTGCTCGGCCGTAACTCGCTGCGAGGCGCCGATCACCAGGAGGCGTTTCGATCGATCGAGCTCAACGGCGTACATTCTTCGTGTTCACAGGATACGACCGTGGTCGCAAGTCCGACGACTGATTATCAAAGGAACTAAGATGATTTCATTCATAGTCGACCGGCACTCGGATCTGCGACACGGTTCCGGGTTTGAACCGCCACCTTCGAAACGTGTTGATGGTAACTTTATCGAGGATCCCATCACCGGTGCTTTGTGCCATCATCGCATCGGTGACTTTGCCGCTCGCAGTATCGACAGTCATGACGCAAACACCGCTTCCGGTGATATTGGCGCGCTTTGCTTGGTATGGATATTCGGGCAAAGGAGCGCTCACTGCCATGGCTTGGGCAGCCGGTAACGACAACGAAGTGACAGCCGGGGAGCTGGCCGCCTCCGGTTGCGCGGCCGGGGTCGCCCGTTTTTTTACACGAGGTTTCTTTTCTACCGGCATGGGCGGTGTCACCGGTTCTGCTGGAGGTGGCGTCGTCTGCTCGTTCGCAGGCGCTGGCTTTTGACTCGATGCCCCGGCTGCAATTTTCATGCCCGGTGTCGTCTTTTTCTTTTTCGGTCTCGGTGCCGGCATCGCCTCGCGAGTCTCGAATTGCTCCGGAAGATTTGCCGAAGTCGCCTCTTGGGCGCGTGCTAAGGGTGCATTAGCCAACACAATACCGGTACTCAGAACTGCGAAAGTTCCTCGGTGGACGCGCACGAGAAAATCTCCTACCCGTGTCGGGAACGTCAAATTATAGCCGCTTTTTGCAGCTCTTGGCTTGTAACTATCCCGAAAAAGGAAGAGTGATTTTTGCTGAGTCGTCGTTAACCTTTTCGCTTCTTTATGCTTTCGGTGAGTGCGACAGACATTACCATTTGGATCATCTCTGCGCTTCTCGCGGTCGGCATCGGCTGGAGCAAGTATGCGAAATGGAAAACGCGCGACAAACTGGTGCGAGAACTGGCGGCTATGGATCCCGAGCGCCGTGAAAAATTGCTCAGTCGGATGCGACCGGACCTCGCCATGGAAGCGCGGCAAGAATTAATGCGGCGGTTCCACATTAGCTGATCCTCTCTCTCTTTTAGGTTCCGGAGCCTTTCGAAATGACGGTTTCAGTTCTGCCGAATGACATCGACGAGCAAAATCACGTGAACAACACCGTTTACCTGCGGTGGGTGCAGGAAGTTGCCACTGCGCACTGGCGAGCCAGAGCCAGCCAGGAAGCGCAGGAGAGCATCGGCTGGGTCGTTCTGCGGCACGAGATCGACTACAAAACTCCCGCCGCCCTCGGTGACCAAATCGTGTTGCGCACGTGGGTCGGCAAAGCGACTCGGCTCACATTCGAACGGTTCACGGAAATCCGGCGGGACGGCGATGACCAGCTCTTGTCAACGGCCCGGACCCTGTGGTGTCCGATCAATACGCAAAGCGGCCGGCCGACGCGCGTGCCAACGGAAGTGCGCGCGCAGTTTTCCACCTGAGTTACACCAAGGCTAGCTGACTTTACCTCTCCTCTGGGCAAGGGGAGAGGAATAAGGTGAGGGGGTTCGAGCACGTAGGCGCCATTCGCATCTGAATAAGCCCTCACCCTCCCCGCGTCCGATGGTCTGCTCCTTTCGGCGTTGGACGTTGAACGTTGAACGTCTAACCTTCGGCATTGAACACGACTACCGAGTCACGGCCGACTGTCGCCTGTTATTGCGCGACGTTTCTGAAACCGGAGATGTTGCATATCTACCGGCAGATCACCGCGCTGAAACGGTGCGTTCCGGTGGTGATTGCGCAGAAACGCGAGCAAACCGAGCGCTACCCATTTGAGCCCGTCCAAGTTGTTCCCAAGCCGGCGACGCATTTCCTGCGGCGCTTCTGGTTCAGGCAACTGCGCGATATGCCGTGGCAGATCTCGGATTCTGAACTGCGCGCGCTACTGGGCGTCTTAAGCAAGAGCGAGGCTCGCCTTTTGCACATTTACTTCGGCCAAATCGCCGTGCATCTCCTGCCGCTGATTCGCGCGTGGAAAAACCCTTCGATCGTTTCCTTTCACGGCGCGGATGTCACGGTGGACATGAACAAGCCGGCCTATCGCGAGGCCACGCGGCAGATGCTCGAAGCAATGAAGCTGGTTTTAGTTCGCTCCCAATCGCTGCGGCGCGCAGTTGCCGATCTTGGCTGCGACCCGGAAAAGATTGAAATCCAGCGCACCGGAATTCCGCTGGAGGAATTTCCTTTCCGCGAACGAAGCTGGCCGAAAAGCGGCGAATGGCGACTCGTGCAGGCTGGGCGGTTGATTGAGAAGAAAGGTCTGCCGGTTACTCTTCGCGCTTTCGCAGTTTTCCTGGGAAAATATCCAAATGCGACACTGACGATTGCCGGAGAAGGAGCTATGCTCGGCGAACTTCAGCAACTGGCGCGCGAACTCAACGTTGAGGCGCGCGTTTCATTCACGGGTTTCATTTCGCAGGAGCAATTGCGCGACATCTATTATCGGTCGCACATTTTCCTGCATCCGAGCCAAACGGGTCATGATGGAAATCAGGAAGGCATCCCAAATTCGATGCTCGAGGCGATGGCCAGCGGCTTGCCAGTCTTCGCCACCCGGCATGGCGGGATTCCCGAAGCAATCGAAAATGGCGTGAGCGGCGTGCTCGTGCCGGAGCGCGATCACGAAGCGTTAACGCGGGCGTTCCTCGATGGAACGGAAGATCCGGCCTTCCTTTTGCGGATCGCGCGCAGCGGCGCTGAGGTCGTTCGGAAAAATTTCGACCTGCAAGCGCAGGCGCGACGACTGGAAAACAATTATCTGAGGCTAATTGGCAGTGGCGATTGACTCCGAAAGCTTTCGCTAGTTGACCTCAATCCCGGCGCGATTCTGGGGAGCGCCCGCTACGCGGCATTCTAATGCTTTCCGGGTCCCGGATTACTTCCGATGCCACGGCTGCGTCACGTTTCGAATCCGCGGCTTGCAAACGTCACTGACTAACACAAAGGACAAACTGTTTTGGTCCGGGCGGCTGAACTTATAAACGCCAGGACCTCTGCAAGCTTTGGGGATCGCTCCGGACCGGCGGGTCTCTTGAGCTGTGATGGTATCGCCTGCGACAGTATAGGTGCCCCAGATCTCTGCCTTTGGGTGAGTAGCCATGACGTGAAATGTACCGTCGGCATTGATTGTCCAGACAGTGCCGAGCGAGTTGGTCCATGTGCCAGCGAGCGCGGCTAGACCGGACGGTGTCATGGTCGCGCAGGCACTCATCAGCGCGATCAAGGCGCCTGCGAAAATGATTTTGACAGAGTGTTGTAGTTTCATGGTGGCCATCCTGCCTCGCGGCAACGTGATCCGTCAAGCGCAGATTGCAGCGAAGAGATTGGTTGCCAAGAACTTTGCGTTCGACGTACAAAGACTCCGTGGAGCAGACACCGCCACCAGTTCCTCCGACGCCAAAAGCCAACTGGTGGAAGCGAAACTGGAAATGGTTCGTTCCCCTTGGCTGCTTCAGTATGGCGGTGTTGTTCGTCGTTTTTGTTGGTTCAGTGGTCTTGATCGTATTCAGCGCAGTAAAATCGACCGAGGTTTACAAAGATGCTTTGGCCCGAGCAAAGGCGCATCCTGCGGTGATTGAGGCCGTGGGTTCGCCTGTCACTGAAGGATTTCTTGTCTCCGGAAACACGAACGTTAACGGCGCATCCGGAGAAGCCAATCTGTCCATTCCCATCGCCGGTCCAAAAGGAAAGGGGACGATTTACGTGGCAGCAAGGAAGTCACTGGGTCAGTGGAAGTATTCGGGACTCGTCTTCGAAATCGCAAAAACGCATCAACGGATCGATCTTCTCCAAAGTCCCGCACCGGCAAGCTCGCCCTGATCATTCCCGTGCAACTCGCGCCAAAGAAACTCTCCATTAGCGCAATTCTCTTCGGGATCCTCGGAGGAATCATTGGGATCGGGGCCGGACTATTTCTCGGCTTTGCTCTCGGCGCGGCTCTGGCGGCCGCGCTTCATGTACCGTCGAGGGAAGGCGAAGCCGGTTATTTTACCGTTGCCATCGCGTTGATCGTGACGTGCATCGTCACGCCAGTCTCCACTATCAGATTCGCTACAAACTAGACTATCAGGACCGATAACAGCCGCGTTCGGTTTACCTTTGGCGCGACACACGTAGGTTCAAGTGTGTCGATCTCTGAGGAGCAAGTAAAGACCGCGTTGAAGTCGGTGAAGTATCCAGGCTTCACTCGCGACATCGTATCATTCGGCTTGGTGAAGTCGATCCAGATCAACAATGGCGAGGTCAAGGTGCAACTCGCGCTTGCAACAAACGATCCGAACGTTCCCGCGGCAATCAAGAATGAAGCGGAACGCGCATTGCGCGGGATCGAAGGAATGCACAGCGCGAAAGTTTTGATCGATATCCACGCACCACCCGGGGGCGCAGGCGCCGGCATGGGCACAACGCGGATTCCCGAAGTCAGGCACGTAATTGCGGTGGCCAGCGGCAAAGGCGGCGTGGGCAAATCGACTGTCGCGGCCAACCTTGCGGTGGCGTTAGACCAAACCGGCGCGCGCGTCGGTCTGTGCGATTGCGACATCTATGGCCCGAGCATTTCGCTGATGTTCGGCACGCGCGAGCGGCCGATGGCTACGGAAGAAAATAAGATCGTTCCGATCCAGCAATACGGCTTGCGACTCATGTCGATGGGATTTCTGCTGGACGATACTTCGCCGGCGATTTTGCGCGGGCCGATGGTTACTCGATACACGCAACAATTTTTGCGGCAGGTCGAATGGGGCGAACTAGATTATCTGGTGCTCGATCTGCCGCCTGGCACCGGCGACATTCAACTCACCATTGTGCAGACAGTCGCCCTTTCCGGGGCGATCATCGTAACCACGCCCCAGGAAGTTGCCCTCATCGATGCACGAAAGGCGGCTACCATGTTCGACAAGGTGAATGTTCAAGTGCTCGGGCTCGTTGAGAACATGAGTTACTTCGTCTCTCCATCCGACGGCAAACGCTACGATATTTTTGGGAGCGGCGGCGGCGAACGCGAAGCGAAACGGTTGCGTGTTCCGCTGCTTGGCCAGATTCCGATCGATATTGCCACGCGCGAGGCAGGCGATCGCGGGATTCCCATCGTGGGCGAAGATAGACAATCACCCGTGACAGCCGAGTTTAAAAAGATCGCAGAAAATCTGCGTAAGGCGTTGGCGTAGTGAGGCGTCCACAACCAGTCGCGCAAAGAAGCGTTAAATAAATGGTGTGGCCCGCCCCGTCGAATTCCAATGCGTCGATTTTGTTGACTTATCCCAAATTTTATGAAAGAAGAACCGGCGATGCCGTCTTCGGAAGAAGATCAAGCTCAATTCGTTAAGGATTCGGCGCTCTACAAGGAGTTCCTTGCTGAGCGCGCAGAGATTTTGAAGCATAAGTGGATTGAAAGCGAAAAAGCCGGCAAAGACATCGGCTTTGAAAGGGCCTTGCTTGATTGGATCGTGAAACATCGCTCCAATTGGCGAGACCGACGACGAAAGGAGGCGCGCACCGAAAAGTCCGCCTCCTAATTTTTTCCTTTAACGTGATCCTGCGAGGTCGCGAAGGAAACGCATGAAACAAACAAAACAAAATCCACAAGCCGCCGTCCCCATCATGGACGCGGAGGCAATCCGTCGCGCGCTGCGCCGGATTGCGCACGAAATCATTGAGCGAAATCCGCCGCTCGAAAAGGTGGTGCTTGCGGGAATTCCTTCACGCGGCGTGGAGATCGCGCGACGCATCGCGGCCTTCATTCACGAGATCGAAAAGATCGACATCGAAACCGGGGTCATCGACGTGGCGATGCATCGGGATGATGTTGGGAAGCGCCCAAAGTTACCGCGGGTGCATGCGTCGAAGCTTCCGCTACCGCTGGAAGAACGCACCATCATCATTGTCGATGACGTTCTTTATACTGGCCGCACCGTTCGCGCGGCCATGGACGCCATCAATTCATTCGGGCGCCCCGCCCGCATTCAACTGGCGGTGCTGATTGATCGGGGCCATCGCGAGCTGCCTATTCGTCCCGATTACGTCGGCAAGAATTTGCCGACCGCGACGCGCGAGCAAATTCAGGTGCGCCTGCAAGAAACCGATAACGAAGCCGACGCAGTATGGCTGGGAAGGGAAATATGACCACGCACTGGACACGAAAAGATCTGCTCGGGCTGCGCGAATTATCGGCTGACGAAATCAATTTCGTTCTCGAGACTGCCGACGCGTTCAAACAAGTCGGAACTCGCGAGATCAAAAAGGTGCCGGCCCTTCGCGGGAAAACGTTGGTAAACTTTTTTGTCGAACCGAGCACACGGACACGCACCTCATTTGAGCTGGCTGCATTTCGCTTGAGCGCGGACGTGATCAATATCTCGGCAACGACTTCCAGCCTCACCAAAGGTGAAACGCTCAAGGACACCGCGCGCAATCTGGAGGCATTACACGCCGATATTCTCGTCCTGCGCCACAGCTCCGCGGGCGCGCCACAGTTTCTCGCAAATCGGCTGAAGGCGAGCGTGATCAATGCAGGCGACGGCGCGCACGAGCATCCAACGCAGGCCCTTCTCGATCTTTACACGATCCGCGAGCGGAGGGGAAAAATCGCCGGGCTGCGCGTTGCGATCATCGGCGATATTTTGTTCAGTCGCGTCGCGCGCTCGAACATTTTCGGTCTGCTGAAGCTGGGCGCACACGTGACGCTGGTCGGGCCGAGCACTCTCGTCCCGCGCGAGTTTGAAAAACTGGGGGTCGAAGTTTCATACAAGATCGATGACGTGCTGCCGAAAGCTGATGTCGTAAATCTGTTGCGGATTCAGCATGAACGTCAGCGCAGGGAATATTTTCCCGGGCTCGGTGAATACATCCGCTTATTTGGCCTCACAAAGGAACGCGCAAAACTTTTGAAGCCGGATTGCCTGATCATGCATCCCGGCCCGATCAACCGGGGCGTCGAGATCGACAGCGACGTCGCCGACGGAGTGCAAAGCGTCATTCTCGATCAAGTCACCAACGGTCTCGCCGTTCGGATGGCCGTTCTTTATCTGTGCGGAGGAATTTCAACACAATGAGCGCTATGATTATTCGCAACGGTCGAGTAATCGACCCCGCGAGCAAGCGCGATGAAATTGCTGATCTTTACGTCGCCGACGGACGAATAGCACAGAAGCCGGAAGTCAGAAATCAGAAGTCAGACGTCGAAGAGATTGACGCGAAAGATCTGATCGTTGCGCCTGGCTTGATCGATATTCATGTGCATCTGCGGGAGCCGGGATTCAGTCACAAGGAAACGGTCGAGTCGGGCGCGCGCGCGGCTGCAGCCGGCGGATTTACAACGGTTGTTTGTATGCCGAACACTTCGCCAACGGCGGATAATCCCAGCACCATCGCGTGGATCAAAGATCGCGCCGCGGCGGTCGCATGCGTCAATGTTTTACCCACCGGCGCGATTTCAAAAAATCTGGCCGGCAAAGAACTCGCGCCGATCGGTTCACTCGCGCAGGCAGGCGTTGTGGCGATCACTGACGACGGTCATTGTGTTCAAAATCACGAGGTGATGCGGCGTGCGGTCGAGTATGCCCGCATGGTCGATCTGCCCGTGCTTGATCATTGCCAGGATTACAATCTGGTTGGCAACGGCGTCGTGCATGAAGGCTATTGGAGCACACTGCTCGGGCTACCGGGCTGGCCCGCAGCCGGCGAAGAAGCGATGGTCATGCGCAACATTTTGCTCGCGGAACTTTGCGATCATCACATTCATTGCCAGCACCTCACGACGGCTGGCAGTGTGCGACTCCTTCGTGAAGCGCGTGCGCGAGGCGTAAAAATCAGCGGCGAAGTTTGCCCGCATCATATCGCGTTAATCGACGAAGCGATCCAAGATTTTGATACGAACTCCAAAATGAATCCGCCTCTGCGGTCGCAGGCAGATGTAAATGCGCTGCTGGAAGGAATCGCCGACGGAACATTATCGATCTTGTGTTCCGATCACGCGCCCCATGCCGATTTCGAAAAGGAAGTGGAATTCGATGCAGCGCCCTTCGGCATCATCGGGTTGGAGACGGAGCTTGGACTATTTCTCGACCTACTCGTGCATAAGCATCGCAAGATCGACATGGCCCAGTTGATCGCGATGTACACCGTCGAACCGGCGCGTTTGTTGAAGATTAACGCAGGCACGCTATCGATTGGCGCGCACGCTGACGTGACGCTGATCGATCCGGAGTTGGAGTGGACGGTCAGAGTTGATCAGTTTCAATCGGCCTCGCGCAATTCGCCGTTCGACGGCTGGAAACTCAAGGGCCGCGCCGTGCGAACGATTGTAGGCGGGAAAACAGTTTGGACGTTGTAGCCGCGATCGGTGATCGCGGCCCGGCATCAACGATGCCGCTACAGAATCATCCCAAGTAACCGCCGTGGATGTAGCTTTCCAGATGGGCGATCGCGGCTTGCTGGCAGGAAATGACGTGCTTGACCAGATCGCCGATGGAAATCACGCCCACAACCTTGTCGCCATCGAGCACCGGCAGATGTCGAATATGCTTGTCCGTCATGATACGCAGACATTCATCTACGCCTTCACGCGGATGTGTCGTGAACACATTGGTTGACATGATCTCGGCAACCTTTGCTTCGCGCGAGCGCTTGCCTCGCAGGACTACTTTGCGCGTGTAATCGCGTTCGGAAATGACGCCGACCAAACGCTCCTGCTTGATCACCAACAGCGCGCCGACATTCTTCGCGTCCATCATTTCAATGGCTTCGAAAACTGTTGCATCCGGCGAAATCGAGAAAACCTCGTCGCTTTTTTGATTCAGGATCGCACGGATACTGCCACTCACGTCCATAAGCGAAGTTTCAGGATAGACCCAAACTGGGCGGCCATGCAAAGCAATTCTGACGGTCAGCGGCTCGAGCCACCTGGGCATCGACATTGCGCGAATCGTACTGTTGCCACGCTTGTCATCAATGGGGTCAGAAGTTCAAATTCGCATTCTTGCGTTTTCGGTACGGGACAGAGCATAATGGAAGGGTGCATTGGGCTTTGCCATTTAACGCGCGCGCCAGCGACGATGGCGAAAAAAAGCGGCCTTTGACGAGGCCTGCACAGCCCGATTTCATGTGCGTCGGAGCGCACAAAAGCGGAACGACATGGCTTTATCGGCAGCTCGACTCCCATCCGGACTTCTGGATGCCGCCTATAAAGGAACTGCATTATTTTGATCAGCTGAGCAGGGTTCAACGCTCACCTCCTCCGCGCTGCAAAGACGAGCGCGATCTTCGCTTTTTGGAGAGCCTAAACAGCCTCAGCGCCAAACCGTATGTGGATCTCGAGAACTACGGCAGGCTGTTCGAACCCAAGGGATCGCTCCTCTCCGGTGACATTTCGCCAAATTATTCGACGCTAAGCAGCAAACTCATTCGCCAAATCGTCCGATATTTCCCAAACTTAAAAGTGATCTTCCTTGCGCGTGATCCAGTGCAGAGATTCTGGTCCCACTTGTCGATGGAAGTGCATTACCGGCAGATTGAGCCCTTCGACGTGACCAATATTAACGAAGTCAATCGGAATTTGCTCCGCCGAGGGATGCGTTTGCGCTCGTACCCGACCGCGGTCCTCAAGCGCTGGAAACGCTACGTTCATCCAGACCGGTTTCGCGTTTATTTCTTTGATGATCTGCAAACAAACCCGACTGAACTACGACGCTCCATCCTCCGTTTCCTAGGTGCCGATCCGGACAAGCCAAGCGGCCAACTGAGCGCGGATTACAACAGCTGGGTCGGAACGGAAAAGCTGCCGCTCACGAGCCAGGTGCGCTCGCATCTGGCCAAGTTTTTCAAGAAGGAGCTGAAGACCTGCGCAGCGCGTCTGGGCGGACCTGCTAAGGAATGGCCGGCACGATACGGCTTTTCGGTAATCTGTTTCTTCTGGCAGTTGGCAGATTATTTCGATCTCCTTGTGTGGCGTGACTGGATTGCCTGAGAGCTTGTAGCCAGGGCGTTGACCCCGGCCGCTCAACAGGCATTGTCAGCCCCGGTCAGCGACCGCGGCTACAGCTCTGATCTTCGCCCGCGCGCGATTCGCCTGAAGTTCAGCCAGGTGTTTTTCCGACCAGCGGCAAAGCGCGTGCAACGGCTCAATCAAGGTCCGACCCAATCTCGTGAGGGAGTATTCCACTTTCGGCGGCACGACTGGATGCACTTTGCGTTGCACGAGCCCGTCGCGCTCGAGGCTGCGCAAAGTCTGGGTGAGCATCTTTTGCGAAATCCCGCCAATCGCGCGTTGCAGTTCGGCATAACGCATCGTTCCGCGCGCCAGGATCTGAATAACGAGCGCCGTCCATTTGTCGGCAATCCGCTCGAGTACAAATCGTGAGGGGCATTGCGGTTCCAGGACCGACGGAGGAGAAGCCGTCTTAGCCATGCCTTCTTTTAATCCAAGCACCAGCGGCGTGCAACATTCCAAATGGTATGTATAGATTGGATTGACCTGTAGTTGACGAGTGGATTGGTAAGCTCGAAATTTTCATATATGACAACGACGAATTTCGAACGGGCTGCGCGACCCGAATTCTTGTTTGACGAAGCGAACTCGGAACGCCCTTTGTGTAATGAGACGGCAACAAGGGCATCTGACCCAGCGCTCTTAGACGAATACTCGCGCGCGGTGGTGAGCGCGGTTGAACGCGTCGCGCCTTCCGTGGTGAACATCGAAGTCCAACAACGGACCAAAAATCAGCCCCGCGACATCGCCGGGAACGGTTCGGGATTTGTAATTACACCCGACGGTTTCATTTTGACCAACAGCCATGTTGTCCACGCTGCAACTCGCATCGTCGTGAATCTTTCGGGCGGAGGCGATTACCCGGCACAGCTCATTGGCGATGATCCAGAAACCGATCTGGCAGTGATCCGGATCGATGCGCCGCGGTTGGTTCACGTGCGCCTGGCCGATTCCGAAAACTTGCGGGTTGGCCAGCTGGCAATCGCGATTGGAAACCCGTTCGGTTTCCAGGCAAGCGTGACCGCGGGCGTGATCAGCGCGCTCGGTCGCTCGATGTATTCGCAATCCGGTCGTTTGATCGACAACATCATTCAGACCGACGCGGCACTGAATCCGGGCAATTCCGGCGGACCGCTCGTCAACTCCGCAGGGGAAGTGATCGGCGTGAACACGGCAATGATTCGCCCGGCGCAAGGCATCTGCTTTGCCATTGCGAGCAACACCGCCAGGCTCGTCGCCGGTTGGCTGATTCGCGACGGAAGAATCCGGCGCAGCTATATTGGCGTTGCCGGTCAAAATGTGCCGCTGCATCGGCGCGTGGTTCGATTCTATAATTTGCCGCTCGAAACCGGTGTGCTCGTCGTTTCAGTCGAGAAGGACAGTCCCGCCGAACGCGCTGGTTTGCGCGAGGGCGATCTGATTGTGGCGTTCAATAGGCAGCCCATTGGGAGTGTGCACGACCTACACAAGGTCTTGGTCAGCGAACAAATCGGTGTCAGAGCCAGCCTCACGGTCATTCGGCACACTGAGAAATTGGAGTTGCCGATCCAGCCCGCTGAATCGCGGTGATGCGTTTCGATTGTAGCGGCAGGCGTGCCGCCTGCGGAGGTCGCTGTGTTGCAGCCGACACGGCTGCCTCTACAGTCCCGCTGAAAATGCACAGTCGATGAAGATTTTGGTCATTGGGAGCGGCGGACGCGAACACGCTCTTGCATGGAAATTGCGGCAATCGCCGCATGCGGAGCGAATTTTCTGCGCGCCGGGAAACGCGGGCACTGCCGAAATCGCCCAGAACGTCGCGATTGCCGCGAGTGATTTGGACGCGCTCGTTCGGTTCGCGAAAGAAAATCGTGTCGATTTAACAGTGGTTGGCCCAGACGATCCGCTTGCCGCAGGAATTGTCGATCTGTTTGCAGCCGAAAAATTGCGCGCGTTTGGTCCGACCAAATCGGCGGCCCGCATAGAGTCGTCCAAAATTTTCGCGAAAGAACTGATGCGCGCCCAGAGAATTCCGACCGCGGAAGCGAAAACGTTTTCAGACAGCGGCGAGGCGCTTCGTTACTGCGAGCGAGCGACCTTTCCCGTGGTCATCAAAGCGGACGGCCTGGCGCTCGGCAAAGGCGTAACCATTGCCGCCGATGCCGCCATGGCACAATCGACAATTGACGAGATGATGAATCAACGCTGCTTCGGCGACGCAGGCCGGCGCATCGTGATTGAGGAATTTTTGCGCGGGACGGAATGCTCGCTGCACGCCCTCGTGGACGGAACGAATTATCTTTTGTTGGATTCAGCGCGCGACCACAAGCGCGCGTTGGACGGCGATCAGGGGCCGAACACGGGCGGGATGGGCGCGTTCAGCCCTGCCAACAATTGGAACAGCAAATTGCAATCGCAGTTCGAGGCGGAAATCATGCAGCCCCTCCTGCGTGGTCTCCTCCAACAGCGAGTCGAGTTTCGCGGACTTCTCTATCCTGGCTTGATTATCACCACCGATGGCGCGCGTGTGCTGGAGTTCAATTGCCGTTTCGGCGACCCGGAGACTCAGGCGCTTTTGCCCCGGATGAAATCAGATCTGCTGCCGTTGTTGGAAGCGACGATTGATGGAACAATCGACCAGTGCGCGATTGAATGGGACACGCGCGCTGCGGTCACAGTCGTGCTGACGTCCGCCGGTTATCCGGGCAAATACGAAACTGGAAAACCGATCTCAGGCCTCGACGACGCAGTGAAGCTCGAAGACGTCCGAATTTTCCATGCCGGAACGAAACGCGACGCCGGCGAAATTAAGACTGCGGGAGGCCGCGTCCTCGCAGTCACAGCGCTTGGCTCAACCATCGGAACCGCGCGGGCACGCGTATACGAAGCCGTCTCCCTAATCCATTTCGAGAATTGTCACTACAGACGCGACATTGCTCTGAGTGCTGTTGCCGCTAACATCGACGAATTACCGTGATGTCCCGATTTTTTCAGGCGACGTTCGCCATCTCCATCTTCGCTGTGAATCTCGGTGCGCAATCGCCGGCGCCTACTTCGCCTGCACTGTCCCCATCGGGAAGGTTGCCGCAGGCGGAGTCGAAATCGCCTGCACTGCCAGCGGCTTCGCCGTCTGCCACACCGATTACAGAAGATTTGGTCAATTCGTTAGGCCCAGCCGATCTACAGGCGGTCATCACGCTGCTGAAAAGTAATTTCACGGATCCAGACGCAATCGCCGACACAGAATTGAATCGGGCAACCGTTGAAGGTCTGCTCGCGCGGCTGCCGCGCGGCGTAATGCTTTTGCGCGGCAAGGAGAACCCATCGGCCTCAGCGCCGAGCGCCTTTTACAGCGAGATTATCGCAGGGCACATCGGCTACGTGCGCGTCGGGTCATTGAACAGCGCGAATCTTCAAGCCTTGGACAAGAGTCTCAACGCTTTCGCCGGGAAAAAGGTGAATGCGATCGTCGTCGATCTTCGCGCCAGTCAGGCAACGGATGATTTGGCGTTGGCTGTGGAATTTGCGAAGCGATTTTGTCCGAAGGGGAAAGCGATCTTAACCTTGCGAAAACCATCTGGACGCCAAGATCGCGTATTCACTTCTGACCGTGATCCGGCATTTCGCGGCCTGGTGATGGTGCTTACCGATGGCGACACGGCCGGTGCCGCCGAAGCAATCGCGGCTGCACTGCGGTTTTACGACAAAGCGCTAGTCATCGGACAACCAACTGCGGGTCGCGCGGCCGAATACTCGGATTTGCCATTGCCGACCGGCAAAATCCTGCGCCTTGCCGTAGCAGAACTGATTTCGCCCGAAGGGCGTTCATTATTCCCCGAGGGAGTAAAGCCAGACTTGCCTGTTGAGATGTCGCTGGCGGACAAGCGGCAGATTTTTCAATTGAGCGGTGAAAAAGGAATGAACCCGTTTGTTTACGAAGCGGGCCGGCCGCATATGAACGAAGCGGCACTCTTGGCCGGAACCAATCCCGAGGTGGAAGCGGCAGAAGCAGCGCAGCAGCGCCGTGGGCGGTCGCAGGAAAAGCCGCCGCAGCACGACCCGATCTTGCAACGCGCCCTGGATGTGATCACCTCGCTGGAAGTTTATCAAAAGCGGTAGCGCC
>WNFX01006671.1_pt1 | contig 19931 bp, 17 predicted proteins | sample 5400111 | NCBI WGS metagenome assembly WNFX01 (sample SAMN13153363, study PRJNA577476) | soil metagenome | isolation source: 40 cm soil or saprolite under grassland replicate 1 | place: USA:California | collected 2016-06-15 | reverse complement strand
CAACGGACCTGGCGTCGATCAAGAGTTTGGCGAGAGAAGATCCGGTCGCGCTGGTACAAAATATTTTGGAAAGCTTGGGCGGCAAAGCGACTGCGCAGCAAATCGGTGAATGGCTAATCGGAGATGTTTTCACCGAGGCAGAGTGGAAACGCTGGTGGGAATCAACGAAGAAGGCACTCAAGGCGAGCGGCGCGTTTTCGGTTCCTGCAAAAAAGACAGAGCCAATCCAAATCCGCGGCGAAGGCGTGTCGCACGCTGACGAACTGATTGCCGCTTTCAACAAAGCGCGACAGCCGAAACAGCAAATCGCGGCGCTCGAGCAGATCATAAAATTTCATTCACAATTCAATGAGCCTGAAAAACAGCTTCAGCCGATTGTTGTGAGCATTGAGAACACGGCTGCGCGCAACCAGAAAATACATCCTGAACTCGCGTTTGAACTGATCATGGCGCGCGACGATTTGCTCACTCGCATTCCGCGACTGCACACGACCCACATCGGTATGGGTCTCTCGAAATTAATTCTCGACGAAGAAAAACGTTTGATATTGGTCCTGCCCAAATTGCCAGCGGCAAAAGAGAAAAGAGTATTGCAAGCGTTGCCGTCGGCGCTTGGTCCGCGCTGGACAGAGGTCGCCTTACATTTGATGCAAGCCAGTCACGGCCGCATGGTCGCACAAATTCCGCGCATCTTAAGCGAGGAGGGGCAACACGCGGAGCTTCGGACAATGCTAGAGCGAAGCATTCGCGAACATTCAGCCACGGGCGAGATGCTCGCCTGGTTGTGCAGCGAACGGGAAAACTGGAGCGAGCTCATTACGCCGGATTTACTCGGCACAATTTTCTCGGCGCTCGAACGGGAACAACACAACGCCCCTGGGCGCGCCAGCAAGTTGCACCGCACTCTGATTGAGGATCGTCAATTGCTTGGAGACATTTTCAAGAATGGCGATGTCAGTCTCGCGCGCGACGCAATGCGGCGGCTGCAACTAAGCCCACTGTTCGACGAACTCACGAAACGCTCCCTCCTTGCCCGGATGGTTAAAGTTTATCCAGAACTCGAAAGCATGATCACAGGCGCGCAACCCCAGAGCGAAGAAGCGCCACTAATCGTTTCCTGGAGCAGCTTGGAAAAGCGCAAGGCCGAATACGAAGAACTGGTAAAAGTTAAAATTCCCGAAAACAGCAGGGAGATCGCGCTCGCCAGGTCGTATGGGGATCTCAGCGAAAATTTTGAATTTAAAGCTGCCAAGCAGATGCAAAGCGTGTTGATGCGACGCAAAGCCGAGCTTGAACAAATGCTACATAACGCGCGGGGGACTTCGTTTGAAAATCCCGACACGTCGCGTGTTTCCATCGGCACAATCGTCACGGTGCGCGCCACGGAAAAGAATGAGGAAGAAACGTACACCATCCTCGGCGCATGGGACGGCAATCCCGAGCGCCATATTATTTCCTATCAAACCGCCATTGGACAGGCGCTGTTGGGTCATGAAATCGGCGAGACCCTCTCTCTAGCCACGGAGCACGGCGCCGCTCAATTCACAATTGTTTCGATCCAGGCCGCGCCGCCGGACCGCACTGCGCCCACCGCCGATCTTCCGAGCGAGTCTGCGGTTGAGGCTGCGGTAGCCGAGTAATCGCTGTAATCCGCAACTCCGAAAACTGTTCTCGCTACCGCAGGTTCACACGCGCGGCGTACCTGCCGGTTAAATCAGGAGTTCGTAGGAGAGAATACTCAGACAATAGATTGCCGCGGTTTCAACCCGCAGGATTATTGGGCCGAGCGTGATCGGCTGGCATCCATGGCGACGCGCGAGCGCAAGTTCCGCTGGGGTAAAATCACCTTCGGGTCCAATAAGCATCAGCACGCTCCGCGGACGATCGCGGTGTTCGTTTGAATATTCTGCCAAGATTTTCTTCAAGTGCTGCGCGTCAGGCTGCAGCGATCCAATCAATCGAAGATCGAACGCTTGCTCCGACGCTTTGGAAAAAAAATCGCCAAGTTTCCTCGGCGTGTGCACGCGTGGCAGCCAGTTCTGACCGCATTGTTTGGCCGCTTCAATCGCGATCTGCTGCCACTTCGATTGTTTTTGCGCAGCGCTTTCGGAATCGACTTGCACAATCGTGCGGTCGGAAATGATCGGCGCGATTTCGGCGGCGCCAATCTCGACTGCCTTCTGCACGATCAACTCGATGTTTTTCCCTTTTGGAATGGCCTGTCCTAAAACAATCCGGCACCGGAGCGGCGGCGTTTCTGCTTCGTGCAACTTTCTCAGTCGGATTTCGTCGGCGCTGACATCGACAATTTCCGCAGTAACTTCGCGGCCTTCTCCGTTGAACAGAACCAGTTTCTCTCCGCTTTTCATGCGCAGAACGTCACGTGCGTGATGAGCCTCGGATCCAGTCAACGTAAGCGCGCGAGGGTCCCAACTTTCTGGTGAGATGTAGAAGCGGTGCATGTGACCAGTAGAACTGATAGGCCAAACAATCTGACTTCTTACTGGTAATTGGATGCGATCAGCGAGTTTAGCGCCAGCACATCTGCCAGCGATTTGCTTATCGGCAGCTCCACACCACGCTCTTGGAGCACTGCGATCACGCTCCCGGTGGGAATGTTTCCGACGAGAGCGTCCTGAGCGAACGGACATCCGCCAAGACCGCCGATGGCTGAATCAAAGCGGCGGCAGCCCGCGTCGTAAGCAGCGAGCACTTTCGCTCCGGCTTCATCAGGCGCGCTATGAAGGTGCACGCCAATGTCATAATCAGCGTATTGACTCGTCACCAATTCGATTACGCGGCGAATTAGATCAGGGCCAGCAACCCCTACGGTGTCAGCCAGCGAAATGGATCTGATACCAATAGCCAGGAGCTTCTCTACTGCATGGCGCAGCTCGTCCTCATTCCATGGATCGCCATATGGATTCCCGAACGCCATCGAAATGTAAGCGACGACTCCGAGCTTCGCGTTGTCAGCTCGTGTTTTAATTGATTCAAGCACCTTGTAGGAATCTACGAGTGTCTGGTTTTGATTTTTGCGCAGAAACGTCTCAGAGATCGAACAAGGATAACCCAAAGTGGTAACTGCTTTCGTCCCGATGGCGCGCTCGGCGCCTTTCTCGTTCACTACGATCCCGATGATCTCGACCTCTTTCGGCAAATCAATTTGCTCCAGCACCTTCTCGCTGTCCGCCATTTGCGGGACTGCCTTAGGAGAAACAAAACTTACGGCATCGATATGCTTGAAGCCTGCGCGGATGAGCGCACCCAGATAACGCGCCTTCAGTTCCGTGGGAATTTGCCGCTTGAGACCCTGCCAGGCGTCGCGCGGGCATTCGATCAATTTGACAGTTTTGCGAAGCACGGAAAACTGCGGCGCTTACTTGAAAAATTCCTTTGCACGCTCGAAAAAGCTTTTACGCATCGGAGTATTCTCCTCGCCACAAAGCGCTGCGAATTCCTCCAGCTTGCGACGTTGCTCGGCATTCAGACGCGAAGGCACTTCGACAATTAGCCGCGCGAACAAATCGCCATGGCCGTGACCGTTGACGTTCACGATTCCTTTTCCACGGAGCTTAAACATTTGCCCGCTTTGGGTGCCAGCGGGGACTTTGAGGTGCGCTTTGCCCTCCAGTGTCGGCACATCGATCTCGCCGGCCAACGCTGCGATGGAAAATGGAATTGGTACCTCGCAATACAAATCGTCGCCTTCGCGCTGAAAGACTTTGTGTTCCTTTATGTGGACGACCACATAAAGGTCGCCTCGCGGACCGCCGCCAATTCCAGCCTCGCCATTGCCCAACGAGCGCAACCGCGTGCCTTCTCTGATTCCGGCGGGAATTTGCAGCTTAACGCGGCTTAATGTTTCGACGCGTCCCTCGCCGCGGCATTTCGGACAGGGTTTTTCGATTATCTCGCCAGCGCCGTGACAGCGAGGGCAAGTCTGTGAAATGTGAAAAAATCCACGCGAACTGACGACCTGACCACGGCCGCCGCAGGTCGGACAACTGATCCTGCTCGAACCCGGTTCACCGCCGCTGCCCTGACATTTGTCGCAGGTGTCGAGCTTCTCGATTTCAATCTGCTTGGTGGCGCCGAAAGCCGCCTCCTCGAGACTGATTTCCATGTCGTAGCGCAAATCGGACCCGCGGCGCCGATCTTCCCTTCGTCCACCACCGCTGCCGCCGCCGAAGAATGTGTCGAAAATGCTGCCGCCAAAGCCGCCTGCCCCGAACACTTCGCGAAAAATTTCGAACGGATCATGGAAAGCGCCGCGGCCGAAACCGGCGCCGCCAGCGGCGAACGCTTCGTGACCAAAACGATCGTAGGCAGCGCGCTTGTCCGGGTCCATGAGAACATCGTACGCTTCGCCCAACTCCTTGAATTTTTCCTCGGCGTGTGGGTCGTCCGGATTTTTGTCCGGATGAAACTTGACCGCGAGTTTGCGATAGGCGCGTTTGACCTCCTCTTCGGTGGCGTTTCGTTCGACGCCCAGCACCTCGTAGTAATCGCGTTTCTGAGTTGCCATGTAACCGATAAGTCGTGCGTAACCTATGGACTAGTGAGTGAACCAAGCAGGCCGTCTCACTTCTTTGCCGGTCCGCTGGAAACAATCACTTTCGCAGCCCGAAGCAGTCGATCTTTATATCGATACCCGCGACGAGTCTGGCGCAGCACGATCCCTTCTGGAACGTGATCGCTCGGTTCGTGTGCAATCGCTTCGTGCAGGTTTGGATCGAACGGTTTGCCTTCTGCTTCGATCGGTTGCAGCCCGTTTTCCGCCAGTAAATCGCTAAGTTGTTTTTGGACAAGAACCATCCCGGAATAAATTGGTGACTCTTTGCCTCGCTCTTTTGCGGCTGCGAGACCGAGCTCAAAATTATCGATAATTGCCACCAACCGCTGAAGTAAAGAGCTGTTGGCGTACTTGATCGCCTCCTCCTTTTCGCGCGCAGTGCGCTTCTTGTAATTTTCAAAATCAGCCTGACTGCGTAATGCAAGTTCGCGGAATCGGTCGAGATCGGCTTGCAAGCCGGCCATCGAATCTTCCGCCTCGGGCTCGCCTGCTGCCGCGGGCGCGCCGGGTGAACGTGCGTTGCTTGGCCGGGTTGATTCCGTCATGTCTTTGTGTTGGTCAGAAACAGGAATTTTTTTCATGTTTTGCGAATGGCGATCACCGTGATGTCATCGTTTTGAGGTGCCGAACCAGTAAACTCGCGCACGTCCCCGATGATTTTCTTTACAATCGCCTGCGCGCCATCATTCGCGCTCGCGCGGACCGATTGCATCGTGCGATCGAGGCCGAACTCGTCTCCCTCAGGATTTAGCGTTTCGGTCACACCGTCGGTATAGAGCACGAGGCAATCATCGCGCTCGAGCGTGACGGCGAAGTCAACCGTGAGCCTATCAAACACGCTTCCGCTGTCAATTCCTACGACCATTCCCGGCGATTTTACCGGCGTAACAGTTTGCGACCGCCGCTGATAGAGTAGCGGCGCATCGTGTCCGGCGCGTGCGAGTGTAACGCCATTACGCTGGTGGTCTAGAATGAGGTAGGCCATGCTGATGAACATGTCCTCCTTGATATCGGGGTAAAGCTGCCGATTCACCTTTCGCAAGACGTCTGCGGGAGACGGGTTCCGAGCCGCCTCAGCGCGCAAAACGCTGCGACAAATCGCCATGATCAGCGATGCGGGCACGCCCTTGCCTGAAACGTCGGCGATCGCCACACCCACGCGCTCGTCATCTACGCGGATGTAATCAAAGTAGTCACCGCTTACCTGGCGGGCAGGCACATTGATGCCACTGAGCTGGAATCCGTTGATGGGCGGCGCTTCCGACGGGAGCAAAATCCGCTGTATGTCCCGGGCAATTTCAAGATCGTGATCCAGTCGCTTCTTTTCGTTAGCCATCGAATAAATAATGGCGTTGTAGAGCGCAAAGGCAGATTGCTCTGCGATCGACTTGAAAACGACGAAATCTCCCTGCGAAAATGGTGCACCAGTCGGGCCATTGGCAAGCGCCAGGACACCGAGATCTTGACTTCCATACCGGAGCGCCGCCGCCATTACGGACCCGCTGCCAAACGCGCTGCCGCGCAATTTCGCCAACTCCGGCGCATCCGAGAACTCGCTCAAGTAGACAGACTGCCCTGTTTGCCAGACGCGTCCAATCAGTCCTTCACCAGGGGCGATTGTGTGCAGCCGTAGAAACATCTCAACAGCGGTGGAAGAGGCGGCCGCTTGTTGCAAAATATTGGGCGGAATCTCGACTAGCGGCGGACAACCCTTCGAAATGAACGCCGGTGTGAGCTTCCCGCCAGTACGATCGGTCACGTACAGAGCGCCGCCGTGCGCGTCGAGAATGCGGGTAGCTCCTTCCACGATGAGGCGATGAAGCTGCTGAGGTCGAATCGTCTCACGGAAAGCTTCGCCAAGGCCGTGCAGGAAATCGAAAACGAGCGTCTCCTCGACTTGGATCTCCTCATGCGACCGCTCTAACCTGCGAATCCGCTGTCCCTGGAGATAACTAGTAACGATCCACCCGGCAACAGACGCGACAAAAAGTCCGAGGAGAAGAGTCGGCCACATTCGTGCAAGAGCCGGCTTACTTCGAAGGCGTCTCGCGATGAAGATCTTGTCTTAAGAAATCGAGGACGTCCTTAAATCGAAAGAGATTTTCCGGCGCCGCCTCGCAAAGTGCCTCGTGCGCTTCCAGCATCGTTTCTGCCTGCTCCTGTTTTTGGGCCTCTGGCGACTTGCCTACGGGAGCTGGCTCGAACGCTCCACATTCAGGCGCGCGCGCCCCGTTATAATGAATATCAAATATCTGATCGAGCCCGAGTCCAGAGAGAAGCTCCTGGCTGCGATTCCCACAGTGAACGATGTGAAGATGGCCGCGACCGAGTTCCTTCAACCGCAACGCCACGCTCGCCATTGTTCCCATGAATGTGGAATCCATCATGGCGCAATCTGCTAAATCCATCACAAACTCGCGATACCCGCGGTCCAACATCTCGCGCGCGAACTCCTTCAGGTTGCCGCTATTGAGAAAACTGCCTTTCCCCTCGACTTTCACCCATACGGTCGGGCCTCTTACCCCTACTTGAATAGATGAATCCACGGTTAGCTCCTTAAAGGATACCAGCCCAAAAGGCATGCTGTCAAACCTCTCGGGAGCCCAGAAGTTCCAGGACTGATTCGAAGCCCAGGGTATAAAGAGCCGCATCAATGAAAGCGCCGGGTGTGGCGCCCGAGCACGAGCAGGAAAGCAGCCGACGACGGCTGCCGATCTTACTCCCACATAAACGAGCGATTCTCCGCCACGATCCGGCCGTTCGAGATCAATAGGCAGCGCCAGGCAATAACCTGGCCGTCGTCGAGGTAATCGTCTCCAATCACCTTGAATTCGGTCTTATGAGTGCCCTGCACGTTTCGATATGTAATCTCCTGTCCCTGGACGTGCTCGTGCAATTTTTCCTGACGATATTCCAAACGTACTGTCACATCGGAGGGCCGTTTGGCGCGCCAAAAAAAATCGAAGTAATTGCCGAATCGCTGGCGTCGATCGAGCCCCGTGATAGCGCCGAACATCCGGTATTGGCGCTCAAAGGTAATCGGGGCGTCCTGAAGCGTCGCAGTCTTCTGGCCCGGCGAATCGCCAGACTTTTTGTTGATTGTGCTCGTTGACTGCCGCGATTGACTCGTTTTTGGTCCTTTCTCGCTAAGGAAGAAAAGCTTCGTCTTTCGAAACTCGAAATCTTTGTCCAACACGACAGGGAGCGGTGTCAGTTTTTCCACGACTCTCGGTTCCTCGCGCGCGCCCTCGCTGGAAACTCCCAGTGCAAAGAACATCAAAATGCAGGCTGCGACGGTGAACCTCATTCTGCTAATAAAGGCGGGTTTCGAATCGGGTGTCAACGCGCAAAGCATAAGTCCCATGCATCGTACAACTGTGATGGACTGCAGATTTTGCTCACCCGAATCTGAAAGTAAATTTCTTGCTGATGATTAAAGTTGCTTATGAACGAGGCGTCCATCTGCCGGAACAGGACCTGTGGCTGGACCCCTGGGACGCAAAGTGCTTCGCTTTCATTTCGCACGCGCACAGCGATCACATAGCGCCTCACGAGGAGATCATCATTTCCGAGCCGACAGCGCGTTTGCTTCAAAGCCGGCTGCCGGGCCGTCGCATCGAACACATTCTGCCATTCGGTGAGCAGCAAACCCTCCACGGCATCGATGTTACTTTACTACCTGCCGGACATATCTTCGGTTCGGCGCAATGTTTTTTTTCACTCGATGATGAAACGCTGCTTTACACGGGAGATTTCAAATTGCGTCCGGGAAAATCCGCCGAACAAGCGCAGTGGCGCCAGGCCGACACGCTCATTATGGAAACCACATTTGGGCTGCCGCGCTATCGATTTCCGCCGACGGAGCAGGTTATGGATCAAATAATCGCATTCTGCCGGGAAACCATTGACGCCGGTAACGTGGCGGTGCTTTTGGGTTACTCATTAGGCAAAGCGCAGGAAATACTGTGTTCGCTTGAGGGAGCCGGACTGACTCCAATGCTACATGGCTCCGTTTACCAGATGACGCGCATCTACGAGCAGTTCGGCCAATCCTTTTGCGAATACGTGCGTTACAACCCGAATGACGTTGCAGGAAAAGTCCTCATCTGCCCGCCGAGCGCGATTCGATCGCACATGCTGGAAAGAATTCTGCGCAAACGCGTGGCGATGATCAGTGGTTGGGCCGTCGACCCAAATGCCGTTTACAGGTATCAGGTCGACGCCGCATTTCCTCTTTCGGACCATGCCGATTATGACGATTTGATCCGCTACGTTGGACTGGTAGAGCCGAGGCGAGTGCTTACGCTCCACGGTTTCGCTGCTGCGTTTGCCGCCGATTTACGGGCGCGTGGCGTCGAAGCGTGGGCATTGAGCGAAGAAAACCAAATGGAACTGCACTTACCTGCTGCAGATAGCTCGCAGCGTGCCCGTCCGAGTGCGCCCGTCTCGCGTGCTGCCGAATCAAGCGAAGATCCGTTTGAGCAAGACGCTTCCAGTAAGCAATCGGAATTTCTCACGTTCGCGAACGTTGGCGAAGCCATCGCTGTGACTTCCGCAAAGCTGGAAAAAATTCGACTGCTTGCCGAGTATTTGCGCGGCCTGACGATAGAGCAACTTCCTATCGCGGCGCTCTATTTCACAGGAAGAGCGTTTGCCCAAAGCGATGTGCGCACACTGCAGGTTGGCTGGGCCATAACTTTCCGCGCCTTGCGAGCCGTGACCAGTATGGATGATGCGGAGCTTCATCGCATCGCCAGCGCCCACGGCGACGCTAGCAAAAGCGCATTCGAAGTGCTCGCCGGGGGAACGGCGCCGCAGCCGTTCAGTATCCGCGAATCGAGCGACTTGTTTGAAAATCTCCACCGTGCGAGCGGCCCCGCTGCCAAGGCCAAGCTGCTGCAAAATCGATTCGCTATCTTGTCCCCGCGCGAAGGTCAGTACGTCGTCAAGATTTTGACTGGCGACCTGCGTATCGGATTGCGTGAGGGTTTGGTCGAAGAAGCGATCGCGAAGGCATTCGACGTTCCGCTCGACCAGGTACGAGCGGCGAACATGTTGTTAGGCGACATCGGTAAGACGGCAGCGCTCGCGTCCCGGAAGGAACTGCATCGCGCGCAGCTGTTGATCTTTCGTCCGATCAAATGCATGCTTGCGACTCCTCAGCCGACCGCCGAAGCCGTGTGGGAACGGTTTGTCAGCGCGGCAGACGCCGATCACACGCCGGCGTCGGCGACAACGGTTTATTTGGAAGACAAATTCGATGGAATCCGCGCGCAGCTTCACCGCAGTGCACAACGGGTTGAAATTTTCTCCCGTGATTTGCGGCGCATCACCGGGCAATTTCCGGAATTGGTCGATCAAGCCCGGAACTTTCAAGAAGAGCTGATTATCGACGGTGAAATCATCGCCTTCCAAGAAGGTCGCGGGCTCACCTTCTTCGATCTGCAAAGGCGGCTCGGCCGCAAGAGCGACGGCGAAGATTTGTTCGCACGAGCAGCGGCGGACGTGCCGGTAGCATTTGTGGTGTTTGATCTTCTTTGGTTGAACGGGCAATCGTTCCTTACAACTCCGTTGCGCGAGCGGCGAAGCCATCTCAGTGGCATGCGATTGCCGTCGCAATTCCAAATTGCACGCATAATCTCGGCTCATTCTGCGGTCGAAATCGAGCAAACGTTTCAACAAGCTCGACGGCGCTTGAATGAAGGTCTGATGATCAAAGACCCGGAAAGCTTCTATTTGCCGGGCACCCGCGGAATGTTTTGGTTTAAACTCAAGAAAGAGCTGGCAACGCTGGACGTCGTAGTCGTCGCGGCCGAACTTGGCCATGGCAAGCGCAATAACGTCCTGAGCGATTACACATTTGCAGTGCGCGATGAAGCGACTGGCGATCTTTTGCCGATCGGCAAAGCGTACAGCGGATTGACCGATGCGGAGATTGCCGAGTTAACCGAGCACTTTAAGCAGAACACGATCGCCGATCACGGCCGATATCGCACTGTGAAACCGGACGTCGTACTCGAGGTCGCCTTCAATTCAATCCAGCCCAGCAGGCGTCACGCGAGTGGGCTGGCATTGCGTTTTCCGAGAATCAAGGCAATCCGGCGTGACAAGAACGTCGATTCCATTGACACTCTGCAGTACGCTCCTCTCTCTGTCTCCCTGCTGCCCAGGGTCGGCGATCAAACCCTGCATTTGGGCCTGAGCGTCGGCCGGAAGCGCTTGTATTCTCCTGTCCCTTTCAGCCTTCAACGCCGCGGCGTCGGGCGTCTGTACCTCGGCGGGAACGGGAAGCTTTCGGATGTTTGTGGTCGCTCTCTCCTTTCGTACTAAAGCTTTTTCTCTTGCGTCTAACGCTTTCTCGCGCGCTTCCAACTCCGCTTTTCGTTCAGTAAGCTGTTGTTCAGCGGTTGAATCCTGCTTTTGGCACGAGGAAAGCATCGCAAAAGAGATAAGCATCGATAACATAAAAAGTTTTTTCATGTCGGCAGGAAATTGTATTTGGACGAAGAAACGAAAGGCCAAGGGGTAGTCAAACGAAAGTTAATGCGGCTGCGGTGTGGGTGAACTTGCCAGTCTCACCTCGATTTTCTCAAGATCATCACGCCGAAAACGCTGGACGTTGGCGAAGACGGCCAATAACGCCATGGTCCCGATGATGACGAGCATCACTACAACAGCGCTCGTTGAGACCCGGGACGGCCGATTTCGTTCGGCGGGAGCGTGTGGTGAATTCACCGCTGTAGTATCGCTAGCGGCTTGAGGCGCGCAATGCAGCGATGTTGCCCCGCAATTCGAAATCGGCCCCGGTCCGTCAGTACCGAGCCTGTTTTGTTGGATCTAAACAATCAGTCAGCGCTAGTCACTCCAAACGCAATGTTGCAATTGCATTCATCACGCGCTCGCTTAGGCGCGCGTAAAGATTTTTTTCCGCCGGATCGAGATCGGCAGCGGAAAAAAGAATCGGTTCCCCGATCACGATGGTAATTGGCACAAAGTGCAAACCGCCGCCGCCCCGCGGCAGGGCTTCGTGCGCGCGAAAGATTCGCATCGGCACGACTGGCGCCAGCGTCTTTGCAATCACCAAACCCAATCCCGGCTCGGCCGGCTGCAGGTTGCCGTCGAGCGTGCGTGAGCCTTCGGGGAAGACCAGCGCGGCGTTGCCGGCCTTCAGAACACGGATCAAATCCTTAATGGCGCTGCGATCGACGCCCTCTTGGTTAACTGGGATCACATTCAGCTTTGGCAAAAGCCAGCCGAGCAGCGGCACATCTAACAATGTTCGGCGAGCGAGAAAATAAATTGCCCGATCGCACGTAGTGCCCGCAAGCGGCGGATCGAGGTAACTTTGGTGATTCATTGCGAGAATCGCCGGCCCGCTCTGAATCATGCGCTCACGGTGAACTACGCGAAACCGAAAAAACAATCGGCCGGCGAGACGAGAAAAGTGATAGCCAAGCCAGTAATAGAAATTCATCTAAAAATGAGCGGATTTCCTGACTTGGCGATTGTTTCAGCCGAAGTTCAAATCGCTAAATCATAGAGACCGTTTAAACCCGAAGACCCATTTCTTTAAGCCGGGTGAGAATCTCGCGGACAACGTTTTCCAGGGTTAGCTGCGACGTGTCAATGACATAGGCGTCTTTGGCGACGACGAGCGGTGACACGGAGCGTGAAAAATCGTCGTGATCGCGCAGCGCGATTTCGTCGCGTTCGCCCTGTGCAGCACGGCGCTGGAGGCGCACCTCAGGAGAAGCGTCAACATAGAATTTGAAAGGAGTGTCGGGAAAAACCACTGAACCAATGTCCCGTCCTTCCACGACCAAATCGTGGCTGCGTGCGTGCTCGTGCAGTTTCCGCGCGACAATCTGGCGAACCACCGGAAGCCTGCTAATGCGGGAAACGCTTTCGTTGACACGGTCATCGCGCAGATGGTCTGCGGGATCGACATTATCGATCAGGATGCGAGACTCGCCGTGCTGGAGACAGCTCGTAATCGCTGCTGAGTCGAGAGCTTCGGCGACCCGATCGAGATCTTCTGTAGGGATTGCTTTTTCGAGGATGTGCCAGGTGATCGCTCGGTAAATCGCCCCCGAGTTGACGTAGACAAAGCCAAGCCGCCCGGCGAGATCTCGCGCTATGCTACTCTTTCCAGAGGCAGCCGGACCATCAATCGCGACTACCCGATGAAAATCTCGCTGAGAAGAGTGCATAGAATCGGAGAGCCACAGTTTAGTCGCGCATTGCGCAGCAATGCAACGCACCCCAATGCGGGCACGCCCGAGCGCCTGCCGCGTCAGCTTTCCTCGGGAGGAGTGGGAGTAAGTGAACCAATCACAGGAGTGCTGACCTGCATACGTTTTGGATTCGTGAACTCTTCAAGCACCGCTTCAAATCCCGGATAAGACTCACGAATACATTCCGCATCCTGAACAATAGTTTCGCCATCAGCGAAAAGGCCCGCGATGGCAAACGCCATGGCAATGCGATGATCGCCGAAGCTTGCCACGCGCGCGCCGCGCAACGGCGCCGGCCCATGGATTTCTAGCCCATCACTCAGCTCGGCCACCTGGGCGCCCATCGTGCGCAGATTGTGCGCGATTGCCGCGATGCGATCAGTTTCTTTTACGCGTAACTCCTCCGCACCGCGAATAATTGTTTTGCCGTTTGCCAAGGCGCCCGCCACAGACAAAATCGGTAGTTCGTCAATAAGCCGCGGCACCTCCCTACCCTGGATGACGGTTGCTTTAAGGGGAAAACCAGTGACCTCGACAATTCCGCGCGGTTCAATCTGATCGACATCCTCAACGGCCTCGCGCACCTGTGCACCCATGCGTAGCAGAACAGCAAGTAACGCGGTTCGTGTGTCATTCAGGCCAACGTCGCGGATCAGGAGATGTCCCCGCCGTTGCGCCGCAGCGGCAACGAGCCAAAAGGCTGCTGAGGAAATGTCGCCAGGAATGTCGAAGTCGCGCGACTCCGGAACCTGATCGCCAAAAACACTGACGCTCCCACCGTCTTCAGCTGCTGTCCGCACCAGAAAATAGTTAAAAATTTTCTCCATGTGATTTCGCGTCGGTACCAGCTCTTCGACGGTAGTCTTACTGCTGGCAAAAAGGCCTGCCAGCAGCAATGCACCTTTCACCTGTGCGCTTGCCACAGGTGGGCGATACTGAATTCCACGCAGCGAACCACCGCGGATGCGCAGTGGCGGTGTTTCGTCCGGGCCTTCGGCAAGAACGCTGGCGCCCATCTCAGAAAGTGGCGCGATCACACGGTCCATCGGGCGGCGCGACAGTCCCGCGTCCCCGACCAACCGACTTTCAAATGTTTGTCCAGCCAGCAGACCGGCGAGCAATCGCATAGTCGTACCCGAATTGCCGCAGTTGATTTCCCCTTTGGGTGCAGTGAGAACCCGCCTCTTCCCGTGAATAATCACGGTACTCGGGTCAGGCTGCTCGATCCTTATACCTAAGGCGCGCATTGCGTTTACGGTGTGCATGCAATCTTCGCTTGGAAGAAATCCCCGCAGCGTGCATACCCCGTTCGACAAAGCGGCGACGATGACCGCGCGATGCGAAATGCTTTTATCGCCGGGTACCGTAATTTCGATGTCAATTCGGGCGGCCCGTTTTACGCGTAACTCCATAGAAAAATAAAAAGAAGGATACCGGATGCTTAGTGCTGGATGCGGATAAAAAAACCGAGCTGCGCTAATCCGGCAGCGGGTATACACGATGCAGCATGAGCGCAACCGGCTAAATCATCGGATGCACCGCTGTTACGGCACAAGAAAGATCTTGTCGGTGTAAGGATCCTTCACTTCAGTTCCAGGAGGGAATCCTTCCACATCGATGTATTTGCCGGGGGAATAAGGGCTCTCCACCAGGTGCGGTTTGCCAGGGACAGGAATTCCATACGGATAATCTCCCTTCGCGATTTTCTTTGTCGGTGCAGCCGTAGGAGGAGGTGACGGCGCTGCTGCCGTCTCTGCTGGGGGCGTACCGGTGGGCTGAACTGGTCCATTCGGGTTGAAGGGCTGTTGCTGCGGCGGGTATTCCGCGGTCTGAGTAGAGGGATACCTCGCTGGTCTATGATGGGTGGTTGGCGGTGGCGGCTCTTCAGAGCAAGAAGCGAGCAAGAACGCCGCAAGGAGCGCAAGCGAGAATGAAAATTTCATAAGTGTAGAAACTGTTGGAATCGTATCCGGAGTCCGATTCGTTGCCAACGATTAAATCACCTTTTTTCTGCAGCCCTTACGCACGCCCTAAGAAACAGAAGCACAAATACAATGACAGGGCGCGTCTCATCCGAATCGGAAGAAGAGATGTCAGACAATTCCCGAACACAAATTTTGGTCGTGGACGATGATGCCATGAGTCGCAGGGTGCTCGCGCAATTGCTCACCGCTGCTGGTTACAAGTGTCGCGTGTGCAAGGACGGCTCCGAAGCTCTAGAAATGGTTCGCGCGAAGCCTCCTTCAGTCCTGCTGCTTGATTTCGATATGCCGGGACTAAACGGCGCCGAGGTGCTAAACCGCCTGCGCTCGGATCGGCATTCGGCGGTCGCGCAAATTCCGACGATTATGTTGACTGCCCATGGGAGTGAAGCAAGTGAGGTGTCTTGCCTGCAGGCTGGCGCAGATGATTTTGTCACAAAGCCAGTGAACGCCGCAGTGTTGCAGGCCAGAATTGAAACCCAGCTTCGCCTCCGCTCGATGCGGCGACAATTGGAGCGGCAGAATGATGAATTGGAGAAATGGCGCCGCAATCTTGAGCGCGACCTGGCAGCTGCGCGTTTGACACAGCAGTCGTTGATTCCACAAAAACCGCTGGCGCTTCCGGGTTGGCAGGTTGCAACGTGTTATCGCCCGGTCATCCAAGTCGGCGGGGATATCTATGGCTGGCTGCGAATGAAAGACGACCGGATTTTGTTCTGGATGGCAGATGGCACTGGGCACGGCGCTGCTGCCGCATTGCTTACCACTCTGGCAAAACTGCTCTTCCATCATGGCAATGTCGAGCAGGATACGCCCGTCAGTGTGATGGAGGCCGTGAACCACGGCTTTCGCAGCATTTTTGGCTCACGCTCTTTCATGACGGCAATGTGTGTGGCGCTCGATCCCGCAAGCGGAAGCGCCAGTGTCGTGGGCGCAGGTCACCCTCCGCTTTTGGTGGCGCGCCACAGCGGCACGACGGAATCGATTGCCTCGATCACACCTCCGTTGGGCTTGATCGAAAAACCGGAATTTGCCGAAACGGTGATCGATTTTGAGCCAGGTGATGCTTTTCTTCTGTACACCGACGGCTTGTTTCGCTGGACAAAAGACGAAGGACATCGTTTGACTCTGCCGCAACTCGAGAAAATGCTGGATCACTCCGCGCCCACGGCCGAGGCGCTGCTCAATGAAGTTTTGGCGCAGACTGCACCGGATCGCTCCATGAACGTCTCACCAGACGATGTGACCGTTCTCGCCGTCCGGCGGATGGACGGGAAATAAAATTTTTAAGTTTGCCCAAATTTAGTCTTGCTCTCTTGCAAGCGAAACGTTAGTCAGCCTCCATGCCGAAAACCAAAAAGAAAACTTCCAAGCGCAAACCGAATCCAGCGTTCATGAGACCGGTGCAACCTGATGATAAGCTCGCTGCCGTCGTTGGGTCGCAGCCGCTGCCACGCTCCGAGCTGACAAAGAAGCTCTGGAACTACATCAAGAAGCATGGTTGCCAGGATAAAAAGAAAAGAACCATGATTAACGCCGACGACTCACTAAGGCCGGTATTTAATGGGAAGAGCCAGGTGAGCATGTTCGAGATGACCAAGCTCGTCTCGAAGCATCTGCGTTAGATCTTCGGTATCCGTTTGATGGCCCGGTGTTGTTGCGCCGGGCTATTTACGGGCTTGGTGAAAAGAATGATCGCCGCATAGGCGGTGCGCCGTACCGCTCTTGCGCCGGGTTGTAATCACATCGAATGTGGTGACGTGAAAATCTGTCGTCTGATTCTTTTCGTAATTGCAGCCTCTGTTTTTCTCTCTGGGCAATTCGCCCGCGCCGAATCTAGCTGGCTAAATGATTACAAGAAGGCGCAGCAAGAGGCTAAGGCGACTAACAAGGTCCTTCTGCTCAATTTCACCGGTTCGGACTGGTGTGGCTGGTGCATTAAGTTCGATAGAGAGGTTCTATCGAAACCGCAATTTAAAGATTATGCACGCGACAATCTGGTGCTCGTAGAACTCGATTTCCCTCGTGCCAAAGCGCAGAGTCCTGAGGTGAGAAAACAGAACCGGGAACTGGCGCAGCAGTACGAGGTTGTCGGGTTTCCCACAATCGTCGTGCTGAACAGCGATGGACAGACGCTCTGGAAGTTCGACGGTTACTTCCCTGGCGGGACTGAGGCATTCATCGAGCAATTGCAAAAAATACGCAAAGGTTAGGACGCGCATTCGCCCCGAGCATTTCGGGTCGACCTGTGTGAGCGGGCAAAAAAATTCGCGCAATTATCTGTCTGCCGTCCTGAGAGGATGCACGTTGCAGCTGACTGACGGCCTCGGCTGGACACACTGGTTCACTGTGCCACTGTCGTGCTCATGTCTGTTTACGTTTACTTCGCGACCTTAATAGCGGCGCTCGGGCTCGGAGCCGAATCGATGGTGGCAGCGCAGGGTCCACCGCGAGAAAAGCCAGCCGCGTCAGAAGAATCGAGCATTACGTTCAATTCCGTGCACGTCGATGGACCTTACATCGCCATGACTTTTGACGATGGGCCGAGTGCGACGCTTACTCCAAAATTACTCGACCTATTGGCCGCCCGTCATATCAAGGTCACATTTTTCGTGATCGGCGAAAACGTCGCGGAACATCCTGAGATTGTCGCGCGAGCTGCTCGAGAAGGTCACGAAATTGGGAACCACAGTTGGTCGCATCCGAACTTCGGCAAAATGTCGGACCAGGCTGTCCGCAGCCAGTTGCAGCGAACTGATGACGCAATCAAAAATGCTACTGGCCAACGTCCCACGTTAATGCGGCCGCCATACGGATCCATTACGGCACGCGAGAAGCGCTGGATTCACGATGAATTTGGGTACCGCGTCATTCTCTGGGACGTCGATCCGCTTGACTGGAAACGACCCGGCCCGGCTGTAGTTCGCAATCGGATTCTCAAAGAGACTCAACCCGGTTCGATTGTGTTGTCCCACGACATTCACCCGGGAACAATCGAAGCGATGCCTTCTACGCTTGATGCTCTCGAGGCCAAGGGCTTCAAATTCGTCACGGTCTCCGAATTAATTCGCATGGCCGTACCGCGACCCGCTCATCCCACTGCTCAGCCGCGCGAAAATATTCCAGCGAGCGCGGTCCCTTCACCCTCACCCACTCCATCTCCGGCACCTTCCCCGAGCGGTTAAGCTACTACACGCAGAATTTTCAAAACCCAACCTGCAAAAGAAATTCCAACTTCGAACCAATCAAAGAGATGAGTCGCGTCGCTTGATTTTGGAAATTTGAGGCTTGAGGATTTGCCTGAGATTTGGGCTTTTGGGATTTGGAGATTCGAGACTCGCTACTTCTTCGCGGCGCTGACGTTTCGATCAGCCATCCGCTGCTCAGACTTACTACGCGCAAGCACGAAGTGATTGTTTTCACCGTAACTTCGCCAAGGTCCGGGAGAAACATCACGTACTTCGACGAATTGCCAGTCGGTCACGTCCGTGGGCGCGAGCCCTAGATAATCGCGAACAGCCGGGGAAACATCCAGGCCAGCGCCATGGTTTAGATTCGGCTTGGGACGCTCATTTCCAAAGACGTACTGAAAATGGTCGGTACGGAATGGGCCGCAATCCTCCCATTGCGCATAACAGGTCCGATTGCCTTTGCGAATGGCGAGCCAACGGTGCCAGCATACCGATTGTCCCTGCCCTGTATAGGATTGTTTGAACCACGGAATCACCAGCGGCGCTTCGGGCTTGAACTGGCCATGCGTGACATCGTTGTACGGCAACGCGCAGTAGAAGGGATTCTGTTTCGGAATAAACGCCACAGGAATGTAATTGCGCCGCGCGCTCGTGTCGGGGTTATCGTATCCCCCGTAATTTGTCGTCCAATTAAGGTCCCAGGAGCTTCTGTAGTTGGGGACCGGATTATTGCCTCCGGCTTGTTCTCCAACCCAAAACACTGTGGTGACAATGTTCGTTTTCCAGGGGTAACGCTGGATCGCTGGACGAGAACTCGTAGGGATAAAAACTTGCGGCTCCACTTTGAGTAATGCCTGCTCCCGCAATTTCATTGCGTACTTGGCAAAATCTGCCGCCGTCGCATACGGGGAAGTAGATTGTTCGTCCCCGAAAGCTTTCGGGGCGCACGCAATCGCCAGACTGAAACAGACCGCGAGAAGTCTCCTCATCTCCAAACGCCGCCACCTTCTATCTGATTCCTCGCTCTTAGGCAAGGTGAATTTTCCTAAAAACACGCAGTACCGCCCCGAAAGCGTTCGAGGGACATTCCAGCACGATGCCCTACCCTGAACCTGACTCATCCGCGGCTAAGTAGTGTGTCGCGTTTGAATTGTCGATCATCCTTGTCTGGATAATCGAGCGTGTAATGGAGGCCGCGGCTCTCTTTTCGGCACAACGCCGAATCGACAATCAACGCGGCTACCGCTGCGAGATTCCGCAACTCCAGGAGGTCAACCGATACTTTGAAGTTCCAATAGAACTCGCGGATTTCGCGTTGGAGATTTCGTAGCCGCGCGCTCGCTCGTTGTAGTCGCTTGTCGGTACGCACAATTCCAACGTAATCCCACATCAGCCGTCTGATCTCATCCCAGTTGTGATAAATCACCACCAGTTCATCCACATCCTGCACATTTCCCGATTTCCATTCTGGCAACGCGACTTCTTGCTTTGAAGTCAATTTCGCCTGTATGGCGGCCATTGCGGCGCGATGCGCCACCACCAAACCTTCCAACAGCGAGTTGCTCGCGAGCCGATTGGCTCCGTGCAACCCGGTGCAGGCGACTTCGCCTATCGCGTATAGTCCGGGCAGGCTCGTTGCGCCGTTGATGTCCGTTTTGATTCCGCCGCATTGATAATGCGCTGCCGGCACAACGGGGATCGCCTGTTTTGAAATGTCGATGCCGAACCGCAGGCATGTTTCGTAAATGTGCGGAAAGCGTTCACGAACGAATTCCGGCGGTTTATGGGTAATGTCCAAAAAAACACATTTCGCGCCTGAGCGTTTGATCTCGGCGTCGATTGCGCGCGCCACGATGTCCCGCGGCGCAAGTGAACCACGCGAATCGTAGCGCTTCATGAAATCTTCGCCGCGATTGTTGCGCAAAATGCCGCCTTCGCCGCGGACTGC
>WNFX01006651.1_pt1 | contig 19932 bp, 18 predicted proteins | sample 5400111 | NCBI WGS metagenome assembly WNFX01 (sample SAMN13153363, study PRJNA577476) | soil metagenome | isolation source: 40 cm soil or saprolite under grassland replicate 1 | place: USA:California | collected 2016-06-15 | reverse complement strand
CCCGCTGCTGGTCAAGGCCGCGTTCGGCGGCGGCGGCCGCGGCATGCGGCTGGTCGCCGACCCCGCGGAACTGGCCGATGCGGTCAGCAGCGCGCGCAGCGAGGCCGCCTCGGCGTTCGGCGACGGCACCGTGTTCCTGGAGCGGTTCGTCAGCGACCCCCGGCACGTCGAGGTCCAGATCCTCGGCGACGCCTTCGGCGACGTGGTCCACCTGTTCGAGCGCGAGTGCTCGATCCAGCGCCGCTACCAGAAGATCGTGGAGGAGTGCCCGTCGCCGGCGGTCGACGACGGCCTACGGGACGCGCTGACCGCCGCGGCCGTCGCGGCCGGCTGGGCGATCGGCTACACCGGCGCGGGCACCGTTGAATTCGTGCTGGACCGCGAGGGGAACTTCTATTTCCTGGAGATGAATACCCGGCTGCAGGTTGAGCACCCGGTCACCGAGGAGGTCACCGGCCTGGACCTGGTGGAGCTACAGTTGCGGATCGCCGAGGGCGAGCCGCTGCCGTCGTCGGCCCGGCAGGCGCGGATCAGCGGCCACGCCATCGAGGTCCGGCTGTACGCCGAGGACGTCCCCGCGGGATTCGTCCCCACGACCGGGACCTTGCACCGCTTCACCTTCGGCGAAGCGCCCGGCATCCGGGTGGACACCGGGTTCCGCGACGGCTCCGTGGTCAGCCCGCACTACGACGCGATGCTGGCCAAGGTCATCGCGCACGGCCCCACCCGGGCCGACGCGGCGCGGCGGCTGGCTCGCGGGCTCGGCCGGGCCGGGATTCACGGCGTGACCACCAACCGCGACCTGCTCGTGGCCATCCTGGCCGAGCCGGAGTTCCTGGCCGGGGGGACCGACACCGGCTACCTCACCCGGCACGAGCCGGCGGCCCTGACCGCGGCCTCCGCGAAGCCCGCCGCCGCCCACGCACTGGCCGCGGCGCTGGCCCGGCAGGCCCGGCACCGCGCCGAGGCGCCGGTGCTCGGCACGCTGCCGTCCGGCTGGCGCAGCGTCTTCTCCGCGCCTCAGCGCGTCAGCTATACCTCGGCCGGCGGCCCCCGGGAGGTTACCTACCGGATCCGCGGGGACCGCGTCGACGCCGAGGTCGACGGAGAACCCTTGCGGGTATTCGTCCGCTCGGCCACCCCGGACCGGGTCGATATGGAGATCGACGGCATCCGCCGGGTGTACCGCGTTCACCAGGTCGGTGCCGACACCTACGTCGACGCCAGCGACGGCTCGACCACGCTGTCCGAGATCCCGAGGTTCGGCGATCCGGAGAAGCTGGCGCCCGCCGGATCCCTGCTGGCCCCGATGCCCGGCCTGGTGCTGCGGGTGCTGGCCGAACCCGGCACCGTGGTCACCGCGGGGCAGCCGCTCCTGGTCCTGGAGGCGATGAAGATGGAGCAGACCGTCAGCGCGCCCGCCGACGGCGTGGTAGCCGAACTGCGGGCCAAGGCCGGGGAGCAGGTTAGCACCGGTCAGGTCCTGGCCGTGCTCGAGGCCGGAGGCTAACGGCATGCCCGTCGACATGACCGCGCTGGTCGCGGACCTGGCCGCCGAGTCGGCCGTCACCCGCGCCCTGGTCGCCGGGCTCGACGAGGCCGGGTGGCACACGCCCACGCCCGCAGCGGGCTGGGACATCGCCGACCAGATCAGCCACCTCGCCTACTTCGACGAGGTCACCGTCCAGTCGGCGCTCGACCCCGAGCAGTTCAAGGCCGGGCTCGCCGAAGCCGAAGCCAGCGGCGGCATCAACCCTGACACGATCGCCGTCCGGTTCCGCGACCACAGCGGCGCTCAGTTGCTCGCCTGGTTCGACACGGCCCGCGGCGACTTGTTGAACACGTTCAAAAATCTGGATCCCAAGGCCCGGTTGCCGTGGTTCGGCCCGGCCATGAGCGCCGCATCGTCGCTGACCGCCCGGATCATGGAGACCTGGGCGCACACCCAGGACATCGCCGACGCCCTCGGCGTCACCCGCGAGGCCACGGACCGGTTGCGTCACGTGGCCCACATTGGCGTCGGCGCGCGCGCGTTCAGCTATGCCGTGCACGGCAAGAGCGTGCCCGCGGCCGAGATCCGAGTCGAGCTCACCGGCCCGGATGGTGCCGTATGGTCGTGGGGTCCTGCCGAGGCGGAAAACCGGGTATCCGGCCCCGCCCTGGACTTCTGCCTGCTGGTGACGCAGCGCAGGCACCGCAACGACCTCGGCCTGGACATCGAGGGCCCGGCGGCCATCGAGTGGATGGCGATCGCGCAGGCCTTCGCGGGCGCGGCCGGCACCGGCCGGCCGCCTAGGGAGCACGCCGATGGCTAGGCCGGTGCGCATCGCGAACTGCTCCGGGTTCTACGGCGACCGCCTCGCCGCCGCCCGGGAGATGCTCGCTGGCCCAGTCGACGTGCTGACCGGCGACTACCTGGCCGAGCTGACCATGCTGATCCTGTGGAAGGCGCGGCAGAAGGACCCCGGCCTCGGCTACGCGACCACGTTCCTGCGGCAGATGGAGGAGGTGCTCGGGACCTGCCTGGAGCGGGGCGTCAAGGTCGTCGCTAACGCCGGCGGCCTCAACCCCGCCGGCCTGGCCGCGAAGCTCACGGAGCTCTCCGGCCGGCTCGGCCTGAACACAAAGGTCGCCTACCTCACCGGCGACGACCTGATCCCGGTCCTCGGCGACCTGCAGGCGACGGGCCACGATCTCGTCAACACCGACACCGGGGTCCCGCTGGCCAAGGCGGACCTGCCCGTGGTCACCGCCAACGCCTACCTCGGCGGCTGGGGCATCACGGCGGCGCTGCAGGCCGGCGCGGACGTGGTGGTCTGCCCCCGGGTCACCGACGCGAGCCTGGTCACCGGGCCCGCCGCCTGGTGGCACGGCTGGCGCCGGGACGACTGGGACGCCCTGGCCGGCGCGGTCGCCGCCGGGCACGTCATCGAGTGCGGCCCGCAGGCGACCGGCGGCAACTACAGCTTCCCGGCCGAGATCACCAACCGCCGCTACCCCGGGTTCCCGATCGCCGAGGTCGCCGAGGACGGCAGCAGCGTCATCACCAAGCACGACGGTACCGGGGGCGTCGTCTCGACAGGCACCGTCACCGCCCAGCTGCTCTACGAGACCGGCGACCCCGCCTACCTCAACCCCGACGTCGTCGCGCATTTCGACACCATACGGCTGACGCTCCAAGGCCCGGACCGGGTCGCGCTGACCGGCACCAGGGGCAGCCCGCCACCGGACACCCTCAAGGTCGCGCTCAACATGCTCGGCGGCTACCGCAACACCACCACGATGGTGCTGACCGGCCTGGATATCGAGGAGAAGGCCGAGCACGCCGTCGCCCTGCTGACCGAGGTGCTCGGCGGCGCCGAGCAGTTCGGTGAGTTCGACGTCCGCCTGCTCCGCTTCGACCGCCCGGACGCGCCGACTAACGAGCAGGCCACCGCGCACCTGCGGGTCACCGTCAAGGACACCGACGAGCGCAAGGTAGGCCGCGCGTTCTCCAACGCCGCGGTCGAGCTCGCGCTGGCCGGTTACGCCGGTTTTCACACCACTGCGCCGCCCACCGCGGCCAGCGCGTTCGGCGTCTACTGGCCCGCGGTGATCCCGGCCGCCGTGGTCACGCAGCAGGTCCATCTGCCGGACGGTGAAACCCAGGCCGTTCGGCATACATCCGATCTTTCGCACGCCGCGGCCGCACCCGTCCCCGGCCCTCGGCCCGCCGTTCCCGCCCCGCCGCCTGGCCCGTTCCGGGACGTCCCGCTCGGGCGGCTATGCGGCGCGCGGTCCGGCGACAAGGGCGGCGCCGCCAACGTGGGCCTGTGGGCCGTCAGCCCCGAGGCGTACGCGTGGCTGCGCGGCTACCTGACCGTGGACAGGTTCAAAGGCCTGCTCACCGAGGCGACGCACCTGCCGGTCGAGCGCTACGAACTGCCGAACCTCCTGGCCCTCAACTTCGTCGTACCCGGCCTGCTCGCGCCCGGCGTGTCCGGCACCACCCGTCCCGACGCCCAGGCCAAGGGCCTCGGCGAATACCTGCGGTCTCGGCTCGTCCCCGCCCCCGCCGGCCTGCTCTAGGGGAAGTCACCCCACATGAGGGCCTGACCCGCCCCCTTGACGAATGCGGTCGCCGTCGTCTGCAGGTGGCTTGGCTCCGGGCTGTCTTCGTGTTCAGCCGGCTCATCGGGGTCGCGCCATTCCCCGCCGAACGGGTCCCAGCGCTCGAGCCAGACCTCCGCGAACCGACCCTGCTCCTCGAGCACGGCCCGGGCCACCTGCCCGGCCTCGTCGGCCGCCTTCGCCGACCCCGCGTACAAGAACAGATGCGCCTTTGTCGCGGAGATCGCCACGTCATCGCCCAGGCGAGCGCGCAGAAGATCGCGATAACGGGATCCCTTTACGGCGCTCCCGCCGCCACCGATAACCAGACTTACCCGCCATTCTTCGGCCATAGGGGAACCGTATAGCGGTGTCCATTCAGGGGTCGGAGCGTGCCTGACGCGACGTTCATAAACGGACTACGCGCGCATACCGAAGCGCCCGCTCAGCGTGGCTGCGGGCCGAATGCAGATGTCACACGAATAACTCTGGTAAATAAATTCGAATAACCTGGCCTCCGCCCGGGCCCGCGGCCGGTCGGCGGCCGCAAGCCCAGGCTCTTTGCCCGGCGGGCCGAGGTGGCCAGGGGCATGTACGCCGAGACCGGCAGCGACGGGAAGCGCCGCTATACCGTCGACGAGATCGCTGGCACCTTCGCAGTCTCCCGCAAGACCATCTACCGGCACCTTGACAAGAACGACGCCCAGCGGCAACCGGACAAGAGCACGCGGCCGCGGCCCGTCACCCGGCCCGGGGACAGTGGCGCCACCTCCCCTGCGATCACGCCAGCGGCGGCCGGGCACGGCAGTGGCGCGGGCCCGCCCGCAGCGCCAGCGTTCCGGCCTCACCCCTGCCGCGCTGGCCTGCCCTGCCTGCGGACACCAGCCCGCCAGCAGGCCCGAAGCGCTCCGGCAACGCGAGGATCTCGCGATCGTCTGGATCCACCAAGACAGCCCATCCGGGCCGATCAGCCAGCACCGGCACTGCGCGAGCTGCCAGCCCCGCGTCGAATGCGGCACCGTTGAATGCGCGCACTGCGGCGACGGCCCTGTCCTCACCGGCACCCTCGTCGATCAGCTCCGCAAGCACGATCCGAACCAGCCCGCGGCGCTCCGCGCCTGGCGCACCAGCCACGGATGGCAACTCGAACCCGAACCGCTATGTCCCGCCCGCAGCATTAGCATCAAGGACTGACTCAGGATCCTGCACCAATCCTCGTCACGGGCCTGCTTGCTCTGCCCCCGAGGCAGGGCCCGGCTTCCGGGAGGACGAGCTCGCGGGCGGCGGCCAGGTCTGGCCCTGTTCGACCTGCAGCCTGCTGTTGTGGATGCGGGCCACGTAGGCGGCTGCGGCGGTGCGCTGCTTCAGGCCGAGCTTACGGAACAGCGTGGAGACGTAGTTCTTCACCGTCTTCTCGGCAATGAACAGCCGCTCGCCGATCTGCCGGTTGGTGAGGCCCTCGCCGATCAGCTCCAGGACGCTGCGCTCGTGGGGGGTCAGCCTTGCTAGCGGGTCGTGCTTGCCGGACGCGTCTCGCCGTCGGGCTATCAGCTTGCTCGCCGCGCGGGGATTCAGCAGCGACTGGCCGGACGCGGCGGTGCGGACCGCGACGGCCAGATCGGAGCCGCGGACCTGCTTGAGCACGTAGCCGGCCGCGCCGGCCAGGATCGAATCCAGCAGCGCCTGGTCGTCGCTGAACGCGGTGAATATCAGGCAGGCCACCCCGGGCGCCCGCGACCGGATGTCCCGGCAGACCGACACCCCGTTACCATCGGGCAGCCGGGCATCAAGCAGGGCGACGTCGGGGCGCAGCCCGGGAATGCTGGCCAGCGCGGCCGATGCGGTGCCAGCCTCGCCGATCACCTGGATGTCCGGCTCGGCCTCCAGCAGGCCGCGGATACCCCGGCGGACGATTTCGTGGTCGTCCAGGAGGAACACGCTGATCGGCTTTCCCGCCGGGTCGCCGGGCGCCTTGGTGCTCACCGGGCCTGACACCTGACCTTCACGTGGGATATCACGTCCGCAGGCCAAGGCACTACAGCGCGCCACAGACTTCCCGTACCGACAGTACAACAGGCTTCGCTGGCCGCGGCAGCGGGCCGGTGACGGGATCTGGACCAGGCCGGTGATATCAGCCAATGTGGACAGCAGGCCGTCAGCTGGTCCGTTCGGCCGTGCAGCCCGCGGTGTCAGGAAGGTTGGTGGCAGATGGCCTGCGGCTTGCATGTGACCTGGGACGAGCGGCTGGCTGACTATCACTTCGGACCCGGCCATCCGCTGGCACCGGTGCGGGTGGAGCTGACGATGCGGCTCGCGCACGAGTTCGGGCTGTGGGCCCGGCCCGGGCCACCGATGCGGAGCTGGAGCGTGCACCGGACGCGGCGGGACTGACTGAGATCGAGGAGACGCCCACGACCCAGACGACGTCGTGCCGCAAGCCTGCGGGGTTGCGTTCCCGGCAGGCACGGTGCACGCCGCGGCCTGGCCGCTGCCGGTGTCCGGCGCGGTATCAGGACGCGGATTGTCCCTGTCGTGGTGTGCGCGCCGCGGCCGCGCTGCCGGGGTCTGCCGGATGACCGCGGAAGCCGCGACCGGCGGCGTCTGTCGGTATGGCGCGCGGCGGATTACCGTCGGATCATGCTCAAGCGCCGGATCGTGCTGCCGCCGGAGCATCTGTACCCGGCGGATGAGTGGCGCATCGTGGAGGCGCGCTATTCAGATGAGTTTGTCGGCCTGACCGAGACTGTCTTCTCGCTGGGCAACGGTTTCGTCGGCGTCCGGGGCAGTTTCGAGGAGGGCCGCCCGGCGCTGGTTCCCGGGACATTCGTCAACGGGTTCCACGAGACCTGGCCGATCGTGCATGCCGAAGGCGCGCCCGCGCTGGCCAAGACCGGCCAGACGATCGTGAACGTGCCCGATACGACGATCATCAAGCTCTATGTGGACGACGAGCCGTTCTTCTTGCCGACAGCGCGGCTGCAGGATTACCGGCGGATCCTGGACATGCGGGCCGGGACGCTGACCCGTGAGCTGGTGTGGGCCACCGCCGCCGGCAAGCACGTCCGGGTCCGCTCCCGCCGGATGGTCTCGCTGGAGCACCGCCACCTGGTCGCGATGACCTACGAGGTCACGATGCTTGACCAGCCGGCGCCCGTGGTGGTCTCCTCACTGGTGCTCAACCGCCAGGACGAGCGCCAGGCCGGGCACCTGCCCGAGTACCGGCCGGGAGATCCGCGGCTGGCGACCGTGCTGCCGCAGCGGGTGCTCAACGTGCGGGCGGCCGAGCTGGCCGGGCAGCGCATCCTGCTTGGCTACCAGACGACCAGCAGCGGGATGACGCTCGGCGTCGGTATTGACCACGTGATCGACGCGGCATGCTCGTCCCAGGCGGCGAGGTCCCTCGATGACGAGACGGACGAGGTACTGCTGACCGCCGACGCGGTCCCGGGCGTGCCGATCCGGATCACCAAGTACGCGGCCTACCAGACCTCGCGCAGCATCCCGGTCCCCGAGCTCGTCGAGCGGTGCCGCCGGACCTTGGACCGCGCGGTCCGGGACGGGTTCGACGTGCTCGCCGCGGCTCAGCGCGCGAACCTCGACCGGTTCTGGGACCGCGCCGACGTGCGAGTGCGGCCCCGGCTCAATCCAGTGCGGCAGCAGCAGGCGGTCCGGTGGAATCTCTACCAGATCGCGCAGGCGTCCTGGCGCGCCGAAGGAGCCGGAGTCCCGGCGAAAGGACTGACCGGGCAGGCCTATGAGGGCCACTACTTCTGGGACACCGAGGTCTACGTCCTGCCGTTCCTGTCCTACACCCAGCCCAGGATCGCCCGGAACCTGCTGCGGTTCCGGCACAGCATGCTCGGCCGCGCGCGGGAGCGGGCGGACCAGATGAGCCAGCAAGGAGCGCTGTTCCCGTGGCGGACCATCAACGGCGAGGAGGCCTCGTCCAATTTCCAGCAGGGCACCGCCCAGTATCACATCAACGCCGATATCGCTTACGCGGTCATGCGCTACGCCCACGTGGAGGGCAGCGGACGCATGCTCGGCGAGATCGGCGCGGAGATCCTCGTCGAGACCGCCCGGCTGTGGCAGGACCTCGGCTTCTACGGCGCCGACAACAAATTCCACATCCACGGCGTGACCGGCCCCGACGAGTACACCACCGTGGTCAACGACAACACCTACACCAACCTCATGGCCCGGCTGAACCTCAATTTCGCCGCCGCCACCGTCCGCCGGCTGCGCCAGGAGCAGCCCGGGGACTACACCGCGCTCGTGCACGCTGTCAGACTAAAGCCCAGGGAGGTCGAGTCCTGGGAGCAGGCGGCGGCCGCCATGCACGTCCCATTCGATGATCAACTCGGCATACACCCGCAAGACGAGACGTTCCTGCACCGCAAGGTGTGGGATCTGGACAGCACACCGCGGGAGAAGTTCCCGCTGCTGCTGCACTACCACCCGCTGGTGATCTACCGGCACCAGGTGCTCAAGCAGGCCGACATCGTGCTGGCCATGTTCCTGCTCGGCAACGAGTTCTCCGAGGAGCAGAAGCGCCGCAACTTCGACTACTACGACCCGCTCACCACCGGCGACTCGTCCTTGTCGGCGTGCGTTCAGAGCATCATCGCCGCCGAGATCGGCAACGAGCGCCGGGCCCTGGAGTACTTCCAGTACGCGCTGCTGATGGACCTGGGCAACGTGGCCGGCAACGTCTCGGACGGAATCCACATTGCCTCGGCCGCCGGCGTATGGTCCTCGCTCGTCTTCGGGGTCGGCGGCGTCCGCGACTTCGGCGGCCGGCTGTCCTTCGCGCCCAGGCTGCCGCGCGCCTGGAACGAGCTCGCCTTCTCGCTGCGCTTCCGCGGACGGCAGCTCCGGATCAAGCTCACCCACGACGAGGAGCGCTACCTCGTCGAGGAAGGCGAGCCGCTGAACGTCCTCATCAGAGGCGAGTCACACCTGCTAAGCCCGGATAGTCCCGTCGCGATCAAGCTCCCGCCGCCGTGACGAGGACGCTGAACGCAGCCATCGGAAGCCGGCGACGCTTTGCGGGGGGCCAGACCAAGCAAGCCCGGAAGAGGCAACGGCTGGTCATGGCCCTCGCTCGGGTCCATGGCACTGGCCGCAAAATAACCGACGGGTGGCGACTCGGCCCCATGGCGGCTTCCTGGACCCGATAGGCGCGGGCGGCTGGCTGTCGCGGCGACTGGCTGGCCAGACCGTGATAATGGCCGGTTATCCGGTACATCGGCGGCGGACGCCTCGACGGCGATGCTCATGGCGCGCAATGGCGACAAGTCGACTCCCTCGCTCGTCCGCACGCACCGGTGCGACGCCGATAGCTTCGTGACTATGTACAAGCGGACGACGACCCTTGGTGCGGACATTGGCCGTTACGGAGAGCGAACATCCGGCGAGCGCGACAACCAGACATTTGGTACATAACGCCGAATTTGCGCGGCTGGGGGGTGCGTCAGAGGCGCAGGCAGCCGCGCGCAGATCGTCCATTTGGGCGCGGCTGTCTTTGGCTTGGCCTATGCCAGGTGGTGGATGCGGCTGGCGGTATCGCCGTATGCCTGGCGCTGGCCGGCTTCTGGCTGGCGGTCGGGTGCGGCGGTCAGCTGCTGATGGGCCGGGCCGCGGCCGCCCCTTCGAGCATGGTCTCGGCGACAAGGTTGTAGGCGAGGGTCCATGCCTCGCGGGTGGGGGCGTCGAAGCTGTCGCCGAGGACGGCTGTGAGCGCGGCGAGGAGGGCGTCGCCGAGGGTCCGGTAGTCGGCGGCCCGTACCCCGTAGGCGACGTGCCGGGCGCCGAGGGCGCGGGTGTGGGTGAGGAGTTCGTCGAGGCGGGGCATGGCCCGCACGATCTCGGTGAGTTTCTCGGCGAATTTGACTTCCTGCTGGGGCAGGGGGGTGGTGAACAGCGGGCGCAGCGCCGGGTCCCGCGTGAATAGTTCCTGGTAGAAGCGGGTCGCCATGGCCGGCAGTTGCGGGCCGAGCCGCTCGAACGAGGACTGCACCAAGGTGATCTGCTCTGGTGTCATGAGGTGCTCCCCAGGGCTTGGGCTAGGTCGGCCCGGCTGCTGACGCCCAGTTTGGTGTAGGCGTGCTGCAGGTGATTGTTCACCGTCCGTACGGACAGGTAGAGGCGTTCGGCGATGTCCTTGCTGGCGATGCCCGCGGCGGCGAGCATCGCGATCTCGCGTTCGCGGGAAGAGAGCGGGGATGCCGCCCCGGCGTGGACCGCGGCGGCCCGGAACAGTCCTGGGGTGACGGCGCCTTCGCAGGCGGCGGCGAGCTCGGTCGAGCGGCGCAGCGCCGCCGTGGCCGCGCGCCGGTCACCGTCCCGGCTGAGGGCCTCGGCCGCGCCCGCCGCTGCCTCGGCCGCCAGCAGCATTGCGCCCAGGGCCGCAAAGTCGCCGGCGGCGGCGGCCAGTTCCCGGGCGTCGTGGGCTCGTGCGGCGGCGCCGTGGCGGGCACGGGCGGAAACCAGCGGTGAGTCGCACGCGTCAGCCAGTTCGCGCAGCCGGGCGGAGGTGTCCTGCCCGCTGGTGCGGATCAGGTCGTGCAACAGCCATGACTCGGCGGTCCGGTGCCCGGTCGAGGCGGCCTGCGCGGCGGCATCCCGCAGCCGTTGCGCCGCCTCGGCGGGCCGCCGCGATGCGATGGCGGTCCACGCGTCGGCGAGCTGCTGCTCGGGTCCGCGGAAGCCGAATGCCGGCCCGGCGGCGCGCTCAGCCAGCGCCTGGGCGGCGGCGTCGGTATCGCCGAGCATGGCATGCGCCAGGGCCAGGCCCGAGAGGGCGACGCGCCGCGGGCCGGCGAAGTGGCTGGCCTGGGCCAGCCCGCAAGGTGGCCACCCGCCCGAGGTTGACCGCGAAGAAGATCTGGGCGATGGGCACTCGCTGGGAGGCGACGATCTCCGTACCGGCCCGGGCCAGCTGCTCGGCCTCGGCGAGCCGGCCGGCCTCGGTCAGGGCGAATACCTGGTTGACGATGTGCATGGCCGGGTGGGCGATGGCCAGCTCGTCGCCGAGCGCGTCGTGGTCGGCGTAGCCGTCCTCGGCTGCTCGCACCGCTTCGGCGGTCCGGCCGGTCATTGCCAGGGCGGGGGCCCCGGCGATGGCCCAGATGACCCGGGTCCGCCGGTCACCGCCGGTGATGCGCTCGAGGACGGCCAGCGCCCGGCCGGGGTGGCCGGAGAACGTCAGCACCGAGGCTTCGTCGGCCACGAGTTCATCCGCCAGGGGGGATGAGGTGATGACGGCGCGGGCGGCGGCGTTGATCGCGAGCGCCGATTCGGGCTGGCACAAGCCCCACTGGGCGTTCTTGGCCCGGGTGACCGCCAGCCGCAGGGCGACGTGCTCGCTGCCCGGTAGCTGCTGCCCGCGTGCCAGGATCCGCTCGGCGGCGTCGAAGGCGCCGAGCTCATACAGCGCCTCGCCCAGAAGCAGCGTCCCGACCGCATCTAGCTGCTCGCTGGGCACTGCCTCGATCAGCCGGCGCACGACGCGGAAGTCGTGGGCGTAACGGGCCAGGTGCGCGCCGCGCATCAAGACGGCCGGGTCGGGCCGCCCCCCGGCGTCGAGCCGCCATCGCGCGATTCGCAGCGCTGCCGGGCCGGGGACGGGGGTTGCGGCCTCCAGCCGGTCGGCTTGGGCCAGCAGGATCGCCCGTGCCCGCGACCGGGGCATGGCAGCGCGGACCACCCTGCCGTGCAGGGGGTGGGCCAGGCGTACTTCCTGGCAGGCGCCGGTGATCGTCACCAGCCCGGCCCGTTCCAGCGACTCCAGCACCGCAGCGGGGATGGTGGCTTCGAGATAACCGAGCTCTAGCGGCTGGCACAGGGCGAGCAGCTCAACGACGGACCGGGCCTCGGCGGGCAGCTGCCCGATCCGCTGCTCGACCAGATCGAGCAGCCGGGTGGTGTTCGGCAGCCGGCCCTCTAGTTGCCATACCCCGGACCGCTCGATCAGCGCCCCGGATTCAAGGCCGCCCAGCACGAGTTCGCGCACGTACAGCGGGTTGCCCCTGGTGGCCTCCCAGAACTCACGTCCGGCGCCGGCTTCGATCGGGCCGCCCAGCGCCAGGTGCAGGAGCGTGTCGAGATGAGTGCGGCTGAGGTCCTCCAGGTCGACCCGTTCCAGCCGGCCGTCCCGCCACAGGCCGGTCACCAGGTCCGGGACCGGCTCGCCGGTGCGCACGGTGGCGACCAGGAATATCGTCCCCTGCGCGGCCAGGTAGCCCAGCAGCGCGAGTGAGGCGGCATCTAGCAGTGACACGTCGTCGGCGACGGTCACCAGGCGGCGGCCGTGGTGGCGCTCGTGCAGGGCCCGGCGGGCCTGCTCGAACAGCGCCACCGTGTCGGTCCCTCCGTCGGGGCCGCCGAGTCCGCCCGCCAGGAGCGCGACCACCGCGCCCAGCGGCAGCAGCGCGGTGGTCGCGCTGCCGGCCACCCGTTCGGTCGGGTGGCCGGCAGCCGCGGCCTGCTGACGGCACTCGTCGGCCAGCCGGGTCTTCCCGACCCCGGCCCGGCCGTAGATCACCACGCCCGCGAGTTCGCCCGAGCGCAAGGCCCGCTCGAACACCTCGAGCTCCAGCCGGCGGCCGACGATCGGCCACCGCGGCAATGTGACCGCCACACCAGCCAGCATGTCAGCCCGGGCCCGGGCGGACAATCGCCGGCTGTGGTCATCCGGCGCATTATCAAAGGTCAGGCGGTCACGACGGCTGACCTGAGCCCGGCCACGATCCCGACGATGCGGTCAGCCAGGTGGCGGGGAACGGCCAGCTCGTCCAGGGTGGCGGCGAGATGGGCGGCGGCACGCTCAAAATGGGTGTCACTGATGCCCAGGCCATGGTGGGCGCTGGCGATGCACGGTCCCCGGTAGCGCTCGGGACCGCCCAGCGCCTCGCCCAGGATCGTGACGACGTAGGCCCGGTGCCGGGCACCGACGCCGCCGGGGAAGAACGGGGCGAGCGCAGGGTCAGCCAGCAGCCGCCCGTAGAAGCGGTCGACGGCGGCGGTAAGAGCGGCCCGGCCGCCGATCGCCTGGTAAAGGCTGATCGCCTCCGCCTCGGCGGGGGAGCAAGAGTCGGCACAGGTGGTAATTGTCATGGCAGTTCTCCTCGGTGATGTCGTCTACCGCGACAATCCCCCGGGCCAGGCGGCCCGCGCCTGAGCAACGAGTACTCATTTCCACCGACAGTGAGTAACCACCGGCACCCTGGCGCCTGAGTAGCCGTTTCGCCGGAGAAATGAGCAATCGTTGCTCAAGCTGTCCTTGAGCCGCGCCGCCTATAACTGGGTGAGAACGGGCCGGACAGCGGCCCGCCAGCCCGGAAAAGGGACAAATCGTGTTCGTACAGCCGCAGCATCAAGACAACTCTCGCGCGCTGGGCCCGCAGTCGGAGCGTTCCCGCCCCATCGGTGCACCCGCCTACTATCTGGGGCGGCCCGCCCGCATGTGGCTCAGCGTCACCAGCCCCGCGCGGCACGCGCAATGACCCCAAACGCCTGGCGGACGCCATCACCGGCAGCCGGGACTATCGCGATCATGATTGGCGCATTCCGCGCCGCCCACGCGGGCGCCGTCTCGCCGCTTCCCAGCCGCAGGACGGTGACCTGGACGGGTAGCACGACCGCGGAACGCGGATGAGGAGGAACTCATGCTGAAGGACTTCTACGTTTCGTTCTCCGCAGTGTGTTTCACGCTATTGGGTCTTTGGCTCATTGTCGTGCAGACACGTCACGCCGAGTGGCGAGGAAGCCCGCTCCACCGGCGGCGGGTCTACGGAGTGGCCATGCATTTCTCGCTGCCCGGATTGATGAGCCTGGTGGCCCTGGTCGACCCGGAAAGCTCCGCGCTGTGGCGCGCATCGTTCGCCCTCGCCGCGATCGGCGGGGCGGCTGCGCTGATCGCGCTGCGCGGCCCCGCGCCCGGCACGCTCGGCCTGACCGCCTACATATCGGCGATTGCCCTTTACGTCCTGATCGGGATACTGGCGATCGCGCCTCACATCGTCGGCAGGCTCGGGCTCGAGGCTGCGCCCGTGCGCGTGGAGGCCGTGCTGCTGACCCTCCTGGTGTTCGCCGGCGTAAATGTCGCCTGGCTCTTGTTGTTCGAGGAAGCGCCATCCGGCTACGCCTCCCTTCAGCAGGGCGTCGAGGCGCACCGGGCAAGCCCGCCATACCACTCCGGCACAAGCCAGGGCACGCCGGCAGAGGAGGGCGCCCATGGCGTCCTATCACCCATGCAAGCTCGGCCGCCCCGCAGCGCAACTCGCCCGTCTGCAGGGCCGGGCGTCAGCCAGTGGCCATGGCAACCCATGCCCGCGCCGGGCCGCGCACATCAACTCGATCGGCACGCCAGCGCTGGTCATGGCGATGGCGTGTCACAACGTGCCGAATTGCGGCTGCACGCGCGTCCGAAGTGACCGCAGTGGGGGCTGCGGCAATTACGCCCGACAGGCAGCGCGCCAATCTTCAAGCGGCGGCGGCAGCGTCTTGACCGCCGATCGGGTCCAAGGCGCTGCCCAGCCGGCGGATGGACCCGTGCGTCCCGTGCGCGACGAGAGCCAGCGGATCCACCTCAGGACCCTGGCAGGCGAGCTCACTGGTCGGCAGAGCTGCCTTCCTGATGGCCGGCGAAAGGCGGTATCCGCATCGCAGCTCCAGCCGGGCGGGCACGGGAATCGTCGTGAGCCAGCGGGGACGATGCCCTGGGCGCGAGCCCGGCATGACAAGTGTGGCCGCCCGCGTTGGCCTGCTAGGCGGGACTCGTCGTGCCGTGCATGGCAGCCTCCCCTTATCGCGTGGTCATCCAGCCCGCCCCCGCCCGGTGCTGCCGGCCGATACCAACCGCGCCTCGCTCCCCCCGAGCGGGCACGAACATTTGCCAGACAGGCTGGTGAGCTGGTCCAGCAGCAGCCACAGGTTTACGTTCGGGTCGCGGGTTATGCAGCGCAGCCACGCCCCGGCCGCGTACATGTCACTCCGGCTCACATAGCTGATGAGCTGCCCGGCTAGCTCCCGGGTGCCGGGTAGCGGCGATGTCGTCTCTGACCGGCGGGAACGCAGAAGCCGGGGCGGGCGGCGCTGGCGCCCATTCGTCACATCTGGGGACAATGCTCGGCGCGATCTCGGCCGGGGCTACTCGCAGCGCGGCAGCCAGCGCATTGACATGATCCCGCCTCCGGAGTGGCCGCTGTCCGGTCTCCACCATCGACAGGAACGACTGCGAAAGCCCCGACAGGTCGGCCAGCACAGTCAGGGTCAGGCCACGGCGGCGGCGCACCTGGCGCAACGGGTGATCGGCATCGGCCGATGATGCGCGGGTCATCCCGAGCTGACCCGGTGACTTTGGCGCGGCAAGTCCTGGACCAGGGCTAGCTGCCCGGTCACTGGTTCTTGGTAATCCGTGCCGGGTGTGACCTGTCCGGTGTTCGCGGCCGGGTCGGATACCTCGATCACCAGACGGCCGGGCACATACGGCAGCGACAACGACATGCCCTGAGTCATCGCGGCCCGCGTGTCATGGGCTTGACCGGGAGCATTGCCTGGTGCAGATGGCTCGTCGTCGCTGGCCGCTATCTCGGCTGTCTCCGCGAGTGTGACCAGTTCCCCGCCCGCCTCGAGCAGGTCATCCAGGCGAGCCGCTAGCCGCCGGGATAGTCGCTTGCGGCCGTGGATCACGTTGCAGAGGTAGCCCGCGCTGCACGAGACCGGCCGTGCGGTCTCCGCCGCCGATAGCCCTCGTGCCTCCATAAGGGCGACCAGTCGTTCTCCGAACGGGGTCGCGGCGCGCGGGCGGCGCAGCAGCAGCAGCCGGTCCTGCTGCGGCAAGCTTTCGTGGTCGGCCAGGTCCAGCGGGCATAGCACGTCGGTCGCGTAGATTTCCGCGAGCATGAACAGCACGTACACCGATGGCTTGCGCGCGCTGCGCGGCCAGTGCTCGAACTCGCTCAATCTGGAGCCGGTCAGGCCCGTGCGGGCTTCGGGGTCGGCGTCGCGCCGGGCGGCATGCTCGTTGAACCGCGCCGCCGCTTTCTCCGGCGACCATCCCCAGGCCAGCCGGTACGCCTCACGCGGGCGCGCCCGGTACCGGCGGCCGATCTCGGCCGCGATCTCATCATGGGGGAAACCGAGGCTGCGCATCCCGGTCGCGCAGCCCGTCCAGCTCGGCCTTGAAGCCCTTGCACCCGGTCGCGACTGACACATCCGGGAACTTCCCGCACGTCCGCGCGACCGCTTGCCCGGACGTGCGCGTCTCGTCAACCATCCTGATTGTCTCCTGCTTAACTCGTCTGGCCTGGGCAGGCGGCGGCATATCTCCCGCTCGGGGATGCCGGCGACCTGACTTCGGCTCCTGTCTCAGGTCCGGTCAGCTAGGCCCTGGTCTCGACGGCGGGATCGTCTTCGCGGACCTAGTCTCGGACGCTGTGCCTGATCCGCGGCCGAGCACTGTCGCTTACCGCGTGCGGGGATCGGATTGGCTGGTCACCATGCGGGATGCCCTCTCCTCGCGTGCGGAGCCTTGCTTGCTCATGACGCTAGGGAGACACGGGGGAAGGTGGAAGCGAATTTGCACGTACTTGCACGCGACTTTAGCCGAGCGCGGTGATTGCGCCGGTGATCAGCGTGCGCGCCTCGTGACCGTGGACGGCCATTGCGGACAGCGCCGAGAAGGCCCGGTCGTATTTGGCGATCTCGCGCGGCTGTGTGACCGTCACCCTTGCGGACAGCAGTTCGGCGTCGACTCTAGCGTCATCGAACACGATGAATCCCTCCACCGTCCCCATCGGCCGTTCCCTGACCGTGAAGGGGATCACGCCGATGGATACGGTGGGCATGGAGGTCACCGAGAGCAGGTGCCCGAGCTGGCCGGCCATCACTTCGGCGTTGCCGACCTGGTAGCGCAGGACTGCCTCTTCGATGACGACGTCGAACTGGTGGTCCTGGTCGTACAGGATGCGGGAACGTTCCAGGCGGGCATCGGCTGCCCGCTCGCTATCGTCGGGTATTCCGCGGAAAGCGGTGATCGCGGACAGCAGCGCCGCGGCGTAGGCCGGCGTCTGGAACAAGCCCGGGACCACATGAGACTGGTAGGCACGGAACCGGGTCGTCTGCTCGTACAGCGGGACGAGGGATTCCTGGAGATGCCGCAAGCCGGTGACTTCCAGCCGCCGCCACTCGGTGTACATCGAGTCAGCCGCGCGTGAGGAGGCGATCAGGTCAGCGGCCTGGTCATCGGCGCCGCAGATCTGGCACCACAGCCGGATGTCGGCATCGGACGGCGGCGTCCTGACGTGCTCGATCCGCGAGACCTTCGATTCGTGCCAGCCAGCGGCGAGCGCGAGCGCCCGTGCGGTCAGCCCGGCATCCAGCCGGATCTCGCGGAGCCGCTGTACGAGCGCGGCCCGCGCCCGGCGCACGCTCGATGACGGCGAGATAGCCATGTCAGCAGGGAAGGCGAGGTCAGGCGGGCCGGTAGTCCTGATGGTCGATGGCCCGTTCCCAGACCGCCTCGAACGCCGCCGCGCACAGCTTGACGACTGCGGGCTCGTCGGTCATCTCGTGGCCGAGGCCGGTGCCGTCGCCGGCGAAGTAACCGAAGCGGACCAGGCGGTCGTCGAAGACCCAGAAGTCATTGCCGGGCAGCGCGAGATCGGACGCGCGCCGCCGTGGCAGCCAGCGCACCTGCTCTCCGGCCGCGATGTTCATCGAGTCCGTCACGTCGTACTCGAACCGGATGTACGGCGTCACCGGCTCGGAGATGATGCGCGCCCGGCGCATCACGACCCCGCGCGCTAGCGCACCGCCGACTAGGGCATGCCAGTCCGCCTCCCGCTGGGTGCGGTCATGCGGCGGCCCGCCCTGCCAGGCGATGAACGATGGATCGCCGGGCACGTAAGCGTCGCGCATCTCCAGGTGTACAGCTGGTGTACAGCTGAGCGCTGCGTACCCGCGATCAGCTCCTCAAACGGCGGGACCTCTGCTGGCACCGGCCACCTCCTGAAAGAACTGTGCCATCCGTGCCGGGAACCGCATCACTACCTCGCGATGGTCCGGCGCGGTCTCTGCCAGCATCATGGGGTCAGTGATCTTCCATCCCTTGAGCACGAAGTCTCCGGTCGTGTCATCGACCCATACCGTGGGACAGTCACTGCCGTCCGTACCTGGGTCGATGCCGATGAACTGTAGCGCCATGGTGGCCTCCTCCGCTCGGGTGTCTGCGCGGACTTGCACACCGACTATCTATCCGGCACGACGGCCCGGCTAGTGGCCAAACTGGTGGCCTTCGATCTCGGCCAGCAGCATCCACAGCGTCAGCGAGTGCTTGGCCGGTGGCAGCGCCGCCATCGCCGCACGTGCGTAGGCGATCCCGCCCGCCTGGTCACCAGCACGCGCCAGCATCAGGCCGCGGTGCAGTTCCAGATGGGTCGCGAACCTCGGCATCGATGCGGGCAGCGATGCCGACGCCGCTTCCTGGGCCTGGACTGCCAGCCGCTCGTCACCCAGGCGGGCGGCCAGCAGCGAGGTGAAGACGTTCATCCGCCACCACGGCACCGCATAATCGCTGTTCTCGCCGCCGTCGCTGCCCGCAGCATCGAACACCCGGCGTCCTTCAAGGAACAGCTCCCGCGCCGTGCTGGCATCACCGGTCACCGCAGCCGCGTGCGCCTTGCCCATGATCGCATTCAGGTAGCCCAGCGACGGGGAACCGTCGAGAGCCAGTGCCTGATCGGCGAACATCCGTGCGAGGGGCAGCGCCGCGCCCTCGTATCCCAGTGCGATCGCAGCCCGGCCGCGTACCCATACCCGGGTCCGCAGTTCGCCGCCCCGGTCGGCCGCCGTGGCGGCCATCCGGTACCAGTACGCCGCCTTCGCCCCGTCGCTGCCGGGGAACGTCTTGCCGTACAGCACCATCAGCCGCGATGCCACGTCCCACATCACCGGGGTGTCGAGTTGCTGCTGCAGCACCACCAGGTCAGCCGCCAGCCGGCGCTGTATCTCCGCCGCACCTGCCGTCATGTAGTCGCGGCCGTAGGCAGTCAGCTTGCCCTGCCAGACCTCAGCAGAGGGGCGCGCCCGCAGCGCCGCGCTGAAGCCATGCCCGATCAGGTCCGATGCCACAACCGGCGCGACCGCGCCGGCCGCCAGGTCGGTCAGGAACGCCTGTCCACTCGTTCACCTTCCTCCAGCACGGTCAGCGGAACCTGCAACACCGTGGCCAGGTGCCTGAGCCAGAACCGGCCCGGGTTCCGCTTCCCGTGCTCCCACCTCGATAGGTACTCGCGGGCCAGCGGGACGCCGGAAACTAGCTCCAGCGCTGCGACGAGCCGTCCCTGCGACCACCCGTTCGCCAACCGCTGGGCGATTCCGGCGGGACTGGCGGGCCGGGGACGGGCGGGTTTCGGAGCGGGGGGCGGGGTGGCCGTGGCTGGCCTGCCTGGCGGCCGGGGTGTCAGGCGGGGCGGGTCTGGTGGCGGTGCGGGGGTGCTGGGCGGCGCGGAGGGCAGCGGCGGCCTGGGCGGCGCGCTGCTGGGAGTCGCGGAGTTCGGCGACGGCTTCGGCGAGGGCGGCGAGGCGGACCAGGAGCACGATGGGGGTGAGCCAGTGTTCTTGGGTGAGGTAGGCGTAGGCGGCGATGAGCCGGGCGGCATGGCGGAGCTGGTTCCCGGCCGGGGTGGGCGCGGGTATCCGGCCGTGGGGCTGGCGGGCGGCACGCTCGAACGAGTCGGCGGCCTGGCGCAGGGCGCGGCTGCCCAGCGCGGCGGCGGCCACGTGCAGCGCGTCCGATGCCGCGTACGCGGCGTCGGCGGCGGCGGCCGGGTTGCCGGT
>WNFX01005780.1_pt1 | contig 19939 bp, 16 predicted proteins | sample 5400111 | NCBI WGS metagenome assembly WNFX01 (sample SAMN13153363, study PRJNA577476) | soil metagenome | isolation source: 40 cm soil or saprolite under grassland replicate 1 | place: USA:California | collected 2016-06-15 | reverse complement strand
TGTTGGCGTGTGTAATCGCCCCTGTTCTGCTTCTTCGATGGCTTGTACCAGATCAGGATGGCTCCGCAGGAACACGACAGAAACTCCCGCACGTTTGGCAACTGCTGCTTTCGTGACGGGTTTGCCTTCTTGTTGGAGCCGCATGAGTGCTTCAAAGGTCGTTCGCCGCTTTTGCTCCGACTTCGCCTGCGCATTGCGCTTGCACTGCTCAGTTCGTGTTCGTTTTCCCGTTGTGGATGCGTCCATCCCAAAATCCTTCCCGTTGAATCGTCTCCACCACCTTTTCGGCATGTGCCAGTTCCTGTTCATGCTTCTGGCGAGCGCGGTCGTAGAGTGGATTGGCCCGAAGTGCCTCCACCGTCAGTCGCAGATTCTTGACCTTGTTTTCCCACATCGGCAAATGGCGTTTGGTGGCTCTGAGCTTGGGGCAGGTTGGACAATGGGGAACATCTGGACAAGGATCGTGCATGGGCAGATGCGCACAATTGCCAGCTCCGTCAGGTAAAGGGGAAAGGTAGAGTTTGCCTACCTTTCCCTCTACCCAACCACCATCAACATCGCCTTCGATCTGTGTCACCTGTACCTGATTCTCTATCATCAGAGAGGCATAGGTGTGTTCCTTCTTTATTCGATAAGCATCATACTTGGCCTTGAGACTGCTAAGGTAGACTTGTACATATCGTTCAGTCATAGCAATGCTTTTGTGTCCGAGAAACTCTTTGACGGTATAGATATCTACCCCCATCTCGATCATGTCTGTCGCTATTGAATGGCGGAACTGATGGGGAACAATGCGATACAGATGATCCTCGTAGGTGAGACGACAGGCCAGTTTTCTTAGCGCTTTGTTGATTGCCTCGTAGGTCAGCACCCCTTGCTCATGGCGAAAGAGATAGTTGGCCTCAAAATGGTTGGGAACATCTTTGATGCGTGCTTGCTGACGGCGAACTGCCTCGATCACTCCATCACTCATTTTTGTTGGCACACGATGATCTCTTCCCATTTTGGTATTCTCATGATCGATACGTACCCACCAATATCCCTCTGAGTCTTGGTCAAGACAGCCATTACGGCCATGAGCATCGGGCACTTTCAGGTGAGCCAAGTCCTCAGCTCGTATCCCGGTACGACGAAGAATGAGCAAAGCGTCCCAAAGCATTGGGCTCAGAAGGCCAGGCTTCTGTCCATTTTTCATTGCTTCAACGGCCTGATCTATGAGAGGATCGAGTTGGTCGAGCACGGGAGGAGGAATGGGCCGGGGAAGCGTACGTGGTTCGGCAGGAATATCTTCTGTCCAGATGAGACTGCGTGGAGGACGAACTCCCGTCCATGCTGATGAGGTTGCCATGTAGGTGAGCATTGCATTGATCTCTCGGAGACATTTACATGCTCCATAGTCACTCAATTGATAGATCGCTGGAAGAAACTCTTCAATCTGTGCCCTACTCAGAGTACCCACATGTGCTTCTCGTGGAAGAAGTCTTAGAAAAGGCTTCATACGCTCAAGATTACCCTTAAAGGTTTTTGCCTTCCATCGAGGCAGACGCTGGCGAAAATAGGTCTTCACTTGTTCTCGGAGGAGAGAATTGATAATCCACGAAAAATCTACCTCAAATGTGGAAGGAGCTAAATGTTTGGGATACTCTGATTTAAGACATCGCATATCCCAAATATCCTTGACCAACTCTTCCTCTGGGTGAAGCGAAAGCTGCATCTGAATATGTGCTTTTCCTTGACGTTTAATGGTAACTCCCAGGGCTTCTACGACGGCAACAAACTGTGGCTTCTTGAGAGCTGTGTACCATATGCTGATGCATACACCTGCTTTTTGGCAGCATGCTGTCACTGAAAGCTGTCGGTTTTCCTCTATCTGAAGCACCTCCAAAATCTTTTGTTCTGCTTCAGTCCAGGTTTGTTGAGAAATCTGCGAAGAAGGAAGCAAAGAAACAACATTACTACGAGACACGACCATTGACCTCTCTTCTCTTCCTGAGATAGTTTTCGTACGTAAGTTGACGATCTTCATCGTTGAGATGGGCATACGTTTGCATCGTTGTCACTACGCTTGCGTGTCCCAGGCGTTCCTGGACAAATTTCCAATCTACAGGGTCGCCCTGGCGCAAGTAGGAACGAACGAGTTCGGTTGCGTGAGTATGCCTTAACATATGGGGGTGCAGTTTCACCTTCGACTTCTTGGAGTAGTGTTGAAACATCTTCTCGACTGAAGGCAAGGTCAGCGCTCTTCCCCATGTTTGTTGCCCTGTTTGATCCCTGGCTTCTTTTCTGAGTACAATCCACAGATGATGAGTGCACGGATTCGCCTCGATCCAAACCTCTGTGATGTAGATGTCAAGCAAGCCTAGAAGGTCATCAGGGAGATGGACAAAATGATCTCGACCATACCCGGCCTTTGCTCGTGCCCCATTCTCATTGTCAGGACGAAAGCGAACATGCACTCCATGCTTCCCGAATTCCAAATCATCCATGTGCATGCCGAGCAGTTCCCCGATGCGGAAACCCCCTTCTTTGAGCATGAGGCACAACAGGCGGTCACGGAAGCCGGTAGGGTCTCTGTTCGCGTCTGTTCCAATATGGATGCTCTCGACAAAGGTTTGGAAATCCTCCTCCGAAACTGTCAGAGGAAGCAGATCTGGTTCCTTGAGTTTCATTTCCATCCGTTGGACGACTGCTTGCCCCCGACGAGTATGAGCTAAAAGATCACCTTCTTTGAGCCATTTTCCTCGTGGTACATCAACGTAGACCACTGGAGATTCGGCAAGCCTGCCACGACGCACCAGAAAATGATACAGAGATCCAACGGATTGGAGAATGAGATTGACACTTGTTGCGGTCAGCGGACTGGGCTGATAGATGGGAGTAACACTCTCTGCGTCTCGATAGGAATTACAAAGCCAGATGACAAACTCAGTGAGATCTGACGGAGTCGCTTCAAAGACATCCATGTTTCGCTGTGTTAAGAAGCGATAGTACCAGGACAATCGAAAACAATAGGCTTTCACTGTAGCTGGAGCACGCTTGGTCACAGCTTTCCAGTCTAAAAACTCCTTGACCTCTGTGAGAAAATCACACTGGCTGTTGACGAGGTAATACATGCGGCCTTGGCCTGGAACATCGGCGGCCACCATTCTGACAGGAGATTCATTCACCACCATCCCCACCACTTTCCGTTTTTTCTAGAAGTTTCTGTTCCTACGAACAGTATACTGGCGGTCTGAAATCCTCCAGAGAGAAAACGTTTTTGTCGTTTTTTCTCCTACGCTTTTATCTCTAACTAATCCCAGAGCAGTGTTCTGTATGGAATCAGGCAACTCATATTCTCACGGCGCGGTGTTGTCCACAACACCGCGATCTTCTTACTGGTGTAGACACAGGTACGCCGCGCAATTTCGTCGGGAGAAATCATACTGAGCTGCAACTCGATAGCCACGTAGTCCCTTCCACGCAAACAGAAGCTGATATCAGGGCGAACTTCCCCAAGAGGACGTTCCACTGCTAATTTCGTCACGTCGGGATGCCGACGTAATGCCTCATAGATTTCATATTTTGCCTGCCGATGCTCCTCGCTTTCGCCTATGCCATACGTACACATAGAAGAGGGCTTGTGAGCAAAGTGATGAATTTTGTATGACCCCTTTTTTACCACCACTTGCCCCTCGCACTCGGGGCAAAAGAAGGGTTCCTGCTCTTTGGTTACTTCCCACGCGATCATAAGCGTTCCTTGTTGATTATAGGCACTCAACATAGCGTTTAGCTCCTTTGTTCTACTCATCCTCCCAGATGAAATGCCTGCGGTCCTCATCCTGTTCGTCTTTCTTGTCCTGATCGGCATCAACAATGATCGGTTCTGATTGCTCTGCCGCCGTTGGGTTCCCTTGTGATGGTTGTGATGAAAATGGTGGTGACTGACGTACATGGACCAGATGATAGGGAATATTCGCCAATTGGGCTAGACGATCATCCTCAAAGTACGGTTTTGTTCTGACCTGCATCGGTGCCGACGATGAGGGGATCACCAACACCGTCCGCTTCGGCATCGTCCGAATCTCATCTGGTGTCATCAGTGGTCGCTTGGTCTCACTCTGGGTTGATGAACGTCCAGATACGCTATCCCTGTCGGTTGTCGATTCCGCCTGGACAGTTGCTTCTCCTATCCGTTCTGAGTAGTATTTCGTCTCCTCCAGACCGACACCAGGAAACACGATATGGGTATTCGCATTATTTTTGATCGTCTTTGCTGCATCCTTGCCATAGACATCATCAAGCTGCGATGCGCTCTGAATGGCAATGAGCAGTGCAACATGTAAGTAGCGAGCTGTGCTAATAAAGGACTCGAACTTTGGGATATATCCCAGGTTGGCGAACTCATCCAGGTAACAGGCGATGCCTCGCGGTAGGACTCCACGCCGTTCCCAACTCCGAAACATTTGCATCGTGAAACATGCCAGTAGCGGTTGATGCAGCTCGGTCTCGCTGCGTGGGATCGAGAGGTATAAAGCCGTAGGAACGTCAATCATCACGTCAAAGTCGATCTCATTGGTGGCGGTCACCTCTGCCACTCCTTCGCTGTCAAACACCTGGAACCGATTGCCAATGTCGGTCATAATGCTGCCAATAAGCCGTTCATTGCGTTTCATATTGTCCAGAAATGCTCCCGCTTTTTTCCGTGCTTGAGTGGATGGACTTGTGCTCAGAAGCTCTTTCAGTTCCTCGAAGGGCAGTTCCGTCAACAGTTCATTGAGTCGAGAGAATGGAGCATTGGGTTCTGCCGTCCGAAGATGCAGAACAGCAGCCGTAATGAGGAGTTGCGCATTACTTGCCCAATAAGGTTCTTTGCTCTCGCCAGTATTTTTAACCCAACACCGTGCAAACAGATTGGCATCGGCGGCACTGCGAATATGGGCTAGCGGATTATATCCATGACTCTCGCCAGGTCTCGTGGGCGCAAACAGCCAGACTTGATGAGAGCGTGCAACCGCTCCTGCTGTGACACGAAACAACTCATTCTTCAAATCCGCGATAAACAGGCTCCGACTCCCACATTCACACAAGAGATTGGGAATATAGAGTTGCGAGCTCTTCCCAGCGCCATTGGGGCCAGTCGCTATGACCTGTTCTTCCTGTTGTTTTTCCGTCAGCGCAATCGTTTGCCAGTGATATTTCCCGATCACAAAGCGAGACTCCGGTAGGGCAATTTGTGGGGTTGTGCGATGGCGTGGTTTTTTGACCCGACGCGGACGCCGTTTGCTAAAGGGCCACGCCTCACGCCACGTTGCATAATGAGATGACCCATAGGTGGTGCGTCTGGGCAGACTGATATGAATCCGCGCAACCAGCACAGTTGCCCCCATCAAGGCAAAGAGCACCCAGGTTGTTTTCTGCGTGATAGCATTAGAAACCTTAGCACTCAGCAACAAATGAGCCAATGTCGTGGCCAGATCAGTGGTCGGATGGACGCTACGAAGTGCGGCTATATAGGGCGACACAAACACCCATAGCGTAGCCACCAGGCAGAGAAGAAGAATACCAAGTATGGCGGTTGTCCATCTCATCGGTCAATTTCTCCTTGTTCAAGTTCATTCAATCGTTCACCTTCCCGCTCACGCGCGACAACATCTTCTCTCCCACGGTCCTGCCGCTCCAGTTCTTGAAACAAATCCTCCAGCCGATGCTCCCAGGCGTACTCGCTATGATCATGGCCCGACTCACGCAATTGTTCGTAATCCTGGCGGAATAGTTTGACCGTTTCTTTCTCCCCTGTGTCCCAATCGTATCCTGCCCCTGCTACGACTATATGCACATGTGGATGATCCGTGTTCTCGTGATGAACGGCGTACCAATGCAACTCTTTATTTTGCCCCTCTTCCAGATCCGCCATCACATCCCGCGTCCACTGCCGCCAATCCAGGACCGGCTCATCCTCCGCCGGAGACAGCATAATCTTGTGATAGCTCACACGAGCACTGCTATGCTCCATGACATCATCAACCGCCTCTCTGCGATCAACCGCGTCCCGATCCTTGCTAAACAAGCGCCGGTCCTCGCGGAGTTCGCGTGCCAGGTCACGTGGCCGATGCTCAATATATTTGAAGTGCGCTCGAAGATGGGAGGACGCGGCCTTGCGATCTCCCCCACGCACGTATTTTCCTCTTGCAATCATGGCTTAGTGCTCCATATCAAGATCGTGCTCAAGTACAGGCGCATCGGGCAAGACGGACGCAGTACCCTGATCAATCGCCTGGAGCCAGTCCTGGTCAAGTTCTGGCAGTTCGAGCCAGTCAGGCTCAATTTCCAGATGATCGAACCACTGTGGCTCCACCTCTGGCAACTCTAACCAATCTGGATCAACGAGACCATCAGGCAACGGATCATACACGATGGATTCGATCATCGGTTCCATGTCCTGATAGGTGACGGATTGATCCATCGCACGCGGATCGAGTGCCATCACTTCACCTCCTGTTCAGCTCTGGCCTCTTGCGGCGGTGATTTTGCAGTTGATTTGGTCGCCAGTTCCTTCCCTGCATCTTCCTTCGCGCTCTCGTAGGCGCTTCTGGCAAAATCTGGTCCGTACGCTTTGGATAAATGGGCAATGACCAGGCGACGGCTAATACCTGCGTCTCGCACGGCTCGCACGACCAGCTTTGCTAATCGATCATCGCTGATACGTGTCACCGTTTTGATCTCTTCCATCAGATCAAGGTGCAACTCATTGCGCAGGTCATTGAGCAACTGCGCTATCCCCTTACGAACCTCTGTCGTGACGATCTCACGGATAATTGGCAGAGCCTGTTGCTCAATAATTTCGCCGTTCTGACGAGCCATATCCTGGCGAAGAATATCCTCCGTCAGGTCAGTCACCGATGTTTTTTCGCGTTTTGCCCGCTCTGTCAGCGCATCCTTGAGATCGCTATCGATCCAGACATTTAATTGTTTTTCTCCCATAGATGCCTTCCGGCGTCTCCTTTCAGATGAGATGTCCTCACCATTTCGTGTGTTTTTGCTCCAACAGCGATGACATAAATGTTATGTAACGTCCAGAATACATACATAGGTATGCATGTAAGGGTGAAGCTGCACGGAATGCGGCTTCAGAACAACGCTCTAGAAATGGTCTAGAAGGTTTTTGATCGCTTTATCTTGCATTACCCCGCCGCAGCGTGGGTATCTGGTGGTGGGTGTGGCCCACTCGATACGTGTTGGAACAATTGAGACGTATGTCGGTATGACGACCAATGATGACGTTCATAGGAAAGTTAATCTTCCCAGTAATTGGCCGCGGCGGCGGCAGCTATGACCCGCCTGGATGCATCATCTTCGGCTGCCGATGGTGGCATGGTTGTCGGAGATGATGCCGCCGCAGGGCCCTGGCCTCCTCGCATGTCACGAGGGAACCAGAGATCTCTCCCATGCCCTTCAAGAGCTGCTGCTCTGTCAACGAGCAGCAGTTTGACGAAATGAGCAACAGAGATGTCCAGATCACCCGCCTCACGTTGCAGCCGTATCCAGGTCGGCGAGTGGCGATAAAAGGCAATCGTGATATAGATGTTTTCCTCGATATTGCGTGGCATTACATCTTCTCCCGTCGTAGCCGTACCTGGCGAGCCAACTCACTATATCCAAGCGCATTCGCCAATTCTGGTTGCGCTGGAATGGTGACGTGAGGAATGATGGTGGCGATATCCCGACCGAAGTAGTACGCACCTCCGCCGACCAACAAGACCTTTGCCATATCCGTTGCCACCATACCAAGCTCGCTGTTCGCCCATGTTTGACTGACAAAGGTCACAATATCACGACCAACACTCCGGAGCGCTTCCTCGGTCCACTGACGAAGATCAACAGGATTCAACTCCTCGCCGTTCACGTAGATTGGTTGCCACTGGCCGCTCCCGACTGTGGCACGTAAAATGGCTCGGGTCTCTTTCGGAGTAAGGACACGCCCATACTGCGCATGTATCGTCTGGTTCAGAAAATCAGCGGCTAATTCTACTCCAAGAGCAACGCCACGACACAGAGGGATGAGAGGAGCCTGTCCATCAGCAGCATAAAGGTCAGTTGTTCGGCCTCCAATGTCTATGACCGCTTGACGGATCATACGAGCGTCACCAAAGGCGATCATCGCGCCAGCTCCTTCCATAATCACCTTCTCGACTTGTATCGAGGCAAATCGTTCCCGCCCATTAAAGGTGAAACAATGCTTGCCCTCTAACACATCACGGACTTTGCGGCGATTCTGGTCACTGTAGGTCTCAATGGGTATTCCTGTGACCACATGCAGTTCAAACTCAGTATCAGCAATGAGCGCTCCCGCAGCGGTCAGCAGCAATTGCAATGCACGAGGACTCCAGTAGCGATGCAAATCTCCCCTGGCCGATGTTGCCAGACGCCCCTGGCTTATGGCGAGTACACCAACAAAGTATTCCGTTGTCTCTCCATTCAGAGAGGACAGGACATACTCTCCTGGTTGCAAGAGTTCTGACGGAGACATTTCACGTCCTCTCCCGGCCATAGAACGGTACCGTTTGAGTTCGCCGAGCGAGCCTCTCCCTACAAAACTGGGAAATGCCAGCGCGAGTTGTTCACTACTCGGAGAGGTGACAACAACGCAGGTCTCGCTATTCCCTGGATCGTAGCCTATATCATAGTGATTGAACATACATTCCTTTCCGTTGCGTCAGGTACAATAAAGTGCCGTACCTGGCAACGATTAATCTGCCTCAAGTCCCATACTGTACCGTACGATTTTGTGCAGGGCAGTTGGAACAGGTATCCGATACAATAATAAATGACAGACTAGAGAAAAGACTATATCATATTAGTATCCCCATCTAGTACCTTGAACTGTACTAGTATACTAGTCGATCAGAAAAACACTCCTTGCCAACCCCGTATCTTCTTTTGTAGAATTGGGTAAAGGAGTTGATTCGGAATCCTGGGAATGGAAAAGAGGCATTCGGTTGACCCTGAAAAAAGCTGACGAAACACATCTAAATGAAAAATTGACCCAGGCGCGTCTAGAACGTGCCTGGTCACAAACATATGTTGCAGATCACATCGGCACCACTTTCGTGAGTGTGAGTCGATGGGAACGCGGTATTGCCTTTCCCGATCCTTACTTCAGGAAAAAATTGTGTCAACTGTATGGCAAGAACGAAGAAGAGCTAGGGCTCGTCAAGAAAAAGACGAAGAACAAAAAAGAGCCATCCCATCGTGAAGCACAAGGGGAACTGGAGCAGCCAACCCGTGATCTCTGGAATGTGCCTTACACCCAATCGCCATTCTTTACAGGGCGCGCGAGCATATTACAGGATATCCACGACAAATTGAGCGCGCAGACTGCCAAAATCTCGACGTTGGCCATAAGCGGACTGGGCGGTATAGGCAAAACCCTGACAGCAATCGAATACGCGTATCAGCATCGAAGCGACTATAGCACAGTACTCTGGGCAAACGCAGAAAACGCCCAGACGCTTGGCTTGGACTTTGAGAAAATGGCCGACGAGGACATGTTAGACCTCCCGATAAGGCATGAACAGGACCAGGGACTCATTACCACTGCTGTGAAGCGATGGTTGAGTACTCATGGCCACTGGCTCCTCATCCTCGATAATGTTGAAGACCTCACGGAAGTCGATGCCTTTCTCCCTCGTACAGGATATGGCAGTGTTTTGCTCACGACCCGTGACCAGACATCAGGAGATACAGTAGATTACCAGATCCAACTGGAGAAGATGGAACCGGAAGAAGCTACAACCTTTCTCCTCCGGCGAACTCGCAAGCTCTCGAAAGATGCCACACTTGCTATGTCTATTCCTCCTGACAGAGAAGATGCACAGGCAATATCGGAAATCCTGGACTATCTTCCCCTGGCGCTTGAACAAGCTGGCGCGTATATCGAGGAAACAAAGTGCAGCTTCTCTGAATATATGGAACTCTATGAAAAAGAGCATAAAGCACTTCTGAAACGTCGGAGCAGGCTTGCTACCAGGTACCGGGAGACGGTAGCTACAACCTGGTCAATCTCGTTTCAAAGGGTCGAACGAGCCAATCCTATCAGTGCGGATCTTCTTCGCTGTTCCGCTTTTCTTTATGCTGATGCTATCCCCGAAGAAATCTTTACCACCTGTTCACAAGATCTTGGCCCACTCATTGGGCGAATTGATACCATGCTCGCATTCCATCAAGCGATCGAAGAACTGTTTAAGTACTCCCTCGTCAAGCGCAATGCAAACGACCGAACAATAAACATCCATCGATTAGTGCAAACAGTACTCAGAGATGAAATGAACGAGGAGCAGCAACGTGTGTGGATAGAGCGAACAATACGAGCCATAAGCCGAATATTCCCATCCGGCAACGTTGCTCCTCTTCGTCTTTGCGAAAGGTATTTTCTCCTTGCTCAAGTTTGTGCCACATTTATCAGTCAATGCAATGTAAAGAGTAAAGAAGCAGCCTCCCTCTTATATAGAGCAGGAACACACGCACTGGCTCGTTCTCAACATCTACAAGCACAACAACTCTTACATCAGGCGCTCGCTATATATGACGGAATACGAGAGCACAATACCATTGAGGTTGCTGATTGTTTAAAAAACCTGGCTGTTGTGTACGAACTCCAAGGTAACTCCGCTAAAGCAGAAGATCTTCATCTCAAAGCAGAGACGCTCTATGAACAATTACTAGGGTATGACGATCTCAAAGTAATTGAAACGCTCAATAGTCTGGCGCTCCTCTACATTAAGCAGCAGAAGATGCAACAAGCGGAAAAAGTCCTGGAACGTCTATACACGATCACGAGTGAAAGGCAGGAAATAGACGCGAAGACGTGTATTGACAACCTGCATATCCAGGCACAGTATCACCTTGCGAAAGGTCAATTTGCCGAAGCCGAGCAAGTTTTCTTTCAGGCACTCTCCCAGCAGAAACAATTACGCGGACAGGATCATCCTTCCCAGATAAGTATTCTGAACGGCATCGTAACCCTGTACATGAACCAGGGGAGATTCTTAGAAGCAGAGCCCATTTGCCGACAAATAGTGACCATTGCTGAAAAGGAATTCGTCCCTCAACATGACATCATTGCATGCCACCTCTCAAATCTGGCAACCATCTCGAAGAAACAGGGAAAGTTCACTCAAGCAGAAGAGATGTACCAAAGAGCACGAAAGATCTGGGAGGAAACGCGGGGATCAGAGTCTTCCGAAATAGTAAGCATTTTGAATAACCTGGGCCTCCTTTATCGCCAACAGGGAAGATTGGCTGAAGCAGAGGAGTATTACTGGAAAACGCTGGCAGTTGCAGACAAGGTTTACGAAGGAGAACATCCGAATATAGCGTATTGCCTGACCAATCTGGCATTCTTATACCAGCAACAGAGAAAATACGATGTTATTGAACCCCTCTTGCAAAGGGCATTAACAGTGTTCAGCAGCACATTTGGTCCTGATCATCCCGAGATGGTTTATGGTCTTAATAACCTTGCGGCATTTTACAGTTCTCAAGGACGGTACACTCAAGCAGAAACCTTCTACCGGCAAGCAGTGATACTTATGGAGCGAACACAGGTAATACATCAAATGAGAGAGCAGGTTTTACAGGGTTATGCACATATGCTACGAGAAACGGGAAGAGAAGACGAAGCGAGAGCAATGGAAGCACGTGTATTCGGCTAGAAATCGTTATTCAAGCCGTTTTGCCACTAACCCTCACACGTCTTGAATTTGACCCGTCGATGCCTTGATGACAGAAACGCAAGCGAAATCGTTTCCCGAAGTGTCGCAATCGCTGTGGTTTGAGCGCAAATGGCCGAGCTTGTATGAAGCGTTTGAAGATGGGCGTATCCAGGAAAAGCGTTTGCGAGAAACCTTTATCCGCTATCTGCCCAAACCAGAAGCAGGAAAGCGGCTCTGGATCGGGATCGATGGGAGTAAGATTGCGCGTCCTGATGCAGTGACTTCGGCAGATCGTACTGCACAGCATGTGCATAATCTGCCAGAATGCAAGAACCCGATCACCTTTGGCTGGCAATTTTCGACGGTAGTAGTCCTGCCGCAAACCCCCAGTAGCTGGACGTATATTCTGGATCACCAACGGGTGGCCTCGAGCACCACAGCAATCGAGGTGGCTTACAAACAACTGGAGTTGCTGGTCCCGCAGTTGCCGAAGAATTCCATCGCGGTGTTGGATCGAGGCTACGACGCGACGTGGTTGTGGTGCCGCTGTAGCGCCTTGGAGATTGGGGTGCTGGGCCGCCTGAAAAGCAATCGCTGTTTTTACCGGGCCGCACCCCCTCCAACGGGGAAGAAAGGAGGTCCACGCAAAGATGGAGCCAAACTGCAACCCAAGGATGCCCGTACGCATGCCGAGCCAGATGGCACGTGGAGCGGCCCCGATGACAAAGGTCGTCGGGTGGAAATCAGTTGGTGGAAGCGCATGCATGTCAAACAAGCTCGCTGGTTGCAAGTCACAGTCCTGCGCGTGGTGCGACCTCATGCTACCAACAAGGAGCGTGACCCACGCATTAGTTGGTTTGTCTGGATCGGCGATCCGGAGGTGGATCTGGCCCAGATTGCTCTGGGGTATGTTCTCCGCTTCGGGCAGGAGCATGGGTATCGCTTTGACAAACAGGCGCTGTTGTGGGAAACTCCTCGTTTGCGGACCCCAGAGCAGTTTGAGCGCTGGAGTCATATTGTCGCCGTTGTGCATAACCATCTGGTGCTGGCCCGCGACCTGGTTCAACCAGAACTGCGCCCATGGGAAAACAAGCAGCGCCAGCCGACCCCGCAGCAGGTGCGACGCGGGATGCACAAATTGTTGGCACGTTTGGGTACCCCAGCCAGGACACCACAACCTCGCGGAAACTCGAAAGGCCGCCGTTCTGGGGTCAAGATTGGCAAGGCTATGCGGTTTTCGGTCGTTCGCAAGACGCCAAAACTGCCTCCGCTGGTCCCAATCTAACGCTTTTGCTGACTTGTTCATCCGTTCTGGTTCTTTTCACGGAACTTCTTGCGAAGTTCTGGTAAGGGTCGTTAGTCTAAACGTCAAGAGCTTGGTGATAACTAATGACGTCCTGCTAAGGTTCGCTTCGCTGAGATCTGCTCTACTGAGATTCGCCCAATTAAGAGTAGCGTTACTCAAGTCTGCCTTATTGAGGTTGACCCCACTAAGATCTGCTCCACTGAGATCCGAACCACTGAGGTCAGCGCCGCTGAGGTTCGCTTCGGTCAGAATAGCCTCATCAAGGAGCACCTTTCTAAGGTCAGCCATGCTGAAATCCACCTTACTGAGGTTCACTCTATTGTAGGTTCTGCGAATGCGTCTATGCTGACCGTGAATAATACCGCTGATGATTTCCTTAGAGAGAACCCTCCTGAAGTTCCTGAAGTCCGCTGTAAGGAGTGCCTCCTTGAAGTTCATCCTGCTAAAGTCAACTGGCTTATGCGTATTCTCTTGTCTCCATGTATTCCATGTATCTACTCCTTGTTTGAGAATATCAAGCTGTTCCTGATCTGCCATACCGTTCATCTCCCATCTATTGCTGTCATTATAGATAAACGCAAATAGATCAGCAAAAACAACCTTCAACATCAGTTCCCGTGTTGTGTATCCCCTGGTCTGCAAGTGCAGACCACCATTCACATGTTCACGCTCAGGACTGCCCAAGAAAGCCCTTTGAGATGATGGGTAAATAAATCACTGATCTCATTCCGGCCCATTTTTGCTGACCCCCTCGGATGGAAATGATTATCTCTCTGAGAGATAGGACAAGATGGTGCAAGCATAAATCTCCGTAACCCTACGCAGACTCTCCAGATCAATCCACTCATCAGCACCATGCACACCCCCACAGGTCACGCCATAACCGCACACTGTTGGTATACCCCTGGTGATAAACATCCATCCATCACATGCAGGCCCACTCCCTTCCAGTTGTGGATAGGTTCCGGTGACAGCCTGTATTGACTTGGCCAGACATCGCACGATGTCTGCTTGCGGGTTCGTTTCCGCTGCCGGGACTGTGATCAGATCCTCAAGTTGGTAGTTCTGTATGAAGAGAGAGGCTAAATGTTCTTTAATGATCTGTTTTACCGTATCCGCTGAAAGACCTGGCAGAAGGCGCACATCGCCATAGGCTTCACATGAGTCGGGCACGATATTGATTCCATCACCGCCACGAATGAGCGTAGGAAAGGTTAAAACAGATTTTCGACCTGGAAATGCAGCAGAGTCTGTTTGTGGCAGAGGATGCTCTGACAGGGCCTGCGCGAGCCGTACCATGTCAAGAATAGCGTTTCTTCCTTGCCGCCCTTGCTCCCAAGCCCTTAATCCGGTGTGGGTAGCCTCTCCCATGATGCGGATACGAAAGCGGTAGAGACCACGATGCCCAATCGCCAGAATGTTGTTCCCTGGCTCACCTATAATGGCGGCGTCACCATCAAGTATTCCCTGGTTTAAAAGGTATTGTGTACCGTATGGCGAACATGCCCCAGTCTCTTCGTCAACGACAAAAGCAAGTGTTAGATGTCCAGCAAGATTGATACCTAGTTTATACAAAGCGTATGCCGCGTAGATAAAAGATGCGATCTGTGCTTTGGCGTCAGCAACTCCAACCCCATAAAGCTGTCCATTTTCTATTTGCGCTCCCCAGGGGTCACGCGTATATTGGTCATTGGCTTCTATTGTATCCATATGGGTTGTAAGAATGAGATTTTTTGCAGTTTCCCTCGTCCCTGGAATATGGCAAACGACATTTGGACGCTCCTTCGATACCCCAACGAGGTCTGCCTTAAAGCCCAATGTGTGCAGTTCGCGATGAATTGCAGCGGCAACATCCTTCTCCACTGGCAGTTCAGCAGATGCGATCTCTGGCGTGAAAGGATTCGTGCTTTTGGCGCGTACCAGACGTTGGAGAAAGTCTACCTGTTGGTCAAATTGGTCTTGTATCACCCTTGAGATAGCTTGCCGCTTTTCCATTTATACACTGTTCTCCTTGTAGAGGGGAAGGATTTTCCCTCGTAACTCACGTCGGAATTCAGTAATCGAAGTTGCAATCTCTTCTTGCTCTTGCCAGTCTCCCCACTCCTGCCCCCGTTTGGATAACTTTTCGAAGATGGCGCGTGTTGTCTTACCCACCGACCCAGGCGGCATGTACTGCATAGGCGTGCCTGGAAGAGGCATGAACGTGTGACTGTGAATGCAGACCTTTGGGCTGATACGGGTTAGCCTCTCCATCAACTTTTGGCTTAAGTCCTCATCCTGGAAGGTCTCGCCTGGTAGCCCTGCGATAAAGTCGACGTAAATCTTTTTCAGCTTGTGGCAGTACTTTGCTAAATAGGATACTGCGCGCTCTACGGAAGCGACGTCATGTTCTCGATGCATAGCTTCTAGCATCTTCTCACTCCCTGATTGAGCACCAATTGCGATATACGCGGCATCCGAATACCGATTGAGAAGCTGCGCCAGTTCAGGTGTGATATATTCTGGACGCATTTCACTAGGAAATTCGCCAAACTTGAGTTTGGCGTCACCTGCTACTTCATGCATAGCAACAAGAGCCGCCTTCAGGCGTTCAGGTTCTGGGTGCACTCCATCACTAGAATTGTACGCCAAGGCATCAGGAGTTATAAAGCGAATATCTTTAAAGCCCGCTTTCACTAGCGCTTCAATATGTTCCAGAACATTTTCTAACTGACGATGCCGCATGCGAGCACCATGTAGAAAAGGAGTCTGACAGAAACCGCATGCGTGAGGACATCCACGCCCAATCTCGATTGCGCCGAGGCGGCGATGCTTGACACCAATACCAGGGTACCGTGAGTTCAATTCAATAAGTGGCGCTCGCCCGGTGCGCACAATACGCCTTTTACCAGAGCTATCTTCCGCGAGGAAAGCTAATCCCCTGATATCATGGAAATCGCGACGTTGCTGGGAAAGTCTATGGAGAAATTCGGTAAAGGAGTACTCCCCTTCCCCAATAAATACTATATCGAAACCCATAGCTAATGTTCCGACTGCATCTCCAGAAGCATGAGGTCCTCCTGCAACAAACAAAAGTTGATTGCGAAAATTAGCCAAATCTTCCTGTAACTGTTTGAGTAATTGAGTAGTGGAAACTAGAGCCGAACTCATAAAACTGAAGGCAACTACAACAGTACCAGAGACCCCCACTTCTCGTAAGAGATGCTCTATTTCAGCCTGACATAATGCAGCGGAACGAGGATGAGGAAAGGCCAACTTCACTTGTAAACTTGGATCTTGCTCAATGGCCCCTGTCAACGCATTGATGCTGAAACGGTTGACATCGTTCGCTAAAAATGCAACTGTAACATTCGTATTCATATGTAACATGTCTTTAGAGTTAGCTGAGTTCATCTTTATTCTCCAAAGGGCTTTAACGCTTTGTTCCGACTACGTTTAGCATCAATGAGTCCTGCGGTTTCTGCGTACCAGGTAAGCCAAACTTGCGCTAATCGTAAGGTAACTGGCTGCAATCGGTGGCGAATGGCCTGATCCGTGTCTTTATGCATGTGACGGAGTAGAATCAGCAGAAATTCCCGATCGATATGAAATACTTGCATCGCATGATCAGCAACAGCACGGCGAATATAGATATCGGGATCAAGCGCCAAACCGCTAATAACGGCACGAGCCAGCGCACGCGTAGACAAAGAAGCTTCATTCAAACACTGTAGCAAACGAGGCAATGCCTTTGCCACAGCACGTCGAACATTGCGATGTGTTGCCGTCTGAAGGAGCACTTTGTACAATTCTAACGCATCTAGAGGTCTGGAAGGAAGCAAATGCTCTATGTAGCGCGCTGCTACCAACTGCATCAATTTTTCCGTTGATTGAAGTCCTTCCCTTAGAGAAATCAAGAGTGTATCGGGAGCGCAAAGTAAATCATGAAGAGCCATAGAAAATTGAATGCTTTCCCGCTCAGTTCCTTCCCGTGCGATAAGAACCTGACGTTGCAGCTTAGCGATTTCCGTTCGACATTGCTGCTCAAATGCGTCTCGTGTATTGGCCTCAGACCCTTCATTGTTCATTGGGATTTTCAAGTTACCTTCGATCGTCTGTCGAACTAAGGACTGAATATCTCCACAGGCTTCAACTGTAGCAAGAGCTACATAAATGTCATCTCCTGGCCTTGGACGCAACAATCGAATGATCATTGGCAACGATAGCGGGGAAGCCTCAAAAAGGGAAGGCAGTGCCTCCACAACACGACGCCTGATGTCAACACCGCGTGCTTCATCTATATCCAGGCGCAATGTCTCCATTAAGTGTTCGGCCCCTGCCCTATCGAGCCGAAACAAACCAGGAAGTGCTTCTGCAATACGACGGCGAATCTCCCATGGTGCACCATCACGGAGCATCTCAAATGTTTGTAAGATGAGGTGCGGTTGGTAATTGCTTAATGACATCTCCCCAGCGAGGATGTTACCAGTGAGGTGATCGATAGCTGAAAGCATGTCTTCTACAACCTGTGGAGGTGAAGATGTACCTTCCAACTGAGATTTACTTTCTTCTTCAGACTCTACATGCAACTCTCCAACCAGCTGGGCAATAATATTTAGACAGGACTCTTCCCGCTGAACGGTACCATCATGAACATCCGCAAAGTCAATCTTGGAAAGGTCGGTTTGCAAGTTGAGTAGGCTAGTTCCTCCGCTAAGAACATATTTATAACGAGCATAGCTCAGCAAGTGCTTCATCTCTTCCAGAAAAGATCCTTGCATAGATTCGGGGATCTCTTGCATTAATCTATATAACTGTTGTTGTAAACGTGCCAATTGATCTGCTTCTGTTATTGGGACTGGGAGAATAGCATTGTCTTGTTTTGTGTGAGTAGCAGTTTGTTGAAGCGTTGCGGGAGGTGCAAAACCAGCAGAGGCTAATAGTTCACCAGTCTGTTCTGGCGAAAGATGTAAAGCGTGAGCCAGCTTGTAAACCACTTGATCACTAGGGTTACGATCACCTGCGAGTAACCGCTGAAGATAGTTATAGCTGATACTTGCTGTCGAGGCAATATGAGTCTGCTTTACACCCGAAGTTTCTATATAAGTTCCTAAAAGTTGAGCAAACTTCTTCATAGCGCCTTCTTTCTTGAATACCCCTGTCAACAGATTTGATGACTGCAAGTATTGAGTTACTTCTGATTTACCCCTAGAAAAAGGATACCATAGCTGTTTTGTTTTGTCAATAATAATAATGACAAATTAGTAACAAAAAACATTGACAAGAGAACTTAACGTCAAGTATTCTTATAACAAGAAAGCACTCACGCTTGCATCCGTAAGTGCTTTCAAATGAACCCGAGCCATCTGTGACTGGTCCAGCTGGACACTTGTCCAGTCACAGATCTAACAGTCAACGGGTCTGGTGTAATTATACCTCACCAGGCTCCGGTAATCTACTGCCTTTCGAGGCAGAAGGAGCCAATATGACGACAACTACAGCACAACGAACGTTTATTCATCGTATCGGCTATCTTGTGACCTCTGTTATCCCGGCTGATTTGCTTAATGATGATCCCATCGATAAGGAAGATACCTCTAGTCTTCGTGCCGACGCCAGCCAGGATGGATTGAGCTACATCCAGATTACTCGCTCATTAGAGGACGGTGTGTACCTTGCCCGTGTCGCTGCCTCCCCTGATTGCGCTGCAAGGGGCTACACGGTCCTCCTGAGTGAGCAACAACTTTATTCAGCGCTTCCGTGGGATCATCGTCTCTCACAGTTTCTCGAAAAGAAAGAGGATCAGCACCCTCAACCCGCTCGTATTCTGGCTCTGCTGCGCGCATGCGCGGCAGAGGTCCGACCTCTGGTAAAGCTTCCTGCTGCTTCTAAGCCAGATACACAGCCTCAAGCAGTATCCACTGCGGCAGAGATCGCCTTTGAAGCAAAGGATGTACAGGCATTGGAGGTCAGTGCAGAAGATCTCCAAGAAGCGCTTGGCCTTTCTCCTACCGACACGATAAAAGGCACCTCCGTGCATATCACCCGGAAGAGTACCTATCGGATGCAACAAGCATTCTTACGTGTAGCTGTTGATACCTTAATGATCCAACTCTATCAGGGGCAAGACAGAGCATATGCACTCACTATCAAGGCAAAATGTGCACTGATCGCATGGGTTCAACGCTGGCACCGTCAGACGCGGCAACAGGTCGTGAACGCAACTTTAGCCTTTGATGGGCAGAGGCAGCGTATGATCTGGCAGTTAACGATTGGTGTCCCAACTGTAGCAAATCTGGCAGCATAGCATCCCTTACGAATGGAGGATGCAGGTTCGTTAGTGCTCATTGCGCAATGGGTGAGATGAGTAGTGACGAGCCTTGAAAGGCAAGGTTCAGTTAGTATCTCTCAGCGTGGAAGTGACGAAAATATGTGCGATCTGACAGAAGGAGGTGTCCATGAATGGACGCGAGAACTCGTGAATGGAACAATCGAAAATGGCGGGTAGCGGTTGCACGTCCAACAACCGGGCATGTCAACAATTGTCGTACCTTCGTTGGCGCGTGCTATACCGCGTTGGTGTATCGCGTGGCAGGCTGGAAAGTGAAGATCTTCCGAGCTGGCACACAATCACTTGAAGAGGCCGTCAATGAGCTGAAAGCCCAATGGAGATCAAGATCGACAGCACACAATGGCAAGCGATCCTTACCCAGGCGCGACACTACAGGCGGGGCGTTAGGAGACCAAGCAAAAGGAGATAGTAAAATGGAACACACCCAGGAAATGATTGTACTACTTGAGCAGAACAGATTAAGCGCGGATAGTTGGGTGTATGGCTCCTACTGCCGCCCGTTAAGTGGAACCTGGTTTCGTGTGCCAGGGGCAACGTTGATTCAGACGGGACATAATGACCCGTACACCTATGCCGTAGTTAGTGAGCCATTGCCTCGTGAGGACGTTA
>WNFX01016518.1_pt1 | contig 19984 bp, 12 predicted proteins | sample 5400111 | NCBI WGS metagenome assembly WNFX01 (sample SAMN13153363, study PRJNA577476) | soil metagenome | isolation source: 40 cm soil or saprolite under grassland replicate 1 | place: USA:California | collected 2016-06-15 | reverse complement strand
CATAGACCTCATCGGCAAATGCTCCGCAATCGCCGCTCGCAACGAATACCGTCATATGCTCCACCTTCGTCAGTTGTTGCAGGCTGCTATCGAGGGCGCGGACGTCGTCGGATGAGATATCTCCTTCGTCTATTCCCAGACTGATGCTCACAACGCTGCCCGCATTGGCATTGTTTGTATTAGTATCAATGATTTGCTGCAATTCATCGTTCACCTGCGTCCAGGTATCGCCGTCCGCGTTTCCATCGGTCTGGTATACCTTGATAGAGGTTGCCGGGTCCAATCCGGCAACCATTTGTATGTCCAGTGTCGATTCGCCCTCCGCATTCGATGGGCTACCATCGACATTGACGAAAGAGAGGTGTCCCTTGAAGTGAACACAGTTCAGATAATTCTGAATGTCAACCTGGTACGAGCCATCGAGCTCCACCAGGTTGATCGTCATATTCTCACCATGCAAGCCTCTCTGCCAGAGGGTAGTATAACCGTAGGCCCCTGCAACATCGCCAGTCGCCAACATCTGATCGTCGGGACTACAGTCGGGGGCTCCATGCTGGGACAGGTGTGATCCCTGCGTCTGGGTGAAATGCAATGCATGCCTGGGAGGTACGCTGTAGTTGTCCAGTCCTGTAATGGCATCGATACTGCCGGCGAGATCTGAAGGCACTTTGGGTGGAGTTGCAGGCGCGTAGAACGTCCGGCCTTTATAGAGGTGAATCACGAAATGTGTTTGCAGCAAACGAGCAAGGGTTCCCGCCTTTGCCTGAAATGATACGTAGGTCCGTAATTTGCTCAGTTTCAGGTTGATCCCCTGGAAGAATTTCTGGATCTTTTGATAGAGGCCATTGTCAATGCCGAGGCGCTGTTGGTTAGTCTGGTTAAGTAGCCGAGGATCAATTTTGAAAGTGATGCCGACATTCAGTCTGGTAGCGTCAGGCAATGTGCCCTTCACGGGCGATTGCAGCGCCGCAGCCGGGATACCGAGATTGAGCGATGTATACGGAGGTGCCGGCTGATTACAACTGACCAATGACGCGAGTGAGAAGAGCAGCGTAAGGAACAGCGCGGATAGGTGAACTACCCTGGCGTGATAGGCTTTCCGCAATGATATCATAGCAAACCTCAGAACTTCCTTTGTCGTATTCTCTTTGTCACCTGGCTCCGTATTTCTACACGCTGTCTAGCGGGTGACGAGCTTGCCAATCAAAAAGCCTGCTAACGCGGCAGCCGTTGCGATACCCAGTGTTTCCAGTGCGGTAAGTACGACATTGCGATGTCCTACGAGACCTCGTCCTACACCAAGCAGCAGCAAAAGCAAAGCCGTGATAACGAGCGAGACAAGACGCGCGCTCTCCAGGGGAAGAAACGCGAATGGAACGACAGGAACGAATGCTGCGAACAGGTCGGAGATGAACATCCACGCGGCCTGTACAAATGGATTCTTCTGTTGCGAACTTCCGAGATGGAGTTCGGAGGCTGCTTCTACCTGGAGAAATGTCTTAGGATGACGAGCTAATGCATCGACGACAGCAGTGGTATCCTGGTCGTTAAAACCGGCAGTTCGTAGCCGATCTCTGACTTCCTGCTTCTCTTCCTCCAGATTACTGTCGATTTCCGCTTGCTCCTGAGCCAGTTGCGCTTTTGCCTGATCATTGGTCGACTCAACATCCAGAAACGTACCGGCCATCATCGAGACGGCGGCGGAAATGGCTCCTGTCGCCCCGGCAAGCAATACGACAGAACTGCTGGTAGTACTACTCGCTACGCCGAACACCAGACCGAAGATGGAAACGGTTCCATCCTCCATCCCAAAGACAATATCGCCAATGGAGTTGTAAAAGGATTTTTCAATGGCTTGCAGAAGCGACCTGGTCTGCGTGCTCTTTTCTGTGGACATGATACAGAGACCTCTCTCATTCTTCTCTATTGAGCGTGACTATATTCACGGGCTTCATAGAGCATGAATAGGAAAATTACTTGTCTTGAGAGTACCAACCGCGCGTGAAGAAATGCGTTTGCCGGAACGTAAAAAAGCTCTATCTGTCGCATCTTGCCGAGCTGGCCGGGGGCAGTTGTGGTGTCAGGATGAAGCCAGACCCTATCAAGCCATTCCCAGCCCATAGAGGATTGGCATGCGCGAGGATATCCGCATTGCTTGCCTCATGAGTATGCGCGTGGAAGCACTGCCAGACTCAAGAAGAGACGGGAGCAGTGAGAAACTGGTCGACGACCTGTGCGAGTTCCCGCGCACTCGTCCCCACTCCCAGGTGTCCATCGTGGAAGATGTAGAGCTGCGCATATGGGATCAGGCGACGCATGATCTTCGCGTTCACTACGGGAACAAGCGGGTCGTCATCTCCATGCAGAATCAGTGTTGGCTGCCGGAGTTTGTGCAGCCAGGGGATGCTGGTCCAACCCACTACTCCCAGCATTTGATAGAAGTAGCCGAGCATACTGCCCAGGTGTGCCGTGCGCGCAAACTCCTCTGCTAGCTCTGGCTGCGTGCGTACCTTCCCCCCGTAGAGTGCTCCGGCGATCTGCATCATATAGGATGGGTCCTGGTAGCGTCGGGGCGTGACCATCTTCGCCAGGGCCAGAGGATGACCAGGAACCATAAGCGCCCCGGTGCCTGTGCTGACCAGGATCAGCCGTCGGCAGCGATCAGGGTATTGAAAAGCAAACTGCTGTGCAAGTCCGCCGCCCCACGAGACACCCAGCACATCCACTTGCTGGTAGCCCGACTGATCGAGCATCCTTATCACCAGCCGGGCGTGAGCCGAAAAACGTTGCGGGATGAGTGGGGCCGGTGAGCCGCCGGTGCCCGGCACATCAAAGCGGATGACCTCGATGGCCGGGGCGAGAGCGTCGACGAAGGGCTGGAGCGCTTCGAGATTAATCCCGATCCCGTTCATCAGCAATAGCGGTGTGCGGGTGCCGTCGCCTGGACGGATGGCAACCCGCAGACGCTGCCCCTTGACGGTGATGATACGTGTCTGGGCCTGTGGCCTTGTGGCTTCTGATGACATACAACATCCTTTCGCCCTCTACGTCCTTACCGAAGAAGAAGCTTACGGCTCGAACACATAGGTGCCGGGTGCCGGGGTGCCCGGCTGATATTGGGAGCTACCCAGCTCTCGTGGTGCGGCCTTCTGTTCACCGGAGCGCTGGCCCAGCCAGTCCCGCCAATCCTCCCACCAGGAGCCTGCGCGTTTCTGTGCCCTCGCAAGCCATTGTTCGGGATCAGCGGGGTAGCGCTCATTCACGAAGTAGGACGCCTTCGGGTTGTCCGGTGGGTTGAGAAGGGCCTGGATGTGGCCACTATTGCTCAGGATAAACGTGACCTTGCCTCCCAGCAGTTGCGTGGTCGCATAGCATCCCTGCCACGGTGTGATGTGATCGGTGACGCCTGCGAGGAGATAGGTATCGTTAGTCACGCGAGAGAGATCGACGGGCGTTTCAAGCACCTTGAGCATCCCTGGATGGGTAAATGCATTGGTTTCGTACAGGTCGAGCAGCTCGCCATGCAACCTGGCGGGTAGCCGGGTCGTGTCGTTATTCCAGTAAAGCACGTCGAAGGCTGCCGGGTCATTGCCGATCAGGTAATTGTTGACCCAGTAGTTCCAGATCAGGTCGTTGGGACGCAGCCAGGCGAACACGCGCGCCATTTCCTGACCCTCGATCACTCCCTTCAAACGGGAGTTCTGCCTGGCCGCCGCGATCGTTTCCTTCGTGGCGAAGAGCCCCATCGTTGACTCGACTATTAACATCCTTACTGCTGGTAATCGCGCGAGTGGCGTCAATGGCTTCCAGGATGGCCTGGTCGTAGGTCTCAAATCCCCACTCGCGTTGTGCCGGGGTCGGATTGCGCCAGCTGATGACGAACACCTGCATCCCATTACTGATCAGGTACCGGAGCATACTCTTCTCAGGCGCCAGGTCGATGGAGTAGAATTTGTTCACCTGAGGGGGAACGAAGAGCAGTGGACGGTGAGAGACCTGTTCTGTGGTAGGCGTATATTGGATCAGTTCAAGAAGCTCGTTCTTGAAGACCACGGCACCAGGTGTCGTGACGATATCCTTGCCGATCTGAAAAGCCTTCATGTCAACCTGCGAGGGCAGGCCGCCATTATTGGCCAGATCTCCGAGCATGTGGGTGAGACCCCGTACCAGGCTTGCCCCGCCGGTCTCGTACATCTTCTTCATCGCCGCCGGATTGCCCAGCAGGGTGTTGGTCGGGGCCACGGCCTCGGTGAAGAGTGAGAGGACGAACCGCGCTCGATCGGCATCCTTCTGCTCAAGATCAGCGTCGTTGATAAAGGCGTTGAGGCTCTGCTGCCAGGTTAAGTAGGTTTGCAGATACGCGTGGTAAAAGGGATTCGTTTTCCACATCTCATCGCGGAAGCGTTTATCTTTGGCGTCCGGCTCGACGGTGGACTGACCAGTCACCACGCGGCCCATCTCCAGCAGGAAATTCGTATAGTGTTTCAGCAGTAAGGGCGATTGCTTCGCGGCCTGCTCGATCACCTGGCGACTGACGTTGAATATATCCGTGCCACGAAAGCCAGCGAGGGGCATGAGGCCAAAGGCAGCCTCCCCACCTGGCATCTGCTCCGTTGTTTGCTCGGAGGTCTCAGTGTGTGTTACAGCGGCGTGCTGCTGTTCTGCGAGCCGCCGCTGGGCCTCGGTGGCCTTCTGTCGTTCAGCAGCGAGAGCTGCTTCGACGGCAGCCAGCCGTCGCTGCAAGTCCTCCACTGTCGCCTGTGCTGCGGCGCGTTGTTCCTCCTCGAGTGCAGCCTGCGCCGTCCCTTCGGTCGTGGTCTCCTGCCTGGAGGCGCTGCCTGTGGGAGTCGGTTTCTTTCCGCCCGGCTTCGTATGAGACGGCTTTGCTGCTGCCCCACCATGCTGCTCGTTTGTTTCTGGGTGCATCGAACCCTGTGAGTCGGTCTCCAAAGTTGTCCTCCTTCATCAGACTCTAATCCTTTGGTGTCTATATAGTACTGGCACAGCAGGCTTCGTTTCATACAGGCGATTCTTGCGGTCGCCCTGTAGATGTGCCAACCACCCTGGCTTCAGCTCAACCACCGTTTAACGATGAGCCTGATCCTGCTATGAACAGTTCCAGGACCAGGTCTGACTACTCCTGTTTCTTCGTTCCAGAGGTGCCCCCAGTCAAGCGTCGGATCAGTGCTGCCTGCGCATTGATCATCTCGTGCGCGCTGTCCTGCCAGAGCTGCGCCAGGTCCCTGCCAATTTGCGTTCCAGGCTCTGGTCGGAAATTGATACCTCGCACGATGTTGAACCAGCCCGACCAGAGTTCACGCTCAGCTTCTGACCACTGCTTCAACTGCTCCTGCCCCTCGCGAGCCAGCTCACGTAGCTCCTCGGAGGTTCCTCTGGCATTGGACAGAGCATCAGCCCACTCTCTGGTCCATTTGGCACGAGCATCTGCGGTCTCTTTCACTGAGGACTCCCAGGCGTCCACCGTTTTCGTCCAGAGCTCCAACGTCGGTGCCCCACCAAGCTTTCGTAAGGTGTCGAGCCAGTCTGTCAGCAGCTTTTGCTGTGCCTCGGCCCAGGTCTTCAACAGGTTTTCATCGGTCTTCTTGTCACTCATTGACGCGTTCCCCTTTCATTGGTCGTGTGTACGAAATAGAAAGATCGTCATTTTTGCCTGGTGTCGTCTCATAGAGATGTTTCTCTACTCATCCAGGTAGGAACGGCGCGGGCCTTTCACGATAAACGTGTAGCGGGAAAGAAGCATCTGCCGTTCGGCTAGAACGTTGTGCGCTAGAGCAAGTATAGCCAACGAACGTTGATAAAAGCGTTTGTTGAATCGGCTCAGTTTGTAGATAAGCGTTGATTTGTGACATAACTCCTCTATGAGAGACGTCTGTTTACAAAGTTGATCCAGCAAAGAAACACTTTTATAGAGGAAAGCCCCTCCTACTGCACATCAGCATAGTGAGCGACGATCTCCAATGTATCCATGTTCGGGTCGAGTTGTTTGGTGATGCCATCGATCAAACCCAGGACACGTCCGACCAGCAGCAGGTCGGTGGGGATGGTGCCAATGCTCTTGCCGATTTGCATGCCAACTCCCAGCGCATCTTTGTCCTCGGCCATTCCGCCGGACTGATCATTGCCCAGCAGCACTCCGACTAGTTGCAGCAGGGTGGTGATATCTCCTTGCCCATCGAGTTGGAGCCCGGCTTCGGCGAGCGCCCCGCTGAATCCAGCGAGATCGCCGCTGGTGAGCGCCTGTACCATTTTACGCAGTGAGTCGACGAGCGAGGGTGCCAGCGGCACGGTCAGACCGTGGTCGAGAAGCACCAGACGAGGGCCCGGTTGCACGAGCAGGTTGCCGGGATGCGGATCGGCGTGCAGGATGCCCAGGTGCAGCAGTTGCTCGGCATAGAGGTCATTCAGCAGTCGCGCCACTTCGTGTGGGGAGATGGCCGCCTGCACCAGGGCCTCGCGGTCGGTAATCTTGATGCCGTCGATGTATTCCATGATGAGCAGATGTTCAGTACTCAGGTCCGATAGAGGGGTTGGAATGAGTACATCGGAACGGTGTGCAAACGCCACACGCAGGCTGGTCGTTGATTCGGCTTCGTGATGGAAGTCGAGTTCGAGCGGGAGCGTCTCTTTCAGGTACTCCACAATCGGCTGGAGCTGAATGGCAGGTGCCAGATGGGCAATCGCCTTGACGATCTGCTCCAGGACTGCCAGGTCTGTCGTCACCAGGTTCTCGATGTCCGGGTACTGCACCTTGACCGCAACCTTGCGTCCGTCGTGCAACGTCGCACGATGCACCTGGCCGATCGACGCCGCAGCAACCGGCTCCCGCTCGATCTGGGCAAATACATCTCGTGGACGCCGATCCAGTTCGTGGGTAATCGCCCGCTTGATCTCCCGCCAGGAGCGCGGCGGCATGCGGTCCTGCAAGGGGGCCAGGGTGCGAATGTAGACAGCCGGGAGCAGGTCTGGCCGTGTAGAGGCAAACTGGCAGGCTTTAATGAGCGCGCCACCAAGCGAGGCGGCCGTCTCCAGGACGCGGTTCGCGCTACGCTGGTGCTGAAACTCCCAGTCCCTCGGCTGGACCAGGGAGGGTGCCCACTTCGCACGTTCACGCAGGGATGTATACCCGACGAAGATATCCGCGGCAACGGCAGTGAGCACCAGAGCGCGCGAGAGGGACTGGCCGATCGGGGCCACGCGCGTGGAGCGCTCCTGTACCTGCAGTCCTGCCTCCGTCCAAAGAAACGCATTCGAGCGCGCCAGAGCGGTCAGCCGGGCGAGCAAGAGGGCTGGATTGGGTGTGTCGGTTGTGTTGGAGAAAACGGCCCACGTCTCTTCGAGCGCATGTCTTACAGTCCGGTCGAGCGCCCACTGCTTTTTCATATTTCTTCTTTGCTCCACATTGTTACTGTCCTTTCTTCTCGTCTTTCGCAGTTCGCTCTTCAAGAGCATGCTCCGCCCCTAAACGTGCTTTTACAACGCGGCTTGTGTCACGAGACTTCCAGTTTCCGTGTCAATCCCCCAACAATAAGAGCGCCAACGTCTCAGCGATCAAGGCGGGCTTTTTCTCGCCTTCAATCTCGATGGTGTTTTGCAATGTGAGTAACAGGTGTCCCTTGTCCTGCGGTTCCGCTGCCAGCAACACCACCCGATCCCGAATACGCGCCCCCGCCTTCACTGGCGCGATAAAGCGCACCCGGTCGAGGCCGTAATTCAGTGCTTGAGAAACGCCCTCAGGGACGATATTGAGTTCCATCACCATCGTGGCAAGCAACGAAAGCGTGAGGTAGCCATGCGCAATCGTTGAGCCGAGGGGGCTTTCTCGCCTCGCCCGCTCTACATCGACGTGAATCCATTGATGATCACCGGTACAGTCGGCGAACTCGTTGATGCGCTCCTGGTCAACGGTGAGCCAGTCGGAGACTCCCAGTTCTTGCCCCACGAATTGCTCGAACCTGCTGACATCATATCGCTCGCGGCTCATGTGTGTCCTCCTGTTTGCTCTGCTACACAAAGGCCCTGAAGCCGGTGATGGCTCGGCTCACAATAAGCGTGTTCATTTTGCGAAGATTCCCTCAGTGATTGGCAAGGTCCTTCGTCCAATGCTGCATCCATTCGGTCTGCGCGTCGATAATCGCCTGCCCACTTTCCCGCAAGCTAGAGAGCAAGTGCTCATCAGCCTGAGAGCCAGCTTCAAGGAGCGGCCCAAGATGCTGGACGAGATGAAACCAGCCCTGCCAGAGGTGTTGTTGTGCCTCTGTCCAACGCAGAAGCAACACCTGGGCCTGTTGTACATTCTTGCGGAGATCGGTCGGGCTTCCTGATGTGATCTGTACGCGCCCGGTCCAGTCACGAAGCCATCTGGCCTGGGCATCCAGTGTCTCTTGCACTGCCGATTGCCAGGTCTTCACGATTTCGTTCCAGACCATTTTGCTCGATGGTTGTTCCGTCACCTGTACAAGATCAAGCCAACCTGCTAGCATCTTTTGCTGCGCTTCAGCCCAGGTCGCCACCAGGCTTTCTTCTGGATTCTTTCTACTCATTGACCTGTTCTCCTTATCATCGATCTCATGCACCAGACACTGCGGCATTCCTTTTCGCCGGATGACGTGACGCGAGGAGCGTTTGCCTCCTGGCGATTATGTACCCGTAAATGTAGCTGCCCGCTTGTGTAAGAAGGCGTCTACACCTTCTCGGTGATCCGCTGTAGTGTAGGCGGCTTCTTGTAATTGTCCCTCAAGATGGAGAGAGGCTTGCAGATCCATATCCAATGACCTATACATGAGCTCTTTGATAAGCTGATACGTACGCGTCGGCCCGTTTGCCAGCCGCTTCGCCAGGGCCCTGGTCGTCCTATCAAGCTCTGCCAGGGGAACGCAGCGATTGACCAGTCCAATGCGCTCAGCCTCTGCGCCACTGATATCCTCTGCCAGCAGCGCCATCTCCAGGGCTCTGCCCAGGCCTATCAGACGCGGCAGCGTGTAACCGCCGCCGCCGTCAGGAACCAGGCCAATGCGTGCGAAGCCTTCGCCCAGGCGAGCATTCTCAGCCGCGACGCGCATGTCACACGCCAGGGCGATGTTCAAGGTGATACCAGTTGCTACGCCTTGAATTGCAGCGATGACTGGTTTGGGCATGTGAAGGATCGCCGAAATCAGGCGATGGTACTTCGGCAGCTGTTCGCTCACCAGGTGCGTTTCACCACTGGCATGAGCAGACCCGAACTCGGTGAGGTCCTGACCAGCCCCAAATGCTCGCCCGGCGCCAGTGAGCACGACGCAGCGGATCATATCATCGTGAGCAGCTGCTTCGACAGCTTCTATGAGCTCCTGTAACAGGAGTGCGCTAATCGCGTTCAGCACGTCGGGGCGGTTCATGGTGAGAATGACGACGCTTTCATCTTGTTCAACGAGTACAGTTTGGAAATCTGTTCGCATTGAGTACTTCTCCTTTTCGTCCATTTAGCCCTCCTTCTTCCCTCGGGTTGAAGCCGCGATCTCGTCCCATTCCTGGGAGGTGAGCGCGCTCAGCTTGTTGAACTCACCCGCACCACCGATCCACTCGCCCCCATCAATGGTCACCACCTCGCCACAGCGGGTTTGTATGTAGAAACTGCTCTTGCATGTCTGGCCTGGGCATGAGACGTGTCCAGGCACCCTCAGTCGGGAAGGGGCCGGGGGCAATCGCTACCTGCCGAATCCCGTAGCGGCCCCATTCAACTGCCAGCGAACGCGTCAACGCCAGAACCCCAGCTTTGGCGGCGGCTGAAGGAACGACATAGCCTGACCCGGTCCAGGCGTAGGTCGTGACAATATTGAGCATCGTGCCGGGTTGCCCTTGCTCAAGCCAGCGTTTTCCGAGAGCCAGTGTACAGTAGAAGGTTCCATGTAAGACGATGCCCAGCACCGCGTCGACCGCACGCGTGGACAGCCGCTCGGTGGGGGAAATAAAGTTGCCGGCGGCATTGTTCACCAGCACATCGATGCGGCCAAAGCGTTGGATGATGGCGTCCATCATGGCCTCTACCTGGTCAGCCTGGCGCACGTCACAGCGGGTTGCAAACGCCTCGCCACCTGATCTACGCGCCATTTCAGCGGCGGCCTGCTCAGCAACCTCCTGCCGCCGACCGCAGATCGCCAATTTCGCGCCCAGTTCGAGAAAGCGTTCGCCCATGGCCCGTCCCAGGCCCGTTCCCCCACCCGTCACCAGGATGACTTTGTCTTTCAGTAGATCAGTTTGAAACATACTTGTCGCCTCTCTTTCTCGCGCCCTCCCTTCATGACTCAAAAAGGAAGCCCTTGTCGTTCAGGAAGAGCGTCGTGTGATAGTAATGGGCTTTAGCTCTCCGCAAACCGCCAGGGTTTCCAACCCTGGTGGTTAGGAGTGTTGCGGCTTTAGCCAGAAAGTCCCATTTTCTTTGCATGCTCACTCTTTTCTGCTATACTGCCTATGTAATACATTTGCACACGAATAACTCAATACTGTTTGCCAGTTCCAGGGTAAATCGTTCCCCTGGGTAAAAGCAGTAACGTACTCACGTTCGCTGTGCCAGCCGACACATCGGGTCGTTTTAGGTTGAAATGCCGCCCGGCGTGGCTGACATGTATTCTCGGCTCGGACGGAGCCTTCAGGAGAGTTCTCTTTCCTGAGAAGCCCCTGGGTTTCTAACCCAAGGGGAGTCGTCACAAAGTCAGTATAGTTGACGAGCGTTGAGAAAAGCGTTTCTCGATCTGGCCCAGGAGCTGGACAAGCGTTTGTTGTGACTCCTTGTTTGTATGAAGAAGAACGTTGCCCACTTCACAGGAAGCCCGATGTCTTTCGCCCTGGCGAGCGCTTCCTGCACGCATGCTATCACCTGCCGCCGTAAGCCAACGAAATGTAAGCGCTGCCGATCCGCTGGCGAGCACGTGGTAGGCCGCGGTGCGGGTATCTGCGTCCTTCAAGACCGTAAGTGCGATCATGGAAGACCCGCCTGCGGGCATCCCCGGCTGCTGCGTAGACCACCTCGCGGATCTTGTCGTGGCTAAAGCGGTAGGAAACCCCTCTTCTTCCTTCTCGCTGATAACTGGACTCATGCAGCAGGAGGCTCTGCAGGGCTTCATCCAGGGCGGCGAGCCCGTCCTGCGGTGCAAGCTGGGCGACCTGACAGAGCTCCTCAAAGGTGAAGTCCTGACCGAGGACCGCTCCTGCAACCAGGAGGTTGCGAGCGGGGGGCGAAAGCTGGGCCAGGCGACGCTGAATCATCTCGCGCACCTCCGAGGGGAGAATGTTGCCTACCTGAGCGATATCGAGGACCGAAGATTGAGGCTCAAACACCCAGCCGCTTTCCGCGATCAAGCGGGGCACCAGGACGCCACGTTCGAGTAATGTCTGCAGCAGCGCCTTCAGGTAGAACGGCTGCCCTTCCGCTTCAGCGAACAGCCACGCGCCGAAACGCTCGGGGCTCACGGGACTCAGGCTGTTTTCGGGAACCTGAACAGGCTGCTCAGAAGGCTGAAAGCGAGCATGTTCTCCTTGGAGCGATGGGACACAACCATCTCCATCTAACAGTGAGCGAGCGATCTGGAGAGTGTCTTGCCCAGAGAGAGAACCCAGTTCCAGGCGTGTCAAAGAGGTAATACTCGCGAGATTCGCAAGCCGCTCGGACATCTCGGGCTCCATGTCCCGTGTTTCGATGCGCCTGCTCAGCAACAACATGGCAGGCGTCTCGTGCGCGGTCCAGTAGTGAGCAAGATACTGGAATACATCCAGAGTTGCTGCGTCCGTCCATTGCATATCATCGGCAAAAATGAGGAGAGGTGCCCGCGCGGCGAATGCCTGAAACAGGCGTGCCAGCGCTTCAAAGAGGCGAGACGAGGCAAAAGCTCCGTTGGTCGTGGGAGGCAGATCGGGATAGCGCTCGCGCAGGTCGGGCAGCAAGCGGGAGAGCTCGGACAGCCAGGGATCGCGGAGCCACTGACGAAGATCATGCTCCTGCTCTAAACGAGTGTGCAGTGCCTCCAGCAGTGGTTGATAAGACAGGCGCAGCGAAGTTCGAAATGTCCTTCCTTCGAGCACATCTGCTCCCTGTGTTCTCACCCAATCGAGAAACACCTCAGCCAGATGCGATTTGCCGATTCCGGCTTCTCCCTCGAGCAACACTACTTGAGGCTGCCCATTGGCGGCCAACTCATAGAGCGTCATGAGGCGGCTTACTTCTGCTCCTCGTCCAACGAAAGGGACGGTGAGGAAAGGGCGCACGGACGCCCCGTGCGTTCCAGGAGGATGGAGATGGCTGTTCTTGCATCGAGGAGGAGAGGAGTTGCGGAGAACATCTGCCAGGGCGACCAATTTCGCTGAGGGTTTGGCGGAGAGCTCCGTCATCAAGACCTCCTGGTAGATCTCAAAGGTCTTCAAGGCCGCGATGCGGTTGCCGCTCGCGAACTGGAGCTGCATCAGACGTAGGGAGATGTCCTCGTTCAGCGGGTCAAAGGAGCGCCAGCGCTCGACCGTTTCGATGGCCTGTTCGAGCGCTCCCTCTGCCTTCTGCAGTTGGGAGAGCCAGTCAAACACCTGCTCGATGCGCTGGTACCAGTAACCTTGCTGTATGCCAACCCAGTTGTCGAAGTCGAGGGTATCGCGCAAGCTAAAATCCTGGAGGAACGAGCCGCGGTAGAGAGTAGCGGCACGATCGAGTTGGGCGATCAGAGCACGGCGGACCTCCCCTGGCACCGCTTCTGGTGAGGGGAGGCCATGGATGAGCTTCCAAACTGCCTCAAGCACGTGCAGATCCAGGTCAATTCCTGAGTCCGTATCGAGTCCGAGCGCGTCATGTGTGATGATCAGGTGCGCTTCATGTTCAGGTGAAGTGTTTTCCTCAAGCACCTGGCGAAGACGCACTAAGGTCGTGCGTAGCATGGTTCTCCCATGGGCCATATCGCTCTCTGGCCACAATAAGTGTGTCAGCTTCTGACGCTTCTGCATGCCCTTTTCAGTCGCGAGGTAGGCCAGCAGTGCCAGCACTTTGCGCTCGGAAAACGCCAGTTGACGGTTCAGTAGGTGCACTTCCGGTGGCCCAAGCAATGCGATTTTCAAGGTACTCATACCAACTCCTCATCTCCATCGCTTGTGCTCCTCAAATAGTACTTAGGGAGCGTGAAAGAAAGCGTAGGAGGGAACATGAAAGGATCTCCCGGCTGCAGAATACAGATTTTGCCCTGATCACATCAGAAGACGCCAATGCACTGTACTCTGTTCCAGCGCAGCTCGCTGGCATTTCTTCTTTGTTGCTTGCAGTATAGTCGTGAAGAAGGGGAAATGTGATCTCCAAAAAGATATAATGGAGAGGTGAAAAAGATATATTGAGCGAGCCCCATACGTGTGAAAGGTAATAACCAGAAAGATATAGTAAAGACTGCTGCTCGACCTGGGATAGACTGTAGAGGTGTTTCGAGAGCAGAAGACTCGCCGCAGGAGGTGCGAGCATGACGGAGCGTCTTGGAGAGCGCCTTGGCAACTATCGCCTGATGCGCCTGTTGGGCTCAGGCGGCTTTGCCGAGGTGTACCTGGGGCAACAGATCTACCTCAACACGCTGGCTGCCATCAAAGTGCTCCACACCCATCTGACCCCTGATGCGATGGGAAACTTTCTCACCGAAGCCCGTCATCTGAGCCATCTGGATCACCCGCATATTCTTCGCGTGCTCGACTTTGGTCTTGCGCAAGAAATGCCCTATCTGGTCATGGAGTACGCCCCGGGTGGCACGCTGCGCGAGCGCCATCCTCGCGGCAGCAGAGTTCCCCTCCAGGCCATCATCAGCTATGTCACCGATGTCGCTCCCGCCCTGCAGTATGCCCATGACCAGGGCCTGGTCCATCGCGATCTCAAACCGGAGAATCTGCTCCTGGGAAAGCATGAGCAGGTCTTGCTCAGCGATTTTGGCATCGCCCTGCTGCTTCCCACAACGAGCGCGCTGCATCCTCCGCAAATGGGTGGCACCCTGATCTACATGGCCCCAGAGCAGATTCGCGGTGTTCCCAGTCTGCAGAGCGACCAGTACGCCCTTGCGGTGATGGTGTATGAATGGCTCAGTGGTCAGCCGCCCTTTCAAGGCTCGGCGACCGAGGTGTTGAGCCAGCATCTGTTCGCAACGCCCCCCTTGTTGCGCGAACAAGACGTGGAGATCCCGCTGGCGGTGGAGCGCGTGGTGCTCAAGGCCCTCTCCAAAGATCCCACGCTCCGCTTTCTCGACGTGCTCAGCTTCGCCAAGGCGCTCCGAGAGGCCAGCCTGCCAGAGACCTCTCCCGATCCGTTCCAGACGCAACAACCCTCGACACCCGTGATGGGCGAGAAAGCCGCCATCGGCTCGCCCATGCGTTTCCAGAATCTCCCTGTTCTGCTCACGCCGTTGATTGGACGTGAACCGCAGGAGCACGCGATCCGTTCTTTGCTGCTGCGGCCTGAGGTCCGACTCCTCACCCTCACCGGTACCGGCGGCATCGGCAAGACACAGTTGGCTCAGAAGGTGGCGATGGATCTGAGCGAGGCGTTTCCTCATGGGGTGTGCCTGGTGCAGCTTGCTGCTGTGAGCGACGCGGACCTGGTCGTGGCCACCATCGCCCAGACGCTGGGCCTGCGCGATGTCGAGAAACGTTCGCGGTTCTCCTCCCTCAAAGCGTTCCTGCGCGACAAACACCTCCTGTTGTTGCTGGATAATTTTGAGCAGGTCCTCGCAGCCGCGTCCGCCCTGGTGGAACTGCTGCTGGCCTGTCCCTCCCTCAAGATCCTGGTGACCAGCCGGGCAGTATTGCATGTGGAGGGGGAATACGAGTTTGCGGTGCCTCCGCTCTCCTTGCCCGATCCGCTGCACCTGCCAGCGCATGAGGAGCTGTTGCACTACGGGGCGGTCGCGCTTTTCGTTGAGCGTGCGCAGACGGTGAAGCCCGATTTTGTCCTTTCTGAGGACAACGCGTCTGCGGTCGCCCAGATCTGCATCCAACTGGACGGACTGCCATTGGCCCTGGAGTTGGCAGCGGCGCGGAGCAAACTGCTGCCCCCCCAGGCCTTGCTCGGGCGGCTCAACCGTCGGCTTGCGGTGTTGACGGGTGGAAGGCAAGATGCACCCTCCCGGCAGCAGACCCTGCGCGATACGATCAGTTGGAGTTATGATCTCCTCACTGCCCAGGAGCAACGGTGTTTCCGGCGCCTGGCCATCTGTGTGGGAGGCTGTACCCTTGAGGCGGCCGAAGCGGTCTGTAGCGCAACCGCGGATCTCCTGCGTCCTGCCATGGATCTGGTCGCCTCCCTGCTAGACAAAAGCTTGTTGCAACAGAGCGACCGAGGTGCAGATGAGCCGCGTCTGCTGATGCTCGAAACGATCAGGGAGTACGCCCTGGAAACCCTGGCGGATTCTGGAGAGTTGGAGGCGACACAGGAGGCACATGCGAGGTACTACCTCGCGCTGGCCGAGCAGGGTGAGCCGGAATTATTCGGGCCCCAGCAACGTCTATGGATGGGTCGCCTGATGCGGGATGCCGAAAACTTGCGTGCAGCCTTGCAGTGGTCGCAAACCCATCAGAGGAAGGAGCAGTTGCTCCGCCTGGCAGGAAACCTCGGGCATTTCTGGTACATGTGCGGTCGTTTCAGCGAGGCCCTGCTCTGGATCGAGACAGCTCTCCGAGAAGCGGCACCAGACGTCGCCGTTTCCGCACGCATCAAGGCGCTTTATATTGTGGCCTTGATTGCCAGCCACCTGGGACAAAGCGACCTCCTCTTTGTTCGTAAGTGGAGACATAACTGGGGCACACGCCCAGGCAGAAGAGACGCTGGCATTTGTGCGGGCGCACGCACCAGCAGAGGATAGTTGGTCTCTGGCGTGTGCTCTCAATGCTTTTGGGTCGGTGGTCTTGTCCCAGGGTGATTATACACAGGCACAGCAGTTGTATGAACGTGCCATCGCCCTCTTCAAAGAGGCAGGGGACCTCTGGCTCTTTGGGGAGTTACACCTGTTCTTAGCAAACGTCTACTGGGCTCAAGGGGATGAGACAAAAGCTCAGACCTTCTTGAAGGAAGGACTCGCCGTCCATGATCAGCTCGGCAATGCGTGGGTAACGGGCTGGTTTGTGAGCCTCTTCGGCGAGATTGCTCTGCGCCAGGGTGACCTCCCGCGTGCACGTTTCCTAATGGGAGCTGGCTTGAAGCGGCACCAACAACTAGGAGACCAGCAGGGCCAGGCGCTCATCTATGCCCTGCTCGCACAGACAGCGGCAAGCGAGCAAGACTATCTGCTGACCCGAACCCTGGCAGCTCAGAGCCTCTCGATCGCACGCACCGTTCATGATAGTAGCTCGCTGATCCTGTGTCTGGAAGAATTGGCAGATGTTGTCGCAGGTCAGGGGGAGCCAGAATGGGCAGCGCAACTGTGGGGAGTAGCAGAGCGCTACCGCGAAGCCAGGAATGTGACGCTTCCACAGGTGGAACGTCTCGATCGCGCACGCCACATCGAGCAAGCGCAACGTCTCCTGGACGGGCAGATCTTTGCCGCAAGGTGGGCCGAGGGAAGAATGATGACGGCAGAACAGGCGATCGCAGCTTCCCCCTCGCATGAGAGGACACCCCAACCACAAAGAAGACCCGGCCAGACGTCCGTAGCGCAACCGTTACTTGATCCATTGAGCCAGCGCGAACTGGAGGTGCTGAAGTTGTTAGCAGATGGGGCTTCCAACCAGGAGATTGCGCTGGCGTTGGTTGTGACACCAGGGACGGTGAAGCTGCATGTGAGCCATATCCTCTCCAAATTAGGCGTGAATAGTCGCACGCGAGCTGTGATACGCGCGCGCGACCTTGGCCTCCTTACAGATGAATAGTGAGTGACGAGCTTCCCGATCCTTTTACCGTCGCAGTTCGCTCTTTAACACCTTACCCGTGGCTGTCGTGGGCAGCGTTTCGCGAAACTCGACCAGGCGCGGGTACTTGTAATCGGCCATGTTCTGCTTCGACCAGGCCACCATCTCCACTTCGGTCACCTCTGCGCCTTCTTTAAGAATGATGAATGCCTTGACCTCTTCTCCGTGGCGGTCGTGCGGCACGCCGATGACGGCGGCCAGGCTCACGGCCGGATGGGTCATGAGTACCTCTTCGATTTCTCGCGGGTAGACGTTGAAGCCGCCGCGAATAATCATGTCCTTCACACGGTCGGCGACATAAATGAAGCCATCTTCATCGCGCCGTCCGATATCGCCGGTGTGGAACCAGCCATTTCTCATCGCTTCGGCGGTCGCTTCGGGGCGCTTGTAGTAACCTTTCATAATATTGTGCCCGCGAATGGCAATCTCTCCCAGTTCGTCGGTCCCCACATCCTGATCGTTCAGATCGACCAGGCGCGCCTCGATGCCCCAGACCGGCAAGCCAATCGAGCCGGGTTTGACGGGACGATCCAGGCGATTGAAGGTGGCAATCGGGCTGGTTTCAGAGAGGCCATAACCTTCCAGGATGGTGACAGTGAATTTCTCGTTAAAGGCTCGCATCACCTCGACAGGCATGGCCGCCCCGCCAGAAACACACAGGCGCAGGTTACGAGCGATTTGCTTCAGGTCGAAGGGAGCAGCTCCGGGGTAGTTGAGCAAGGCCCAGTACATCGTGGGCACCCCTGCAAAGAAAGTGATGTTCTCTTGCTCCATCAGCCGCAGCGTTGCCTCCGGGGTGAAACGCGGCAGCAACACCAGTGTGGCCCGGTTGTAGATGCCTGCATTCATCTGCACCGTCTGCCCAAAGGAGTGGAAGAGCGGAAGGGTAATCAGATGCACGTCGTGGTCGGCTTTCGGGTACATGGTATCGGCGAGACGAGCATTGAGGAGCATATTCAGGTGAGTCAGTTCTGCCCCTTTGGGTTTGCCCGTGGTGCCGCTGGTGTAGAGGATCACCGCCGTATCATCCGGTTCGGTCATGACCGTCTCGAAAGTGGTCGGCTGGCCCTGCATCAACTCGCTCAGCGTTGTCACGCCTTCGATGGTCGACGGGGCGTCAAACGCATTGGTCATCAGGAAGAAATGCTGGCAGCTCGCGACTTCCTGGCAGGCAGTGTAGCCCATCTGGCCGATGGGAAGCTCAGGCGTCCCTTCCTGGCAGAAATAGGCCTTCGCGTCTCCATCGAGCAAGTGATAGGCAATTTCGCGCGGTTTGAGCAGGACATTGAGTGGCATGACCACCGCTCCAGCTTTGAGGATGCCATAGTACGCAATCACAAAGGACGGCACGTCCTGGCAACTGAGGGCGACCTTGTCCCCCTTCTGGATACCTGCCTGGACCAGCCCATTGGCCACCTGGTTGGTGGCGGCCTGCAATTCCGCATACGACAGTCGAGTTCCCTCGCAAACGAGGGCGGTGCGCTCGGGCACTTCCCGCGCACTATCCGTGAGGAGGATGGCAAGATTTAACATGTGCGCTCTCCTTTTCTTTCAGTCTACAGACGCAAGCGCATCGTACGATAGAACGAGTATAGCCGACGAGAGTTGGGAAAAGCGTTGGACAGACAGGCTCCGCTGGCAGGCAAACGTTGATTCGTATGATGACACAGATGCTGCCTCCTTTACTTTTCCTAAGCATCAGAGCTGCAGAGGTCTTTGGCTGCCAGTTCATCGAGATCCTCGCCCATATGAACAGCTCCCTTACGCTTATCCTTTATTAAGGAGCGCGTTACAAAACGCAGACAATCTACTGAACAGAGCCACCAGGAGGTTAGCGATAGTGTAGCAAAGAATAGAGCAGTGAGCAAGAGCATGTATGAGGGTATGAGTAACACGACTCAACGTTGGGCTGCCAGCAGAGCCTGTCTGTCCAACGCTTTTCCCAACCCTCGTCGGCTATACTCGTTCTAACATACACCGCTCCAGCTGCACGATCAGGGTTTCCTCCCTGCTTCGTCTGTTTCGCGGGGCTTGCTATGGCTGTTCTCAGGGAGGCTGGCAAACTCTTCCCATGCTTTGTTCATCGTCCGAAAAGGACGACTAATGAGGAGGAAATGACCATGAACGTTACGACACAGAAGACGCTTCCACAAGCCAATGGCGATTTCTACGCCCTTGGCACGACCGTCAGCGAGGAAGACCAGGCCCTGTTGCGCAGGGTCCGGGCCTTCCTGGAGGTAGAGGTTGCCCCCGTTATCACCGAGTATTGGATCCGTGAGGAATTCCCCCATCAGTTCATTCCAGGGTTGGCGGCTCTCGGGATCGTGGGCCTTTCGTATCACGGGTATGGCTGTCCCGGCAAGACCACGGTGTTGGATGGCTTGATGATGATGGAACTGGCGCGGGTGGATAGTTCGATTGCGACCTTTCGGGGCGTCCACAGCGGCCTGGCCATGGGCTCTATTTACCTGTGCGGCTCGGAAGAACAGAAACAGCGCTGGCTGCCGCCCATGGCTCGGCTGGAGAAAATCGGCGCGTTCGGCCTGACCGAACCCGATGTTGGGTCCGGGACATCTGGTGGCCTTACCACGACTGCCCGGCGCGAGGGTGACAGCTGGGTGCTCAACGGCCAGAAAAAATGGATCGGTAACGCCACGTTTAGTGACGTGACCGTCATCTGGGCCCGCGACCTGGAAGACAACCAGGTGAAAGGTTTCCTGGTCGAGAAAGGCACCCCTGGCTTCAAGCCAGAGAAACTCAAGAACAAAATCGCTTTGCGCGTGGTGCAAAACGCCCTCATCACGCTGGAAGACTGTCGCGTGCCAGAAGCCAATCGGCTCCAGAAAGCTAACACCTTCCGGGACACGGCTGCTGTCTTGCGTATGACGCGGGCGGGTGTTGCCTGGGAAGCGGTCGGCTGCTCGCAGGGAGCCTATGAATTTGCCCTCAAGTACGCCCAGGAGCGGCAGCAGTTTGGGCGTCCGATCGGCCGTTTCCAGTTGGTGCAGGACTTACTGGTGCGCATGCTCGGCAACATCACCGCCTGCCAATGCATGGTTATGCGGCTGTCGCAGATGCAGGA
>WNFX01006105.1_pt1 | contig 19997 bp, 15 predicted proteins | sample 5400111 | NCBI WGS metagenome assembly WNFX01 (sample SAMN13153363, study PRJNA577476) | soil metagenome | isolation source: 40 cm soil or saprolite under grassland replicate 1 | place: USA:California | collected 2016-06-15 | reverse complement strand
GCCAGTAGGAGGAAGCAACCCAACCTCCTCATAATAACGCAGTGTGCGTTTGGTGAATCCAGTGCGTATCGCTACCTGTTCAATCGTAAAGAGGCTTTGTTCATCTATATCAGCCATCATGCTATGCACCCCCCCTCGTTTGACAATGACACAGAAAGATATTCGGGAGACACTAATAGTATACCACAAGTTTAACGTTAACGTCAATGTTAGAATGCCCGTCAAAAAGAAATCAGCATCCACGGAGGCTAGTGGGGATTCACACGAATCTTCGAACAAAATTCACAGAATCTTCGAACGGTTTTACACGAATCTTCGAACGGTCGGCGTTACTCTTCGGTAGAGGACAAATCGCAGATTGCGCAAGACGGCTTCCAGATAGATTTTACGGTAAATGTGGGGTGCATGTATCTCTCTTTTTCAGCCGGATTTCCTGTGATTTTCATCTGTTCTGTGTTAAGCTCCACTTTGGGATTGAAAAGCGACCAGCAACGGGTAAAAAAACACCTCTTGGAAAGTCTCTGCGCGCCAGTTGCTCTGTACGGAAGTGGTCACCTTTCGTTTCGCTCAAATGGAAAGGAAATTTCATGGAGACTTCGGATGCTTCACCGAGCACCTCTCCCACACGTAAGGGAACTCCGGGCATTGATATTTTCAAGATTGCGGGAAAGTCGATCTCGGGGTGGGTTCCAAGTTTAAAGTCCGGAGACCCTGATAGTATCGGGACCCCGTTCACCTCGAAAGTGGAGGAGCGTTTGAGTCTCTACCTGGAGTACCATCCTCATGTTCGTACCTACCAGCGTGGAGATGCGAGTCCACCGCTGGCGAAAGCTGAGGCCGCTCGCGGCATCGCGCAAGAGAGAGGCGGCGTCTACTGGATCGGCACGGAGAAAAACCTTCCTCTCAGCCGCCACTACAATCTGCTGTACCTGCACGCTCGGCGCGAGTCTTTTAAGACCTTTCACGAAATCGCCCCGGTTCTCCTCGCCAACTGGCCGTGGGGTCACTTCCGCACTGTGAAGGATTTTGTGAAACTGCTGGGTAGCCGGTGGTCCGAGGATGAGGTCGAGGCCACGGTGTGGAAGATCGCGGGAGACGCGGCGGCTGAGGGGCGTCTCATGGTCGATCTCACCGAGGTCGAACTCTCGCTCTCGGCACCGCTCGCGCTTCTCGACCCCGGCGCGCCCCCCATTCTGCCGGATCCACTCCCCTCATCGTTGGAGGTGGATGAGCAAGCGGAGGGCGAACGCTCTCCGCCGACCGGTGACGACAGCGATGCGCCCCTTGAAGTCGGGAGTGTTATTCCAGGACCGACCATCGATACTTCCGAAATGAAGGAAGAAGAAAGAAAGCACTTCGAAAACAAGCTCGCGGCGGCTACCAGGGTTCTGAGCGGAGAGCGGCTCCGGCGCGTTGCAGATGAGTGTAATTTGGCTTACTCAACGCTCTCTCGCTTGGTAAAACGCGTTGCGGAGTTTGGGCAGATTGCTTGCCTTTCTCATGGAGCGTACCATCGTGAGCTAGCGCTGCGCCCGGAGTTCAAGCAGCAGATCCGCAAGTTGTACACCCATCCGCTGCGCCCAACCATCAAGGCGATTCAAGAAAGTATACAACTCAAAGACCTCGCCGAGGAGCTGAGCAAACGCGAGGGAAGCCTTGTCTTGGTGCCGAGCTACCGACAAGTCTGGTACTTCATCGAATCGATCTCCCGCGAGAAAGGAGCTATTGAGGCCCGCTCCGGGCTCAAACACCCCCCGAGAGGCCGGATGTCGCCATACTCCTTCGTACTCTCCATCCCTTTCCCTGCACTAATTTGCCAGGTCGATGAGCACACCATCGACCTGTTCATCGTCGCGCAGGACGGCACGCCCATCACACGCCGCGTTCACGCGGCTGTCCTCGTGTGCGTCAAAACTGGGGCCATCCTCGCCGGGGTCCTCTCGCTCGACAGTCTCAAGGAAGAGGATTATATGCGGCTGGTCAAACAGGCGATGGAGAAAAAAGACGATCTGGTAAAGCGCTTTGATTGCAAGCATTCCTGGCCCTGCTTTGGGAAGCCCGCGCTCATCTTCCACGACCGCGGCAAAATTTTCACTTCAGAACGGGCCAGGAGTGTCCTTGTGGATCGCTTTAAAATTACCACCGAGCAGGCCCCTCCCTATGCGCCCTCAGCGAAGGGGACCGTAGAAGCCGTTTTTACCTGGATGACAAAGAAATTCGAACACCGCTTAGCCGGGACGACAAAGGCTTCGCCCGATGACCGTGGAGCATACGATAGTCTGCGGGAGGCTAAAAAAGCAGGAATCACATTTGACCTGCTGGAGCAGTACTTTTTTCAGGCGATTGTGGACGATTACATGCAGAACTGGAATAAACTGCGGCGACAGAAGCCTGCTGTGCTCTGGGAGCATGCCGTAAAGGAGAAAGGCGTACCGAAGTGGCTGGGATCGAAGGACGACCTCAAGCTCCTGCTCATGAAGGCTGTTAACCGCATGAATAAGACAACCGGGCGCTATAAGCTGAAACCGTACCAGGGTCTTTCCTTTCTCGGGCGCAGGTACGTCAATGAGCCTTTGCTGAACATGCTGGTAGGCAAGGAAATTACGATTTATTATGATCGACGCGATATCAGAGTTATCTACCTCTTCTTAGAGGGAAAATATGTCGGCGAAGCCTATTGCCCTCAGTTTATGGGACGGAGGGTGAGCATCTGGGAAGCAGATGCGTTACGTAAAGCCGATGCCGCTCCCAAGAAGGAAGCTGAAGCTGAAGCCCTGGCGGGGCGCCAGCGGACTCAAGGGCAGGCAAGAAGAGGTGGCCGTGCCAACCGGCGTAAAGTTTTGCAGTTAGAAAAACAAAGGCAAATGGACCGACAGCAAGAGGATATTCACCCCGAACACGTTCAGGCAAAGTTGAAAGAGCTTGGCCAACTAAAACCTCCAGCCTCTCCGCCTGTCCCAACGACCTTAGCACCTTCAGCTCTTCCCGAACCCGACGATGAGTTGGAGAAACGACCTATAATTCATCTACCCATGCGGAGGTGGAATGAGTAACATGGACACTACTATTTCAGAACCGTTAAGGCCCCCATTTGTCCTCCAGAGAGCTTTTATCGAAACGCCTTTTGAACGGCGCTTTCAATCTCACGTGCGACTCGCTTGGCAGGAGAGGTCCTGGCACGTCATTTCAGCCGTTCCGGGAAGCGGTAAATCGCTCGGCATCGATGAACTGGTTCGTACGAGTGGTGCTTATAAAGATAAGACAGGTGCGTCATATCTTCCTGTTCTTGCCATTCGTTCGCCAAAGAATAATGCTCGAGAATCGGCTCTTGGCGAGTCATTGTCATCAGCCTTTGGCGTGATCCCCTCAATGTCGTGGAGTAGACTTCGTACTTGGTTAGTTCAAACTATGGCTGCCTTTCAGGTCGAATGTATTATTGTCGATGACGCTCATGATTTAAATAGGTTTACTCTCAGTTTCCTCAAGGAATTGACAGATAATCTGGCTGCATTCCCGTACAAGCGGCTGGTTGGTCTCTGTCTTGTTACTGCACATAGTGGCGATGTAATCCCGCTCAAAGAGATCATTAAGCAACCAGATGAAATTTGGAAGCAATTTTACCGTCGGATGGACAAGTTGCATCCTTTCTGTGTGGTGAATGGTCATACGCAAGCTGAAATAGTAGAGATTCTGCCAAACTTTGAAGAACTGTATCGGAGTCAACTTCCAGATCTGCGGTTGCGCCGCTGGGCTCCATATATTTATGAGCAGCTTACCAACCCAATTCTTGACCTCGACTCATCCAGACGTGTGACGATGGACAACTTAACAAAATTTGTGACAATTGCATTGGGGCGTGCCTATGACCGAGGAGAGAGAGATGTGAATGGTCAAATCCTGAAAGAGACGGCGGAACTGCTGATCCAGCACCGTGATGATCCCTTTCACATTGATGGTGATCCCGCTCTCTTCCACGTTGATGGCGATTCTACTAACGAAGGGCCTCCACCCGAGCAGGCAAATGGCTGATGCAACGAGTGTCTATTGACGACCCGGGCTGGCTGTCCACATTTCCACACTGGGTTACACCGCTTAATGGTGAGTGGCTTGCTGGTTTGCTATTACGCTGTGATGAAGCCAATCACTGGGAAAGTGGAACGACGCTGACTTATCTCAGGCGTGCTAACAAGTGGCCAGCTGAGCGTCAAGAACCGGGCTTGATAGTTGCTTCGTTGGTAAAACTCGACTCCTTAGCTCAGTGGCTTGAGATTCCTACACATGATCTTATTGCTACAACTTATCAGTCTGAACTGAAGCGCTGTTACGGGTGTGTTGCTCCAAGATACGAGCGATTGTCAGGATCCTTTGAGTTTCATCTCTGCCCTGCATGCCTTTCCCAGGAGCGGCTTTTAAAGCGTATATTTGCGTTACCTTCGATCACATGCTGCCCCCAACATCAGGTACTATTGGCGCATATGTGCCATTGCGGTACTCCGCTACAACTTTTCCCTCCTAAATTCTCCCTATATTCCCTCCCGTTTTCCTGTCACGCTTGTGGTTCGGACTGGGCAAAACTTCCTCTTCTTCCCGCTGATCCTGAAGTTATCGTGTTTGAACGTTATATCCTTTCTTTATTTGAGTTTTTCTTCCTTCGGGGTGCTCCTGAGATTGTTGAGCGCGCCTTGTGGTTTGTCAACGACATGATAGATGAAGAGCAATATAAGAAAATCGCCTGCTTAGATAAGAGAACAACGCGCTTTTTCGCGATAGTTCCGCCTTTGCGCGTCAATAAAAACGCTTACTATACCCTTGAACATAAACTTAGTAACTATGGCATACTTCCGCTCGACTCTCTTGTGACTCTGCTTGCACGTTTCAATCTTACTCCTGAACAAATTCTGGTCGATGCGGGTCCGCGTCCTTCGGCCATCCATCTTGAGCCTCTGTTGAGAGACACAAAGGTCTCATCTGAGAATTACTTGGCGCAGAGAGAGGAAGACAGCTGTAGGTCGGGAGCAGGCAAGGGAAAGCTGACAGAGAGAGACCCAACGCTGCTTGCGGACCTGGAGCTAGAACTGGAGCCCAAGAGAGACTCGATAAGTCCGCTCAGGTGGACTACCAAGTCGGTTTTCCAACTGAAGCTAGCGCTTTCAGCCAAAGGGCACCACATTGGCGAGGAAATGCTGCGCAGGCTGCTGCATGAGCAGGGATTTACCTTGTATGCCAGAAATAAAAAAATCACGAGCCAATCGCATCTTGATCGGAATGCCCTGTTCGAGTACATCGGTCAGACATGCCAGGAGTTCGAGCGGCAAGGCAATCCGATCATTTCGGTGGAGTGCAAGAAGAAGGAGCTCGTTGGCAGCTTTAAGAACAATGGGCGTGAATGGCAAGCCGAAGGGGAAGCCGCCGCCGTCAATGTGTATGATTTCCTCTCGCTGGGCAATGGCGAGGCGATCCCTTGTGGGTTATATGACTGGATACATAGCCAGGGGTTTGTGGAAGTCGGTATCGATCATGAAACTGCGGAGTTTGCCGTCGAGAGCATTAGACAGTGGTGGCGACAGTGGGGTAAAGACCTCTATCCAAGTAAGAAGGAGCTTCTGGTCACCGCGGATGGCGGCGGCTCTGAAGGGGTGAGGAATTATCTGTGGAAAAAACAGCTACAGGAGCTGGCCAATGAAGAGCAATTGACCATCACCGCAGTGCACTACCCGCCGGCTACCAGCAAGTGGAACAAGATGGAACATCGCCTGTTTTCATTCATTGCACTCAATTGGCGAGCCACAACGCTAGTGTCTTTGGAAATCGAATTGGAGCTACTCTCGCGTACCGCTTCCACAGAGGGATTGGCAGTGACAGCTCTCAAGAATAGCCATATGTATCCCACAGTCCGCGAGATCCCTGACGAAGAACTGGCTACCCTCAACCTTGTCAAGAATGCTTTACATGGGGATTGGAATTATACCATCAAGCCTCAGGTACTCTGATCAGCTGAATATTGGAGGTACCAAAAAGCCTTTATTTGTGCAAAAGTATTTGGATTCCAAAGGGGTTTGGCAAGTCGAGGAATGATGAGTATTCCTTCGATCTGGCATAAATGGAGTATGAGCGATTTAGAAATTGCTCGCATCCAAGGCTATAAGTGCATGAGTACCTGCGCATTATTGCGCTGGGCTTCAATCAAGTACGTTAGCCAGCGATTGCTGGAGCGCTTCTAGTGTTGCGTTCGTTAAATCTACCTGATGCATAAGCACCGCACAAAGTTATGTAAACTGCCACTGGAGACCGATCTGTGTTGCTACCTTACTTATCGAACGCAGCACTAGCTATTTTATGAATTCCTTAATCGGCTCCCTATCCTTTGACAAACTTCAGTTTCTCTTTCACCTGCTCCCGACTCACCTGAGTATAGCGTACCGTCGTTTGGATTGCTGGCGTCCCTTTCTTTGTCACATGTCCAAGATAGTACGCTACTTCCTCAAGCGACCAGCCAGCTTCTCGTGCGCGATGGGCGAAATCATGCCGCAGGTCATGGAAGGTGAGGTCGTGAATCAATTCCCACTGGTCCTTGGTGGCACCAGCCTTGAGCGTCCGGAACCAGTGATGAATCCCCTCTTCAGTCAAGCGTTCACTACGCTGCGATGGAAAGACGTAGGCGCGCTCAGCATCTCCACTCGCCTTGAGATATTCGTAGAGCGGCCTGCGAACCTCATTCATCAGGTCGATGTCGCGCCACTTGCCGCCCTTGTAGCCGACGTGCAGCCACCCAACTTTCGGACCAACATGCGCATGGGCCATCTGCAACCAGGAGACATCACTGACCCGGCATCCGGCCCAGTAGCCGAGCGCAAAGATGGCAGCGCCACGCCGATCTTCCGCTTGCTCGACCAACGAGCGCAGAATATAACGCTGATCCTCCGAAAGTCGACGGGGAGCCAATATTTGCTGTGAGGGCAGATCGACACCTCTCGTCGGATTGCGCTGGAGCAGTCCCTTTTCCTCCATCAGCCAGCGGGCAAAACTGCTGATCGTTGATTCTAGAGCACCGGTCAAGTAATCGAAAAGAGCATTGACAGAGGGGGAAAAAGGTGGTTTGCTCAAGAAAAAAATGTGAGCAGGAGGGAGAACACATGCAACCGACACTGTGGCAACCACCCATTGAACCATCACCCATTGAACAGGCCGTCATCAAGCGAATCCGCCGCGCCAAACTGTTTGTGTTTCTGCGTGAGCAGCGTCATAAACTCTTCAATCCAGCCTTTCAGGAGGAATTGTCCGATCTCTTTCGAGATAGTAAGCGTGGACAGCCGCCTATCCCGCCGGCGCAACTGGCGTTGGCGACACTGCTGCAAGCCTATAGCGGAGCCTCTGATGATGAGGTCATTGAAGCGACCACCATGGATCGACGCTGGCAGTTGGTGTTAGATTGTTTGGACACGGAGGAGCCTCCGTTTAGCAAAGGCACCCTGATTGCCTTTCGGAACCGCCTCATTGAGACGAACATGGATCGGCGGCTGATCGAACGCACGATCGAAGTGGCCAACCAGACGGGAGGCTTTGGAGCCCGTCCCTTGCGTGCGGCGCTGGATAGTAGTCCGTTGTGGGGGGCCAGTCGCGTGGAAGATACCTACAACTTGTTGGGACACGCTCTACGAAAGGCCTTAGGCGTGATTGCCCGTCAACAGGGGAGGGAGTTGACGGAGATCGCGAGCGAAGCGAATGCTGTGCTGGTGGCTGGCTCCAGTCTGAAAGCCGCTTTAGACCAGGATTGGGACGATCCCGCCCAATGCGAACAAGCGCTGGGCGTCGTCCTGGCCGCGTTGACGGCAGTGGAACGCTGGCTAGAGACAGCGCCCGAGGGACATGACGAGCCAGTGGTGGCTTTTAGCATGACGGCGGCCAAGCAGGTGAAAGAGCAGGATGTGCAGGGGAGCGCCACCTTGCGTAAGGGAGTGGCCAAAGATCGGCGCATTGCGATCGAAGACTCCCAGATGCGGCATGGACGCAAAAGCCGCAGTGTGCGTGTTGATGGCTACAAACGGCATATCTTGCAGGACCTGGATACCGGCTTGGTGCGCGCCGTCGGCATCACTGCTGCCAATGCCGCCGAAGCTAGCGTCACCGACGCGATCCGTGCAGACCTGGCTTGCCAGCACGTGCAGGTGCGCGAACTGCACATCGATCGGGCCTACTTGAGCAGCACCTGGGTGCGCGAACGGGAGGCTTCCCTGGACATCTCGTGCAAGGCCTGGCCGGTACGCAATGGCTCACGCTTTCCCAAGACGGCCTTTCACCTGGACTGGGAGCAGCAGACCTTGCGCTGTCCCAACCAGCAGGAGATGCCCTTTACCCCCGGAGACGTGGTGCACTTTCCTGCTGAGATCTGTGCCGCCTGTCCGTTGCGAGAGCGCTGTACTACCAGCCCACATGGGCGTTCGGTCAGCATTCATCCTGACGAGCAGTTGTTGTGGATGCCCTGGCGCATATCGGACACTGGCAAGGACGGCGTGCTCGCTATCGCGGGCCACGTAAAAATCTCTTTGATCTGCGCCGCAGCGCAGTGGTGCACAATTTGCATCTCATTTCTCGCTTGCTTGCTCAAATCGAGCACTCCCAAGCAGCCTGATTACTTGACCGGTGCTCTACTACTACTTTGTTAGTTTCGATTCGGTCGGCTCTACAAGCCAACTGGCAGAAGTCGATCTTTAGTAGTCAGTGCAAGAGTCATGCGCTTGTCGGCTGCCTTGAGCAAAATCTGCTTATGAGAAACTAACAAAGCAGTACTACTAGGTACATCTCGACCGCGGTTTTCGTCAACTGCCGGGGATGAAAGTGTCCTCCATTACCAGGACGTTGCGCTATCCAGGCCATCACCTGGCGCGTTGTTCGCACATAGGCATCTATGGTTCCCTCTGCTTTACGGGAGATGAAATGCTGGTACTCCTGCAGGAGAAGCTCATCAGTGCCTTGGTCTTCAGCTCGTTGTTGCTGTCTCATTCCCTGGCATTACTCCCCTCAAAATATTTTGTTCCGAGTTTTCCCGTCTCATTTCTTCTGACACTAATGAGAATTTCGACTTTTTCCCGCTCACTATCTCACAAACGGCAAGACCAATGCAAGAGGAACTCGTAACAAAAGGAGAGTTCTGTTCATAGCTTTTTGTTACGAGTTGCTTGTTTATCCGGTCATCTGGGAAATAAACAAACGAAACTGCTAAGGATGTCAGTGTTTAGGGTGCCTGTTTTCGGTTTGAAATAGTCGTATCTCCCTCTTATGACAATTCGGGTACGCTCATTTCACTGGTTTAATTGGCTTCTGCTGCGAGGCTTTCAGTAACAATATCGATATGATCGCGGATTCGTCGAAATCTGGAGAGTGGCTCTGAAAAGAGGTACGTGTTACAGTAGTTCTCGGCTGCTGGCACTGTCCAGCTATCAGTCGCTGTCCATCCCTCTGAAAAGAGGTACGTGTTACAGTAGTTCTCGGCTATCTTTTGCATGTGCGTGTAATTACATTATAGGCTGGTGACCTCCATAGGCTTTCGTAGTTCCTCCGTACCGATATGAACATACTCTAATGACGTGGTAATGCGTTCATGACCGAGGAGTGTTTTCAAGCAGAAGGCATTCATCCCTAATGCGGCTCTATTGGTGGCACAGGTATGGCGTAGTCCATGACAACTGATCTTTTTGCTAATACCGGAGCGTTTGACATATTTCTCTACGATTTTCCGCACTCCTCGAATACTCAGTCCTTCACCCTGGTAATTTAAAAAGAGGTGCTGATCCCTGGTCTTGGGCCGTACCGCAAGATAGGATTTCAACGCTTGACAAGCTTTCTTCTCAAGGGGGATCACACGCTCCTTGCTTCCTTTGCCGTGTATCGTCAGCGTCTTATGCTCCAGGTCAAGCTCATGCACACCAATGGCGACCGCTTCACTCACCCGAATGCCAGTCTGTAAAAACAACTGCAGGAGCGCAAAATCGCGAGGGTGTCCTCCCGCTGCCGCCAACAACTTCGTGTACTCATCAGGTCGCAAATACTGCTTTGGCTTGCGCTCCTTGCGAGGTCGATCAACCGTTGCGGCGGGAGAGTGCGGGATAATACCCTCTTTCACCAGATGCGTAAAAAACAGTTGTAAGGAGACCAGCTTTCTAGCACGGGTGGTGCCAGTGCGCCCGTTGTTCGCCAGATATCTGAGATATTCGTTGATATGGCTTCGTTTGACTTGCTGTGCTTTTGTAATCGTCGCGTCATACTCAGTCAGCCAAGCGAGAAATTGCTGGATATCTGCGCGATAGGACTGAATGGTCAAAGGGCTTTTATCCAGTTCGCGGATAAACTGGTCCAATGAAGATGCTAACGTTGTGTACGGCGTTGGTGTAGTCATGTTGTAACTATGCCGATTTTTTGTTTTGATGTCAAATGTGTAAGTGATGAAAAATTGGTTCCTATAACCCGTTACAATAGCGCTTCTATTGGACCAGCAGCAGAGGCGATCGCGTTCAAGCTGATGGAGAGGAGTCCCGAGAATGGGCCCTTCTGGGAACAAAAGTATGAATTTTGTTTCTTCAACTGCCGTGGTTGTTAAGCCCTATTCCTTGAATTTTACCCAATACATCCGCCAAAATTCAGAAGAATTTCATAGACTGAGTTAATCTTCCATGCACCGCTCTCTATAACGAGAGTATAACGATCATCTCCTTAGCACATGATTTTGAGTAGGGTAACCCCATACACTTCTGTCAACAAGTCCACATGGCCCAGTACCAACATTCCCAAGAAATGTTGTAAGCAGGGGACTAAACCAGTTGACAAGCAGTTAGCCTGAGCTTATGATCTGCCTATATTCTTATCCATAAGATACGGAACATGTGAAAGGGTCTTGAGCGTTTGGTTACGCGCACACAATCCTCCATCCATCGCGGCGATGGAACAACAACTGCCGAGCGCTATCTGAAGCAACTGTGCGATCACTCATTTTTATCACTTTGGAGCTATGCCGGAGTCTATCGCGATCAGCTTGACAATCCAAAGGCCAAAGTAGGCAAGGAAGTGTGCGATCTCCTTGTGGTTTTTGAAAACCACATCCTCATTTTTTCAGATAAAGATTGCGTCTATCCAGATGGAAAGGACGAGGAATTAAATTGGCGCAGATGGTACAGACGTGCAGTTCAGAAATCAGCAGAGCAGATTTGGGGAGCTGAACACTGGATTAAATCCCATCCGAAGCGCCTCTTTACTGATGCAGCTTGCACACAACGCTTTCCCTATCCGCTTCCTGACGTGTCTTCTGCTATCTTCCACCGCATCATTGTGGCTCACGGTGCCTCAGAAAAATGTAGGGCCATTTACGGAGGAAGTGGCAGTCTGATGATGGACTCTACCTTGATAGGTACATCAGATACGAAACGCACTCAGCTATTTACAATCGGCCAGGTTGACCCGGCCAAAGGTTTTGTTCATGTTTTTGACGACACCTTTTTGGAGATCGTCATGGGAACACTGGACACTATAACCGACTTTGTTCAATATCTGACGAAGAAAGAGCGGTTTATGACCGGTGACACGAAAGTTTTTGCCACAGGTGAAGAGGAACTCCTGGCGTACTATTTGAGGGATATCAATACAGTCGGAGAACACGACTTTATCATCCCCCCTGATGCAAATGGAATATTCATTCAGGAGGGCATATGGGATGAATTTATCGAAAGCAGAGAGTACAAAGCCCAGCAAAAGACAAACCAGATAAGTTATGTTTGGGATGATCTCATTGAGCAGTTTAACACTCATATACTGGGAGGCACACAGTACTATACATTCCCGCAAGGCGTAGAGCATTCAGAGCGCAACATTCGTCTTCTTGCACGCGAACCACGCACAAGAAGACGATTTTTAGCCCAGTCACTTGTTGACCTGATAGAAAAAACTCCTTCTACAATGAGACAAGTACGAGTAATTGAGCCATCTGGTTTGGGCGATCCATACTTTGTGTTTCTCATACTTCCCCATCTTGACGGGATGACCTATGAAGCATACCGTGAAGGAAGACGGGATTTACTAGAAGCATATAGTAGATGTACTAAAGCGCTTTACCCGCAAGCTTTGGATATCGTTGGTATTGCTACCGAAAATGATTTAAATGCCGATCACCGGTCTGAAGACGCATTGTATATGGATGCACGCGGCTGGACAGAAGAACAACTGGCAGACGCACGCCTTCTTCAGCAGGAGACTGGTTTTTTGACCAATATCACGAAACATGCAGGCAAAGAAAAGGAATACCAGGTCGAGCCTGAAAGATCAGCAGCCATGAAAGGCCGAGATAGAAACAAACCATGCTTTTGCGGGAGCGGAAAGAAGTTTAAGAAGTGCTGTGGACAGTAAGGAATAAACTTTTCCCACTTTAAAACCGTCTGAACATTATTCCCCTGCTAAATAAGTTGTAAATCAAAACTAAAAGCATAGTCTCTTCCGGTTTACTTTGCTAAGCCAATAATGTTTCGTGGTTATTTAGCCCTGTGGTTTTAATTTACCCAAGACTAGCATATACCCTAAACTTTCATCAATCGCCCGTGATAAGATACTCAGAATTCACAGTTCTGGGATCTTGAGGCAGAGAAGCGATCAAAGGCGACGCGGAAGAGATATTGTACAGCTAAGATCAGAGCTTTCTGTCTGGCACTTTTAAAAGTTTCTGGGCAGTAAACGGTTCAGTCCCATAATCAAAATTTCCTTGAAGCAAGACAAACGTTGCCTGCAAAGGGAGGGATGTGACGTAACTATTCCGATATTTTAAGCCAGGATCAATATATGTTTTTTCATAAAGAAATCTCTCGCTATTGCCAATTCTTTTGTTAATGGAGTGAGGGAACAAGACTTGAAATTTGAGGTTTGCTTCTCCATCGATGACCTGATCGTCATCACAGAGATATCTCAGTCTGAGTTTGAAGTTTCTGACGGGATGTCGGACAAGACCCTTGTTTTCAACATATGCGCTTACTTCTACAAGCCAAGAATTTCCTTGGGTTCCGATAAAATCAAGATCAACACTGAACTCTGCGCGAGGATCTTTTTCACGTCGATAAATAAACTTCGTATAAGCCCATATTCCACCCACAACGATGGCAACAATGGTAACGAGTGATTGCACAACAGTTAAGAGCTTTACCCATTCATCTAAACTCATGGTACTCCCTCCTTAGTGTCTGTAGGTAAATCAGTCGAGATTATCTTAATTCTGTTTTACCTGGTTTGCAAGGTCTGGCTTCTATCGCATAGAAGTACCATAAAGAGATTGAACAGATGAGAATGTTAGTACATCTTACCCGGAAGTGAAAGCGGCGTGCAAGCGAGTGGCGGTTAGGGTAACGTATCCTTTGCTAAGGGTTGGGAAAAGAGGAGAAAAAGCTAGGCTGAAGACCTGCCAAGTGGTAAAGTAGGTGACAATCAATCATCTCAACCACAAGGAGGCTTCACCCCTATGAGTATACGATTTGCGCAAGGAAAGCTGAAAGGTGAGGAGCGCACAAGCATTCTCCAGGAAATCCAACGACAAGCGAAAGCGGCGGCTTTAACAGCCGTGAAGCCAGTCTTCACGACGTTTCTGGAAGCGGAGGTGACCGCCAAACTCGGACGAAGCAAACGCGACCCGCGGCAAGTCAGTGGGCAAGCGCGCGAGATTGACTGGCAGTGCGCCGCGTGTGGCAGTCGCGATGCGAATCAGTTCATCCGAGATGGGCATTATCGGCGAGACCTGGAAACAGGCTGGGGGCATCTGGATGGCGTGCAAGTGCCGATGCTGGAATGCCAACGTTGTGGACACGACGTGATCTGGAACGCGGCGATCATGGAGAAGTTTCGACGGTTTTGGCTCGATTTCGAGCAGGATGTGGTGTTTGGCAGTGGCTTATGTGAGAGTCTGCGCCATCTGAGTCAGCGATGGAGCGCCATAGTGGGAGGAAGTGTGGGTCTGCGTACGATCAATGAACGCATCAATCAGCTCGAGCCGCTTCTGGAGCAGGCGCACCGGGAGCCGATTGAGGACGTGCCGGCAGTGGTGCAATGGGATGGCATCTGGCTCACGCTGCAGACGCAGAACGAAACGGAGAAGCGCGATAGCCGCAAGCGCCGTCGCAAAGAGCGCAAAGGCAAGCGTGTGGTGGTCCTGGTGGCCCTGGGATTCTGGAATGATGGGACAGGCAGGCGGGAGATCCTGGACTGGGAAATTGCCAGCAGTGAAGATCAGCCCTCGTGGGAAAAGCTGGTGCATCGTTTGTGGGAACGCGGCGTGCGGCCTGAGAAGGGACTGCAGATGGTGGTGCGCGATGGCGGTGGTGGGTTAGGCGGGGCCTTGGCCCTGGTCTATGGCTCCAGTGTGCTCGACCAGCGCTGTCTGTTTCACAAGTTACGTAATGTAGCCGACAAGTGCCGAGAGGACCTCAAAGGGGAGGCAAAGAAGGAGCAGAGGAAACAGCTGCTGGAGCAGGCGACGGAGATCTACCAGGCAGAGAGTGCTTTCCAAGCCTATCTAAGGGTGATCGTGTGGGCCACTACATGGCGAGAGCAGGCTCCCAAAGCGGTGGCGACTTTAGAGCGGGACTTCGAGCAGACCCTCGCCTTCTACACTTTGGAAGGGATCCCACGAGAATGGATACGGACGACCTCCTTGTTAGAGCGCACCAACCGCGAGTTACGGCGCAAGTTTCGCCAAGCTGTCACCTTTGGCAGTCAGGCGGGAGCACAGGTCGCTATCTTCCTGCAGGTGCAGCGCCTCCATGCTCAATGGTCGCAGCAGACCTGGTGGGATATCTCCCACTCGCTCTCCTTTCAACTTTGGAATCTCAACCCTTAGCAAAGGATACAATACCGCGGTTAGCATCGTGTCGGTTTGGACGTGCCGGAAATGAAATGTTATCTCGATCTGATTATTAGGGAGTCCAGAACGTATATAACGTAGCTTCTGAGCGCTTTTTTACTACGTCCTTGACTGATTATCTCGATTGCAACTGAGAACGTAGCAGATGTTCACAACCAACCTGTATTCTCTTCTTGTTTACGGGAACCGAAATGGGACCAGCTTGATAACAAAAAAGAGCCCCTCCTTTCGTTCCAAGATAAGCTGATGATACTCAAAAATGGGCTCTTCCTCGAATTTGGTGATTTTGGAATTGTAGAGCTATTTCTTCTCAACTTGAAATGGCTTCTGGAGCGAAGACACCGTCAGGAATTTTTTTGCTTAAGCTCATCTGTTTCCCAAATGTGAGGATGAGCCCAAAAATGATACCATCCCCCTCGTGTTCTCACGCGTCCTCCCCAAACGAGTATGCTCAACCAGAGCGCACGTATCGCCACCAAAAAGAACTCGGCAGCAGTGAGCTACTGCGGGTTCCCGTAGCAAGTGGACAAAACCCAACGTTAGTGGTGCATCCAACCAAGTCCTGTGCCGTCTCGTCCAGTCCGCCAAGTGCTCATCTGCTTCTTTCTACTGTTTTAGAAGGCGTGCAGGACTTGTCGAATGCACTATCATGGCTTGCAAGATCTCCATTTAGCGAAACCAGCTCCTGCACTCTGATGAGCAGTGAGAACGACGATGAACGAAACTCAGCCACAGAAAGTGGCTTTAGGAGGACCTGTTTTCTTTTTTACCTGAGGGTTTCAGACGAATGTACACTACTCGAAAATAAGGGCCAGGGCAATGCCTGCGGCGAATGCATCCGTCGCTCGCAATCCTACCCCTACTCTTACTGCGTTGGGCAGCTCTATGAAAGGGGCCTCGCTTATCCCGGTATCATTGACTGTAGTCCAGCGCCCGATCCTTGTTTCCGCCTTTGCCTGTGGGCCCATTGCATTCAACATATTCAGTGCTGTGAAGATCAGCACATGTTCTCCGGCCTCCGAAAAGATAAATTCATCTCCTCCTTCAGCCTCACCCTTACTGCCATCTGCTACTAAGAAGAGTGTCTGTACAGTTTTAACGCCCATAGAAGTCCTCACTTTCTTTGTCAGTTTAGATGTGCCAGTTTTTCATTACTAGACAGGACGGTCAGGACTGTGCTTATTTGAGCCTGAAGTCCTATCGGCCTAGTCTCTGATTTGGTTCGTCGTTAAACGAGCGTGTTCAAACCCCAATTCCAGCTCTCAGGAGAAGTATATCAGGTATGAAGCGCAATTTCCACGCACTCCATCACCAATTTCCATCCTGGAGGCGCGATTTCCCACTCTTCAGGTCAGAATCTGACCACCCAAGAGGCTCATTTACCAGGAAAGCAAGATCATAGATACTGGCGTGCTTCCGGCGAAAGATATCCTGATAAGTAATCGTTATCCGGCAAATGTACCATAGTTCTCCCGCATTAGGAGAAGCTACTGGCTGTTTAGGTGCGTTGAAGGCATACGTGTGCTTGTGGTTCTTCGATTCGATAGACTGGTTTGCCTCTGAGAACGTAAAAGGGCTGAAGACACCGGCAAGAGTATACTGGAGCTTCCCCGGTTCACCCTGGCTCACCACATCGCTTTCCCAGTAGTATCAGTGCTTTTCCCTTTCCACTTGTTCTTGCACGTCGCCCAGATATTGCCAGGTGAAGCCGTTTGGCATAGTTACTGAGTTCCTCGTCTGGCATCGGGATCCACACCACGTTGTCGCAACCTACCTAGATAGGCGCGCTGGTTCCTGGTTCTGACGGATGCCAGCATGCACCGATGGCCAGGGCTCACCTCCTGGTGCGGATCACTTTGTGCTGCTCAGAGCCCCTGCGCACTCCCTGAATGAGATAGTCGAACGCCCCGCTCTTGCCCTGGGCTTCCCGCACGATGAGCTGCACCGTGTCCAGTTCTACCACGTAGAGTTGGAGCCACTCGCCACGAGGCGTGAGCTGAACGGTCAAGCCTGAGGTTTCGGTGACGAGTCCGAAATGCTCCGGCAGTGCCAGCACCGCCTTGCCGCTCTGAAGCTGGCCGCTGCCACGCACATACGTCCCCGCTTCGCCTCCTTCCAGCGCGACATACACGATTTCCGTATTGGGGTCGGTCGGATGCGCCTGCACAAAGGCTTTGGTGCCCGTTACCGAGAAGTTGCCATGCACCTGGACATTGCCCTCAAACTGTCCGGCCAAGCCTCTGACGCTCTCGCCGAAGATGCCGGTGCCGCTGTCGCTGCTACCGCGGACGCCGGTGCCGTTGCTGCTCTCGCCGAGGACGCCGATGCCGCGATTGAAGTGGACGCCGAGGGTGATGCCCCGGACGCCGACGCTGTTGCTCTCGCCTTGGACGCCAGTGCCGCTGCCGCTACTGCCGAGGACGGCGTAGCCGCTGTCACTACTGGCATCCACGCCTTCGGCTCCGTTGGTGCCCTGGGCTTCGACCGCTGCCGTCTCCTTCACGCTGCTGGCAAAGGCACCGGGCCCCTGTGGGGTCATACTCATTGGTTGCTCCTTTCTCTGCATGTTCCCTCTCGGGAAGGGGGTCTTGCTTGCTTGCAGGACCCCCTGCTCAACTCCATCCATGCTGATGACGCTGGGGTCTCCTTTTTCACTCCCCATTGCTTGCGAGAAGGTGAAGGTTCAGGCACCAGCACTTAGTCGTTCTCTGAGTTTGCCGCTTTTATGGGCTGTTGTGGATGAGGACCCCAATCAGATTACACACGACGTGCTGCGTAATAGCTTGGAGCGTGACCGTGTGCCGCATGGTGTAGTAGGTGCCTCCTCCGGTGACTACCTCTACCACATCTTTGAGAATTTCGACTTTTGCGTGATTACCGGCACCGTACGGGTTGACGCTAATCCCAGTGAAGTCGCCAGGTACCACCCCCTCTATATCGAGGACGTGTTCTACAGGTGTATCAACAAGCTCTATCTCGGGGGAGGTGAAAAGCTGTATGTCCATACTCATGATGACTCATCTCCTTGTCTGAGTTTGCCGCTTTTACAAGGTACTGACTTTCGGACTTGAACACAGCACTCTGGAGTCTACTTGCATTCTAAAGAACCTGTTTGAGACGTAAGCTTAGCGAGATACAAGGTCTACATGAAAATGACGATATATGTAAGATCGAGGTATCCATCAGAAAATATACCTGAAAAACACAAGAAATGCAACAAAAGAATATTTTTTTAGTATAATTGCTTACTGACCTTGCCTTCCTTGCGGCAGACGTGAGCACACGAAAGGGAAGAGCGAAGCTACCCCCCTTGCGGGGAAACTCAGTCTTTGCTGCTTCGATATGTCTATATCAATGACGTAGAACGAGCGTGAAAAGGGCGAGAAGTCGAGATAAGTTTTATTCTGCGGCGTGGAGCGGGGTTTCGAGGCTAAACCGATGATCTGGGGCCGATAATCCAGAGTTACAGGCACGCAGGTATAAACCCCAAGAGTCGTTAAGCGAACACATACCATGCCTAAAATGCTTGCACCAGCAAGCAATGCTTCTCTTCATTCGTCTCTGATATACGTGGTTTATTCAAGAGGGTGGAGAGGAAGCATAGACCACGAATAGTCTGGTGATTATACAGAAGTGAAAGGAGTTGCACTTTTGCAGATGTCACGTTCCCTATGATAGAGTGGTAGTGTATGAAAAACAACTGCTATAGCGCTTTTTAGAGAAGGAAACTACTACCTATGGGCATCTCTCGCATAAGTGCCTGGCGACTAACGGTTTATAAGAAAAACGGCTAATCCGCTGCTTACACGTTCAAGCGTCGTGTGTAAGCAGCGGGACGGACGCACCTCTCCCCGGCTCGGATAGGGCACCTATCAACTTGCCCTCTTCCCCTCGAGTGGCGTACCCTCCTGCTCTACCCTCTACATGAGAGAAGGAGTGTTATGGTATGCCTATGCCCCATCGAACCCACATGCAAGTGATTAAACGCCGCCTCATCGGCAAAGAAGGCTCTGAACGTGTGCATGAATTGCGCGCTCTTCTCCAGGAACTCCCTGGCTATCGCAACGGTCCTTATGCAGATATACGTAGATGGGTCCTCGAGCAAATTGAAGAGACGCAGAAGCGCTCTCATGTGATCCAACGCGATTCCATTGCAGTCCGTCGTGAAGGTGTAGCCCAAGTGGCACTCGTAGGCCCACCCAATGTAGGGAAATCGTCACTGCTCCATGCCGTATCGCATGTTCAGATCAAGATCGGCGACTACGCCTTCACGACTCTGCGACCGGTCGCCGCACTCACTCGCATCGGCGGAGTACTCGTCCAGCTTGTAGAGATTCCAGGGTTACTCTCTGGCGCCGCCGAGGGTCGCGGCGGAGGTCGTGCTCTCCTGGGTGTTCTTCGCGGTGCCGATGCCATCGTCTACTGCCTGGATGTAGGTGGGCCCTCTGATGTGCTGCAAGATGTACGAAACGAAGTAGCTCTTGCAGGTATCAACTTGCCATCGATGCTCGCCGCTACCAAGATGGATGAGGCCAATGAGAGAGATCTCGCAGCCGTGCAAGCAGCCGTTCCCGATCTTCCTGTCGTCGGGGTCTCCATCATTGATGACGAGAGCCTGGCCGCATTGAAAGAAGCCATATGGAAGCTCACGGGTTTGATCCGCGTCTACCTGCGCCATAACAAACACGTGGACGAGGAACCACTGGCAATGGAGCCAGGAGCAACCATCATCGATGTTGCCACGAAAGTCCATAAGGAGTTAGGTGCAACCTGTCGTGGTGCCCGCATCTGGGGGCCATCGGCACGCTTTAATGGCCAGCAGGTTGGGCGCGACCATCCGGTGCAAGATGGCGATAGTGTGGAGATTATCACCTAGTATTGATGGAGTTGCCGAAAAAGCAAACACGAGGATGTGTGGCTAATCACCACGTCTCGTGTAGCAACAAGAAGGAAGTGCCTCGAATGGGGTGTTACGGGAACATACATCCCTGGCTGTGATCTGCAGCATCTGATGACAATGTTGTGGTGCAGATCGTGGCAACGCGACAAGGGTTGCGAGACAACAGTCGAAGGCTATATATTATAAAGGGTTTACAGTACTGCGACTGAGCTCATC